>Ga0075366_10002172_pt1 | contig 10007 bp, 14 predicted proteins | sample EndMethybrTD3031_FD_72351 | JGI IMG/M metagenome (GOLD analysis project Ga0075366, IMG submission 72351) | Populus endosphere microbial communities from Tennessee, USA - Endosphere MetaG P. TD hybrid TD303-1 | ecosystem: Host-associated > Plants > Roots > Endosphere | place: USA: Tennessee... | reverse complement strand
CAAATAGAGCAGGTGCTGCAGATGGGCATGCTTGAAGGCCTTTCAAGCCAGTTAAATAAATTAGAAGGATTGGTAAAGTAATAATGAATCACAACGACAAAGCGCTAAACGGTTTTGGTGCCGACCTTTTTGCCGGTGTTCCCGTAAAAGATATTAAAGCCTCAATTGCCTGGTACGAACGCCTGTTCGGCTGCCCGCCTAACTTCTTCCCGAACGAAAGCGAGGCTGTTTGGCAGGTAAGCGACCATCAATGGGTATATCTTATTACCGCGCCCGAACACGCCGGTGGCAGTATTACAACGGTTATGGGGGGCAACCTGGAAAAACTCATTCGTGAAATTTCCGAACGCGGTCTTGAGTTCAAAGAAGAAGAAAGACCAGCCGAAGGTGTCCGCAAGGTTATGTACTACGACCCTGATGGAAACGAAATTGGACTGGGCAACGTTGCTTCCCAGTAACGCAGAAATCAAAAACACGCCCCGGTAACTAAATGCTGGGGCGTTTTTTGTTTTAAGGCTTCCAATCCCATTGAAAGAATGGGACAATGACAGCATATAGGGCAATGTAAACAGGTATAGGAAATGACATTAACACTTGAATCAACCTCTTCCCTCCAAAGCGCAACTATTATACGGGACTTCCTTGCCAGCCACCGAAGCGGCGTGCTTGCAACCGCGGATGAGACCAAGCAGCCGCATGCCGCCGTAGTTTACTTTTGGCTTGAAGACGATTTCAGTCTACTATTTGCCACCAAAAGTGAAACGCAAAAATACAAGAATATACAAGAGAACAACCAGGTAGCGTTTGCTGTTTACAGCGAGGAAGATCAAACTACCGTTCAAATAACCGGCCGTGCGGATGTTATTGAAGATGCCGAGAAGCGTCAAAAAATTACCAATGCAATGTTTATATCATCGGCCAAAAGCAGCAAAACTGAAGTGCCGCCGGCCGACAAACTGTTTGCAGGCGAGTATGTTGCGCTCAGGCTTCTGCCCTCCTCTATTAGAATGGCCGTATATGCCCGCCCCGATTCCGAGGGCGATGATGATCTTTTTGAAACGCTGACGTTCAGCAATAGTTAGGTAGCTACAATGAGAATTAACGGTAAAGTTTTCTTAGTCACCGGAGCCGGGGGTGGTATTGGCAGCGAAATTGCACTTGCCCTGCTTTCCAAAGGCGCAAGCGTTGCTGCAATCGATTTAAGCGAAGAGGGACTTACGCTCCTTCAAGAAAAGGTTGGTAAAAACCCAAAAAATATCTCAATTCATACGCTTAATATTTCTGATCGCGAGGCGGTTGCCAAACTCCCTGAAGCAATCATAAAAAGCCATGGAACTATCGATGCGGTTATAAATAACGCGGGAATCGTTCAACCGTTCGTCACCGTTAACGACCTGGATTATGCCGCCATTGAGCGCGTAATGAATGTCAATTTTTATGGCACGCTTTACATGACGAAAGCGTTCTTGCCATATTTATTAAAACGGCCCGAAGCATATATTCTTAACGTTTCCAGTATGGGCGGTTTTTTGCCTGTGCCCGGCCAAAGTGTTTACGGCGCCTCTAAAGCAGCTGTCAAACTTTTTACCGAAGGATTGTATGGCGAGCTGTTAGACAGTAACGTTCACGTGTCTGTCGTGTTTCCCGGAGCAACCAACACAAAAATTACGGAAAATTCGGGCGTCAAAACACCATCTATGCCCTCAACAAACGGCGAACAACAAAGCTTTCCCATGCTCTCTGCCGGCAAAGCAGCCGAAATAATTGTACGCGGTATTGAGAAAAACAAGCCTCAAATATTCACCGGAAGCGATTCGAACATGATGAACAAGCTTTATCGGCTTAATCCGATTTTTGCCACAAAATTAATTACTAAAAAAATGCAATCTTTACTGGGTGCCTGAATATGTTTTTACGAAGAAATAAACAACCCATCTCTGGCGGCGTAGCGCACCAGGTGCCTGCCGATTTACGAAAAGCCTTCCTCTCATCCCCTAGAGCCCTGGTTGCATGGGAAGACATTACGCCGCTTGCCCGCAACGAATGGCTATGCTGGATTATTAGTGTTAAAAATGCCGATACCAGGGAGGAGCATGTTAAACGAACTATCTCCGAACTTATCGAGGGCAAGCGTCGTCCTTGTTGCTGGCTGGGGTGCATTCACCGTAAAGATAAAGCGCTGAGCCCATCGCAGAAGTACGTATTGGGCAAGCGCGCCAAAGCAAAATAGCGATGGTATTTAAGCAAAAATAAGAGATCTTTTACGCAAGATCTCTTATTTCGAGCTCCCCACCTTACTAAACGGTGGTGTGGTGAACGGCGCGCTGAGCGTGGTTGACTTCTACGCCATCCCATACAGCAAGGATGAAGGCGGCGACAGCAGAGAGTGCTGCGCTCCAGACAAAACCGACGCTAACGCTGAAGATGAACGCGGAACCGAACAGCCAAAGGGCCGCCAGGGCAGCTATCCAGCTTGGCAGCGAACTGTCGTTCCACACCAATTGGACGAGGCCCGCTACTGCGATAATACCGCCAACAATGAGCACGCTCGCTAAAGCCGCGCCACTCACTGCAATAAACAGAGGCGACGCCATCACCCATACTCCAACACCAAACGTTAGTATGCTTGCAACTCTCGATTGCATAATGTCTTTCATGCCTATTCCCTCCTTTCTGCATCTACTATGAAGCCACTGGAAGGAGGTTTTCTATGATCTAGATCACCGTAAAGCCGTATTCCAAGAGCGGTCAAGGAACTCCTTTCATTTAAGCGCCCTGGCGCAGATGATGCAATAACGATAGGATGATAGTATGGACATAGACCCACGCTTAAATGAAATAGATGACTGCCTTTACCGTGTAGCCGCAAGAGTACTAGTAGTTCAAGACAACAAAGTTTTACTCGTAAAAGAAGCAGACGATGACTGGTGGGCGCTTCCCGGTGGCGGCATTGATCACGGTGAAACGATTGAATCTACCGTCGCGCGCGAAGTAGAGGAAGAGCTTGGCGTGCCAGCTGCCGAAGTATCGTCCGACTTTCAGATCGTCTACTACAACATTGGCAGTGTCATAAATGCCGTACCGCGTATGAATCTATTCTTCAAGGTTACCATCCCCAAAGCCTCGCTTAAGAAAACCGATCATGTTTCAGAGTGGAAATGGTTTACAAAAGAGGAATTCCTAAATCAAGATCTTCATGCTTCTTACGACAAAGCGAAGCTAGTGAATATAATTTTTGATCACTAGGTTTTAAGTTCTTCCGCAAGGCCAATCAGGATTTTTTCAGGGCCGCGAATGTAGCAAAGACGGTACACGTTTTCGTACTGAACAATTTCGCCCACCAGCTCTGCGCCAAGTTTTTGCAGCCGCGAAACCGTATCATCAATATCTTCTACGGCAAACATAGCACGCAAATAACCCAGTGTGTTTACCGGCGCATCGCGATGATCGCCAACTGGAGCAGGAGCTATAAAGCGGGACAATTCTAGCCTGCTATGGCCGTCGGGGGTTACCATCATAGCCACCTCAACCTGCTGGTCACCTAGTCCGGTAACGCGCCCGGCCCAAGTTCCTTCAACCATCCCCCGCCCTTCAAGCTTTAGGCCAAGTTCCGTAAAAAATGCAATAACTTCATCAAGCGATTCAACAACAATACCCATGTTGTCCATTCGCTTTAAATTGGATTGTTTCGAATTCATAGTTATAGTTTATCATCCAAGCAGGAGCTTAATTTAAGACGTTGCGGCTTTCCCATTTTTAAAATGCTTTTCTTGCTGAACAGAGCCGTCGGCATTGTACCGTACCCAGGAACCATGCTGCACGCCATCTTCATTAAAATAGCCAACCTGCCAAAGATAGCCTTCCTTTTTATTAAATATCCATTTGCCTTGCATCTTGCCGTCTACGTATTTCCCCTGAGCTTTAACTTCGCCGTTATCAAAGTAGTACGTTAATATATCCCCGTTTTGCTCGGAAACTTTTTGGCCGCTATTGTAAACTCCATTGGCCTTCCTCATGGGTAACCTACCCTTCAACCGCTACTTCAAATCCTCCGTATGCCATTTTCCGCATATCGTTTGGCATTTCGAAATCGGTTTGATCCTTGTAGGCTTCGTCCATTTCATCCATAACTTTTTTGTTTACTTCATCGCGGTGTTCTTTAGAGTTAAACACAATAAAAGAGAACCATACGTTATCATCCACGCCGGCACCTGCCATCTCTTGAAAAGCCCGGGATTTTTGGCCGCCCATTTCTTGCTGCTTAAGATCATCGCCTCTACATTCAAAATATTGAAGTGCGCCATGCTTCATCCAAGAATCCCGGCCCATTCTCGCCATCTCTTCGTATTCAGCCTCTTTGCCTTTAGGTACCACAAGTACGAATCCATCAATATATTTAGCCATTTTAACTACCCACCTTTCATTAAACTACTACTCCTTAAGTGTAGCACTCGTGCTGATGTGCGTGAAATAGAAGTGTAAATATTAGATAATAACTCTGTTTTTCCGCCTGCCCTTGGATGGTTAAATTGACTTTTTCGTATTTTTGTGGTATCATAAACAAGTTACCGACTTGTTAGTTGATAGCACGCACCATCGACAAGGGAGATCTTGTGAGAGTCCGTATTGCAGCCAGTCTGGCTGTAGCCGTTGTGGCACTCGTGGCGGGCTGCTACGCCCCCTTCGAGGACGAGCAAGTGGTGACGCTGCCAGTAACCGAACAGTACACGCTGTCCGGGAAGGGTTCGCTCACGCTGTCGGTCTACGACCAGTACGGCAGATTGGCCATCCAGAACAAAAGCCAATCCGTGGAAGTCCAGTCCGAAGGCAGGGACGAGATTATCGTCCAGAGTGACAGTACTGTCACGTTCGTCAAGACATCCATGGTTCTCGCCGAGGACGGGCTGATCGACATCACTGCCAGCCTGCCGGCAGGAACGCCTCTCGACAACCCGTTCGATCTGTACCGCACCCAGCAGCCGCTGTGGGGTGGTGCCACCAAGAGCATCGTGCTTTACCCCTTTGGTGGGGCATCGCCGATCAAGGTCTATGGTGGCACGAAGATCGAGACATTCGACACTTCGAGGCTAGGGCTGACCCAGCTTCGTGTCGACGGAAAAAGACTGTGGTTCTATGCCTGCAGCTACCTGCTGCTGGACAACAACAGTCTGCTCCCGAAGTAGGGCTGCCTCGCCCGAGCAGCCTAGAACAACAGGGCCTCCCGCCCCATCCTCTGCGTTTCATTGAAAATGCCGGGGAGGGGCGTTTTCATATACCCCAGAAAACCAGAAGGATAATTGAGACAAAGATACGTTACTTAAACTTTTATATATACTATGGGACAACAGCGATACCTTATCAGTTCCACCAGAAATTGACTTGCCGCTCTGATGGAGCTATCCCCTGAAAGCATCATATATTAAACAGGATAAAGTAGCCCTAACCTTTTAGTGGATATCGGCTAACTTAAGCTCACCCGACTCAACGCGCTTTACTTGAGTGACCACTTCCACAATGTAACGCGTTTCATCCGTCTTCTCATTTTCATGAAGCGTCGCCAGAATATCCCGTAGGGGGCGAAATATCGTACCTGGCTTTTGTTCATTACCCACCCCTACAAACATATTTTTTCGCACTGGGGCGTCTTCCATCCTTCGCGTAAGCATCACCTTGACGACCATAGAACTCTCGCCTGCAATTCTTGTCGCTGCAAGCCTACTATCTTCGCCAGCCTCTATAAAGCCACTCTCGACAGCGAGAGGTAATCCTGTAGTCTGATCACAAAGTATACTGCTGGCGGTATCGCTAATCATAAAGATATCTACCTCATCATGAGGAAGCTCCTGATTAAGTATGTACTGAATGGGATACGTACCCTGGAGCTGCCACGCATCATCGGATGTATACGTGTCAACAAGAACCCCATTACCTATAGGATAGCCCCGAATGCTACTCTCTGGATGATCTAAAACTATACCGACGTACTTCCATCCAAATTGATTTATAGAGTAGCCGCCCGTTCCACCCCAGGACATACCCGCAACTCTATTGTTACCTATCAATCCCATGCCCATAAAGTCGTAGTGTCGACCACTTTGCAACGAGACTAAACCATCAAGACTATATATTGCTTTGAGAATGCCGAGAGTATTCATGTTCAGGTTATTCGTAATATGAACCATGTCAAAGAACTCATCGTAGGAAATTAGATCGTTGATAAGAGCTTTAGCTAATTTACCAACGGCTGCAGACTTTAACTTGTCATCGTGGTTGTTAATAGAGAGGACTATCCGCTCCCATAAACGACCGTTTCTCTTTTTGCCCAATTTCTTTTTCAGTTTTTCAACTTTGGATTGGTCAATATCGCTGTTATATAAAAACTCATTAACCTTTACCCCAAACGCAATGTCTTGGAGCGTCCTCGGTAGTGTCAGTATGGCAATGATTGACTTTACCCAGGGGAGGTCTTTAGAAACATCTTCAAGGGCTGGTACAAATGGCTTAAATTGCTCGACCGCCTGCTCAACACCCCACTGGTCTAAATCTACTCCCAAATCAACGTATCTATTAAGATTATCATTTCTAGCCATACCAATAGTATATCTGGAGCATAGGAACAAAAATAGCCTCAACAAAAACACTGAGGTTATTATGCCTCCAACACTCTCGCAGTCTACTCAGCGTATGTAAGGTATCTGTATCTTTTAAGTGTCGCGATAGTCTCTTCGGTCGCCTTCGACGCCGCAAGGTAATTCTGTTCATCAATCACCACTCCAGGTCGTGTATCACCTTACAGACAAACAAAAAAGACCTTCCAAAACTTGAAAAGTCTCTCTTGGTGCGGGTACAGGGACTCTAACCCTGGACCTCTTCCATGGCAAGGAAACGCTCTAAACAACTGAGCTACACCCGCATGTGCACATTAGATTATAGAGGAACTACGGGAACTTTTCAACCCTTTGACACGGGCTCTACCGAGATAATATAAAAATATAATTGACTTTACACATATTATGTGTTAAAGTTACAACTAAGCCGTTCCCCACTAGGAGGTTTTTACGACCATGCACAAGTTGCGTCGTGTGTTATCACTGTTCGGCGTGCTGGGTATCGCCGCTCTGCTCTTGAGTGGGTGCGGGGCGACGGCCGACACGATCGAACAGGCCTTCAACGGTGTCAAGGCGACACTGACAACCTACGACCAGAACGGCAAGCTCGTCGATCAGGTCAAGGGTGTTTCGTTCCGAGTCGCAACCGACGAGGAATTCGCACAGTGCGACGACGACGGGACCAACTGCAAGAACGGTTCGGTCATCCTGGTCTCGCTGGGCGACCGCCACATGCACCTGGTCGGATCGACGATGATCCTGGCGGAAGACGGTCTGAACGACATCACCGCCAAGGTTCCGCCGGAGTTCCGATTCGAGAACCACGACCCGGGTACCCCGTGGCTGAACGACCTTCTCTACAAGTTCGAGAACCTGTGGGGCGGCGACTCTCAGACCATCATGATCCGGTCCCAGAACGGGACGCCGATCAAGGTCTACGGCGGGGACGAAGTGCAGCTCAACAGCACCGACGTCCCTCAGTCCACATGGTTCCGCGTCAACGGCAAGACGCTGTTCGTCTACCGTGCCGACTACATGTCGGTGGACAACGCGTTGTACACGCCGCGGTAGCCCGCGCTACCACAGGGCCTCCCGCCCCATCCCCTTGTTTCAACGAAAACGCCGGGGAGGGGCGTTTTCTAATTTTGCGCTAAATACTTTTCCTGGCGTGGTGTCAGGCGCGTCACAAGCTTTTCCAGGTGCGGGAAGTTGCGACGAGCGCTGTCTAGCTCTACTTCACGGCTTAGCCGGTTCAGGCCAATACTCATGTTTTCCGGGGTTTTCACCATTTCCAAAAGCGCCAATACCATAAGACTAAACGTTATGCCCATAACACGCGGCATATTGCCCGTTCCGGCTAGGAAGTTAACGATGGCGCCTTTACATAGCGAGTTAATAACTCTTCCATCCTCAAGTGTAAAGGCGTCGATATGCTCGTTTACCACCTCTTTCTTGCCCACTTGCTCTAAGTAGGCAACGGCATATTCTTCCCTGCCGTGGCCAATGTTCCCTAGCGTAATACCCGACTTAGCGTATTTCTTAATCATGTCGGCGCTAATTGTATCAACACAACCGGTCGTAGTAATACAAAGGTCGGAAGTTTGAAGAGCCTCGCGTGCCGAAACTGGCGTATACCCCGTCATTTCTGCCTGCATAAGCGCAATGATATCCGATTCGACAATGTTAACTTTTGCGCCGATGGCACGCAGCGCTTTAGCCGCCCCTTGCCCAATAGGCCCGTAGCCAAAAACGGTCACTGTTTTCCCCGGCAGCGATACTCTGGCGTTGGTAAGCGAGTGAATAAGCGACTGCTGAATGCCTATTTTGTTATCAAACCATTGTTTTGTAAAACTATGGTTAATATCAATTGCCGGAACGTTTACCTTGCCGTCGTCAATTAGTCTTTTTAAGAAGTTGACGCCGCAGGTTGTTTGCTCAACAATTCCTTTAACTTTACCGAGGAGTGCGGGGTAGTGTTGAGCAATATACTGGGTACTATCGCAGCCGTCATCGACAATATAAACTGTCTTGTCGTTTTTAACGCTCGCAATGGCTTTTTCCATAGCACCAAAGTATTCGTCGTTCGACATATTCGAGCTGGCAGCCAGCGACACGCCTTGACCGCGTATATACGCCACCACATCGTCGTCGGAAGCAAAAATATTATCGCTGCAGGCGGCGATTTTTGCCCCCAATTCGTGAAGGGTAAGCAGGAAAACCCCGGTTTCCGGCGTGGGCGTTACACAAACAAGGACGCTTATTCCTTTAAGTGGCTTGGTAGCGCCAAACGATTCCGTAAGCGATTTCAACCCCACCATGTCCGATGCTGCTGCGCTTACTTTCTGCCGGCCAACTGTCACGTTTCCTTTGGTCATGTCACCCCCTCACATTAAAACAGTGGCGTCAGAGCCACTCTATCTTAACTCAGTATAGCATCAACAAGGCCCCTGCGTGACACCTGGATATGACCGAACTATAAGTAGTTACGCCTCTTTTAACGTGGCCAAAACCGTTTTGAGCACAACGGCAACTGCCTTCTCGTCGTATTGGCCTGCCTCAATGGTTATATCGTAACGTTCGCCCAAAGGCTGCTGCGTAGCGGCACTAAAGCCCGATTGGTTACTAACGATCAGGCGCGAAAGCTGCGTGCCTGGCTGTTGAAGCGCCATGCGGATGTCGCTACGCGTGATGTTTTCTGCTTTTGCTACTATCTCGCGAGCCATGGTAATGTCCGTCGCAAAGTCTAATTGAATATTATTGAAACGCTCATTGCCGTCTTCATCTGCCTTGCTGCCAATAGCCCACAGGCGCAGCGCCGCCTCATCGGCTTCAATTTGAATATCTAGAACAAAGTTAAGGCCTGTCGCCGTCTCTTTAGCAATAAAACCGGCGCATTCTTTGTCGAAAGTATCAGAGCGCTGCGCAACTTCGCCCCACGTTTCCATGTCGGCATCGTATTTTTCGCTTAGGGTAATGAGTTCGTCGCCTATTTGTTTGGCTGCTGCGGTAAGTTCGTTCGTCATAGTAGCAGTATAGCAAACCCATCAGCCAACTGTGGTTAAATATTATTATGTTACAATTTCCTACGCTTGAGTTAGCGCCCGGCACAAAAGAACAGCTGGTATACCGTAAACAACAAACAACTCCCGATCAGCTTGCCGTGCTTATTATTAAACCCAGTAATAATATTCTTAATGCCAATAGTACTGACCAAAATGTAGAAAGTATTATCGGCCGCTTTGAAGAAAAAGAGTGGTCACTGCAGGCGCTTAAGCTTCTTGAAGGAAACGAATCGAACATTGAGCGGCTTATTGCCCACTATCCGCAGCCGTTTTTTGACGGCAGGATAGAAGATGTCGCCAGCCAGCTTACTCCCGCAGAAAAAGAGAAGCTCATTGA
>Ga0075366_10002171_pt1 | contig 10008 bp, 7 predicted proteins | sample EndMethybrTD3031_FD_72351 | JGI IMG/M metagenome (GOLD analysis project Ga0075366, IMG submission 72351) | Populus endosphere microbial communities from Tennessee, USA - Endosphere MetaG P. TD hybrid TD303-1 | ecosystem: Host-associated > Plants > Roots > Endosphere | place: USA: Tennessee... | reverse complement strand
ATCGCTGGGTGACCGAGAAGCTGGTCGAGGTCGCCGACCGGCACGCCGAAGGGCGGGTGGTCTCGACGCTCGAGGGAGGCTACAACGTGGAGGCGCTAGGGCGCTGCGTGGTGGAGCACGTGGGCGTGCTCGCCAACCGCTAGAACCTACTTCTGCGGGTTGTTGCTGACGCGGCTGGCCAGCTTCGGCGTGATGCCGATGAGCGCCCAGTCGTGCTGGTCGATGGCCTGCTGGATCAGCGCGCGGTACTTGATGGCGAGCGAATACGACCAGGGCGACGCGAGGAAGTCCTGGTACAGGCGCTCGAACGTCTGCGCGTCGCAGTAGCCGCCGTAGGCGCAGGCCTGCAGCAGGTCGCGATGCGAATTGTTGGTGCACTCCGGGCCGCCCAGGTCGCAGGCGACGAGGGTGAAGGCGCCGAGGAAGGCCGAGGCTTCCGGGACCATCTCGGCGTTCGGCGGGCCGATGCGCAGGTTCTGGCTGATGGCGCTCTGCGCGAGGAACTGGCCCACGATCATCGTGGCCTCGGGGTCGCGGCTCTCGAGCAGGCCGACCAGCGTGCTGAAGTCGTCGGTCTTGCCGGACATGTTCTGGCCGGGCTCGCCCATCTTGCCGCCGCCGCCGATGTTCTTCGACAGCTCCGCCGTGATGATGCGCGCCTGGGCGCGCGGGTCGCCCTGCTGCGCGGCGGCCGAATAGAGCGCGTCGATGTCCTTCTGCGACAGCTTCGCGTTCTGGAAGCCGATGCAGCGCTGCGTGCTGTCCACCGCGTCGTAGGCCGCGATGCGCTTGGGATTGTTGGCGTCGCCGTTGGGCAGGCCGGAGAGGAACTGGCGCTTCTGCTTGGCGCTGTAGGCGGCGAGGTCCTCGTTCACCGTGGTGGCGAACAGGCACTCCTCGAGGGCCTTGGCGAGGTGGTAGCGCTCGTCACCCGAAAGGCTGCCGGCGCGGGTCGCGAGGGAGTCGGCGAACGCCTTCAGGTCACGCGTATTGCGGAATTCGAGGGCAACCCCCGACATCCGGGAGACCTGGGCCCGCGGGAGCGGAGCGGGAAGCGAGGCGAGCGTCGCCTGGCGGGGCTCCGGGCGCAGAGCCTGCACGCCGGAATTGCCGCTCGAGGGGGCGTCGTGGGACGCGATCTGGGGCGACCGCTCGTCGCGAGCGGCGGACACCATACCCGTGTACTTGCTCGCAATCAGCAGCCCGTAGGCGACGAGCGAAGCCAGGCCAATGGCCGTAAGGCGGTTCATAGACCCGCAGTTTCGGCCCAAAAGGGCTGTTTCGTCAATGTTTTCAGTGGGGATAGGCCGGGAAATCGGCCCCCCGCCGCGGCCGGGGGGCTGTGAACTGCGTCACATCAGTGGTGCAGGATCTTCGACAGGAACTGCTGGGCCCGCTCCGAGCGCTGCGTATTGAAGAATTCGTCCTTGGTGCAGTCCTCCACGATCGCGCCCCGGTCCATGAAGATCACCCGGTTCGCCACGGTGCGCGCGAACCCCATCTCGTGGGTCACGCACATCATCGTCATGCCTTCCTTCGCGAGCTGCACCATCACGTCGAGCACCTCGTTGATCATCTCGGGATCGAGCGCCGAGGTCGGCTCGTCGAAGAGCATCGCGATCGGGTCCATCGAGAGGGCGCGCGCGATCGCCACGCGCTGCTGCTGGCCACCGGAGAGCTGGCCGGGGTACTTGTCCTTCTGCGCGATGAGGCCCACGCGGTCGAGGTACTTGAGGCCGTGCTCGACCGCCTGCTCGCGCGGGCGCCCCAGCACCTTCTGCTGGCCGATCGCGAGGTTGTCCACGATCTTCATGTGGGGGAAGAGCTCGAAATTCTGGAACACCATGCCGATGCGCGAGCGCAGCTTCGAGAGGTTGGTCTTCCGGTCGTGGACCGGCACGCCGTCGACGATGATCTCGCCCTTCTGGAAAGGCTCGAGCGCGTTCACCGTCTTGATGAGCGTGGACTTGCCGGACCCCGACGGGCCGCACACCACGACGACCTCGCCCTTCTTCACGTTGGTGGTGCAGTCGGTGAGCACCTGGAACGAGCCGTACCACTTGCTCACGCCGTTGATGCGGATCATCGGGTCGCTGGTCTGCGCGGTGGTGGTGTTCACGGTGGTTTCCTATCTCACGATCGAGATGCGCTCGTTGAGCTTCTTCACGCCCCAGGAAGCCCCGAAGCAGATCACGAAGTACACGAAGGCGACGAAGATGTAGAGCTCGACGATGCGCCCGGAGAGCTGACCCGCCTTGCTCGCGGCGCCGAGGAAGTCCTTCAGGCCCACGACGTACACGAGCGACGTGTCCTGGAACAGGATCACCGCCTGCGTGAGCATGATCGGCAGCATGTTGCGGAAGGCCTGCGGCAGCACCACCGTGCCCATCGCCTGCCAGTAGTTCATGCCGAGGGCGTAGGCGGCCCACGGCTGGCCGCGCGGGATCGACTGGATGCCGGCGCGGATGATCTCGGAGTAGTACGCGCTCTCCACCATGATGAAGGCGACGATCGCCGAGGTGAAGGGGCCCACCGCCTCGCCCTGCTGCCCGGTGAGCTTCTGCATCAGCACCGGCGTGAGGAAGTAGAACCAGAAGATCGCCATGATGAACGGGATCGACCGGATCAGGTTCACGAAGCCGGTCGCGGGGATCGAGAGCACCTTGAACCTCGACAGCCGCGCCATCGCGAGCAGGGTGCCGAAGACGATGCCGCCGGCGAGCGCGATGCCGAAGAGCTGCAGCGACAGCTTCATGCCGTCCCACAGCACGGCCTTGTTCTTCGCGATGACGCTCCAGTCGAAGTCCACTAGTGGCCTCCGCCGGCTTGCGAGATGTAGCCCGGGACCGCGAGGCGGCCCTCGAGCCAGCGCATCGAGTAGATCACCGTGAGCGTGATCACGATGTAGATCAGCGTGGCCGCCGTGAACGCCTCGAAGGTCTTGAAGGTGTACTCGGAGATCTGGCGGCTCTGCGCGGTGAGCTCGATCACGCCGATGGTGAGCGCGGTCGACGAGTTCTTGAAGATGGTGAGGAACTCCGAGGTCATCGGCGGGATGATCAGCCGGTAGGCCATCGGCAGCAGCACGTAGCGGTAGACCTGGGGCAGGGTGTAGCCCATCGCCAGGCCGGCGTTGGTCTGCCCGCGCGGCAGCGACATGATCCCGGCGCGCACCTGCTCGGCCACGCGCGAGGCGGTGTAGAGCCCGAGGCACAGGACCGCGGCGGTGAACTCCCACATGCTGAACTGCGCGAAGGGGAGGTCGACGAGGTTGGGCAGGTCCTGCTTGAGCCAGTTGCCGAGGCGCTCGGGGACGAGCTCCGGCATCACGAAATACCAGAGGAACATCTGCACCAGCAGCGGGATGTTGCGGAAGACCTCGACGTAGGCGGTCGCGATCGCCCGCGGGATCTTCAACGGCGTGGTGCGCACGACGCCCAGCACCGAGCCGAGCGAGAAGGCGATGACCCACGCGAAGATCGAGACGAGCAGGGTCCACATCGTCCCCGATGCGAGCCATCCGAGGTAGGTCATCCCCCCGGATGGCGCCTGCTCTAGAAAGACCTTCCAGTCCAAATCAGTCCGGCAGCGCGTTGGTGCGGCAGACGGTCTCCAGCAGCGGGCTCATCGGCACGCCCATCGTCTCGCCCGAGGGCAGCTTCTCCGTGAACCACTTGGCGTAGACCTTCTTGATCGGGCCGTTGCACAGGCCGGGGTCGCCGAAGAAGCGCGCCACCGCGCGGCGCACGACCACGCCGAAGGCGTCGTCGTTGGTGCGGAACATGATCCCGTACGGGTCGTACGAGAGGTAGTCGCCGACGACCTCGAAGTCCTTCGGGTTCTTGGCCTTCGCCTGCAGGCCGTAGAGCAGGATGTCGTCCATCGCGAAGGCGACGGCGCGGCCCGACTCGACGGTGAGGAAGCTCTCCGCGTGGTCCTTGGCGTTGAGGAACTTGATGCCGAGGTTGTCCTTGTCGGAAAGCGCCTTGATCACGCGCTCGTTGGTCGTGCCCTGGGTGACCACGACGGTCTTGTTCTTGAGGTCCTTGTACGACTTGATCTTCGAGGACTTCTTCACCAGCAGCTTGGTGCCGGTGATGAAGGTGACCGGTGCGAACGCGACCTGCTTCTGGCGCGTGAGGTTGTTGGTGGTCGAGCCGCACTCGAGGTCGATGGTGCCGTTGGCCATCAGCGGGATGCGCGTCTGCGAGGTCACGGGGTTGTACTTCACCGTGAGCGTGGGCACCGCGAGCTCCTTCTTCACTTCCTCGACGATCGCCGCGCAGATGTCCATCGAGTACCCGATCGGCTGCTGCTTGTCGTCGAGGTACGAGAACGGCACCGAGGTCTCGCGGTTGCCGAGCGTGATGGTGCCCGAATCCTTGATCTTCTTGAGGGTGCCCGTGAGCTCCTGGGCCGTGGCGGGAATCGCGACCAACGCGAGCGCCGCCGCCGCGATGGCGGCCTTCGTGATGCGAATCATGGAGAAACCTCCGCTGGTTGAATGGGGTGCGCGGCTGGCGTCGGGTGAAGGAGAGCGCGCTGTCCGCTTGTGTGGGGGCAGGATAACCGGTCCCGCTTTGGAGGACAATAACGCTTTCGCCCCGAGACCCCTGGCCATGCACTTTCCCAGCCACGAGCAGAAACAGGCCCTCCTCGAGCAGGTGCTGCGCATCGCGGACCAGCGGCTCGCGCCTCCAGCCGCGAAGGAAGCGCGCGCCTTCATCTCCCTCTACTACGACCAGGTCGATCCCGAGGACCTCGCCAACCGCGACCCCGAGGATCTCTACGGCGCCGCGATGGCCCACCTGAGCTTCGCGCGGCGTTTCTCCGCCGGCACACCGAAGCTGCGCGTGTACAACCCGCGCGCCGAGGAGCACGGCTGGTCGAGCCCGCACACCGTGATCGAGATCGTGAACGACGACATGCCGTTCCTCGTCGACTCGGTGACGATGGAGGTGAACCGGCAGGGATACACGCTGCACCTCTTCAACCACCCGCTCTACAACACCGGGCGCGATCCCGAGGGGCAGCTCGGAACCTTCGGCCCCCCGGCCAAGGACGGCAAGACCGAGTCGCTGATGCACGTCGAGGTCGACCGCGAGATCGACGCGGCGAAGCTCAAGGCGCTGGGCGAAGGCATCGCGCACGTCCTGGGCGACGTGCGCGCCGCCTACGAGGACTGGTCTTCCATGCGCGGGCGCATGGAGGAGATCGTGAAGGAGCTCGAGAACCCGCCGGAATTCATGCGCAACGAGGAGACCGCGGAGATCCGCGCGTTCCTCGCCTGGGCCGCGGACCACCATTTCACCTTCCTCGGCTACCGCGACTACGAGCTGTCGGTGGTGGAGGGCGAGGACCAGCTGAAGATCGTCCCGCGCACCGGCCTGGGCGTGCTGCGCGAGCCCAAGCTGGGTGGCGTCTCCCACAGCTTCAACGAGCTGCCGCGCGAGCTGCGCGCGCTGGCGCGAGAGCCGCGCCTGCTCGTGCTCACCAAGGCCAACGCGCGCGCCACGGTGCACCGTCCCGGCTACCTCGACTACGTCGGCGTGAAGCGCTTCGACGCGGCGGGCAAGGTCGTCGGCGAGCGCCGCTTCGTGGGCCTCTACACCTCTTCGGCGTACCACGCCGATCCGCGCGAGGTGCCGCTGCTGCGCCGCAAGGTGGCGCGCGTGGTCGAGCGCTCCGGCTTCCGCCAGTACAGCCACATGTACAAGAACCTGCTGTCGATCCTGCAGGAGTACCCGCGCGACGAGCTCTTCCAGATCGACGAGGACACGCTGCTCGAGACCGCGCTCGGCATCCTGCGCCTCGGCGACCGGCGCAAGACCCGCGTCTTCATCCGCCGCGACCTCTACGGGCGCTTCTACTCGTGCCTGGTGTACATGCCGCGCGAGAGCTTCAACACCGACGCGCGCATGAAGATCCAGGAGATCCTGAAGCGCCACCTCAACGGCACCTCGGTGGAGTTCACCGTCCAGCTATCGGAGACGGTGCTCGCGCGCATCCACATGCTGGTGCGCAGCTCGCCCAAGGAGGCGCCGAGCTACGACATCCACGCGATCGAGGCCGAGATCGCGCAGGCCACCAAGCGCTGGGAGGACGACCTCAAGGGCGCGCTCATCGACGCGCTGGGCGAGGAGCATGCCATCGCCGCGCTGCGCGGCTACGCGGGCGCCTTCCCCGTGTCGTACCGGGACACCGTGTCGCCGCGCACCGCGGTTCGCGACGTCGCGTTCATGGACAAGCTGGACGCCACGACTCCGTACAGCGTGAGCCTCTACCGCCCGGTCGAGAGCGACGACCGGACGCTGCGCCTGCGGGTCTTCCGGCTCGGCGCGCCCGTGCCGCTTTCCGGCAGCCTGCCGGTGCTGGAAAACCTCGGCCTCGAGGTGCTCGACGAGGTCTCCTACGAGATCGGCCGCCCCTCGGGCCCGCCGGTCTTCATCCACGATTTCGGCATGCGCTCGGCGCGCCCGATCGCCGACGTGGAAGTGGTCAAGGCGATCACCGAAGCGGCGCTGCTCAGCGTCGCGCGGCGCGAGATCGAGAACGACGGCTTCAACCGGCTCACCCCGGCCGCCGCGCTCGCCGCCGACGACGTCCTCGTGCTGCGCGCCTACGCCAAGTATCTCAAGCAGGCCGGGTTCACCTTCAGCCAGTCGTACATCGAGCAGACGCTCGCCGCGCATGCCGCGATCACCGCGAAGCTGGCGGCGTTCTTCCACGCGCGCTTCGACCCGGCCATCGAGTCCGACCGCGACGAGCTGCAGAAGACGCTCGAGGGCGCGATCAAGGAGGCCCTGAACGGGGTGGCCATCGCCGACGAGGACAAGATCCTGCGGCGTTTCCTGAGCCTGATGAAGGCGACGGCGCGCACCAACCATTGGGTGCGCGACAAGTCGGGCGCCCGCAAGCCATACCTTTCGTTCAAGTTCGTCTCGGCCCAGGTGCCCGAGCTGCCGGAGCCCAGGCCGCTCTTCGAGGTGTTCGTGTACTCGACGCGCTTCGAGGCGATCCACCTGCGCTTCGGCAAGGTGGCGCGCGGGGGTCTGCGCTGGTCCGACAGGCCGGAGGATTTCCGCACCGAGGTGCTGGGCCTGGTCAAGGCGCAGAACGTGAAGAACGTCGTGATCGTGCCCGTGGGATCGAAGGGCGGGTTCGTGCTCAAGCTCGCCCCGCCGATGAGCGATCGCGAGGCCTACCTCAAGGAAGGCGTCGACTGCTACCGCAATTTCCTGCGCGGGATCCTCGACGTGACCGACAACCTGGTGCAGGGCAAGGTCGTTCCGCCGGACAACGTGGTGCGCCATGACCCGGACGATCCGTACCTGGTCGTCGCCGCGGACAAGGGCACCGCCACGTTCTCCGACTATGCCAACGGCGTCAGCGAGGAGTACGGCTTCTGGCTGGGCGACGCGTTCGCCTCGGGCGGCAGCGTGGGATACGACCACAAGAAGATGGGCATCACCGCGAAGGGCGCGTGGGAGAGCGTGAAGCGCCATTTCCGCGAGATGGGCATCGACACGCAGAGCCAGGATTTCCTCGTGGCGGGGATCGGCGACATGTCGGGCGACGTCTTCGGCAACGGGATGCTGCTGTCGAAGCACATCAAGCTCGTGGCGGCGTTCGACCACCGCCACGTCTTCCTCGACCCGAACCCGGACCCCATGGCGAGCTTCGCCGAGCGCGAGCGCATGTTCAACCTGCCGCGCTCGTCGTGGGACGACTACGACAAGACGAAGATCTCCAGGGGCGGGGGCGTGCACCCGCGCAGCGCCAAGACGATCCCGGTGACGCCGGAAGTGGCGGCGGTGCTGGGCATCGAGGCGAAGGAGCTCACCCCGCCCGAGCTGCTGCGCGCGATCCTCAAGGCCCCGGTGGACCTGCTCTACAACGGCGGCATCGGCACCTACGTGAAGGCGAGCACGCAATCGAACGCCGAGGTGGGCGACCGCGCCAACAACGAGATCCGGATCAACGGCGCGGACCTGCGCTGCAAGGTGGTGGGCGAGGGCGGCAACCTCGGCTTCACCCAGCTCGGCCGGGTCGAGTTCGCGCAGCGCGGCGGGCGCATCTACACCGACGCGATCGACAACTCGGCGGGCGTGGATTGCTCCGACCACGAGGTGAACATCAAGATCCTCACCGGGCTCGTGATGAGCGACGGCGAGATGACGGTCAAGCAGCGCAACAAGCTGCTGGCCGAGATGACCGACGACGTCGCCCGCCTGGTGCTCTCGGACAACTACTACCAGCCCCAGTCGCTCGCGGTCTCCGGGGTGCGCGGCGAGAAGCTGCTCGACTCCCAGGCCGCCTACATGCGCGTGCTCGAGAAGGCGGGCCGGCTCAACCGGGCGGTGGAGTTCCTGCCCTCCGACGACGAGATCGCCGAGCGCCGCGCCGCGAAGCAGGGCCTCACGGCCCCGGAGCGCGCGGTGCTGCTCGCCTATTCGAAGATGGCCCTGTTCGACGAGCTGGTGGCCGGCAAGCTCGTGGACGACGAGTACGTCGCCCAGGTGCTCGTGGGCTACTTCCCCGAGCTGCTGCGCAAGCGCTACACCGACGTGATGCCGCGCCATCCGCTCAAGCGCGAGATCATCGCGACCGTCGTGGCCAACACGATGATCAACCGCGCGGGCGCGATCTTCGTGCACCGGATGAACGAGGAGACCGGCGCGTCGCCCGAGGACGTCACGCGCGCCTACATCCTGGTGCGCGACATCTTCGCGCTCGAACCGCTGTGGCTCGAGATCGACGCGCTCGACAACAAGATCGCGGCCCAGCTGCAGTACGAGATGCTGGTCGAGGCGGGGCGGCTGCTGGTGCGCGGTACGTTGTGGTTCCTGCGCCGCCGGCGCGAGCGCATGCCGATCGGGCAGGTGCTCGAGATCTTCCGCCCGTCGCTGGAGAAACTGCGCGCCACCATGCCCGCCGTCCTCTCGTCGGGGGACCGCGCGGCGTGGGACGCCTCGGTGTCGAAGCTCGCCGCCGAAGGCGTGCCGCAGAAGACCGCCGAGAAGGTCGCGAGCCTGGGCGCGCTCTACGCGGTCCTCGACGTGACCGAGGTGGCGGTGGAACAGAAGAAGAGCGTCGAGTCGGTCGCCGCGCTGTACTTCGCGCTGGTGGGCGAGCTCGAGCTGCGCTGGTTCGCCGACCGCATCACCCAGCTGCCGACCGACACCACGTGGCAGGCGCTCGCCCGCAACGCGCTTCGCGACGACCTGTCGAGCCAGCAGCGCGCGCTCGCCTCTACCGTCGCCAAGCTGTCCGACTCGTCGGATCCGGCCGCGATGCTCGCGGCGTGGAAGGAGCGCTACGCGCCCGCCATCACGCGGCTCAAGTCGATGACGGAGGAGCTCAAGCGCCAGGGCAGCCTGGATCTCGCGGTGCTCTCGGTGCTGCTCCGGGAGCTGCGCTCGCTCGCGTGAGCGAATCGGTCGAGGTCATCTGCCGAAAGTGCGGGCAGGTGAACCGGCGGGTCGTGCCGACGACCCGCTTCGACCGCGTGATGCACGCGGACGACGACGACGTCTGCTTCGCCTGCGGGACGCCCTGCGACGGGGGCGAAGCGCAGCTGGACCACCGGGTCGACGGGGCCATGGGGCACTTCTGGTACTTCACCGCCATGCCGATCTTCTTCGGTGGCGTGGGAGCGGTCTGCGCGCTGATCGTCTTTTCGCCGCTGCGCCTCTTCGTGCCGGGGAACTCCTTCGTGCTGGAAGCGCTCAACTGGGTCGGTGCCGGCGCGGCGCGATCTATGGGATCCACAAGGCGTGGCGGTCCTATCGCCGCGGCGAGATGATGTATCGCAGGCGAACACCTCAATAGGGAGCGAGACGCATGAACCTTCGTACCGTCGTCACCGGCATGACGCTTGCCATCGCCACCGCGGCGAGCGCCCAGGGCATCGACAACAGCAGCATCGGGCAGCCCGGATTCCGCGAGCACAAGGCGACCTACGGCATCGTCTACCGCTTGCCGAAGGATGTGAACGACGTCCTCGAC
>Ga0075366_10002170_pt1 | contig 10012 bp, 3 predicted proteins | sample EndMethybrTD3031_FD_72351 | JGI IMG/M metagenome (GOLD analysis project Ga0075366, IMG submission 72351) | Populus endosphere microbial communities from Tennessee, USA - Endosphere MetaG P. TD hybrid TD303-1 | ecosystem: Host-associated > Plants > Roots > Endosphere | place: USA: Tennessee... | reverse complement strand
GCTCCTGACGTCCGATCCGGCCGGGGCCGGCGTCGCGCCGCACGGCGGCATCGCCTCGCGCATCACCCCGAACCCGCTGGCGATGGGCTTCCCCACCGGTCCCGACCCGCTGGCCAGCGGCGCCGGGCATCCCGATCCGGTGCTGATCGACGTCAGCATGTCGACATCGACCAACGCGATGGTGAAGCGGCTGAAGGCGGAAGGCGGCCGCCTGCCGGGCCCCTGGCTGGTCGATCGCGACGGCGAGGCCACCGACGATCCGGCGCGCATCGGCGGCGAGCTGGGCGGAGCGCTGCTGCCGCTCGGCGGCCTCGACCTCGGCCACAAGGGCTTTGCGCTCGCGCTGATGGTCGAGGCGCTGACCTCGGGGCTCGCCGGCTATGGCCGCTCGCAGCAGCCGAGCGGCTGGCAGGCGTCGGTGTTCCTGCAGGTCCTCGATCCCGACGCCTTCGGCGGCCGCGAGACCTTCGTCCGGGAAACGGCCTACCTGGCCGAGCTGTGCCGGACCACGCCGGTGGCGCACGGACGCCCGCCCGTGCGGCTGCCCGGCGAGGGCGCGCTGGCCCGCCGCCGGCATCACCTGCGCTCCGGCGTGACCCTGCCGCCGACGGCGATGCCGGCCCTCGAACCGTACGCCGCGAAGTACGGCGTGCCGCTGCCCTGATCGAGGAGCTACGGAGTCAGGGGCGCCGCCAGCGCGTTGCCGCCGCTTGCCCAGGTGACGCCGCCGGGACTGCTGTAGGTCGCGTGCTCGACGACGATCGGCACCGGCACCGTGCCCAGCGATTCGATCAGGACCGAAAAACTCCGCTCGCCGCTCCCGCCCGGATCGCTGACCTGGACGCTGGTGCGGCTCTTCGCCGGTAGATCGATCGGCGCCCCGGTGTACTGGTGGCCGTCGGCGGTGAGGTACGACAGCCGCGCCTGCCCGGGGCTGGTCCCGGGGTTCGCGATCAGCACGTAGGTCTGCGTGCCCGACGCCGATCCCGATGCGGCACCGGCGACGAGCCAGCGTGTCGCCGTCGCTGTCGCGCCGGGCGAATTGTGTGCCTCGTACCAGTAGTTCGTCGTCAGCGCCGGTCCCGGCCACCACATCGTCCGCTCGACGACGATCGGCACGCTGTTGGTCGAGCGCACCGTCATCGACAGGGAGGCGTTGGCCAGCGGCCGCTGGCCGGAACCGGCCGGCAGCTGCTCGTCGTCGACCCAGATCGTCGACCGCGAGTTGGCGGCGACGGTATAGCTCTTCGTCAGGGTGCCGCCGCCGACGAGGAGATATTCGACCTCCACCGTCGCCGCCGACGGGTTCGGGTTGGCGATCAGCACGAACAGGTCGAAGAACGTCCCGGTCGCGCCCTCGGCGAGGAACCATTCGAGCGCCGGCGCCGTCACACCGGCGCTCTCGTGGCCGGCGGCGAACACCTGGTTCGGCTGCGAGTAGTACATCGCACGCTCGGCGACGATCGGCATCGGCGCGGTGATCACCGCCGACAGGTCGGTGCTGGCGAGCTCGGCGCCTTCGGCGTCGACGACGATGGTCCGCCGGCTGAACGGCGCCAGCGTGTAGACCTTCTCGATCGGCGGCAGACCGAACGGCCGCAGGTAGCGCACCGTGGCATCGACGGCGGTCGCCTGCGGGTTCTGCAGCAGGTAGAAGAGCGCGAACGGACCCGACGTCGAGCCCTCCGCCAGGTACCACGTCGTCGCCGGTGCGACGACGCCCGTCTCGATGTGGCTGCCGTAGCCGGACGGATCCCACGACATCGTGCGATCGACGGCGACGGGCACGTCGGCCTCGACGACCGTCGAGAAGGCCACGTTCTCCAGCCCGGCGATCGTCGACGGGTCGACGGCGTTGTGCGACCCCGGCGGCACGATCACGTTGGCCGAGATGCGGGCGCCGGTATCGGTGAGGAAGCGGACCAGCACGGTGGCCGCGCGTCCGTCGTCGGGGTTGCCGATGTCGAGGCGCGTGCGGAAGAACGCGCCGGTCGCGCCTTCGGCGAAGTAGCGCGTCAGCACGCCGCGTGGATGCGTCCCGTCGGCCAGCTCCTGGGCGTTGGTACGCCCGTCGCCGTCGGGATCGCCGGTCGCGCCATCGTCACCGGTGGCGTCGAACGGATCGAGGCCGTAGGTGGTTTCCATCAGGTTCGACAGGCCATCGGCATCGCTGTCGAGCAGCGGCTGCGGCCCGGCCAACGTGAAGCGGACCAGAGCGCCACCAGGCTGTCGGGGCGTGGGACTGGGCACGCCCCAACTGGGGCCGACCAGCGGGTCGGCGGTCGCACCGTAGAGGAAGCCGCCGAGGGCGACGAGCGGTTCCCGGAAGATGCCGATCGACGGCGGCAGCATCCTGATCTCCGTCGCCCCCGTCGACGGCTGACAGACGAACAGCCGCTGCCGCGCGTCGGTGTAGGTGTAGCCGACGATGGCGCCCTCGAACGGTGTGATGGACGACAGGACGCCCGTCGCAGACGACGTGCACACGGCCGTCTGCGCGCCGGTCGCCGGATCGAGGCGGCGGACCTCCGCGCTGGTGCCACTGGAGATCGTGAAGTACAGAGCGCCCGCCGGGGCCGCCACCAGGCTGGCCGCTTGCAGGCTGCCGAGATTGGCGACTTCGTCGAGCGTGTCGGTCGCGGCGTTCGCCCGGAAGATGCGCGTGATCCGGATGAAGGGTGTCGGCGAGCTGGGCTGATCGACGACCGTAGAGATCATCACGTAGACGCGTCCGTCGCCGCCGAGCACGGGCGGCCCGAGCGTCGGGGCGATCTGCTCGCTCCCGACGCCACCGGTGCCCGCCGCCGTCACCGTGCCATTCGTGGCCCGGCGGTAGAGCGTTTTCTCGCGGACGAAGTAGAGGTCACCCGACGGGGCCCTGACCAGCGTGGAGTCCGGACGCGGAAATCGGTACGGGCCACCGCCCGTGACCGGCACGGTGCTGTTCAGCACATTCGTCACGGCGTTGCCGGCGGACTCGAACCGCACGATGCCGTGCTCGTCGGCCGTCGTCGTCGCCGCGGTGGTGGTCCCGTAGAGCGCGTTGTCGGCTCCGACGATCAGCGACGTGTTCGCGGTACGCCACGTGCCCGGCGGGGTGCCCGGAACGCTGGCGCGAATCGTGACCGCGCCGGTCGTCGGGTCGAGGGCGTACACGGCGCCACGCTGCGCGCTGCCGCCCTGGCTGGTCGACCCGTACAGCAGCAGCCCGTCGGGACCGGCCACGGGCGCGGACGGCATCCACGTCGTCGTCGGCACGAACTGATGGAGGACCGTGAACGACAGCGGATCGGACGGCGGACCGCCGCCCGCGGGATCGAAGCGGTAGAGCGTGCCGGCGCCGGCTGCGCCACCCTCCGCGGCGTAGCCATAGATCAGGCCGTCGACACCCCGCACCAGCTCGGCGCGGCCGCTGAGACCGGTCGTCGCGAAGTCGAAGGTCCGCAGCACTTCGTAGATGTAGCTGCCGCCGCTGGGCCGCAGCCGGAAGAGCGTGCTCACAATCGGCGGCACGACGTTCGAGGCGTTGCCGAGGGTGACGCCGTAGAGGCTGCCGTCTGGCGTCATGACCAGCGGGCCCGGCGCCATGACGCTGCTCGACTGGGGGAACTGATGCAGCACCACATAGCCGTCGGTGGCGGGGTCGAAGCGGTAGATGCCGCCGACGCCGAGCCCGGGGAGGCCGGGACCAGCCATCGCGCTCCCGTACAGGCGGTTGTCCGGACCGAGCAGCAGGCGCCCGTCCGGGGAATTGATGTCGGTGAACGCGTGCGCCACCGAGACGACCCCGGTGGCGGGGTTGAGGCGATAGAGCGCGCCCAGACCGAGGGTCGGAAACACGCCGGGGCCGGTGCTCGTCGTGCCGTAGAGCAGCCCGTCGGCGCCGACGGTGAGTCCGCTGGTCGGGTTGTAGAGACCCAGCGTCCCTTCGCCGAACGTGTAGAGGATGGTCGTCGCGCCCGACGACGGATCCGTCCGGAACACCGTCTGGCGCGTCACCCCGTAGAGCTGCCCGCCGGCCAGGGCGAGGCCGCCGAACGGCGACGTGCCCTCACGCAGACCGGTGAAGGCGTGCAGGGTGCTCAGCTCGCCGGAAGCGGGATCGAAGCGGAACACCGTCCCCTGTCCGCTGGCACCGCCCCACTGCGCCGTGCCGTAGAGCACACCGCCGGCGCCGGCGACCAGCATGCCCGTCGCGCCGACCCCGTCCGTGAGCCGGGCGGCGACCGTCACCTGTCCGTTGGTGGCGAGGCGATAGATGGTGTCCGACGTGACGCCGTAGAAGCTGCCATCTGGCACCTGCAGCAGGCCCCCGCGCGGCATCGACGGCGACGGCGTGAACTGGTGGACGATCTGCACGGGTTGCACGGGTTGCGCGGCCGCCACCGACGACCACAGACACAGCGCGAGCACGCCGACACTTCGCTTCATCGCAGACTCCTCTGACGGTCCGCTCAGGGCAAGGGCGTCGCGAGCGCGTTGGTGCCGCGCGCCCACAAGACCCCGCCCGGACTGGCATAGCTCGCCGACTCGACCGCGATCGGCACGGGTATCGCGTCGATGCTTTCGACCAGCACCGACGCCACGCCCGCTGCAGCAGCGGCCGGGAAGTCGGCGGCGATCGCAACGTTGGTCCGGCTCTGCGGCAGGATCGCGTAGGTGCGACTCGCCGTGCTGCCGTCGTTGGTGAGCACGCGGACCGCGACCTGCCCGGCCGACGTGGTGGCGTTGGCGATCAGCACGAACGTCTCCGCGCCGTCGGGCCCGCCGACGTCGCCGCCGGCGATCCCCCACCGCAGCGCCGTGGACGTGGCTCCCGGCGAGTTGTGCGACTCGTACCAGAACGCCGGCGTCGTCTCCGGCCCTGGCCACCACATCGTCCGCTCGACGACGATGGGCAGGCCGTTGACGCCGCGGACCACGGCGGACACGGCGCCGTTGGCGAGCGGGCGGATGCCGGAGCCCGCCGGCATCTGCTGGTCGTCGACCCAGATCGTGAAGCGTCCGTTCGCTGGAACGGTGTACAGAACCGGCGACAGGACGTCACCGTTGGCAGGCAGGTATTGGACCTGGACTGCAGCCGGCGTCGGGTTCGGGTTGGCGATCAGGATGAAGAGATCGAAGAAGGTGCCGGTCGCGCCTTCGGCGAGGAACCACTCGAGGGCCGGCGCCGTCACGCCGGCGCTGCCGCTGCCGGCGGCGAACGGCTGCCCGGGCTGGTTCCGATACATCGCCCGTTCGGCGATGATCGGCGCCGTCGCCGTGATCTGCGCCGACACGTCGGTGGAGACCAGCCCCGGGTCTTCGGTGTCGACCGGGATCGTCGTGCGGCTGTGCGGCGGCAGGACGTAGGTCTTTTCGATCGGCGGCAGGCTCAGGGCGCGCAGGTAGCGCACCGTCGCGCTGACCGCCGTCGGCTGCGGATTCTGCAGCAGGTAGAACAGCGACGAATCTGCGGTCGTGGTGCCTTCGGCGAAGAACCAGGTCGTCGACGGCGCCAGCACGGCGGTCTCGCGGTGGCTGCCGTAGCCGGTCGCGTCCCACGACATCGTGCGGTCGGCGATGACCGGAACATCCGATTCGAGCACGGTCGAGAACGAGACGTTGGCGAGCCCGGTGATCGTCGCCGGATCCACCGACACGTGCGAGGTCGGAGCGACGACGACGGGATGCGGCACGACCGCGCCGGTGTCGGTCTGGAAGCGCAGCAGCACGGCGGCGTCGGCGACGCCGGGGTTGCCGAGGTCGATCCTGGTGTGGAAGAAAGCGTTGGTCGCGCCTTCGGCGAAGTAGCGCGTGAGCACGCCGTTCGGGTGTGTACCGTCGGCGAGCTCCTGCGCGTTGGTGCGACCGTCGCCGTCCGGATCGGCGCCCGCGCCGTGGATGTCGTCGGTCCGGAACGGATCGAGCCCATAGGTCGATTCCCAGGCATTGGACAGGCCGTCGCCGTCGGTGTCGACGACCGGCAGATCGCCGCGGTTCAGCCGGAAAACCGTGCCGCCGCCATAGAGTCCGCCGACAGCCGCGCCGTGAACGACCCCGGCGAGCAGGCGCGGCGCGTCCTGCGCCTCGCCGACGCCATCGCGCAACGGCTGCTCGACGGTCGCACCCGTGACGGGCTCGCAGCGGCGCAGCCGCCGGTCCACGCCGTAGAGCGCGCCGTCGGCGCCGAGCGTCGCTGCCAGACTGAACGGCGAACACGCGGTGCGGACCGCGCCGGTCGCCAGCGTCACTTCCAGGACCGACATGGCTCCGTCGTCGTTGCGCAGCGGCACGAGGACGGTGCCGTTGGCGGCGCCTATCGGAGCGCCGATCACAGGCGCAGGGGTGCTGCCGTCTCCGACGTCGCCGAGATTGGCGACCGGCACGAACGTACTGCTGGCAAGGTCGAGGCGCATCAGCGTCGCGACATGCGCGAACGGTCCACCGACGGGCTCGACCTGAAGGATGCCGGCATAGAGCTGCCCGTCTGCGCCGAGCCCCAACCGTGAGGTCCGAAGGAAGCCTCTCCCGGCGACCGGTTGGAGGGTGGCAATCCCGCGCATGACGTTGGCGTCGATGTCGAACCAGGCGGCAACGACGTTGGTGCCCGCCTCCTGGACGGCGTAGAGGCGGCCCGCGGGGCCGACGGTATACCCCCGGCCGGATGCGTCGCCCCAGGCGTCGACGGCGGCGATGTTGCCGTTGCCGGGATTGACTCGCACGCCACCGATGGTGGTCGTGCCATACAACAGGCCATCGGAACCGGTGACGAGCGGCGAATTGGCGATCACGCCTTGCGGGTTGAGGGTGCCGGGCATGGGCCCCAGAATCGTCAGGGCGCCGGTGGTGCCGTCGATCCGATAGACCGCGCCGCGCAACGTGGAGCCACCTCCGCTGGTGGTCCCGTACAGATCGCCGTTCGCCGTCCGCGCCGGCACCGATGGGTTCCAATCGTGCCCGTTCTGCAAGAAGGGGTGAACGACGGTGAACTGGCTGGGATTGCCTCCCCCACCGGCGCCTAGTGGGTCGAACCGGAAAACAGTTCCCCCCCGATGCGGACCAGCCGTCATCGACGAGCCGTAGAGGAAGCCGTCGAGCCCGATGGCGAACGGGTCAGGCACCGGCTCGTAGACGTCGCTCGCAACGTAGCCGTACACCGTCTCCAACGCGTGACCGCCACCGGGTTGGCGCCGGAGGCGGACGACCCGTCGCTCCTGCTCCTCCGAGCCGTACAGGTGCCCGTCCGCCCCTTCGACCAGCTGCGAGGGCGCCACGAGCAGGTTGGTCGCGCCGGTTGGAATCAGCACGACCTCGATCACGCCATTGGGATCCTGCGGATTGAAGCGGAAGACGTGACTGGCGCTGCTGCTGCCGTTCACGACGTGCTGGAACGCGGTGCCGTACAGCCAGCCGTCCGACGTGCGCGTCAGCCCGACCAGTGGGTTGCGGCCATTCTGGCCCGTGAAGAGGTGCGCGGTCGACACCGCCCCGGTCGCGGGATCGACGTGGTAGATGCCGCCCTGTCCCAGTTGTGCCGGCCCCGGGCCCGGCGTTCCTCCGAACCGCGCCGTCCCGTACAACTGACCGCCGGCCACGACCAGACCGGCGGCGGGATTGCGCAGCGCCGGTCCGTCACCCGAGAACAGGTGCAGCGTCTCGCCCGCACCCGTGACCGGATCGACGCGATACACCGAGCCGTAGCGCATCGGGGTCGCGCCGGGAAACCAGCCGCCCGTCGTCCCATACAGCCGCCCGTCCGGGCCGATGACCAAGCTGCCGACGTTCAAGCCCGCGTGTCCGTCACGGGCGGTATCGAAGGTGTGGAGGATCCGGAAGGCCGACGTCGCTGGGTCGAAGCGGAACACCGCCACGCGGTCCGCTTGCACGACCGTCCCGTAGACCACGCCGTCGGGCGCGATTGCCGGAGCCCCGGCTCCCGTCGCCGAGGCGTCGAATGTGTGCGCGACCGTCAGTGCCCCAGCAGAGGTGACGCGATACAGCAGCCGCGCCGTCAGCCCGTAGAAGCTGCCGTCGGCGGCGCGCGCCAGGCCGCCGACCGGGTTGCCCGGCGCCGCCCTGAAGGCGTGCAGCAGCTCGACCTGCGCGACGGGCTGGGCATGGACGGCGGTCACTACGGCGAGCGACGGCAGCAGGCAGAGAGCGAGCACCCTGGAGATACGCATATAGGCGGATCCCGACCGAGACCACGACGGAGGTGTGACGGAACCGGCGGCTGCAGGGGGTCAGCCGACGCACATGCTACGACAGCCGCGGCGACCGCGCTACGACAGAGCGGTCCTGACCTTCTCGCTGAGGGCCTTGCCGTCGACCGGACGGCCGGCGAACTTGGCGGTGAGGAGCTTCATCACCTTGCCCATGTCCTTGGGCGACGCGGCGCCCGTCTCGGCCTTGGCGGCGGCGATGGCGGCCGCGATCTCCTCGTCGGGGACGGCGGCCGGCAGATAGCCCTCGAGCACGGCGATCTCGGCGCGTTCCTTCGCCGCCAGCTCGTGGCGGCCGCCCTGCTCGAACAGCTCGATCGAGTCGCGGCGCTGCTTGACCGCCTGCTGCACGACCTGCATGTCCTCGGTCGGCTCGAGGCCGCGGCCCTTCTCGACCTCGCGGTTCATGATCGCGCTCTTCAGCATGCGTAGCGCGCCAAGGCGCAGCTGGTCGTGCGCCTTCATCGCCTGGGCCATGTCCTTCGTCACTTGTTCGATCAGAGCCATCCGAGAAGCCTAGCGTATCGGCGTCGCCAGTGCTGCACCGCCGCTGGCCCAGGTCACGCCGCCAGGGCTGGCGTAGGTGGCGACCTCGACGACCAGCGGCAGGGCCGGCGTGTCCACGCTCTCCACGAGCACGCCGAAGCGGCCGGACACGCCGGGGAAGCGGCTGCCGATCGCGATGTTCGTGCGACTCGACGCCGCGACGGGGACGGTCGACGTCACAGTCTCGGCGCCCGTCTCCCGCAACAGCGTGATGCGGACGGTGCCGGCCGTCGGCGAGGGGTTGGCGACGAGGACGTAGGTTTCCGCGGCGTCGGCGCCGCCGACCACACCGCCGGCGACGAGCCAGGCCGGGGCCGGGGCCCTCGTCCCGAACGCGTTGTGGGCCTCGTACCAGAAGTCCGGCGTCGTCTCCGGGCCCGGCCACCACATCGTCCGCTCGACCACGATCGGGACACCGTTGGTCGATCGGATGGTCGCCGAGACCGCCACGTTGGCCAGCGGATGCTCCCCGGACCCGGCCGGCAGCTCCTCCGCGTCCACCCAGATCGTGCGGCGCGACGACGCGGCCACCGCATACGTCTTGCTCAACACGCCGCCGCCGAGCAGCAGGTAGTCGACGGTGACACTCGCATCGGTCGGCCCCGGGTTCGCCAGCAGCACGAAGAGATCGAAGAAGGGCCCGGACGCGCCCTCGGCCAGGAACCACTCGAGCGCCGGCGCCGTGACGCCCGCGCTGTCGTGGCCGGCGGCGAAGAGCTGCCCCGCCCTGTTTCGATACATCGCGCGCTCCGCCATGATCGGCCCCGTCGCCGTGATCACGGCGGAGAGGTCCGTGCTCGCCAGCTCCGGGCCTTCCAGATCGACGGCGATCGTCCGCCGGCTGCGCGGCAACAGCGTGTACGAACGCTCGACTGGCGCCGAACCGGCCGGCCGCAGGTAGCGAATGGTGGCCGTGACGGTCGCATCGCCTGGGTTCTGCAGCAGGTAGTAGAGGAAGAAGTCGCCCGACGTCGAGCCCTCGGCGAAATACCAGCTCGTCGAGGCCGACGCCACGCCGGTCTCGTAGTGGCTGCCGTAGCCGGTCGCGTCCCACGTCATCTTCCGGTCGGCGGCGACGAACACGTCCGACTCGATGACGGTCGAGAAGTTCGCGGCCGCGAGCCCGGCGATCGTCGACGGATCGATCGTGAGGCGCGAGAACGGCAGGACCGTGACGTGCAGCGGAATCGTGGTGCCGCCATCGGTCTGGAACCGCATCAGCACCGCTGCCGAGACCGCCGTGGGGTTGGCGAGCGCAAATT
>Ga0075366_10002169_pt1 | contig 10016 bp, 8 predicted proteins | sample EndMethybrTD3031_FD_72351 | JGI IMG/M metagenome (GOLD analysis project Ga0075366, IMG submission 72351) | Populus endosphere microbial communities from Tennessee, USA - Endosphere MetaG P. TD hybrid TD303-1 | ecosystem: Host-associated > Plants > Roots > Endosphere | place: USA: Tennessee... | reverse complement strand
CGCTGCGACAACTGTCGAATACCAGACGCTGGATGAGCAAGCCGGCCGTCCGGTCGATCTCCTGACGCAGCTCGGGTGCAACGGTTGCGACGCTGGCGACATCCGGATGCAGTGCCGCGTTGGCAAACATCCAGCGCATCAGGTCTGTCTTGTCCTTTTGTGAAGCGCGATCCATCAGGCATCTGCCCATGGCATCCGCATAAGCGGCAGCGTTGACAGGCTGGGTCACCAGCGCGGACAGAACAAGAAGGGAGACCAGGAATTTGCGCATGGACGTGGACAACCCGGGGATGAGAAGAGCGCATTGTGCCACCGTACGCAAAAGGCAGACAGATGCACAGAGAGATCCAGCGCCGCGTCATTTCAACGCCGTGGAGAGCAGCCAGACGTTGGCCGCGGTGATCGTGACGAAGATGCTCCATGCGAGCACTTTTGTAAGCAGGCCATTGGCGAATTCACCCATCAGCCTGCGATCGCTGGTCAGGCGAATCAGCGGATAGATCGCAAACGGCAGCTGAAAGCTGAGCACCACCTGGCTCAGCACCAGCAACTTGCCGACCGCACCATCGCCAAACAACGCCACACCGATGAAGGCCGGTATGAGCGCAAGACCACGCGTGATGAAGCGGCGTTGCCAGCAGGGAATCTTGAGGTCGAGAAAACCCTCCATGATGACCTGGCCCGCAATCGTGCCGGTGAAGGTGGCGCTCTGCCCGGCCGCCAGCAAGGCAATGCCGAAAACGGTTGCAGCCATGGCACTGCCGACGATGGGATTGAGCAACTGATAGGCATCCTGGATCTCGGCCACGTCGTGCCGACCCGTGGCATGAAAGGCGCTCGCGGCCAGAATCAGGATTGCAGCGTTGATGAGCAGTGCGAGCGCCAGCGAACCAATCGTGTCGATCCTGCACATGCGGATGGCGAGGCGCTTCGACGCCGCGTCGTGCGCGACAAGGCGCGTCTGCACGACGGAAGAGTGCAGGTAGAGATTGTGCGGCATCACGGTCGCACCCAGTATGCCAACGGCAATATAGAGCGCCGACTCCTGTTGCAGCGCCGCCAGGCGTGGCACAAAGCCGTGCATGACGGCGGCCCAGTCCGGCTGCACGAGAACGAGCTCGAGGACAAAGCAGATGGCGATGGTCAGGACCAGGCCGAGAATGATGGCTTCGACACGCCTGAAACCCTGGCCCTTGAGGCCGAGCACAATGAGCGTGTCGAGCGCCGTAATCGCGATGCCCGTAGTCAGCGTGCAGTCGAACAGCAGATGCAGGGCCAACGCACTACCGAGCACCTCTGCCAGATCGCAGGCAACGATCGCGATTTCGGCGAGCAGCCACAGAACGATATTCACGCCGGGCCGATAGCGCTCGCGGCACAGACGCGCCATGTCGAGCCGTGCGACGATGCCCAGTCGCGAGCAGAGACACTGCAACAGCATCGCCGCAAGACTCGATACCAATACGACGAACAGCAGCCCATGGCCAAAACGCGAGCCTGCCTCGATATCGGTCGCCCAGTTGCCGGGATCCATGTAGCCGACGGACACCAACAGGCCGGGGCCGGCAAAGCGCAGCAGCGTCTTCCAGAAAGACGCCCCCAACGGCACAACAATGCTGCCTCTTACCTCGGACGGACAGAAAGGCGCGGTAGCGGTTTGCGGTAACTTGAACATTCGGGAAGTATGCAATGCAATGAAATGCTTGCGGCAAGCTGATGCTCCACGACAGCCACTATCATGCAGATTCTGATTCGCTATTCATCGCTCATGCCTCTGCCCATCCTCTACTCCTTCCGCCGCTGCCCCTATGCCATGCGCGCCCGGCTCGCGCTGAAGTACGCCGGGGTGGCGGTCGAATTGCGCGAGATACTTCTGCGCAGCAAGCCTGCGGAGATGCTTGCTGTATCACCAAAAGGGACAGTGCCGGTACTGCAGTTGCCTGGTGGCGAAGTGCTCGAGGAGAGTCTGGACATCATGCGCTGGGCGCTTGCCCGGTCCGATCCCGAAGGCTGGCTTGCGCAAGGAGAAGCGGCTGTCGGCAATGCGCTGATTGCAATCAACGACGGGCCGTTCAAGCTGCTGCTGGATCGCTACAAGTATGCGGATCGGGAAGTGAACAAGAGCACCGGGAAGGGTGCCACAGACTGGCGCGATGAAGCCATTGCGCTGCACATCGCGCCCCTGGAAGCGCGCTTGCGCGAGACACGCTACCTGCTCGGGATGAAGCCATCGCTGACGGATATGGCAATCATGCCGTTCGTGCGTCAATTCGCACAGGTCGACGCGGCATGGTTTGCAGACAGTGCCTTCGCGGCGTTACGAAGCTGGCTGGAAAGTCTGGTCGATACGGAGTTGTTTGCAGCGGTGATGTACAAGCTGCCACCGTGGAAGCCGGGTGATCCGGTTACGGTTTTCTGATTCGGAGATGACCGGGGAACTGCCTGAGGCACGATGCGAGATTGCATCGCGCCTCGGGTCCGGACAATTACAGTGCTGCGTCCTTCAGCTTCTTCAGAGCGCGAGCCTTGATGCGCACGGAAGCAGGCTTCGGATCAAACCAGCGATCGACACCGGTGAACGGGTCCTTGCCGAAACGCTTCTTCTTGGCAGCGATTTGTTGCACGCCAATCTTCAGCAGCCCTGGCAGAGTGAATTCGCCAGCGCCCTTCTTGTGGACGGAGCCGAGGATGGTCGCTTCGAGAGCAGCCAGCACAGCCTTGGCTGCCTTCGGCTCGACACCCGCTTGCGTGGCGAGGTAGGTTGCCAGCGAAGCCTTGGTGAAGCCTTCCTTGATAGGCTTGACCGCTGCAGGAGCTGCAGCTGCCTTGGGAGCGGCTGCTTTCTTTACCGCTGCTTTGGCGGCAGGCGCCTTCTTTGCAGCGGGCGCGGCCGCCTTCTTTGCCACAGGGGCTTTTACTGCTTTCTTTGCCGTTGCCATAAGTATCCAATCGTAAGAGAAAAGGGGACCGTCTCCATGCTTCAGAGACGATGCGCTGTTCAACACATGAGGTCGAGCACTGATGATTCTAGCGGAGTGTTTGCGAATTGTCCGCGAATCAACGCTGCAAATAGTGCCTGAAATACCGTCTTGTTGCGCCGTCCGTCGGCCGTAACATTTACCGGAGCGTCTCCGCTCACGCCGGCTTTATGCACACCGCATTGACGAGAGTCTCTTCGCGCTGCGCTGGCACGCCGAAGCCTATTGTCTCCATGAGGCCCAGATCCTCGCGGCTCCACCACAGATACGGCAGGTTGACCCGCTCGGGCGGCAGCTCGAAACCTGCCGCACGAATCATGGCGATATATTCCTCCGCAGTCTTCTGAACCTCCATGGGGTGACGGAAAAACATGCGGATCATCCATGAATGGATGTAGCGCTTCGTCGACTCGGCGAAGAGCAGCACGCCGCCCGGCTTGAGCAGGCGGAAGAATTCAGCCATCGCTTCCTCCTGATCGACGATGTGGTGGAAGGTCTGATGGCAGAAGATGAGGTCGAAAGAGGCGCTGGCAAAAGGCATGCTGGCGGCATTCGCCTGATGCAGCTCGACCTTGCAGGGCGCCACCCTGGCAGCCTCACCGGCGCGCACGAGCAGCTGCGGGTCCGCATCGGTGGCAATGATCTCGTCCGGCCCGAAACGTTCGGCGAGCTGCGCGAAGGAGTGACCGAAGCCGCAACCGACATCGAGAATGCGTGGGTAGCGCTGCACGTTTGCCGGCATCAGCGGATGCAACAAGGTCAGCGCCCGCGCGATGACGTGCTTCTTCCAGATATGGGAGTTGATGAACCAGTTGCCGAAGCGGGTTTCTTCGATGAAGGGGAAAAGCGGGGCGTTCATTTGGAATAAGCGCGTGTATCAGCGTAAAAGAGGGTTCGGAGAATAACGCCGTATATCTCTGTGCTGCCATGCAGCAGCCGACCACCGATGGCGGCCGGATCCTGTCAGATGATTACCGGCACTTGTCCTGCCACTTGGTGGCATGTCGGCAGGGGTGATACAAAGCAGCCTGATCACGATTCGATATCTACAATAAGCCACAACAAGGAGCAGACAATGACAATGGGACTTTTTCGGGAAAGCGCACTTCTCGTCACCTTGACAGCCATGCTGTTCGTCAGTTCATCGGCCTACGGAAAAACGGCGGGCACGGCAGACAAGGCGCTTGCTGCGGCACAGGTCCCGGCCAAGGTTTACGCGCTCCCACTGGCCATCGACGATCACAGCATCGTGCTGGCATGGAACAAACCGGAGCAGTACGCGGACATAAAGGACTACAAGGTCTTCATGAACGGCAAGCTGCTGGGCAGCGCGTCGGAAAATGCGCGTCAGTATTCGCCGGCACAACCCTACATCGACAAGTTCTACGCAACCGATACGAAGAATGTTCACGTCAAGGTCTCCGCACACAGCTTCACCGTCGACAAGCTGAAGCCTGCAACGAATTATCGTTTCACGGTCCGCTCGGTATTGGCAGATGGCAAGCTGTCTGCCGCCAGTCTGGCCGTAGATGTCCGCACGCTTGCCAGCCCCAAGCTATGCGATATCAGCTCGCAAGGCGCACTCGGTGACGGTTCCACGCTCAACACAAAAGCCATTCAGGCCACCATCGATGGCTGCGCAAAAGGCGGAACCGTACATGTGCCAAGAGGTGTATTCAAGAGCGGTGCGATCTTCCTCAAAAGCAATATGACCCTGGAGTTGGCCGAAGGCGCCACCTTGCTGGGCTCGGAGCGCCCGGAGGACTATCCACTTGAGCGTGGCTACAAGCTCTACGAATATTCCAGCACGCAACGCCCGCCGTCACTGATCAATGCGCTGGATGCAAAAAATCTTCGCGCAGGTGCCTTCAGCAATATCCGCATCGTCGGCAAGGGGCTGATCGACGGCAGTGGCTGGAAGCGTCAGACGAACGACAGCCTCACCGACGACACCGGCTACGCCCTGCCGCAATACATCGCCGGCAACAACAGGAGCGTCACGACCGAGGGCATTCTCGCGGCGGCGCAGATGGAGCAGGCGCTCAAGGAAGGGCAATCGGTGCAGGCCGCCTATAGCCAGCGCCGCTCCAGCCTTGTCACTTTGCGCGGCGTGCATGGCCTTTACATCTCCGGCATCACACTGCGCAACCCGGCCTTCCATGGCGTGATGGTGCTGGAGTCGGAAAATGCGGTGGTGAACGGCATCCGCGTCGAGACCTTCGACGTGAACAACGGTGACGGCGTCGAGTTCGGCAACAGCCAGTACGTCACCGTCATGAACAGCTTCTTCGACACGGGCGACGACTGCGTCAACTTCGCGGCGGGCACCGGCGAGGAAGCCACCAGCCAGCCACCGCAGCAGTTCGCCTGGATCTTCAACAACTACTTCCGCCGTGGTCACGGTGCAGTGGTCATGGGCAGCCACACGGGCGCATGGATCACCGACATCCTGGCCGAGGACAACGTCATCAATCTCACCTGGACCGGCCTGCGTGGCAAGACGAACAACATCAATGGCGGCGGTGCACGGCGCATCCTCTATCGCGACAACGCGCATCGCGACCTCCAGCGCGAAGGCTTTGTACTGACCTCGGACTACTCCGATCCGAATGCACTGCTGGACTACAAGCCCGCCAGTCAGCCCGGCAAATTCCAGGACATCCTCGTCCAGCACAACAGCCTCGAATTCACCGATGGCTGGCAAGCGACGCCCAGCAATCAGAACGGCAAGAAATCCATCGTCGAGTACAACCCGGTGTCGGTGCAAGGAGACCTGAAGACCAACACCTTCCACGAAAACATCGTGTTCGACGATCTCCTTATCGTCAACGCGCCACCGATCAAGATCGACGGCCTGCGCAACGGCCAGATGCGCAACCTGACCTTCCGCGGCTACAAGGGCGAAGGCATGCCGTGGAAGGTGACCAACTCTCCGGGCACATCGATGCAGGATGTGAAGCTGGAGCCCGCGGAGAAGAGGTAAGTGAATTTACGACCGAGGCTGCGGGAACAACGTCGTCCGGTTAGACAACCCTTCCAGTGAGTTCGTCGCCCCGGCGAAGGCCGGGATGACGAAGCTTTTGGACTGGCTGCGTGAATTCAGAAGCAAGCCACCAGTAACTTCCCGGCTTAGGCGAACGCCGGTGTTACTTGATCTGCCGCCGCAAAATGCGCCATCTGATCTGCATGTGCCTTCACGAATGCCGGACGCGCCGTCGCGCGCGCGACGTAAGCGCGGCACTCGGGAAATGCTGCCAGCCCGTCGAACCGGTCGACAAGGCGCAGCACATCCGCCATGAGTATGTCGGCGACGGAAAACGTGTGCGGCGTTCCGGCCAGCCATTCGCGCTTCGCCAGCACCGTCTCCATATGCTTGAGCCGATGCACCATGAGGAAGTCGTCGAAAAACTTCCATCCCGGCGTATCGCCGGTGTTGCCCATGAACTGGAACAGGGACCAGGGCAGGCTGGCCATCTCGACCGAGTTGAGCGCCGCGAACAGCCACTCGATCACCTCGCTGCGCGCACGCGGATCGGCAAGCATCAACTTCTCGCTGCGCTCCGCCAGATGTAGCAGGATCGCGCCGCTCTCGAAGATCGACATGTCTCCATCCGTCAGCCACGGCACCTGGCCGAATGGCTGGTGAGCGAAATGCGCAGCATCCCGATCGCCGAATGGCACGCTCTCGACGCGATAGGGCAAGCCCGCCTCTTCCAGTGCCCAGCGCAGCCGTATGTCGCGCACATATCCACGCGGCAGATCGGGCACCCAGTCAAAGGTGAAGATGGCGATCGGACTCTTGGATGTGTTCATCAGCCGTACTCCTTCAATATGCGCCTTCAATGATTTGTAACGAGTGCTTAGGGCTGCGCGAAACAAGTCCTTATCCCGTCATTCCCGCGAAAGCGGGAATGACGAACTTATTCAGCCGTGCTCAACGCGCAAGAAGCGCTTCCAGCAAATCAAACGCCAGCGTCCAGCCCTCCACATGCGTGCAGCCGGCCTCATGCTCGGGCACGCCCTCATGTGTCAGCACAATCTCGGTGCCCGCACTCAAGACATTGAACTCCACCGTCACCAGCGTTTCGGTCTGGTGGGTCGCGTCGGAATTCCAGGTGAATACGAGCTTCCTGTTGCGCTCGATACAACGATATTCCCCGAAGTGGCGCAGCGGGCCGCTCGCGTAATGCATCACCACTTCAAAGCCACCACCTACGCGCGCATCCACACGCGCTGTGCTGCGCGCAGCAGTACCAGGGTGCATCCACTGCCCGAGACTCTCCGCATCCAGCCAGGCGTCGAACAGCTCATCAACCGTCGCCACAATCGTGCGTCTCACCACGACGGTTTTGATGCGGCCGACCGCATCGACTCCGGTTTCTGCACGATTCATTGCTTCTCCTTGGGTTTTGCCTTGCTGCGTTTTTTGATGACGAAATCTTCCAGCGCCGCCAGCCGGTCTTCCCAGAAGCGGCGATAGAACGACATCCACTCGGCAGCTTCCGCCATCGGGTCCGCGTTAAGCGAGAGCACATGCTCGCGCCCCTGCACCGTGCGCGTCACCAAACCAGCGCGCTCGAGTATGCGAATGTGCTTGGAGGTCGAATTGAGCGAAATCGGAAACGCGCTCGCCAGCTCCGTCACCCGCGCATCCGACTGCGCCAGCCGCGCCAGAATCCCGCGCCGCGTCCCATCGGACATCGCCGCGAACACCTCATCCAGACTTGTTGGTTCATATTCACCCATAGGGGTGAATATAGATTTGTCGGAAACGAGAGTCAAGTAGCTACAAGGTAAAGCGGATCAGCAGCTAGGGGATTTGAGATCAAAGCGCTCGCTAATGCATTTGTACTATCATGGCTGCAGCCGACATCGCATAGCAACGCACGGTAGTGGGGGCGCATTGGAAGTACACCAAGCAGCTATGGATGAAGCGGTAAGCGGCGAATGGCCTAGGGCGGATGGTTAAAAAAGGGGAGAGACAAGCTTGATTCATACGATGTCAATGGATGCACTTGTGCGTTCAATCGGTATTTCCAGCGACCAGCCCATGCTGGTGTTCCTCGGCGCCGGCGCCTCGCTAAGTTCCGGTATGCCGTCAGCGTCGCAGTGCATTTGGGAGTGGAAGCGGGCCATCTTCTTAACCAATAACCCGGGCCTCGAACAGCAGTTCGCTGAACTTTCGCTTCCGTCTGTACGGAAGCGTGTTCAGTCCTGGTTGGATGGACAGCGGCGGTTCCCACCAGATGGCCACGCCGATGAGTACTCGGCCTACATCGAAGAGTGCTACGCGCGAAGCGATGATCGCCGCCGGTTTTTTGAGCGGTGGGTAAAAACCGGAGCACCGGGCATGGGTTACCAACTGCTCGCCGAACTGGCGAAGCGGGGCTTGGTGGCTTCTGCCTGGACTACCAACTTCGACGGTCTGTTGGCCCGTGCAGCAACTTCCATTGGGGTTACGACGATTGAAGTTGGAAAGGACTCTAAGGACCGAATAACGAGACCACTCACAACGGCCGAGTTTCAGTGCGTGTCGATGCATGGTGATTATCGATACGACAAACTCATGAACACTGTCGAAGAATTGAAGCAGCAAGAGGTAGAGCTGCGCGCATCGCTTGTGAAGGCGCTCAAGACGCACCCAGTCTTAGTGTGTGGATACAGCGGCCGGGATGCTAGCGTGATGCAGGCATTCCTTGAGGCCTATCGAAATTCTGCGGATCAAAGGCTGCCTCTATTCTGGACTCAATACGGGGATGCTTCGCCAGCTGGAGACTTGGCAGACCTTCTTGAGACAGAGGCAAACATTCAGCCCGAACGGTTTTTGGTGAGCGGCGTGACCTTCGATGAGCTGATGAGGCGAATTGCGCTGCACATCTGCGGTCCTGATGAGCGAGAGCGCATTAATGCAGTGCTACAGAAACACAAGGAGTCGCCTGTCGCCCGCAGAGAGCCTTTCAGCTTACCTAATCTTCCAATTAGTGGCCTCATTAAGAGCAACGCGTTTCCCGTGCATCCGCCTGGAGAGGTGCTGGAGTTCGATTTAGTCAAATGGCCAGAAAAGGGGGAGGTGTACTCGACACTGAGACGCCTTGGCGACGAGCACGGGTTCGTAGCAGCCCCATTCAAGGGGAAGGTGTACGCGTTGGCTGGCATGGCTCAGATTCAAGAAGCGTTCAACACAAATTTATCTGGCGACGTTCGTCGCGTACCCCTGAACGACGAGGACCTTCGCTATGAAGACGGCACGGGCAATCAACTTATGCGCCGAGCTGCCGTGATCGCACTTTCGAAGAATGCAACACTACCGTGTGACGGTGACGGTCTCATCTGGGATCCCACAAGTGGCAAGACAGAGCGCATAGCGCAGCAAACCTGGAACGTGTACTCGGCGGTACTGCTGCAGGTCAAGAGCGTCAGCAAGGCTCTGATGTTGGTACTCAAGCCGACGCTATATGTGACCGATGCGATGGGAAACCCCGCACCTCGGGAAGTTGCAAACCCCATCAAGGTCAAGGTATTGGGATACCAACACAATGACAAATTCAACGATGCATTAAAGTTCTGGGCCGGAAAACTATTTCCGGAGCGCGAGGTTTTGCTTCGCTATCCCGATACCGAAGACGGAATCAGATTCTCTGTCATCGCACGTCCCCTCTTTGCCAAAATCACCGACGAGCGGGAAGACTCTGTGCGGCTTGGCGAAAACCTAGAACGGTTGGCCACGCAGGTTGGCCTTCAAGTTCGAGAGCCACGTCTCACCTTTCTTGCGAAAGCAGGCCGGGGCGTAGCCGAGGACACCCATCCGATTCGAGGACTTCTTCAAGGGAGGCCTTTCGATGCGCTCCTGACTGAGTTAGGCGTGTCAACAAACATTCGGGCAGCGGTCATCGCGCCGAAAAGGGACCAGAAACGCGTAAGTGACTTCTTGGCGCAGCTTCATCAGACAGCAGATCCGACAAAGTACGACGCTGACTATCTTCTGCCGTACCCTGGCTTCAGTTCAGCTTTCAAGTGCGGCCTAGAGGTTTCTCAAGG
>Ga0075366_10002168_pt1 | contig 10018 bp, 2 predicted proteins | sample EndMethybrTD3031_FD_72351 | JGI IMG/M metagenome (GOLD analysis project Ga0075366, IMG submission 72351) | Populus endosphere microbial communities from Tennessee, USA - Endosphere MetaG P. TD hybrid TD303-1 | ecosystem: Host-associated > Plants > Roots > Endosphere | place: USA: Tennessee... | reverse complement strand
CTTTCCCCTTTGCATCCAATATCACCGAATTGATGACCGATACCCATAAAGGCTGGCCATCCTTGCGATAAATAAGTAAATCAACCTCGAAAGATTGTTTATTCCTGGAAAGCTCCCGCGCACGTTCAATAATAGCAACATCAGTTAGCGCGCCTTTTAATATATCGCCCAAATGCCTGCCGCTTACTTCTTTTATGTGGTAGCCGGTAATTTTTTCAAAAGCTTCATTAACCCATTCAACCCGGCCTTCGTTATTGTTGATAACGATGCCGCTGGTAACCTTGCTTGCCACAAGGGATAACAGGGTGAGCTCCTCTTCGGCTTTTTTTCGTTCGGTAATATCCACCATTACCCCTATCTGCCTGTCAACCTTACCAGTTTCGTTAAATATCGGGCTGTTTGATAGCCAGGTCCATATTGGCGTGCCGTCCTTTTTATACACTTTAATTTCAACCTCATACGGGCGGTTTTCTTTTACGGCCTGTACGGCACTTTCAAAAACACTCAGGTCTGAGTCCTTGCCCAGCAATGAGGTCCCAATCGCTTTGCCTTCCAGTTCGGCAAACGAATAGCCTATTATATCCTCCAAGGCCTGGTTCATCCATAAAAATCGCCCTTCGTTATCGCGAATAAATATCCCTCCGGGCGATTTCCTCGCTGCAAAAGATAATATCTCCAGGTCCTGCTCAATCTTCTTTCGGGCCGATATATCAATAATAACCCTAATGTATTTTTCAACGTCGCCCGCACCATTACGTATTACGGAATTGATAACCGTGATCCAAAAGGGTTTGCCGCTTTTTGGCGTTACCAAAAGCTCAGCCTCGTAGGATTCTTGATTTTTTATGGAAGCTGTTAACCTTTCCCCGGCAGCAGCATCTGCAACGGTGCCCTTAAGTGTGGCGCCCAACCATTTATTTTTAACTTCGGCTAAGGTAAAACCTGTTATATTTTCAAAGGCATCGTTCACCCACACCACTTCATCAGCTGCGTTGCTAATTACAACGCCGTTGCTAACCTTGCTTGCCACTAAGGCCAACTGCTCCAGCTCCTGCGAAATGTGTTTTTGGTAGGTGATATCGCGGCCACTGGCAAACCATTTATCGCCGTTGAATGTAACCGACCAGCTTATCCATTTAACATCCTTTCCGTCCGTTAAAACACCAGTTTCAATGTCAAACCTGCGTTGCTGCCTGCTTAATCCTGTTTTAAGTAAATTTAATGATTTGAGCCGTTCCTCTTCCGGGAAAAAATTCCAGATGGGCCGGCCAATAGCCTTATCCGGGGCAACACCCAAAACCGTATTGGCCGAACGATTGATTTGTTCGATATTAAAATCCCTGTCCATAATACAATGAACATCGGGCGAGCTATCAAACAGGTTGTAAAAATCCTGGTGAATTTGCAGGTTTTGCTCCAGTTCGCGCCTTTGCCGGCGTAGTTCAAGATGCGAGATAACGTCCTGGGCAAGCGTTTTTAACGCGTCTTCTTGCTCGGCGCTTAGGTGTTTAACTTTGTGATCAAAAACGCAAAGGGTCCCTATACGGTAACCTTGGGGATTAACCAATGGCGCGCTGGCATAAAACCTGATGGCCATCTCGCCTTTTACAAGGTCGGTATCCGCATACAATTTATTTTTAGTAGCGTCGGGAACGACAACTACATCATGGCCTAAAATTGTGTGCCTACAAAAGGAACTTGTTTTGGGAATAAAATCGATTTGCAGGCCAATTTTTGATTTAAACCACTGCCTGTCGTCATCGATAAAGGTGATAAAGGCTATAGGAGCCTGGCATATATAGGATGCCAGGCGTGCTATAGCGTCATATTCTTCTTCGGGCAAAGTATCAAGTACATGGTATGATTGCAGCGCGGTTAAACGCCCTTTCTCATCATTTACAATTCCATGTCGCTTTGCTGCCATTTATTTACTCTGATCCTTCCTGGCGATACAACGGAAAATCGTGCATCAGTTTGTGTACCCTTTTACGGACTTTTTTAATTGCATTTTCGTTTTCGGGGTCAGAGATTACTGCGTCGATCAACTCCACAATCTCTTCCATATGCTTCTCTTTCATATGGCGCGTGGTGATAGCCGCAGTACCCACACGGATACCAGAAGTTACAAACGGCGACTTATCATCATAAGGCACCATGTTTTTATTTACAGTGATATCGGCGCTAACCAAAGCATTCTCGGCAGCTTTACCGGTGATGTTTTTATTACGAAGATCAATCAACATCAGGTGGTTATCTGTACCCCCCGAAATGATCTGGTACCCGCGTTTTACAAATGCTTCGGCCATGGCTTCGGCATTCTTTTTAACCTGTACAATATATTTCATGTAGCTATCGCTCAAAGCTTCGCCAAAAGCAATAGCCTTGGCAGCAATGATATGCTCTAACGGGCCACCCTGGGTGCCAGGGAACACAGCCATATCTAACAGGGACGACATCATCCTGGTTTCGCCTTTTGGTGTTTTTACGCCGAAAGGATTTTCAAAATCTTTACCTAACAAAATTAAACCACCGCGCGGGCCGCGTAAGGTTTTATGCGTAGTAGTAGTAACGATATGGCAATGCGGAAGCGGATCTTTCAGCAAACCGCGTGCAATAAGTCCGGACGGGTGCGATATATCTGCCAAAACTAGAGCGCCAACCTCGTCAGCAACGGCGCGGATAAACTCATAATCCCAATCGCGCGAGTAGGCCGAAGCCCCACAGATGATTAATTTAGGCATTTGCTCTAAAGCGACCCGTTTTAGCTGATCGTAATCAATTAAACCAGTTTCTTTAACCACGCCATAAAAATGCGGCTCGTATAATTTACCCGAAAAATTTACCGGCGAACCATGTGTTAAGTGGCCACCATGCGAAAGATCAAAACCTAATATTTTATCGCCAGGTTGCAAACAGGCCAGCATTACTGCAGCATTAGCTTGCGCGCCCGAGTGCGGCTGTACGTTTGCCCACTCGGCATTAAACAATTGCTTGGCACGCTCAATAGCAATGGTTTCAATCTCATCAACCACCTCGCAACCACCGTAGTAACGCTTGCCCGGTAAACCTTCGGCGTATTTGTTGGTGGCAACAGAACCCGCCGCTTCCATTACCTGACGGCTTACAAAATTTTCAGATGCTATTAGCTCAATGCCTTCCTCCTGGCGTTGTTGCTCTTCATCCAAAAGTTTAAATATCAGTTTATCTCTTTTCATTGTGTGTTTTTAACGCTGCTAAGTTAGCTAAAAAGATAGATTTGAGATGTGAGATATCAGATTTGACATACAAGTATTTGAGATTTTACCCGTACGAAAAATAACACAATATAATTTGTTATACAAGCAGTTATAACTAATAAGTTTTTGTGAAAAGCCGATTCCGTATTTTAACTGATGAAGCTGTATCAATCTAAGAGGCTGTTTAAATGTCATTCTACAAAATATTATCAGAGAGCCGGTTCCTCATTTTTAGCTGCATTCGGCAATTTGCGAATATTTTATCAACAGACCGCATAAAGGCTTTGGCACCTGCGTAGTTAACGGTCTTGGTTTTTAATTTGCATAGCAGGTTGAATTTTCATTGTCCCCTCTTTTTTGTTTTGTTAATACAAAAAATGAGAGGCGCTGCAATGCATTTTTGCATAGTTGAATTATTAAAAATAATTTTTTTTTCCTATATTTATCTTATCCATTAAGTATATTTGAACACATAGTGCCAAACCACCGTTGCTTAGCCTTATCAAGTCTCTTTAAAGATTTAACATACATTCTGTGTTAATGAATAAATTTATACTTTATCTAAATCTTTCAATATCTCTTCTCTTTTTATTTACTGAAGCAAGGGGCCAAAACCAAACAGTTACTAATGGATCTGCTACTACGGCTATTAAATTTGCCGGAACCGGGTGTGTATACAATTGGGTAAACAATACACCAGGCATAGGCTTGCCTGCAACGGGGACAGGAGATATACCTTCGTTTACTGCGATTAACACGGGTAACACTCCCATTAAAGCATCTATTACAGCTACGCCAGGACTGGCAGGATTTGCGTATATAGCCGATATACAAGCTAACACGGTATCTGTAATTAATATAGCAACAAATGTAGTTGTAGGTTTAATTACAGTAGGAGTCAGACCAGAATATGTTTCAGTTAGTCCTGATGGAAGCAGAGTATATGTAACAAATGGGGTGGATGGTACAGTTTCGGTGATTGACACTAAAAACAATACCGTTATTGCTACAATTCCTGTAATGTTTTATCCTATAGGAGTTACTGTTAGCCCCGATGGAACCAAGGTGTATGTTGTAAATCATAATGCCGGCAACATATCCGTTATCAGTACGGCATCAAATACCGTTGTGGACAATATTTCCGTAACAGCAGATATATGGGCCGCGAGAATAAGTCCTGATGGCAGCAAAATGTATGTTACCGATTACTCATCAAACACGGTAACTGTCGTAGATTTAAAAACAAATACAACAATAACAACAATCGCAGCGGGTCCATTTCCCCTTGAACTATCATTGAATCCTGACGGTAGTAGATTATACGTAACAAATCTCAAGTCAAACACTGTTTCAGTTATTAATACATCCACCAACAGCATATTGTCTGATATCACAGTGGGTCTTAATCCTAAGGGTATAACCGTAACTCCCGATGGCCATAGTGTTTACGTTTCAAATTTTTCCCCAGGAACGGTTTCGGTAATAAATACGACAACAAATACTGTAATTAAAACAATCGACGTTGGCGGAAATCCCTACGGGATATCTGTAAGCCCTGATGGAAGCAGGGTGTTTGTGGTAAATACAAGTTCAAACAGTGTTTCGGTGATCAATACCGCAACCAATAAGGTAATAAACACAATTGAGCCAATAAGAAATACTGAATCAGCGGGTAATTTTATTTCGGCGGGTCCTGGCTGCAACAGTTCTCCTGTTACTTTCACCATTACAGTTAATCCCTCTCCAAACATAACATCTTCAGGCAACCTGGCAGCGTTAAACACCACCTATGGTACGCCTTCGTCATCAATAAGTTTTTTGGTGTCAGGCAAAAATTTAACTAACGGTATTGTGGTTACACCGCCATCGGGCTTTGAAGTGAGTATCGATAATGTCAGCTTTGCCAACACAGTCACCATTGGCGCGGCGGGCACCGTATCCTCTATACCTATATATCTCAGGTTGACCGGGGTTGCCAATTCCGGCAGTTATTCAGGCAATATTACTTTGAGCAGCAATGGGGCCTCCAATGTAAACATGCCTGTTCCGAATAGCATAATTAGTCAGGCCGCTTTAACTATCCGGGCGAATGATGTTAATAAAACTTATGGTTCGACCTTAAACGGAGTTTCCGGATCAACTGCGTTCACACCAACCGGATTACAAAACCAGGAAACGATTGGAAGTGTTACCCTTAATTATGGTGCCGGATCGGCAGCAACTGATCTGGCTGGGTTATACCTGGCATCAGTAATACCATCATCTGCTGTAGGCGGTACATTTAATACAAGTAATTACAATATTACTTATACAAGCGGAAATATTACCGTTCAACCACCGATTGCCATTACAGCAACGGGGACTTTGGCATCATTAAAGACCATCTACGGCACTGCGTCCTCATCTATCAGTTTCATAGTATCTGGCGATGGTTTATCGGCAGGGATTTTAGTAACACCACCAACTGGTTTCGAAGTAAGTACAAACAATGTTCAGTTTTATCCAACGGTAGTTATTGGTAGCGGCGGAACCATTGCTGCAAGTGAAATCTACATCCGGTTATCTGCTTTAAGTGTAGTTGGTAATTATGCAGGCAATATATTGCTTAGCAGCGCCGGTATCACTAACACTAACATGATTATGCCGTTAAGTTATGTAAATGCTGCTCCATTAAGTATAGTAGCTAATGATAAGACTAAGGTTTTTGGAACCGGCAATCCTGTCTTAACCGTAAGTTACACCGGCTTTGTAAATAGCGAAACGCCCACAAATTTAATAACCCAACCCATGGTTATTACTACTGCCACAACAACATCACCCGTAGGGCAATACATCATAACTGCCAGTGGGGCCGCATCGCCTAATTATAAGATAAGTTATGTACCTGGTGTTCTTACTATTACACCTCTTCCGCTATCTATCTCAATTCCAAATACGTTTACACCAAATGGGGATGGTATAAACGATTCATGGGAAATTTTGGCCCTGGCTTTTTATAATAACAAAATTGTAAGCGTGTATAACCGTTTTGGAGCATTGGTTTTTCATTCTGTTGGTTACGGCATCCCATGGAATGGAACCTTGAACGGAAGTAGATTACCAGCAGGTACTTATTATTATATGATATCTGTTGATGTGAGCAAAAAGACAGAAACTTTTTCGGGCCCACTCACACTCATCAGATAGATGATTTTGGGACTTTGTACCAATTGTTTCAATAAGTTTCACAATCTCAAACCCATTGACGCCAAAATAGTCGTCGTATTTTTGTATTACCTTTGTGTTACCTGAAGAGAAGTCAAACAAAAAAGGCATCTACTTTTTGCGTAAATGCCTTGATTATCAATGTGGAGAATATCGGATTTTGCAAGGCCTCCATTGCAACAAGCAAACGCCCTTTTTGATGCTCTGAGAGCGGTTTTTGATTTTTCATTTTATGCATTTTGGGGTGTTTTTGGCAGAGTTTTGGCAGAGTTTTTTCAATAGAAATTTAACAATAATCGTTGTTTAAAGTACTTTAAACGCGTTTTTTAGACAACGTTGAAATTCGATTTTTCTAAAAATAAAGTGTTTTTCTCAATTTCACTCATTTTTTAGCAAAAAATTTTCCTTAGTAAGGGGGCCTTTTGATAATACCTTTAATCTCAAAAACGACAAGCAACATAAAACTTTCAGATGATGCATATTAAGTAAGGTATTATGCTATTACGGCAAAATTTATGTTCTTGAACTCGGTCTGTTCCTAATCGCCGCACGGCAAAGCGGTGGCCATTTAAATTCACCGGGTCTATTCCCGATGGGCTTCGGGAACAATTACAGTCCAGGTTAAACCTACATTCAATTTAAAACCGTACATCGGAACGTTCGGTTTTGTTACAGCATACGTGGCGAAGCGAATGTATTTATTTGTTAATCAGATTTTTACAAATTTGGAACAGCGATTGACGGATGTTGTTTACTTTGAGTCCATATACATTCCATATTAACCTATACGACCTGGTGTTTTTAATAGTGATCATCACCGGGTTCAATTTTGCGTGGTTTTTAGGGTTCACTAAACGAATCGATCAGACCGCAAATCGGTTTTTGGCCCTGGCTCTAATCACCATCGGCTTGTGGATGATCCGGGTATTGGGTGCTCATATAGGGTTCAATGCTTACTTTCCACATTGGAACCGGCTCCCATTACGTTATTCGCTGGCACTTGGCCCGTTGATCTATTTTTATGTGCTAAAAATAACCCGGCCGGAGTATCAATTTCGCACGAAGGACCTGCTGCATTTCACTCCGCTGTTACCTGAACTCGGCTTCGAGGTGCTAAACCCAGCCATTGATCAGCAGCAAGGCCCTATAATACAATTAATGACATTTATCTCCTTCGGCACTTACCTGTACGCATCGTACAGACTGATCGCACGTTTTTACAAGCGGCTGAAATTTAATGAGGTAAGTGATCGGTACCGGAACGAATTGCAGTGGCTGAGCCGTTTTCTGGCCGGATTCGGTTTGTTGTGGCTATTGTGGCTAACCTACGCTTTGGTAGATTATTTTTATTACCACAATCAATCAGGCATGCAGGTTTATTATCCGCTGTACTTGTTTTTAGGGATAACGATGAATGGCATCGCCACGTCAGTCTTTTTTAGACTGAAGGCTGAAGCGGCGGCCCAGGCGCCACCATTTAAACCATTGCTGCCGGCAGAATTGAAGCAAAAAGGTATTTGGCTGAAAAAATCGATGGAGCTGAAACAGTTTTACCGGGACCCGGAGCTCACGCTGCGCTCACTGGCGGAAACATTGGGGTTAAACCCCAACGAGTTATCCCGCGTCATCAATTCGGCGCTGAAAAAGAGCTTTAATGATTTCATTAATGAATACCGTATTGCCGAAGTGATCCGGAAAATGCAGGAGCCGGCTTATGACCGGCTGACCTTGCTGGGTATTGCCTTTGACTCGGGGTTCAATTCAAAAACCACTTTTGCTCGCGCGTTCCGGCGGGTCACCGGGAAAACCCCGGGGGAATACAGCGCAGCCCTGAAAAAAGAGGGTTCATCTTACACTTTGAACCCTTATTCCCGTTCTGCGGCGGTAGTTTTGCGTCACGAAACTATTCCAGAGTGGTCTTATGGGAAATTTAACCGCAATTTTATGTTTAAGATTAATTTGAAAATCGCCTGGAGAAACCTGGTCAGGAACAAGGCTTCTTCTTTCATCAACATCGGGGGCCTGGCTGTCGGCATGGCTGTGACGATGCTGATCGGCCTGTGGATATGGGATGAATTGTCGTTCAATAAATACCACCGGAATTACGACGGTATTGTACAGATCATGCAAAAAGAAAAGCATCTCGGTACTCTCCATATATGGGACCATATGCCTTACCGGCTGATCAATGAACTCAAAACAAATTACCAGGGTGATTTTAAGCACCTTATAACAGCTACAGAGGCAAATAATTACTACCTGTCGCAGGGTGAAAATAAAATGGGGGAGAAGGGCCAATATATTGAAGCCGCCGCGCCCGAAATGCTGACCTTGAAAATGCTTAGCGGCTCATGGGCCGCATTGAATGATCCGCATTCCATTTTGCTTTCGGCATCCGCAGCAAAAAGACTTTTCGGGAACGCCGACCCTATGGATAAAACGGTAAAAGTAAGCAGTACCTACGATGTACATAACACGACCGATTTGAAAGTGACGGGGATATATGAAGATCTGCCGCAAAATACGCAGTTTCACGAAACGCAGTTTTTTATGCCCTGGGACCTGTATGCCGCCGCTGATCCGCGCCTGGCGTCAATGGCATGGGACGACCATCGTTTTTTGATCTATGCGGAGTTCCGGCCCGGTGCCGATCCGGATAAAGTGTCAGCTAATATTAAAGATGCCGAACTTAAGGTTATCAGGCACATGGACGATATGAAGCGGGAAGTGGCGGCAAACCCGGAAATATTGCTGAACCCGATGAAGAACTGGCACCTGTACTCCAACTTTAAGGATGATGTTGCCGATAAGGGATCTATCCGGTTTGTATGGATCGTTGGCATCATTGGGTGTTTTGTCCTGTTACTGGCCTGCATCAATTTCATGAACCTGAGTACCGCCCGTTCCGAAAAAAGGGCGGCTGAGGTAGGCATACGTAAAGCTATAGGTTCCGCCAGGGGACAACTGATCAGCCAGTTTTTCAGCGAATCGTTGCTGGTGGCGCTTTTGGCATTTATGATAGCGCTGTTGATGGCCCTACTTGCGCTGCCGCTGCTAAACGATCTGTCGGCAAAAGAGATCGCGATGCCTTTTAGCAATTTGTGGTTTTGGTCCGCCTGCCTTGGGTTTATTTTATTTACAGGTTTGCTGGCAGGCCTCTATCCCGCTTTGTATTTGTCATCTTTTCAGCCGGTAAAGGTTTTAAAAGGGGCGTTCCGCGCGGGCCGCATGGCTTCCCTGCCGCGCAAGGTATTGGTGGTGGTCCAATTCACGGTGTCGATCGTATTGATCATTTGTACGATCATTATCTATAACCAGCTGATCTTTGGCAAAGACCGCGCCGTTGGATACTCCCGCGATGGATTGGTGATCGTACCCATGCAGTCGGTTGATTACCAGGGGAAGCAGGATGTCCTTCGCAATGAGCTGAAAAATACCGGCGCGGTAGCCGAAGTTGCCGAATCAGAAAGCCCGGTTACGGCTATATCGTCTAACAACGGTGGTTTTACCTGGAAAGGAAAGGAACCAAATCTGGAGGAAAAATTCGGGACCCTGACGGTAACGGCTGAATATGGAAA
>Ga0075366_10002167_pt1 | contig 10018 bp, 12 predicted proteins | sample EndMethybrTD3031_FD_72351 | JGI IMG/M metagenome (GOLD analysis project Ga0075366, IMG submission 72351) | Populus endosphere microbial communities from Tennessee, USA - Endosphere MetaG P. TD hybrid TD303-1 | ecosystem: Host-associated > Plants > Roots > Endosphere | place: USA: Tennessee... | reverse complement strand
ATCAATCATTTATCATCTGCGCAAGTCACGGCAAGAAGTTCCCGCCGTCTGACGACACCCCGCCGATCCACCCCGACGAAGGTTCCATGGCTCTGTTCACCGCATCGATCAACGCTGTCGCTCGCCGCATGTCGGCCGGCACGGCCGTTTGGATCGGTTCGATGTCTGGAGTCGAACGCGCCCTCGCCGCACTGCCCGGTTCGCCGCCACGCTGAACGTCTTCATCAGGCGTTCACACGTCAACGGCCCGGGTGCGCACCGCCCCGGGCCGTTTCAGTTTTGTCGTCGAACTTTGTCGCCAGCCCTCGAGGAGAACTTCATGAAGATCACCGTCCATACCCGCAAACCGCGCAACCCACTCGTCGCCCCGGCCCACTTTCGACGCGCCGGAGCGCATCAGCCGCGCGGCGGTTCGATGCGCCAGCAAGCCGGACGCGCCCTGCGGCGCGAGCTTGATCAGCTCAAACAGCACAGCCCCTGAACCGGGCGGCACGGCTCCGGGACGCCGATCCCGGCCGGTGACGCCACCACCGAGGACACCATCATGTCGAGCTTGAAATTTGCACGCGGGGCGTTCGTCGAGCCCCCCGCACAGGAAGCAGCCAGGCGTCTCGCCGCGCTCGTGCTGCTCAGCGTCAGCGCGTTGCTGGCGCGTCTGTCCGATCGTTTGGCGGGACATGCAGTTGCCGAACCGGCTCCTGCCGACCCGCGCTTCGAGTTCTACGCAGAAGCCGGCGCGCCCGAGGGGGCGCTGTATGTGGACGGGGAACTCGCCGGTTGGGTTTCAGTGAACCGTCTGTGAAGGCAGGCTCACCGTGACCCGCACAGCAGCCGCTCGCGATGCGCAGATTCAGCGCATCGCGAGCGCTGTCTTTCGCCGCGGAGCCGGGAATAGCTTGTCGATCGTCGCACGCTCGGCGTCGCTGAGCGCAATGTCCGCGGCTGCGAGGTTCTCGCGCAGATGCACTTCACGCACGGCCTTGGGAATTGCGATGACCCCCGGCTGCGCCATCAGCCATGCGAGCGCAAGTTGTGCTGCCGTGACGCCGCGCCGATCGGCCAGTTCCTGCAACGCGGCGGCTGACGCGAGATCACCCTGGTCGATGGGGGAGTACGCCATCAGCGGCATCGAACGTTGGCGCTGCCAGGGCAGCAATGCGAATTCCGGTCCGCGCTGTCCGAGGGAGTAGTACACCTGATTGGCTGCGCAGCCGCCCCCCTCAGGCACGGTCACGAGCGACTTCATGTCGTCGACGTCGAAGTTGCTGACGCCCCAATGGCCAATATGACCGCGCGCCTGTAGATCCTCGAAACCTGCGATCGTCTCGGCCAGCGGATGCGAGCCGGCCCAGTGCAGCAGGTACAGATCGATCCGGTCGATCCCGAGCCGCTTCTGACTGCGGCCGCAGGCCGCTGCAACGCCCGCGCGGCTCGCGTTGTGCGGGTAGACCTTGCTGACGACGAACAGCTCGTCGCGCTTCAGCGTGCCGGCGCGCAGTGCTTCGGCGAGCGCCTGTCCGACCACCTGTTCGGCGCCGCCCTCGCCGTACATCTCGGCGGTGTCGATCAGCCGATAGCCGAGTTCGAGCGCGAGCCGCACCGCCGCGATCTCCTCGCTCTTGCGACGCGCCGCTTCACCCATGCGCCAGGTTCCCAGGCCGAGTGCGGGCAACTGCGTGGTTCGATCGGGCAAGGTGACGCTGCGCATCGCCACAGTATGCCCAAAGGGCTGTCTCTGGCGTGACAGCCAGAAACGACGCACGCCGACAATCTGCGCTGTGATACCGCTGCAAGGAGACTCACGATGCCCGCCACGTTCCACGTAGACCGCGACAACCTCAGAAGTACTCGCTGGGTCGTGTCGGAACGCTTGCCGCTTGCCGACGGCGCAGTGCGCTTTCGCGTCGACTCGTTCGCGTTGACCTCCAACAACATCACCTACGCCGCGTTCGGCGAGTCGATGAACTACTGGGGCTTCTTCCCGACCGGCGACGCGACGACCGGCTGCATTCCGGTCTGGGGCTTTGCCGATGTGATCGAGTCGCGCTGCGACGGAGTCGCCATCGGCGAGCGCTTTTACGGCTATTGGCCGATCGCCGACGAGACCGTGCTCGAACCGACCAACGTGAAACCGAGCGGCTTCGTCGACGGCGCGGCACACCGGCGCGAACTGCACGCGGTCTACAACCAGTACACGCGCTGCAGCAACGACCCCGCCTACGTCGTGGCGCAGGAGGCGCAACAGGCGCTGCTGAAGCCGCTCTTCATCACGTCGTTCCTGATCGACGACTTCCTGGCCGACAACGACTTCTTCGGCGCACGCCATGTCGTCATGTCGAGCGCGTCCAGCAAGACGGCCTATGGCACGGCGTTTTGTACGGCTCAGCGGCGTAGCGGTTCGAGCGCAGTGCAAGTGATCGGGCTGACATCCCCGGCGAACCTTGCTTTCACTCAAGGTCTGGGCTGCTACGACAGGGTGCTCGGCTACGGTGAGTTGACGACGCTGCCGGCGTCGACACCCGTCGTGTATGTCGACTTCAGCGGAAGCGCCGGGCTGCGCGCCTCGATTCACGGACACTGGACAGACGAGCTGCGCTACAGCTGCTCGGTCGGCGGCACTCACTGGGACGAACTCGGGGGAGGCAAGGGTCTGCCCGGTCCAAGACCGGTGCTGTTCTTCGCCCCGGCACAGATCAAGAAGCGCATGGCCGATTGGGGTCCGGGCGGGTTGCAGCAGCGGCTGGCGGATGCCTGGCGAGCCTTCATGCAAGCGGTAGGGAATGCCGAGCATCCGTGGTTGCAGGTGGTGCGGCAGCACGGGCGCGGTGCGATCGAGACCACCTATGCCGACCTGCTCGGCGGCGCTTCGAAACCGAGCGAGGGGCACGTGCTCTCGGTGTGAGCTAGGCCGCGGGTGCGCGCCAGTGACGGCTCAAGTGTCTGGCGGTTGGGCCGATATGGGGTCGAATGCTCTCGATGCGACACCTGTGACCACACTCGCCTCTTCTCCTCACACGACACTCGCCGAGCCGTTGAGAGACCTCGACGCATGGGTCGCGTTCCTGCATGGCGCACAGATTCCGGTGCTCGGCCAGACAGCCGACGCGCTCGAAGCGCTGCGCGCGAACGAAGACAGCGTCGACGCGAATTCGATCGGCGAGATGATCGCCACCGATCCGCTGATGACACTGAAAGTACTCGCCTACGCGGCGACGCACCGCGCGAGCCGTGTCGTCACCGACACCGAGACGGTCACGTCCGCGCTGGTACTGATGGGCATCTCGCCGTTCTTCGCCGTATTCGGGCCGCAGCCGACGGTGGAGGAGTGGCTCGCCGCAGAGCCGGACGCGCTTGCCGGCCTCGACGAGTCCCTGCGTCGCGCACATCGTGGCGCGAACTTCGCGCTCGCGTTTGCGGTGCACCGCATGGACCCGGATGCGGCGGCAATTCACGGTGCCGCACTGCTGCACGACTTCGCCGACATGCTGCTGTGGTGCCACGCGCCGAAACTTGCGCTGCGCCTTCGCGCGTTGTACCAGGCAGAGCCGGCGCTGCGCTTTCGCGAAGCGCAGCAGCGCGTGCTGAACGTCGAGCTCGCGCCGCTGCACCAGGCCTTGATGAAAGCCTGGCGGCTGCCGGAATTGCTGATCCGGATCGCCGACGACCGCCACGCGGATCAACCCAATGCCAGGTGCGTGAAGTTGGCGCTGCGGCTCGCCCGACATACCGCGCAGGGATGGGAGGACCCGGCGATCGCGCACGACATCAGCGACATCGCCGCGCTGCTGAATCTTTCCCCAGCCGCCGCGCTGCAGCTCGTTCAAGCCGTCTGACTGTCGTTTGCCGAGATCACAGTGTTGCGGTAGCTTTCTTGCACCAGCAACAGTAAGGAGCGCTTCGGATGAAGGCGTATGCGGCAGAGTTCTTGGGCACCTTCTGGCTGGTTCTCGGTGGCTGCGGCAGTGCGGTGCTGGCCGCGGCATTTCCGAACGTCGGCATCGGGCTGACGGGTGTTGCGCTCGCGTTCGGTCTGACGGTTGTCACGATGGCATACGCGATCGGGCACGTGTCGGGCTGCCACTTGAACCCGGCGGTCTCGATCGGCCTGTGGGCCGGCGGGCGCTTCGAGGCAAGCCGGCTCGTGCCGTACATCGTGGCTCAGGTGCTGGGAGCGATCGTCGCCGGCGGCGTGCTCTATTTGATTGCCAGCGGCAAGGCCGGATTCAATGTTTCCACAGGGTTCGCATCGAACGGCTTCGGCCAGCATTCGCCAGGGAAGTACTCGCTCGTCGCCGCGTTGCTGACTGAAGTGGTGATGACGATGATGTTCCTGGTCGCCATCATGGGCGCGACCGACAAGAGGGCTCCAGCTGGCTTCGCGCCGCTTGCAATCGGCCTCGCGCTAACGCTGATCCACCTGATCAGCATCCCGGTGACCAACACCTCGGTGAACCCTGCGCGCAGCACCGGCGTCGCCGTGTTCGTCGGCGATTGGGCACTCGCGCAGCTGTGGGCGTTCTGGGTGGCTCCGATCGTTGGTGCGGTGCTCGGCGCGGTGATCTACCGCTGGCTCGGCGAACCAGAAAGCTGAACCGGCAAACCAGCCGTGGCGACTCAGACCGGCATCGCAGTCGTATTCTTGACCCGGTCGAGCACGAAGCTGGTCTTGCAGTCCTCGACGCTCGGGTGGTTCAGCAGCGTGTCCATGATGAAGCGTGAGTAGTGCGCCATGTCCTGTACGACGACACGCAAGAGGTAATCCATCTCGCCGGTCAACGCGGCGCATTCGACGACTTCGGGCCAGGTCTGGACGGCTGCGCGAAACAGGTCCATCGGATTGCGCTTGTGGACCTCGGAATGCTTCTCGAGACGCACGTTGATGTAAGCCGTGAGGCCGAGTCCGACGCGCTCCGGCGAGACCAGCGCGACATAACGGTCAATCGCGCCGGACTCCTCCAGACGCTTGACCCGGCGTAGCGTTGCCGATGGCGACAGGCTCACCTGCGTGGCGAGTTGATCGTAGGTCATTCGGCCGTCAGCTTGCAACGCGCGAAGAATGCGCCGATCGATCGCATCGAGCTCAACTGCGGGTTCCATATCCTGAATTCTGCATGTTTACTGCACCGACGCTCCAGTCTGAGCCAGAACTTGCAATAAACCTGCGATCGGCCGAATCTACAGTTCCAGCACACCGACCGCACCTGGAGACAGCATGCAATTCACTCCCTGGGACAACCCGATGGGCACCGACGGTTTCGAGTTCGTCGAGTACGCGGCGCCCGATCCGGCAGCGCTCGGCAAGCTGTTCGAGACGATGGGTTTCGGCGCGATCGCCAAGCACCGCACCAAGAACGTCACCCTGTACCGCCAGGGCGAGGTCAACTTCATCATCAATGCCGAGCCCAACTCCTTTGCTCAGCGCTTCGCGCGTCAGCACGGGCCGAGCGTCTGCGCGATGGCGTTCCGCGTGAAGGACGCGAAGCTGGCCTACGAGCGTGCGCTAGAGCTCGGCGCCTGGGGCTTCGACAATCACACCGGCCCGATGGAGTTGAACATCCCGGCGATCAAGGGCATCGGCGACAGCTTGATCTACTTCGTCGATCGTTGGCACGGCAAGGACGGCGCGCAGCCCGCCGCGATCGGCAACATCAGCATCTACGACGTCGACTTCGTGCCGATCGCGGGAGCCGACCCGAATGCCAAGGGCAATGGCCTGACCTACATCGATCACCTGACGCACAACGTGCATCGCGGCCGGATGAAGGAGTGGGCAGACTTCTACGAACGCCTGTTCAACTTCAAGGAAGTGCGCTACTTCGACATCGAAGGCAAGCTGACCGGCCTGAAGAGCAAGGCGATGACGAGCCCGTGCGGCAAGATCCGCATCCCGATCAACGAGAGCTCCGACGACAAGAGCCAGATTGCCGAGTACCTGGACCTGTACCACGGCGAAGGCATCCAGCACATCGCGCTGGGCACCGACACGATCTACGCGACGGTCGATGCGATGAAGAAGAACGGCGTCGCGTTCCAAGACACGATTGCCACCTACTACGACCTGGTCGACAAGCGTCTGCCGAAGCACGGCGAGGACCTCGCCGAGCTGAAGCGTCTGCGCATCCTGATCGACGGGGCGACTCACCAGGGCGCGCCGAACGAACTGCTGCTGCAAATCTTCACGCAGACGGTGATCGGCCCGATCTTCTTCGAGATCATCCAGCGCAAGGGCGACCAAGGCTTCGGCGAGGGCAATTTTCGAGCACTGTTCGAGAGCATCGAGCTCGATCAGGTGCGGCGTGGTGTACTCAAGGATGACGCCGCCACGACGGCGCGTTGACCCACCACCCGTCTTTCGGAGACTGCATGAACTTCAGCCTTTCCCGTTGCCTTGCCGCACTGAGCGTCCTGCTCGGCTCGATCTCCGCGCACGCTCAAGCCGCGCCTGACTCCACCCTCGACGCGGTGATGAAGGCTGGCGTGCTGCGCGCCTGCACGCCGGGCGACTACAAGCCGTTCAGCTTCCTGAAGCCCGACGGCAGCTACGAAGGTATCGACGTCGACTTGGCGCAATCGCTCGCCGCTGCGATTGGCGCCAAGCTGGAGCTGGTGAAGACGAGCTGGGCGAATCTCGTGCCCGACTTCGCCGCGGGCAAGTGCGACATCGCGATCGGCGGCATCTCGGTGACGACCGAGCGACAGAAACGCGTGTTCTTCAGCACCGCGTACATGGTCAACGGCAAGACGCCGATCGTGCGCTGCGACGACGTGAAGAAATTCCAGTCGGTCGCCGACATCGACAAGGCCGGTGTGCGTGTGATCGCGAACCCGGGTGGCAGCAACGAGCGCTTCGCGAAAGCCAACTTCAAGACCGCGACGCTGACAATCCACCCAGAGAACTTGACCATCTTCGACGAGATTCTCGCGAAGCGCGCCGATGTGTTCGTGACCGAGGCGGCCGAGGCGCTCACGCAGCAGAAGCTGAAGCCGGGCCTGTGTGCGGTCAATCCCGACAAGCCGCTCCAGTACGGCGAGATGGCGTACATGCTGCCGCGCAACGACACCGTGATGAAGTCGTTCGTCGATCAGTGGCTGCACCTGGCGAAGGCGAGCGGCGAGTATCAGAAGACCGTGGACAAGTGGCTGCGCTGAGGACGATCGCAGGACTCAAGCTTCGTCACCCTTGAAACGAAACGCGGGGACGGTCGGCGCGTCGGGCGCCGGCCCCCTCAGCATCCGCCAGACTTCGTCGAACACCGTCTCCTGAAACGCCATCTGCACGTGCGCGACGCCGGGCAGGTGGCGGTTGTTGGCACCGGCGAGCATGGCGGTCGACGCGGGGAACACGATGTTGTCGCAGTTGCCGTAGAAGCAAGTGAAGAGAGCGTGCCGCTGCGCCGTACCCGCTTCGGCCAGCCGCGTCACCAGCGGACTCTTCAATCGCATCTCGGTGCCATTGACGGTGCGCCCCCAACGGGCGATCCAGGTACCGTGGTGCGGAGTGCCGATCGTGACGATGTGGTGCGCACGCAGATGCGCGCGCTCGACGCAGTGCAGCCACTCGCGAACCGCGAGGCCGCCCATGCTGTGCGCAACGATCACGGGCGCGCGGCCCGTCGCGGCTTCGAGGCGAGCGACGGCCGCGTCGATCACCGGCACGTACTCGCTGATCGAGCCGAACACCGGCTCCAGACTGACGGCGATGAACGGAACGCCCTCCGTGCGCAGCCGAGACATCCACGGGTTCCAGAACGCGCGATTGCAGAAGAAGCCATGCACGAAGACGACACCGCGACGCCCGGCCGCATCCTGCAATCGGTCGGGTTCGACACGCGCGCGAAATGGCTGGCGCCAGCAGAAGACACGCGGCGCGGTCATGACCTCGCCCCACCACGCCCCGAGCAGTTGACGTGCTGTCGGGTGTGCAGTCGGCGCATGCTCCTGGACACACGCAAGGAGGATGAACTCGAACGCAAGGAACAGCACGTACCCGAGCGCGATCAGGAGCGCGCCAACCACAGCCTTAAGGGGTTGACCCGCCTGGGCAAAGTACAGCGCCCATGTGGCTGCGAGCGCGATGAGGCCGAGTGTGAGGGCCTGTTGCAGACGGGCAAGCATCGGCGGATGCTAGCAGCGCGGCTAGGCCGGGCGGTCAGCGGCCCTTGGTACAGTGTGCGCGGGACGCTTCAGCCTTCATGTCCAGCGATACCGACAAGATCCTCTCCGAACTGGCCGCTGTCGACGCGGAACGCCGTCGGCGCGCGGCCGATCCCGAACTTGCGCGGCGCGTCACGACGCTGAAGGCTTACCAGCAACTGCGCTTCTCGCACACTTACGCCGATCTGCTGGCAAGCGAGCGGTACGCGGCGGCTGCGCGCTTCTTTCTCGACGAGCTGTATGGGCCGAGTGACTTCGCGCGACGCGATGCTCAGTTCGTGCGGGTTGTGCCGGCGCTGGTTCGTCTGTTTCCGCGCGAGATCGTGCACACGGTCGCGAACCTGTCGAAGCTTCACGCGCTGTCGGAATCTCTCGACACCGAGATGGCACTCGCGTTGTCGTCTGAACGTCTGGATGCTCACACGTATACCGCAGCCTGGCGCTCCACGGGGCGGGCGACGGACCGCGAGCAGCAAGTCAATTTGACGCTGGCGGTCGCTTCGGCACTGGATACGCTGACGCGCAAAGCGCTCATTCGCAACAGCTTGCGAGTCATGCGCGGGCCGGCGCGGGCGGCCGGACTGTCTGAACTGCAGCTCTTTCTCGAGACGGGGTTCGACACCTTTCGGGCAATGCGCGGCGCCGCCGAGTTCATCCGCATCGTCGATGAGCGCGAACACACGCTTGCACGATCGCTCTTCGATGAGAGAGCGGCGGTCCCCACCGGTCTGTTGCCGGATCTCACTGGCGCGCGAGGGGCGTATCCATGAATCTGATGAATCCGCTCTTCGAAGAGGCTGGCATCACGGTGTTCGAGCGTGGCTGGTTGTCGTCGAACAACGTGCTGATGGCATCGCGCCGCGGCGCCGAGGCGGTGCTCATCGACAGCGGCTACTGCACGCATGCTGCGCAGACGGTCGCCCTGGTACGACGCGCACTATCGGGGCAACGGCTCGAACGCGTAGTCAATACGCACCTGCATTCGGATCATTGCGGCGGGAACCATGCGCTTCAACTGGCCTTCGGATGCGCCATCGATGTGCCCATTGGCGAGGCGACGAAGGTTGACACATGGAACGAAGAGGCGCTGACGTATCGCGCAACCGGACAGCAATGCCCGAGATTCCGACGGACAGGGTCGCTGGCGCTAGGCGATGAGCTGGTTTGCGGCGAATCCCGGTGGCGCGTTCTGGCTGCGCCGGGACATGATCCGGAGTCAATTGTTCTCTACGAGCCGGATCGCCAATTCCTCATCTCGGCGGATGCGCTGTGGGCCAACGGGTTCGGTGTTGTTTTCCCGGAGATTGCGGGTGAACCTGGGTTCGACGATGTGAGGCGAACGCTCGAGATGCTCGGGTCACTGCGGGTCCGCTGGGTCATCCCAGGGCATGGGGCGCCGTTCGACGATCACGCCGCCGCCGTCGATCGCGCCCTCGTGCGACTGCGGACGCTGGTGAATGACCCATCACGGCACGCGTTGCATGCGGCGAAAGTGCTCATTAAGTTCCACTTGCTCGAAGTGCAGTCGTGCGAGGTGGACGAATTGAGCCGATGGCTGGATCACGTGCCCTATCTCGAAGTGCTCCGCACAGCACATTTCGCCCGCACGGACAAGGTAACTTGGCGGGTCGGCCTGCTGAATGAACTGGCAGCCAGCGGAGCGCTCAGCGTCGTTGGTGGCGTCGTGCGCAACAATTGATTTCGGCGCACACAAAGGAAAACGCCCTTGTCTTCGACAAGGGCGTCTCGAATAGTAGCCTGACAATGTCCTACTTTCACACGGGAATCCGCACTATCATCGGCGCAGAGGCGTTTCACTGTCCTGTTCGGGATGGGAAGGAGTGGGACCACCTCGCTATGGTCA
>Ga0075366_10002166_pt1 | contig 10018 bp, 5 predicted proteins | sample EndMethybrTD3031_FD_72351 | JGI IMG/M metagenome (GOLD analysis project Ga0075366, IMG submission 72351) | Populus endosphere microbial communities from Tennessee, USA - Endosphere MetaG P. TD hybrid TD303-1 | ecosystem: Host-associated > Plants > Roots > Endosphere | place: USA: Tennessee... | reverse complement strand
GCAGAGAAGGTTCCGGTGTTCGAGGCGACGCCGGCGTCTGCGTCTGCGCCGGCGCCCACCACAACGGCTGTCGAACCCGAAAAGCCGATCGGCATCACGGCGGCCGAGACCACAGGATCACCGGCTGCGTTGCTGCCGCCGCCTGCGCCACCGCCTGCCGACGAGCCGCTGGCGTCGCCGGTCAAGCCGAAACCCACCGCGGGCGCGATCGTCACGGCCAAGCCGGCGCATGAAACCGGCAGCAAGGCCGATGTCGCCGCACGCAACGCCGAGTGCGCGCAGATCTATCAGCGCCTGTCGCTGGGCGAGACCCGGCCCGACCTGCTCGAGCGCGCGAAGACGCTGAAGTGCCGCTGAAGCGCTGAACCCTGCGGGGCCGCGCGAGCGGCACGTCCCTAGGATGAATGACGCCGAGTGACTTCGGTAACTTTGGCAGCGCGCCGCCGAGCGCCACACTCGCCCGCAACAAACGCCAGGCCCATCGGGCCGCGTCATGGCGTCGAGAGGGGGCCTATGGACCGGCGACAGTCGCGCCGGGCGCATCGTTTTATCGCGCTCGCAATCGGAATCGGAACGACGTGGGGGCTGATGTCGTGCGGCGGTGGCGGCGGCAGCACCGGCAATGCGCAGGACAGCGGGCCGAACAAGACCTACCTGAGCGTCGAGGCGAACGACGCCGACGGCGACGCCTTGCACTATCAATGGCGCGTGACCGCCGGCAGCATCGAGAACCGCGACTCGCGCGAGACCGTGTGGACCATGCCCGACGGGCCCGGGCTGCACTTCGCGTACGTGACGGTCTCCGACGGCAAGGGCGGGTATGTCGAGCAGCAGTACGCGGTCGCGACCGATGCGCTCAACACCACGGCGGCGCCACGTGCGCCGGTCTCGCGCGCGGCACCGGCGAATGCCGCGACCGCGTGGAGCGCCGGCCGGCTGCGGGCCTACTCGGGCGATACGCTGAGCTTTGCCGCTCCAGGCGGGCCCGCGCAGCCGCGCCGCGTGTACCTGAGCGACGTGCAGTTCCAGGTCGAGCGGCAAGGCGGCGGTGTGGTGTTCAGCGGCGTCGCCGATCTCAGCGGCGAACTGAGCCTGCCCGATCTCGATGTCGGCACCTACGTGGTGAAGTGCAGCACGGTCGCCGGCGGGCCGCTGACCGATTGCGGGCCGCTCGCAGGCGGCGTGCCCACGCCCTACAGCTTCAGCGTGGTCGCCGACGCCACGGTCAGCGTGCGCAGCGTGACGCCGCCGCTCACCTCTGCGCGCAACCTGCGCCTGTTCGGCCACGTCGCGCTGGCCGACGGCTCGGTGTGCGGCGCGCAGAACGAGTTCTTCGGCGTGCAGAGCGCCGCGACCGTGCAGCTGCTGCAGTCCGACGGCAGTGCGGTCGCCCCGCCGGTCCGCGTCAACCGTTTCGGCGACTATGCGATCGACGCGGCCGTGCTGGCCCACGGCCAATACCAGCTCCAGGTGAGCTGCGAGGGCTACGCCACGACGCTGGTCGTGCCGGCCTCGACCGACCCGCTCGGCTACGTCAGCACGCAACCGATCGAGCTGACGCACCAGATCCGCAATACGCGCCCGACGCTCGTGAAGATGGTTGCGAACGGCCCCGACGGCAACGTGCGCGGCCGGATGATCGTGCCCGAGGCCGGCGTCTCCGCCGACCTGCCCGGCTGGCGCCAGTTCCTCGCCTACAAGGGCCACGACACGAAGGCCAGCGCGTGCCGGTACTACCAGTCCATCGGCGCGGCCGGCGGCTGTGACGCACAAGGCAACCTGCAGGACCCGATCTCGCTGGACGACTGGAAGCGGCAGCACAAGCTCAAGCCCTACGACAGCGGCAACAGCGAGGTGGCGGCGATCTACATCAACCGCATGGACCTGAACCTGGTGCGCCGCATGTACGCGACGCAGGCGGCGGCCGACGACATCGCGTTCTACGTCTGCAATCACCCGGGGCCTGACGGCGCCAGCCAGCAGGAGATCGACCGCGTGCTCGACACCGGGCTCGCGGACGAGAAGCGCGTGGCCTGCGTCGCGATGGAGTGGTCGACCTCGCCCGGCGTCAACGGCGGCAAGCCGTTCACGAAGTTCCTCACCTTCGGGCCGGACGGCGCGCTGCTGCCGTCGATCAACCTCGACGGCCGCGGCGAGAAGTACATGCCCGGCGCCTGCATCGCATGCCACGGCGGCACGCAGTACAACGGGCGCTTCGCGGCAAGCGGCACACCGTCGCCGTACCTCGGCGCCGGCTTCCTGCCGTTCGACACCGGCAACTACCTGTTCGGCACCGGCTCGGGGCTGTCGGAAGCCGCGCAGGGCCAGGCGATCCACGACCTGAACATGCTGGTCAAGGCGACCGACAACCGCGGCTACGCGTCGACCTCGCGCCTGATCGACGGCTGGTATGCGAGCGGCGGCGCGACGCTGAACAAGCAGTACGTGCCGCAGGAGTGGATCGATGCCGAAGCGGGCGGCAAGGCCGGCGCGTCGCAGTTCTATCGCGAGGTCGTCGGCGGTGTCTGCCGCACCTGCCACACGGCGCTGGGCTCGTTCCGCTTCGACTGGGACAGCAACGTCAACGTCGTCACCAACCCGAGCGGCATCGCCCACGAGCACTTCTGCGGCGGCACGTCCGACGTGGCGATCAACGCGTCGATGCCGAACGCGCTGATCTCGCGCGACCGCCTCGCCGACCGCATCCAGGCCGACCCGGCGCTCGCGGCGCTGATGCAGCAGTACCTGGGCTGCGTGACGCCGCTGCCGGACCCGGCGTACGCGAAGCGATGAACCGCGGCCCATCGAAATCGCAAGCGGAGGACGCGAGCATGACATCCCATCGTCGACAAGGACGTACCGTGTGGCGCCTGGCCGGCACCGCGCTGGCGGCATTCGCCGCGCTTGCCGGCTGCGCGAGCCCGGCCGGCCCGGCGCCGTCGTCATCGGCCGCGGCACCTGCGCCAGCGGCCGCACCGACGGCTCCGGCTGCCGCAGCAGCCACCGCGCAACCGATGGCGGCACCCGCGCCGCAGCCGGTCAACACCTTCGTCGCCCCGGCCCCGATCAAGTTCGAGGACGCGATCGCCCGCGCCGGCCAGCAACTCTTCGCGCAGGCCGCGCCGCAGCTCGGCGGCGATTCGCGCGTGCTCGTCGTCGACCCGCTGATCGACGCGAACACCGGCGCGCAGACGGTCAGCACCGTGAAGATGGGCGAGCAACTCGAATCGATCGCGAAGAGCCGCAACGCGAAGTGGTCGGTCAAGCCGCTGACCCGCGATGCGCTCGCGCAAAAGCCGCTGCTCCTGATCGGCACGCTGACGCCGGTGACGGTCGAGCGCTCGGTCGACACGGTGCCCGACGCGTTTCGCGTCTGGCTCACGCTGATCGATCTGCGCAGCGGCAAGGTGATCGCGAAGCAGCTCGACCGCGCGACGGTCGACTCGGTCAACCCCGAGCCGCTCAAGTACTACCAGGACAGCCCGACCTGGCACAAGGACAAGACCGTTCTCGGCTACATCAACTCGTGCCAGGTCAACACCCGGATCGGCGACCCGGCCGACCCCGACTACCTCGCGCGGCTGCCCGGCGCGGCGGTCGTCAACGAGGCGATCATCGCCTACGACGGCGGCAAGATCCCGCTCGCGAACAAGCTCTACAAGGAGGCCGAGCCGCTCGCCGACCCAGGCGACCTGCGTGTGCTCAACGGCCTGTACATCACGAGCTGGCAGCTCGGCCAGCGCGACGCAGCGCGCGATGCGTTCGGCAAGCTGGTCGAGTCGGGGCTCGAGCAGAAGCGGCTGCCGGTGAAGCTCCTGTTCCAGCCCGGCAAGACGCAGTTCAACGCGATCGGCGACCTGCCCCAGCAATACACCATGTGGGTCGCCTCGATTGCGCAGAAGGCCGGCAGCACGCCGTCGTGCGTGCGCGTCGTCGGCCACACGAGCCGGACCGGCAGCGCCCGTGGCAACGAGGTTCTGTCCCGCCAACGCGCCGAGGCCGTGCAGCGCATGCTCGAGCGCGACAACCGCGCGCTCGCCGCGAAGCTCAGCGCGGCCGGCGTCGGCTCGCGCGAAGCGCTGGTGGGGCTCGGGACCGACGACGTGCGCGATGCGCTGGATCGGCGAGTGGAGTTCCGGGTGGTGGATTGCGTGTGAGCGCGTGGTGCTGACGAAACGTCTCGGGAGGCGCATGAGTGCGACAGGCAACGCGGCCATCGGCCGATGGAAGACGCTGCAGGGCTGGCTGTGGGCGTGGGCCTTGGCGCTGCTGGCGCTGCCCGGGCCTGCGGATGCCGCACTCGAGGATGCGTGGAACAGCGCAGCGTGTAAGGGTTGCCACGGCGTGTCCGTGTCGCCGACCCTCACGCCCATCCTCGGCTATCTGAGCCAGCCCATCACGCCGAGCTGGTGCGCGGTGGGGCAGCCCGGCAACGGCACGACCATGTGCAACAGCTACAGCAGCTACATCTCGTCGCTGACGACGCAGGAAGCCGCCGACATCTACGCCTACTTGCTCGGGGCCCGCGATACGGCCGTGGCCGGCGGCGGCGGCGTCGATGCCATGTCGGCCTTCGTCGCCACCGATTTCTCGACCACGCGCACGCAAACCGTCACGATCACCAACTACCGCAGCGAAGCTCTCGAGTTCCAGCCGTCGATCACGCTGAACGCGACCGATTTTTCGGTCGCCAACAGTTCTTGCACGCTCGTCAGTGCGAGCCCGCTGACGCTGCGAGTGAATGCGGCCACCGGGGCCACGACGACCTCTCCGACATCGTGCGCGATCACCGCGAGCTTCCACCCGGCCGCGAGCCTCACGCCATCGCGCAGCGGCAACCTGCGGATCGCGTTCACGAGCTACACCGCGCCTCAACCGCGCCAGCGCGACCTGTCGCTGGCCGGCACTGCCCAGTTTCCGGTCTACTCGCCCAGCGGCTTCGCGGCGCTGACGAGCCCCGGCTTCGCCGCGGCCACCAACGGTTCGCAGACGATGTGCCCGATCATCGCGAACCCGTCGGCGACGACCGCGGCACTGTCGATCGGGTTGTCGATCGGCCAGGCGTCCGGTGCCAGCGCCGACTACTCGAACTATTACGAGATCGGCGCGCTGACCGATTGCTCGGGCGGCGGGCTGCCGGCGTTGTGCGTGCCCACGGCATCGAGCGTCACGGGCAGCACCAGTCTCGCCGCGGGCGCGTCGTGCACATTGCCGATCAAGTTCAATCCCGGCAAGTTCGGCTTCCCCGGCGGTACCGGGGCGCGCTCCGCTCAACTGACGGTCACCCACAATTCGCCGACCGCCGGGCAGGCGGTGAACTACACGCTGGTCGGCGCCGTCAGCAGCGGCCCCGAGCCGCGCATCGGCATCACGACGAACCCTGCGGTGGTGTCCGGGCAGGTCTCGCCGCCGGCGTTCGCGAACCAGGTGATCCTCACGGCGAGCTCGGCGTGGAACGAGTTTCTCGTCTCCAACACCGGCACAGCCGACGGCCTGGACATCACGCAGGTGCTCAACAGCAATGCGGCTGAATTCGCACTGGCCGAGAACTGCGTCGCTGCCGCGCCGCTGGCCGTGCTGTCCGGCAGCGGCCCCACCTGCACGATCGGGCTGATCTTCACGCCGAGCGCGCTCGGCCAGCGCTGCACCACCGTCACCGTGCGCGCCGCGTTCAGCGGCAACGGTGACCAGTCGGTGCAGGTGTGCGGCACCGGCGTACCCGTGCCGGTGCCGCAGATGGATGTCGCGCCGACCGGCATCAGCTTCGGCAATCGCTCGATCGGTGCGGTGTACCTGCCGGCCAACGTGGTCGTGACCAACCTGCCGGGCGCGACCCTCGCGCTGCAGATCGGCGCGGTCGCGATCTCGGGCAGCGGCTTCTCGTTCGTGCCCGATGCGACGAGTTGCCAGAACCGCTCGCTGGCGGCCGGCGCGAGCTGCGCGCTGCAGGTCCAGTTCACGCCCGACCCGTCGGCCCCCGGCACGTCGTACGCGGCGAACCTGACGATCGACAGCAACGACCCGACGACGCCGCACCGCGTGATCCCGCTGACCGGCACGGCCGTTGCCGGCGCGGTGCCGGTGCTGCAGTGGCAGGGCGTGACGTCGCCGCTGAGCTTCCCCGGCCTCGTCGCCGCCGGCCAGGCATCGACGACGACCCTCGTCGCGCGGCTGGTCTCGATGGGTCCCGGCGCCGTCGACGTGCAGAGCGTTCGCCTCGTCGGCGCGGACGCGTCGAGCTTCTCGGCCAGCGGCTGTCCGGCATTGCTGTACGAAGGCGAGTTCTGCGACATCAGCCTGCGCTTCATGCCGGGCAGCGGCGGCACGAAGGCTGCCCAGCTCGAAGTGCTGACCGTGACCGGCGTTGCGCCAACGCTCATCACGGTCCAGGGCCAAGGGGTCGGCGGCACGTCGCCATTCGTCACCGTGTCCACGACCGCACTGAGCTTCGGCGGCGTGCGGGTCGGTGCACGGTCCGAGCCGCTGGAGGTCACGCTGGCCGCCGGCGGCGACGGTGTCCTGCAGGTCACGAGCATCAGCGCCGACGCGCCGTTCAGCGTCTCGTCGACCACCTGCCCGACGCCGCCGTTCACGCTGCCGCTCGGGGCCGACTGCCGCATCGGCGTGACCTACACGCCCGCCGGCACGGCCGACAACTCCGGCAAGCTGCACATCCTGACCAACAACGGCGCGAGCACGACGGAAGTCAGCCTGGATGGCGTCGGTCAACCCGCGGCCGATGTCTCGGGCGGCGGCTGCACGCTGGCCGGCAGCGATCCGCGCACCGACCCGACGCTGTGGTTGCTGGCGCTGCTGGCCGCCGGCGTGTTGTGGAAGCGAAGAAACGGGCCGAAACGATGAACACGAACAAGAAGATGCGAGGGATGGCCGTGGCGCTCGGGCTGGCCGGCGCAGCGTGCGCCGCTCATGCCCAGGCCGACTACTCGGTCTACGGCGTCGCCGACTTCTCCTACGGCCGCTTCGAGCCCAGCGGCCTCGAGGCGGTGCACCGCTTCAACAGCAATTCGCTGACCGCGAGCTTCATCGGCGTCAATGCCAGCTACGGCTTCGATGGCGGCTGGAAGCCCGGCGTCACGCTCGAGACGTTCGTGCGCTTTCAGGACTTCAAGACCGGCCGCAACGACAACGACCCGGCGCTGTCGCGCAAGGCCTTCGTCTCGCTCGCGAGCAACTACGGCACGCTCAGCGTCGGCCGGCTGCAGACGCTGCTGTTCGACACGACGACGCGCTTCAACGCCATGGGCAACTCGGTCGCGTTCTCGCCGGCGATCCGGCACGTCTTCGCCAGCGGCAATCTCGAAGGCGTGCAGCGCGATTTCTACTGGAACCGCGCGGCCGGCTACGTCTCGCCGAACTGGGAAGGCGTGACCGGCAGCGCGATGTATGCGCTCGGCCCCACCGATCAGCGCAGCGACCTCGCGGCCGCCAACGTCGTGGTCTCGCGCGGGCTGTTCGCCGCGGCGCTGTCGATGCAGCGCGTGCACTTCAACGACGGCATCGACGACCCGACGAAAGAGACCACCTGGCAGCTCGGCGCGACCTACAACTTCGGCTGGGCGCGCGTGTTCGGCCTGTACACGCACACCAACGACGACGGGCTGGACGTGCGCAGCAACCTGTACTCGGGCGGCGTCGCGGTACCGCTAGGCCCCGGGACCTTGCAACTGCAGGCCGGCTTCGCGAAGACCACCGGCCCGGCGGTCGACCGCAAGCACACGTCGACGAGCGCGGCCTACCTCTATGCCTACGACAGCGTCACCGACCTCTACGTCGTCGGCATGGACGATCGCATTCGCGGGCAGACCCGCGGCTTCTCGTTCGCGGTCGGCGCACGCTACCGGTTCTGACGCCGCTGCCGCGGCGCCCCTTGGCCTCGTCACCGCGCCGAAGCGCGGAAGCGGCTGACCTCCAGCGCGCTGACCGGCGCGGCGCGGTTGCCCCAGCTGCCGCGCACGAACGACAGCAGCGCGGCGACATCGGCGTCGTTCAGCTCGGTCGCGAACGGCGGCATGCCGAACGGCCGCGGGTTGCCCGCCGTCGACGGCGCGAAGCCGCCTTCGATCACGATGTGCACGAGGTTCGCGCTCGTGTCCAGCAGCACCGTGCGGTTGCCGGCAAGCGCCGGATACGCGCCGGGCACGCCCTCGCCCTGTTCGCCGTGGCAGGCCGCGCAATGCCGCGCATACAGCTTCGCGCCGGCGGCGCTGGGCGCGGCGACCGGGCGGGTATCGATCTCGCGGTCGGGCAAGGCCTGCAGATAGCTCGCCATCGCGCGCAGGTCGGCATCGTTCAGATACTGCGTGCTGCCGCCGACGACCTCGCGCATCGGCCCGCTGACCGACGCCCGGGGCGAGACACCGGTCTTCAGCAGCGCGACCACGTCGGCCGCGGGCCAGTCGGCCACGCCGGCTTCGCGCGGCGCCCTCAGCGACGGCGCGTACCAGTTCTGCACCGGGATCAGGCCGCCGGCGAGGTCGAACGGGCTGGCCGTCGCGCCCAGCGCATTGCGGCTCGCGTGGCACGCATTGCAGTGCCCCAGCCCTTCGACCAGGTAGGCGCCGCGGTTCCATTCGGCCGAGCGTGTGCCGTCCGCCTCGAACGAGGCCGGGCGAAAGTACAGCGCGCGCCACACCGCGAGCGCGGCCTGCCGGTTGTACGGGAAGCGCAGCGCGTGCGGCCGGTTCGGCTGGTTCACCGGCGCGAGGCTGCGCAGGTACGCGTGGATCGCATCGGCGTCGGCGCGCGTGATGCGTGTGTAGTTCGGATACGGAAACGCCGGGTACAGCAGCCGGCCGTCGCGCGAACGGCCGTTGTGCAGCGCGCGCCAGAACTGCGCGTCGGTCCAGCCGCCGAGGCCGGTGGCGACGTCGGGCGTCAGGTTCGGCGCGTAGATGTCGCCGAACGGCGTCGGCACCGCGCGGCCGCCGGCATACGGCATGCCGCCGCGTGCGGTGTGGCAGCCCATGCAGTTGCCGGCGCGGGCGAGGTAGGCGCCGCGTTCGATCTGCTCGGCGGCGGCGCGGCCCGATGCGGCGGCCGTCGTCGTGTCGATCGGCTCTTCGCCGCGCACATTGAGCCACGCGGCCAGCGCGGACAGCAGCGACACGATCGCCACCACGATTGCGAGCGTGGCGGCGATCCGGCGCAGCGTGCGGGTCGCGGCGGCCGTTGCCGTCATCGCGCCGGGCCCTTCGCGGCGGGCGCGCCGTCGGATGCGATCGCGCCGACCCCGCCGCAATCGAGCGGCATCGCCGCAGGCAACCCGGCCGCGGGCTTCGCGCCGGGCGGAACCGGCCGGGCCGCGAGCCAGTGCGACAGCGCGGCGATGTCGGCCGGCGCGAGCCGCTGCGCGACCTGCGCCATGCAGTCGGGCGCCGGCGCACGGCGCTTGCCGGCGCGCCACGCGCCGAGCTGGGCGTTCAGGTAGTCGCGCGGCATGCCGATCAGCGCCGGGACCGCCGGCGCCACGCCCATCAGCGCACTGCCGTGGCAGGCGACGCAGGCGGGCACGCGCCGCGCCGGGTCGCCGTGCGTCACGAGCGCTTCGCCGCGGCTCAGCGCGGTGATGTCGTCGGACGCGGGCTGCGGCGGCGGGTACGGGATCTCGAGGTTCGCGAAGTGCTCGGCAATCTCGCGCAGGTAGGCGTCGGACAGCGGCACGAGCAGGTTCGTCATCAGCGCGTAGTCGCGCCGGCCGTCGCGAAAGCCGACGAGCTGGTTGTAGAGATACTGCGCCGGCTTGCCGGCAATGCGCGGGTAGTAGCCGTCGCTCGCGGCGCGGCCTTGCGGGCCATGGCAGCCGGTGCAGGCCTGGACGCGCTGGGCGATCGTGTTCTCGAACGGCGCGGGCGTGGCAGGCGCAGCCGCGGTCATCGCGAGCAGCGTCGCCGTGGCCGCGATCCGCGAGGCGGCGCGTCGCAGGCGCGGGCCGGTCACGGCGCGACCGTTGGCGCTGCGGCGGGCGGGAGGTGCGCTTCGACCCAATCGGCCATCGCCA
>Ga0075366_10002165_pt1 | contig 10019 bp, 9 predicted proteins | sample EndMethybrTD3031_FD_72351 | JGI IMG/M metagenome (GOLD analysis project Ga0075366, IMG submission 72351) | Populus endosphere microbial communities from Tennessee, USA - Endosphere MetaG P. TD hybrid TD303-1 | ecosystem: Host-associated > Plants > Roots > Endosphere | place: USA: Tennessee... | reverse complement strand
CTTGCTGTCGATCTGCGGCTTCCAGTTCATGTCGAACCACTGGCCGCCGTAGGTGTTGACCATCGTGGTCAGGAACGCCATGTTGTCGCCCCAGCCCGGCTTGCCGCGCAGGCACAGGCCATACACGCCCTTGGCCGGGTCGTGGATCTTCGAGACGATGTCGGCCATCTGCGTCCACGTCGGGTTCGGCGGCATCGTCAGGCCCTTGGCCTTGACGAGGTCTTCGCGATACATCGTCATCGAGCTCTCGCCGTAGAACGGCGCGGCGTACAGCTTGCCGTCCAGCGACAAGCCGCTGCGGATGGCCGGCAGCAGGTCGTCGACGTCGTACTTGGCGTCGGTCTTGATCTCGGTCAGCCAGCCCTTCTTGCTCCAGATGGGCGCTTCGTACAGGCCGATGGTCATCACGTCGAACTGGCCGCCCTTGGTCGCGATGTCGGTGGTGACGCGCTGGCGCAGCACGCCTTCTTCCAGCGTCACCCACTTCAGCGTGATGCCGGGGTTGGCCTTCTCGAAGTCCTTCGAGTGCTTCTGCATCTCGATCATGTGGCCGTTGTTCACGGTCGCGATGACGAGGTCAACGGCCGATGCCGAGGCTGCGGCCAACATGCTCACCGCAAGGGTGGCGACGGTCTTCATGCGCATGGTTTGTCTCCTGATGTGCCAAGCGGTGCGGCTCTTGTGTGCACCTGCGGCCCAGAAGATAGGCGTATCGAGTTGACGGAAGCTGTACTGGCCCTGCCAGTACCTGTACTTTTTTGCACGCCTTGCCCGGGGTTTTCCTGGGGAGCGTGCGGCACAGGATCAGCTCGCCGTGACCCCGCGGCGCGTCACCATTGCCACTCCGGCGCAGGCGACGATCATCCCGACGAGCGTCAGCACGGTCGGCGCCACGCCGAACAGCAGCCACTCGCACAGCGCGGCGACCGGCGGAGTCAGGTACAGAAGGCTCGTGACGCGAGTGGCCTGCCCGCGGCGCATCAGGAAGTGGAACACCGTGTAGGCACCCATCGAGGCGGGCAGCACGTGATAGGTGAGCGTCGCAGCGATCTGCCAGTTCCATGTCATCCGGAAGCCCTCGACCAGCCAGCCGAGCGGCAGCATCACCGCTGCCGTGGCCGCGAGGTGGATCGCAACGCTCGTGCGCAGGTCGGTGTCGTGCCCGAAGTGGCGCTGGTACAGCGTGCCCGCGGTCACGCAAACGAGCGCCCAGGCCACCGCGCCCAGGCTGCCGAGCGTGATCGCGCCCAGATCGAACTTGTGCGCCACGACCAGCGCGACACCCGCCAGCCCGACGACGACCCCGACCCGCTGCGTGCGCGTCAGACGCTCGCCAAGCCAGCGTGCGGCGATGAGCGCGGTGACCAGAGGCTGCAGCGCGAGGATCAATGCCGTCACGCCGGCCGACAGCCCCCAGTACTGCGCATAGTGGCTGCCGGCGAGATAGCCGCCGTGGCTGAGCAAGCCCGCAACCGTGACATGGCCCCATTGCGCGGCCGTTGCGGGCCAGCGCGCCCGCACCGCGAGCGCGAACGCCAGCGCGAGCACGGCGGCGATCGAATAGCGCACGCCGATGTAGCTGAAGGGCGCCGCGTACTGCAGTGCAGCGCGGCTCGCAACGTAACCTGCGCCCCAGATCACGACGAAGTAGGCGCTCAATGACATCAGCGCGCTTCGGCTCAGTGGTGCGGAGGACATCGTCGCGATTGTCGATGCCGTCGTCGGCAACGACGCAACGCTTCTACAACTGGTTGCCTAGCCGACCTGCCGTTTGGGATAAATTTCCCAACCATGGATTCAGACGCCCGGCCCCATGCCGCTCTGCACGCGGCACTCGCCAAATTGTTGCGCCCGCTGTTCCGACTGCTGCTGCGTCATCAGGTCCCGTTCGGCGCGTTCGAGGAGCTTGCCAAGCGCGTCTACGTGGACGTGGCGCTGAATGATTTCGGCATCCCCGGCAAGAAGCCCTCGATCTCGCGCGCATCGATCCTCTCGGGGCTGACCCGCAAGGAAGTGCAGCGCCTGCTCGCGGCGGGAGACGAACCCGCGAGCAGCGCCGCGCTCGATGGCGGGCGCTACAACCGCGCAGCACGCGTGCTGACCGGTTGGGTGCGCGACCACCAGTACCTTGACGCCAAAGGCCAGCCCCGCGCGCTGAGTTTGGAGGGCGAGGACGGCTTCGCGGCGCTCGTGCGGCGCCACAGCGGCGACATGCCGGCGCGCGCCGTGCTCGACGAGCTCGAACGGGTGGGCGCCGTGCATCGCCGCGACGACGGGCTGATCGAGCTGCTGGCGCGAGCCTACGTTCCGCGCAGCAGCGCTACCGACAAGCTCGCGATCCTTGGCACCGACGTGGCCGACCTGATCGAGACGATCGACCACAACCTCGATGTCGGCGAGACCGATCCGCGCTTCCAGCGCAAGGTCATGTACTTGAGTATTCCGGCGTCGGCGTTGCCCGCGTTTCGCAAACGCAGCGCGGCGAACGCCCAGGCCCTGCTCGAGAAGTTCGACCGCTGGCTGGCCGAACACGACGTTCCGAACCCGCCCGACGCGCCCAACGCGGCACGTGCGCGCGTCGGCGTCGGCATCTACTACTTCGAGGAAGGCGCGGCTCCCGCGCCGGCCTCCGACGATTCCAAAGGAGACAAGTCATGAACATCGGATCAAGGCTGGCGGCCGTTCTCGCCGCCGGGTTGCTCGCCGCGTGCGGCGGTGGTGGCGGTGAAGGCGGCGGCATCGGCGGTACCGGCACGATGCACGTCTCGCTGACCGACGCGCCCTCTTGCGGCTACGACCACGTCAACGTGACGATCGACCGCGTGCGCGTGCACCAGAGTGCGAGCGCGGCGGATGCCGACAGCGGCTGGTCGGAGGTCGTGCTGTCACCGGCGCGCCGGGTCGACCTGCTGACGCTCTCGAACGGCGTGCTCGAAGACCTGGGGCAGACCCAGTTGCCCGCCGGCAAATACACGCAGCTGCGCCTCGTGCTCGCACCGAACGATGCGGCCCATCCGCTTGCGAACTCGGTCGTGCCGACCGGCGGCACCGAGACGGCGCTCACCACACCGAGCGCGCAGCAGTCCGGGCTGAAGATGAACGTCGACATCGACGTTGCCGCCGACAAGATCGCAGATGTCGTGCTCGACTTCGATGCCTGCAAGTCCGTCGTCAAGCGCGGCAACTCCGGGCAGTACAACCTGAAGCCCGTGATCACGGTGATCCCGGTGCTGAGCGATGCCGGCTTGCGCGTGATCGGCTATGTCGACCCGGCACTCGGCACCTCGTCGACGCAGGTGTCCGTGCAGGCGGCAGGCGTGCCCGTCAAGGCGACCGCGCCCGATGCCACCGGCAGGTTCGTGCTGTATCCGGTGCCCGTCGGGACCTACGACCTGGTGGTCACGTCCAGTGGCCGCGTGACCGCAGTGATGACCGGCGTGCCCGTCGTCAGCACCGCATTCACGACACTGAACACCGCCGCGATCCCGATCTCGCCGCCGGTGGCCACGCTGCGCAGCGTCACCGGCACCATCACGCCGGTGACAGGCACGGTGCGCGCACTGCAGCCCTTGACCGGCGGGCCGACCGTGGAAGTCGCATGGGCTGCCGTAGATGCGCTGAGCGGTGCGTTCAACTTCTCGCTGCCCATCGAGGCGCCCGTCAAGACGGCCTACGTCGCCAATCCGCCGGCGCTCGCCTTCACCGCAGATTCCGCGGCGGCCGGCAAGTACACGCTCGAGGCGGCGTCGGCCGGTGTCGTCAAGACCCAGCAGATCAACGCCAGCGCAGTCGTGCCGCCGGTCACCTTCACCATTCCCTGAGCCTGACACCTGAACCCATGACCTCCCTCGGAGACTCGATGAATCGCCTGATCGTTCTCGCCGTCCTCGCCCTCGTCCTCATCGGGCTGGCCGCGCCCACCTTCGCGCAGACCAGCGTCGGCGTGTCGGTCGGCATCAACCAGCCCGGCGTCTACGGGCGCATCGACATCGGCAACATGCCGCCGCCGCCTGTGATCCTGCCCCAGCCGGTGATCATCACGCCAGCCCCGGTGGCGGTGCACCGCGCGCCGGTGTACCTGTACGTGCCGCCCGGCCACCAGAAGAAGTGGTCCAAGCACTGCGCGCAATACAACGCGTGCGGCCAGCCGGTCTACTTCGTCCAGGAAAGCTGGGTGCGCGAGCGATACGAAAAGGAGCACGGGCACGGCCATGATGGCGACCATGGCAAGGGCCACGGCAAGGGCAAAGGCAAGGACAAGCACTAGCCCGCCAGCGGTTACAAAGAAAAGGCCGGAATCGATGTCGATTCCGGCTTTTTCGTTTCGTCGTGGAGAAGGAGCGCACAGTTCCTCAACTCAACGCAAGGAGATGCCGCTATGCGATTCATGGTGATGATCAAGGCGAACAAGGACAGCGAAAACGGCGTGATGCCCAGCGAGCGCCTGCTCGCCGAGATGGGCCGCTTCAACGAAGAGCTCGTCAAGGCCGGAGTAATGCTCGCTGGCGAGGGCCTGCACCCGAGCAAGAAGGGCGCGCGAGTCCGCTTCTCGGGCACCAAGCGCACGGTCGTCGACGGGCCGTTCGCCGAAACGAAGGAGCTGATCGCTGGCTACTGGCTCTGGCAGGTCAAGTCGAAGGAAGAAGCGATCGAGTGGGTCAAGCGCTGCCCGAACCCGATGGAAGGCGAAGGGGAAGTCGAGATACGCCAAGTGTTCGAGGCTGAAGACTTCGGCGCCGAGTTCACGCCCGAACTGCGTGAACAGGAAGACCGCCTGCGCGCGCAGATGGCCAGCCGGACGGCCCCGGGCAACAAGGTCGAGCCGGTGCCTGCAGCGCGCGGTGCAACACCGTATCTCATCATCAAGGGCGCGGCCGACGCGATCGCCTATTACAAGAAGACCTTCGGCGCCGAACTGATCGTGCGCTTCGACGCACCGGACGGCAACGTGATGCACGCCGAGCTCGCCGTCGGCCCGGCGCGCTTCATGCTGACCGAGGAGCGCCCGGAGTACGGCGCACGCGGACCGCTGACGATCGGCGGCTCGGCGTCGACCGCGGTCGTGCACGTGCCCGATGTCGACACCGTCGTCGCGAACGCAGCCGCCTCCGGCGCGAAGATCACGATGCCGCTGGCCGACCAGTTCTGGGGCGACCGCTCGGCGAGCATCATCGACCCGTTCGGCCACAACTGGATGATCGCGACGCACATCGAAGACCCGTCGCCCGAAGAAATCGGGCGACGCGTGCAAAAGCTCTTCTCGAGCGGCGACCTCTGCTGATCGGAGCGCGCGGCCTTCGTGCCGCTACGCGTCGAGCACGAGCTGGGTCTGCGTGACCACTGCGCAGAGCTTGCCGTGCTCGGAGCGGATCGAGGTCTGCCACACCATCGTCGTGCGGCCTCGGTGCAGCGCGACGCTCTCGCCAGTGACGGTGCTGCCCACCTTCGCGGCACCGATGAACTTCGTGCTCGAATCGGTCGTCGTCGTGCGCTTGCCTTCGGGCAGGTTCACGAGCGTGCCGACCGCGCCCAGCGTGTCGGCAAACGCCATGTAGGCACCGCCGTGCAAGGTGCCGCCGGCCGTGCACAGGTCGGGGCGCACCAGCATCTCGGCCACCACGCGTTCGGGCGTCAGCTCGGTCACGCGCACACCCATCGCGCCGGGGAACAACGGCGCCAGCAGCTGCTGCATCGCATCGAGAGAAATCATCGTCGCTCCTTTGTCGTTGCTCGTGCCGAAAACCGCGGGTCGCTGCTCACATGCTGCACCAGGAAGTCGAGCACGGCGCGCACGCGCGACGGCAGCCGCTCGACCTTGCCAAGGTAGACCGCGTGGATCGGCTCGATGTCGCGCGGGTTGTACTTCTCCAGCACCGGCACGAGGCGGCCCGCATCGAGATCGGCCTGGATGTGATACGTCGAGAGCCTGACCAGCCCGGCGCCAGCCAGAGCGAGATGGCGCAGCGATTCGCCGTCGCTCGCGCGCACGCTGCCGCCGAGCGGAACGTCGATCAGCTTGCCGTTGACGAGCAGCGGCCAGTCGGGCACTCGGCGCCGATAGCTGAAGTCGAGGCGGCGATGCGATTCGAGGTCTGCGGGCCGGCGCGGCGTACCGAAACGCTCGAGGTAAGCGGGCGAGCCGACGATGGCAAGCGCGGTGTCGCCGAGCCGCCGCGCGATCAGGTCCGACGACGGCAACGGGCCCCAGCGCACCGCGATGTCGGCGCGTTCGTCCATCAGGTCGACCACTCGATCTGTCAGCGCGATGTCGAGCGCGAGCAGCGGGTGCTGCTCGATCAAGCGCGGCACGAGCGGAATCAGCACGTGGGTGCCGAACGAAACGCTGGTGTTGATCGTCACGCGTCCGCGCGGCGCGACGTCGGCGCTGGCACTGCGCTCGGCCTCGTCGATGTCGGCCAGCACGCGCACGCAGCGCTCGTAGAACTGCTGGCCCTCGGCCGTGAGCTGCAGCTTGCGCGTCGACCGGTGCACGAGCTGCGTTCCCAGGCGCGCCTCGAGCCGCCCGACCAGCTTGCTCACGGCTGAGGGCGTCATCAGCAGCATGCGAGCTGCCGCCGAGAAGCCGCCGCGCTCGACCACCTGGACGAACACCTCCATCTCGCCCGACCGGTTGACGTCGACCCGTGCCATGTGATTTCAGTTCACAAGTGCTTGTCCGAGCGGCATTCTAGTCATAGGCGAATGGTGCCCTCACAGTTCGGGACATCATGCCAATCGCCCTTCTTGCCCTCACCGCCGGTGCCTTCGGAATAGGCACCACCGAATTCGTCATCATGGGCCTGCTGCTGCAGGTGTCGACGGATCTTCACGTCACCATCGCCGCAGCCGGACTGCTGATTTCGGGGTACGCGCTGAGCGTCGCCGTCGGCGCACCGCTCCTGACCATCGCCTCGCGCTCCTTGCCCCGCAAGACCGTGCTGCTGGCGCTGATGGTGATCTTCACGCTCGGCAACCTGGCCTGCGCGCTCGCGCCGAGCTACGGCTGGCTGATGGCCGCGCGCGTGATCACAGCTCTCGCCCACGGCACGTTCTTCGGCGTCGGCTCGGTCGTCGCGACCGGCCTCGTGCCGCGCGAGCGCCGCGCTTCCGCCATCGCGATCATGTTCACCGGCCTGACCGCCGCCACGCTCCTCGGCGTGCCGGCGGGCGCCTGGCTGGGCGTGCAGTTCGGCTGGCGCGCGACGTTCTGGGCAGTCACGCTGATCGGCGCCGTGGCGTTTGCGGTGATCGCCGTGTTCGTCCCGCGCGCGCGCCCCGATGAAGAAGAGCCCGCTGCCGCACCGATCGCGTTGCGCGACGAACTGGCTGTGCTGACCCGCCCTCCCGTGCTGCGCGGATTGGCGATGACCGTGCTGGGCTTCGCCGGCGTGTTTACCGTGTTCACCTATATCCAACCGCTGCTGCTGCGGGTGACGGGCGTGTCGGAAAGTGCGGTGTCGCCGATCCTGCTCGTGCTCGGTGCCGGCCTCGCCGTCGGCAACCTGCTCGGCGGTCGGCTGGCCGATCGCGCGCCGATGCGCGCCGTGCTCGCAACGCTTGCCGCGCTGGCCATCGTGTTCGCCACGATGCACTGGATGATCGAGGCGCCGTGGTCGGCAGTGCTCTTCGCCGCGCTGCTGGGCATCGCCGCATTCGCAACGGTCGCGCCGATGCAGCTGCACGTGCTCGAGAAGGCATCGGGCGCGGGCCAGAACCTCGCCTCGAGCCTGAACATCGCAGCCTTCAACCTCGGCAACGCGCTCGGTGCATGGGCCGGTGGCGTGACGGTCGAGCGGGGCTCCGGACTGCAGTCTCTGGGCTGGGTTGCCGCGGCGATCACGCTCGCGGGCCTCGCGATCGCGCTGTGGAGCCGTGCCGCGGAACGCGGCGCCGTGCCGGCGCAAGCGAGCGCATGCGATGCGCCCGCAAGCGCGTGACCATCTTCGATCCACAGGAGTCTCCTCATGGAACATCGCTTTCTCGGACGCTCGGGCTTCAAGGTGCCAGTGCTCGGATTCGGCGCAGGCACGTTCGGCGGACAAGGGCCGCTGTTCAGCGCCTGGGGCAACACCGACACCGCCGGCGCGCGCCGCATCGTCGACATCTGCCTCGACGCAGGCGTGAACCTGTTCGACACCGCAGACGTCTATTCGAACGGCGCCTCCGAAACCATCCTCGGCGCGGCGCTGAAGGGCCGGCGCGAGCAGGCCATCATCTCGACGAAGCTCACGCTGCGCAGCGGCGACGGACCGAACGATGTCGGCAGCTCGCGGCATCACCTGATCGAAGCGACCGACGCTGCGCTGAAGCGGCTCGGCACCGACCACATCGACATCCTGCAGCTGCATTCGTTCGATGCAATGACGCCGGTCGAACAGGTGCTGGCCACGCTCGACGACCTGGTGCGCGCGGGCAAGCTGCGCTACATCGGCGTCTCCAACTTCTCGGGCTGGCAGCTGATGAAGTCGCTCGCGGTGTCCGAGCGGCTCGGCCTGCAGCGCTACGTCGCGAACCAGACCTACTACTCGCTGATCGGCCGCGACTACGAGTGGGAACTGATGCCGCTCGGGCTCGACCAGGGCGTCGGCGCGATCGTCTGGAGCCCGCTCGGCTGGGGCCGCCTGACCGGCAAGATCCGGCGCGGCGAGCCACTGCCCTCCGGCAGCCGCCTGCACGACACCGCGGGGTTCGCGCCGCCAGTCGACGACGAGCGGCTGTACCGCGTCGTCGATGCGATGGACGAAGTGGCCGCGCAGACCGGCAAGACCTTGCCGCAGATCGCGATCAACTGGCTGCTGCAGCGCCCGACGGTGGCAAGCGTGCTGATCGGCGCGCGCGACGAAGCGCAGCTGAAGCAGAACCTGGGCGCGATCGGCTGGTCGCTGACGGCCGAGCAGATCGCGCGGCTCGATGCAGCCAGCGCCGTCACGCCGCCCTACCCGTACTACCCGTACTGGAACGGGCAGTTCGCCGAGCGCAGCCCGGTAGCCGTGGGGACGGGAGCCGCGTGAGCGATCACGCGCGGTGCAGGATCACGAGACGGACCCAGCGCATCGACCGCGACCAGAAAGTTCGGCCACTCGGGCGGCGGCGTTCATTGCGCCGCCGCGTCAGCGCCGCATCAGCGTGCTCTTGCCGAACAGGCTCTCGATCAGGTCGACCGCGATCACGGCGGTGCGGTTGCGCACGTCCAGCGCCGGGTTGAGCTCCATCACGTCCAGCGAGGCGAGCCGCCCGGTGTCGGCGATCATCTCCATGCACAGCTGCGCCTCGCGATAGGTCGGCCCGCCGGGGATCGTCGTGCCCACCCCCGGCGCGATGTCCGGGTCCAGGAAGTCCACGTCGAAGCTCACGTGAAGATGCGTGTTGGCATCCAGCGTGGCCAGCGCCAGCTCCATCGTGTGGCGCATGCCCATCTCGTCGATGTAGCGCATGTCGAACACTTCCAGCCCCACCTCGTGCACGAAGCGCTTCTCGCCCGGGTCGACGCTGCGGATGCCGATCTGGCGGATCGCCTTCGGGCTCAGCGCGGGCACCGTCCCGCCGATCTCGATCAGCTCCTTCGGACCGTAGCCGCACAGGCATGCCACTGGCATGCCGTGGATGTTGCCGCTCGGGGTCAGCTCGCTGGTGTTGAAGTCGGCGTGCGCGTCCAGCCAGAGCACGCGCAGTTTCTTGCCGGTCTCGCGGCAGTGGCGGGCGACCGCGCTGATCGAGCCCAGGCCGAGGCAGTGGTCGCCGCCCAGGAGGATGGGCAGGCGGCCCAGGCCCAGTTCGGCGTGCACGGCGTCGTGCACGGCGCGGTTCCAGGCGACGACTTCGGCAAGGTGGCGGTAGCCCTGCTGCGGCGCCTGCCAGGGGTTGGGCGGGCCGGCGAGGTTGCCGCGGTCGATCACCTCCAGGCCGTGGCCGACGAGCACGGGGCCGAGGTTGGCGACCCGCAGCGCTTCGGGGCCCATGCTGGCGCCGCGGCTGCCCGCGCCGATGTCGGTCGGGGCGCCGATCAGGCTGACTTGGCG
>Ga0075366_10002164_pt1 | contig 10020 bp, 10 predicted proteins | sample EndMethybrTD3031_FD_72351 | JGI IMG/M metagenome (GOLD analysis project Ga0075366, IMG submission 72351) | Populus endosphere microbial communities from Tennessee, USA - Endosphere MetaG P. TD hybrid TD303-1 | ecosystem: Host-associated > Plants > Roots > Endosphere | place: USA: Tennessee... | reverse complement strand
AACGATGTTAAAGTGACCTGGTTTAATAATCCAAGTAACCTGCATTCTGTGTGGGACAGTCAGTTAATTGACAATCAGCAGCTAAGCTATACAGAATACACCGCATGGATAAACCATACAACCGCTGCCGAACGTGCAACATTGCAAAAATCTCCTATTAGCACCTGGATTTGGGAAAGCAACCAGCTTGCAGATAAGTTGTATACAGATGTCAAAACAGATGACAAATTAGGTTATAAATATAATTTTAAGTACATAGGTATACTTAACCTGCAGATGGTAAAAGCCGGCGTACGCCTGGCCGGAGTGCTGAATCAGATATTTGGTTAATTTTAGCAGAAGGCTTAAAGCCAAAAGCAAAAAGCTTTTGGCCTTCTGCTTTTTGCTTTAAGCTTAAAATATGAAAATACTAATGGTATGCCTCGGCAACATCTGCCGTTCGCCGCTGGCCGAGGGGATAATGCAGCACCTGAGCGATGAGCATGGGTTGGGCTGGCAGGTAGATTCGGCAGGTACCGGCAACTGGCACGTAGGCGAGGGGCCCGACAGGCGCTCGGTACGCGCGGCACGAAACCACGGCATAGATATCAGCGGGCAAATTTGTCGTTTGTTCAGGAAAAGCGATTTTGACGAGTTTGACCATATTTTTGTGATGGATAAGTACAACCTCAGCGACATTCTGAACATGGCCCGCAACGATGAGCACGCTCAAAAAGTAAAGCTCCTGTTAGGCGATAAAATTGTACCCGACCCATACCACGATGACACCCAGTTTGAACCGGTGTTTGAGCTGATAGAAGGCGGGTGCAAGGATATTATAAGGGAATTGACGAGCCCCCTCTAAATCTCCCCCGGAAGGGGAGACTTTTGACTTGCAAGTTTTTTAAAGTCCTCCCTACCGGGGAGGATTTAGGAGGGGCTTTCTCACCCTAAAAAATGGCAAATCCTCTCCATACCAAAAGGCTTCGCCAAAACGCTCGAAACCGGCCTTTAACAAAACCTTTTGTGATGCCGCATTGTGCGGATGGGTGACGGCTGCAATTTCAGTCAGACCAACTTTATTGAAACCGTAATCAATTAAAGCTTTTGAAAGCTCGGTAGCGATACCTTGTCCCCAGTATTTATAGTGCAGGCGGTAGCCCAGCTCAATTTTATCACCGTCGGATTCGCTTGGCTTTAGCATACAAACGCCGATGAAATCATTATCCGCTACGTTGAAAATTCCCCAGCGGCCAAGGCCGGTTTTGTTTTTGTAATCTTTTAGGGTATCCTTAAATACCTGCCTGCTTTCGGCCGGGGTACGTTTTTTTACATACTGGGTAAGGCGTTCGTCCTCATCCATAATAAGGGATAAGGCTTCGTCGGCAGCAGTAAATTCGCGGATGAGCAAGCGCGGCGTTTGGGTGATAATGTTCATGGCCTTCAAAAATATGGTAAATGTCAATTGGTTGGCATTGCGGATGGTAAAAAGAGTGTCATATAAAGGGTTCGGGGTGGTTTGCCTGAATATTCGATTTGCTATTGCAGCGGTTTAAGGGCTGACGACGCGGCATCTTCAATCGCCGGTGCTTAGCTAAATCAAGGTATGCAAACAGGGTTAACATAACTTAACATATTTCAAAAAAATAAGATTGTAAATATTTGATAATCAATTATTTGTATTTTTACATAGTTAACACAATATCTCTTGTTTTTCAATGGTATTCAGTGATATATTTTTTGCGTTTTGTGGCCAGCCTATAACCACCTGCGCGCACCCAATTTTGCAAAACGTATAATTTGCTTTTTTGTACATTTGCCGCATGGCATCCATCAAACCATCCGTACCTAAAGGCACCCGCGATTTTTCACCTGTAGAAATGGTGAAACGTAATTACATTTTCGATACAATTAAAAGTATTTTCCGTAAATACGGCTACCAGCAGATAGAAACCCCGACGATGGAAAACTCGTCTACTTTGTTAGGGAAATATGGCGAGGAAGGGGATAAATTGATATTTAAGGTACTGAACAGCGGCGATTACCTTGCCAAAGTGAAACCCGAAAAACTGTCGGCCCTTAATTCAAACGCGGTTGCTTCAGATATCTCGGAAAAAGCCTTAAGATATGATCTCACAGTTCCTTTCGCCCGTTACGTGGTGATGCACCAGAACGAGATCACCTTCCCGTTCAAACGCTTCCAGGTACAACCTGTTTGGCGGGCCGACAGGCCGCAGCGTGGCCGTTACCGCGAATTTTACCAGTGCGATGCCGATGTGGTAGGTTCGGATTCGTTGTTGAACGAAGCTGAATTTATATTGATATATGATGAAGCTTTAGGCAAATTAGGTCTAAAAGATTTTACCATCAAGATCAACAACCGTAAAATTCTTACTGGGATAGCACAGATCATTGATAAGGCCGATAACATTATCGACCTTACCGTAGCCATCGATAAGCTGGATAAAATTGGCCTTGATGGTGTAACCAAAGAACTGATTGAACGCGGCTTCACCGAAGCTGACGTCGAAAAAATAAAGCCCATTATTTTACTGGAAGGTTCAAACGCCGAAAAGCTGCAAAGCTTGCGCGAAGCTCTGGCCCAATCACAGATTGGCCTTAAGGGCTGCGACGAGATAGAAACCGTTTTTAAATACATTGAAAGCTGCCCGCTACAAACTGCAAAGCTGGAACTGGATATAACCCTTGCCCGTGGCTTAAACTATTACACAGGGGCCATATTTGAGGTGAAAACCAACGAAGTTGCCATGGGCAGCATCGGCGGCGGCGGCCGGTATGATGACCTGACGGGCATGTTTGGACTGAAAGGACTTACAGGTGTTGGCATTTCCTTCGGTGCCGACAGGATATATGATGTATTGGAAGAGCTTAACCTTTTCCCAACGGCTGCCAACCAAAGCACCCAGGTGCTGATCTGCAACTTTGATAAAGAAGGCGAAACCTACGCGTTGCCATTATTACAGCAATTGCGCCGTCATAATGTTAATACGGAGTTGTACCCTGCCGGCGCCAAAATCAAAAAACAGCTGGATTATGCCAACAATAAAAATATCCCCTACACCGTAGTTATCGGCGGCGATGAAATGCAAAGTGGTTTATTAACTTTTAAAGATATGGCCAGTGGTATACAGGAAAAATTAACCGCTGATGAGATTGTGAACAGGATGGCGAGGTAATTGATCCGCTGCCTGCATTCCTGAGGTTCAGATTTGTCATGTGTAGTAAAATTCGCGGACTTTGTCGAAGGGGCGCGCGGAGGAAGCCTTTTCCCGCAATGGTTCGACGGAGCTATCCATAACAAGTTAAAAAACGGAAGTCATCCCGAACTTGTTTCGGGATCCCACAGGACAGGTGATCCGCATGAAGTATACTTAGCATATGGGATGCCGAAACAAGTTCGGCACGACATTGGGAATTAATCGTTGTCATTTCACCTTCAGAATTTCGCGAAATTTTACAACTCAGCATTACAGTGCTCTTAAGTATGTTTTCAACTAAAATCCTATTTAAAAGTATAACCTACGCTGACGCCGCCGGCCGCAATAATGCCTTCATCGCAAATTATGGGCACAAAGCCTATTCTTAAATTGATGCCGCGCTCCTGTGGCTGGTAACGATAGCCAATTGTTGCTGTACCTATAAAGCCGGTAATTCTGTCGAAAATAAATGTTTTACCATTACTGTTACCATGCGAGTTTAAAAAGGTGGTACCAGCGCCAAGCTCGATAAGGCTGTTGCCTTTTCCTAAGAGGTAGTTTATCTGTATCGGAACAGAAAAAACATTATTGCCGTCGGTTGCAAAATAACCTGCGCCGGCCCTAAAACCCAGCCCGGTACGCTTGTGGCCGAAGCGCATATCGTAGTTCAGTGTTAATGCCAAGCCAGGCCCGCCAAACTCAAAAAAAGCTGTTTGGGCGCGTTCTCCTTCTGCCTCTGTACTTGTCGAATCAACTTTCGTGGTATCTATTACCACCGTTTTGTTACCGGTAGGGTGCGATCTTTTAACAGTATCTGTCATATTAGGCTCAACAATTTGTGCTGATGCGCTAAGGGCAGACAACAGGAACAGGGTCAGGATAATTCCGTTAAGCGTAAAAAATTTCTTCATTATTTAGGTAAGTTGAATTATTATACAATTCATGTTGTATTACGCTAAAGAGAAATAAAAGGTTTCAAAAACGGCAGCCAATACATGCTGGCAGTGTAGCGGTTCAATTGCCTGCTAAATAAAAAGAATGAAACGAAATAAGTGCCGTTGAAACGGGTAAAAAGCCGTTCCTATATAAACAACAAAGGCGCCTCATCAGGCGCCCTTGTTGTTAGTTCAAAACAGGTTTCGTTTCTTCCTTAACCGTAAGGTCAAGCGGTTCGCCCACTTTTTCATCAAGTAAGGCAAGCTTAATCACGTCGCGCATATCGGTTACATAGTGAAAATTCAAATCCTTTATATAATCTTCTTTAATCTCCAGGATGTCTTTCTGGTTGGATTTGCATAGGATAATCTCTTTAATGTTGGCGCGTTTGGCTGCCAGTATTTTTTCCCTGATGCCGCCAACCGCCAAAACGCGGCCGCGTAAGGTTATTTCGCCTGTCATGGCCAAATTTGGTTTTACTTTACGTTGGGTAAATGCCGAAACCAGGGCTGTAAGCATGGTAATACCGGCCGATGGGCCATCTTTTGGCGTAGCGCCGGCTGGCACGTGTACATGTACATCCCACAGGTCAAAAAGCTTAGGATTGATGTCAAAATAACCGGCATGCGCCCTTAAATACGCCAGGGCAATAGTTACCGATTCTTTCATCACATCGCCCAGGCTGCCTGTAAGCGTTAAACGACCCTTGCCAGGACTTAAACTTGCTTCGATGAACAGGATGTCGCCGCCAACGGATGTCCAGGCCAGGCCTGTTACAACGCCGGCTACATCATTGCCTTCATAAAGGTCTTTATCAAATATGGGCGCACCCAATATTTTTTCGATGTCTTTTTTATTTACAGCCGAATTGTAGGGCTCTTCCATGGCAATATTTTTGGCAACGCCACGCACTACTGAGCCTATTTTTTTCTCTAAAGAACGAACGCCCGATTCGCGGGTATAATCAACAATGATCTTTTCCAGGATATCGCTTTTAAGGGCGATGTCTTTTAATTTTAAACCATGCGCCTCGCGTTGTTTGGGTACCAGGTGCTGTTTGGCAATTTCTATTTTTTCTTCAATGGTATAACCGTTTACCTCGATGATTTCCATCCTGTCCAGCAAGGCAGGCTGGATGCTGCTTAAGGAGTTTGCTGTCGCGATAAACATCACGTTGGACAGGTCGAAATCCATCTCCACATAGTGGTCGTAAAAAGTGCTGTTCTGTTCAGGATCCAGTACTTCCAGCAAGGCCGATGAAGGATCGCCGCGAAAATCGTTCCCTACTTTATCAATCTCATCCAAAATAAACACAGGGTTTGCAGCGCCCGCTTTTTTTACCGATTGGATAATGCGGCCCGGCATTGCGCCTATGTAAGTTTTACGGTGCCCACGAATTTCTGCTTCATCGCGGATGCCGCCCAAAGCCATACGCACATATTTGCGGCCTAATGCCTTGGCTATAGATTTGCCAAGAGAGGTTTTACCAACTCCCGGAGGGCCAACCAGGCAAAGGATAGGGGCTTTCATATCGCGCTTTAATTTTAGCACGGCCAGGTATTCAATAATGCGTTGTTTAACCTTGTCCAATCCAAAATGATCTTTATCCAAAACCTTTTGGGCGCGTTTAAGGTCGAAGTTGTCTTTGGTAAACTCGTTCCATGGCAAATCAAGCAAAAGCTCCAGGTAATTTATCTGTACCGAATAATCTGCCGCGGCAGGATTGGTGCGGGCAAGTTTTTCCAGTTCTTTGGCAAAATGGTCTTTAACCTCTTTGGCCCATTTCTTTTTAACGGCGCGCTGGCGTAAGCTGTCTATCTCTAAATCAGGAGAGTTGCCGCCCAGTTCTTCCTGGATGGTTTTAAGCTGCTGGTTTAAAAAGTAATCGCGCTGCTGCTTATCCAAATCAACCCTTACTTTACTCTGGATCTGGTTTTTTAGTTCCAGCATCTGCAAATCAAGCGTAAGGTGTTCCAGTACCAGGTTAATCCTTTCGCGCAAACTGGCAACCTCCAGCAGGCGCTGCTTGGCGGCCATATCCGCATTCATGTTTGATGATATAAAGTTGATCAAAAATGAAGTGCTTTCTATATTGCGTATGGCTATACCGGCTTCACTGGGGATATTGGGCGATAGCTGGATAATGTTCATGGCCATATCTTTTATAGACGATACCATGGCCTTAAATTCTTTATCCTCTTTTATTTTGGTTTCGTGAAAAGGCTCAACTGTTGCCTTAATATAAGGCTCGGACTGAACTTCATCTTTTAAAACAAAACGTTTTTTACCCTGCAAAATAACGGTTGTATTACCATCGGGCATTTGCAGCATTTTGATGATAAGCGCGATAGTACCTACTTTATTCAACTGGTTAAAATTGGGGTCTTCAATACCCACATCCTGTTGCGCAACCACCCCAATCATCCGGTTACCTTTATTGGCATCGCGAATGAGTTTAATTGATTTATCCCTGCCAACAGTTATTGGGATAACAACACCGGGAAATAACACAGTATTGCGCAGCGGCAGTATAGCCAGTATATCAGGCAGTTGCTCATTGTTCATTTCCTCTTCGTCTTCGGTAGACATTAAAGGAAAAAACTCTGAGTCTTCGTTTATGACCGGTAAAGCGTTTTTAAAATCGAATGGATCGAAACTCATTAATATATTTTTTGTGTAGAAAATAACGTCATGTTGTCAGCCCGTAAAATTGCGGGGCTTGTAATATACAGGTAAATGATGGTTAAAACCTGTGCTGTATTATGTTTCAAGAGCTGTGCCAAGTTATGTTAATAACAGCTAACAATTCATTTGGTGTTGTAACGTTTTGATTATATGGTAATTGTAAATTTAATACCAATTTTTCAAATTAACAGGATTTTGTTGTTAAAGATGAAAAAAAGTCATAGTATCGCTTTGCCGATTGTGATGCCTGGCGAAATTATTTTTAACAATTTTAATTTTTGGCATAATAATTCATGGTAATGTTAGTTAATGATATACAATTTGTTCACCATTAATCCCTTGATGAGGCTTTCAGTCATTTTACCATTCCTGCTACTGTCAACCATTGAAACCACATTGGCGCAAAGTGCTTATGTAAAAATGGGGCAGCAAGCCGTTATGGATGGTGATTTCAGATCGGCAGTAGCCCACCTCGAAAAAGCCTGTATCACCGATTCTACCAATGCCAACGCTTTGTGGATGTTGGGTTATTCTTATTATCATAGCGACAATTACAAAAAATCAATAGCTGCCTACACCCGCGTAATTGCCATTAAACCAGCAGATGCTACGGCTTATTATTACAGGGCCAGGGCAAAAAGCTACTTAGGCAGAGATAGCCAAACAAAGGATGCCGATAAAGAACTATATTTATTAGGCGCAATTGTCGACCTTACCAAAGCCATATCTATCAACGACGATCCAAGCGATAGCAAATATTACCAAAACAGGGGGATTGCTTATCGCGAATATGGCATATTCAAGTTGCAAACAAACTCCCGCTTTTATGATAGGGGCCGCGGTATAAATTCATTAAAAGCTTCTGTAGCCGATCTTGAAAAGATATTGAATGCCAACCCCGGCCGTAACGATATTGCAGCGCTTATCGATCAATCAAAAGAAAAACTGAACCAGGCAAGTTCAACGGCTGCTACAAAACATTAAGCTTTCGCTTATAAGTTTTATATTTGGCTATGCCTGACAATAACCCGCCTATCCCTGGTAAATACATTGACCCTTTAGTCGATTTTGCTTTTAAAAAGATTTTTGGCAGTGAGCCTAATAAAGACCTGTTAATTGCGTTTTTAAACGAGGTTTTCAGAGGCCGCAAACACATCGTCGATTTGAGCTATAGTAAAAATGAGCATCCTGGCGATTTACGCGATGAAGGCGGCGCTATATTCGACTTGCTTTGTACCGGAGAAGATAACGAGCGGTTTATAATTGAGGTGCAAAGGGGCAGGCAAGGATATTTTAAGGAAAGGGCTTTGTTTTATACCAGCCGCCTGATAAGTGACCAGGCACCCAAAGGCAAACGCAGCGACTGGGCCTACAACCTAACCGGAGTTTACCTGGTTGCTTTATTGGAAGATTTTACACTCGGTGTAAATAATTCAACCGGATACCTGCATGATATTTGTTTATGTAACAGGGACACCGGAGAAATATTTTACGATAAATTGGGGTATACGTATATTGAATTACGTAATTTTGTTAAAGACGGCACCCAATTGGAAACCGATTTAGACAGATGGCTGTATGTATTAAAAAATATGAGCCAGATGGATAAGATACCGGTTTACCTGCGGAAGCCGGTATTTGAAAAACTATTTAACATTGCTGAATATACTAACCTTACAAAGGAGGAAAAAAACATGTACGATAGCAGCTTAAAATACAAATGGGACAATAAGAATGTGCTTGACTATGCTATGAAAGAAGGTATGGAAAAGGGCATGGAAATAGGTATAGAGAGGGGTATAGAGAGGGGCATCGAGAAAGGTATGAAGCAAGGTATGGAGCAGGGTATGAAGAAAGGCGAGCATACAAAAGCATTGGAAGTTGCTCGTGAACTAAAAAAAATAGGAATAAATGTTGAACATATCGCCAAAAGTACAGGCCTGTCGATAACAGAAATAGAGAAGTTATAACCATGTACGATAGTAGCTTAAAATATAAATGGGATAATAAGAATGTGCGCGATTATGCTATGAAAGAGGGGATGGAAAAGGGTGTGAAAATAGGCATAGAGAAAGGCGAGCATAAAAAAGCACTTGAAATTGCCTGTGCGTGTAAAAAAAATGGAATGAGCACCGAAAATATTGCCAGGGTACCGGGCTTTCAATTGAAGTAATAGAAAGCCTGCAATAAAACCCTACTTCTTCAATACCCCTTTTATCCTGTACAAATTTTTCCCCATCAGCCTCACCTGCTGCGATTTTTCTATCTGGTAAACCGAATCGGGAAAGTAGCTTAACTTTTCGTGGGTTTCATAAAGCAGGTTTTTAGTATGGTTAAATATTACAATCCATTTTACGTTATCCCCCTCTTTTTTTATCATCACCTCGGTTGTACGCAAATCCGGTGTTTTGGCCTTGTAAATAATCAGCGAATCGGTGTTTAAAACGTTGTAGTTGTTTTTCCAGGCAGGGCGGTTAATGTCCGACAGGATAAAGAGGTTAAATTCCTGCCCCCAGTTTGCAATTTGTACCGTTTTATTTTCTGTGACGCCATTGTGCGTAATAGTCTTTTCAACCCAAGGGTTTAGCTTGGTGAGGCGGGCGGTGTCTGCTTTAAAATACCCTGCTATATCAAAATACTTTAAGGTGCCGTTTGATTGCGTTTTATCGGGCCTGCAGGCCTGAAGGCCCGATAAAAGCAAAAAGCCACCCAATAGGGTGGCAATAGTAGTCTGTTTCAGTTTATACCAATACATTACCGGTCATTTCCGCGGGGATATCAACCCCCAGGATTTTTAAAATTGTTGGGGCTATATCGCCCAGTTTTCCATCGTTTACATGGGTTACATCTTTGTCGATTACAATACAAGGCACCAGGTTAGTAGTGTGGGCGGTGTTTGGCGTACCATCATCGTTAATCATATAGTCGGCATTACCATGGTCGGCAATAATAATAAAGCTGTAGCCATTGGCCAAACCTGCTTCAACAACCGCTTTGGTACAGGCATCGGCAGTTTCGGCCGCTTTAACAACCGCGCTAAAAACACCGGTGTGGCCAACCATATCGGTATTGGCAAAGTTCAGGCAAACAAAATCGGGCCAGCCACTTTCCAACTCGGGAATAATAGCATCGCGGATACCGGCAGCATTCATTTCGGGCTGCAGGTCATAGGTTGCCACTTTTGGCGACGGTGCCAATAACC
>Ga0075366_10002162_pt1 | contig 10021 bp, 9 predicted proteins | sample EndMethybrTD3031_FD_72351 | JGI IMG/M metagenome (GOLD analysis project Ga0075366, IMG submission 72351) | Populus endosphere microbial communities from Tennessee, USA - Endosphere MetaG P. TD hybrid TD303-1 | ecosystem: Host-associated > Plants > Roots > Endosphere | place: USA: Tennessee... | reverse complement strand
AACGGCTACGACGCCCTGAGCCAAGGCGCGGGACTCCTCAACGCACGCGGCGCGGTGGAGCTCGCGCGGACCTTCGCCGGTAAGCCGGCGCTCGAGGCACCGGCGGATCCGATCCGCTGGAGCCGTCACATCATCTGGGGCAATTCGTCACTCGATCTCGCCTCGTTGAACCCACGCGCTAACGCGTGGCGTGTCGGGGTGACGTGGGGAGACACGCAGACGGCTGCAGGCGAACCGATCACGCATGGACGCACGACCGAGCATGAGCTCGCCGCGGGGGCCCGCCGATGAAGGCGCTTCCCAAGGCTGCTCGTCTCTACGTCGGCACGGTCATCGGCATCGGCGCCGTCCTGCTGCTGACGAACCTGCCGATCTCGATGTTGCGGTCGCCTGGGAAACTGTGGCTCTTCGGGCTGCTGCTCTTGCTATCGGCCATCACCTCGACGTTCAAGGTGAATCTGCCGCTCGCGCGCAGCGGATCGACGATGTCGGTGTCGTACGCGGTGGACTTCGCTTCGCTGCTGTTGCTCGGTCCCGACGAAACGATGATCGTCGCAGCGGCGAGCGCCTACAGTCAGTGCACGTTCCGGATCAAAGAGCGTAATCCCATCCATCGCACGCTCTTCAGCATGTCCTGCCTCGTGATGACGGTGCAGGCGGCAGGAACGGCCTATCACCTGCTCGGCGGCGTGCCGGGAACGATCGACATCGGAACGCTGGCCAAACCATTGGTCGGCGCGGCGACGACGTACTTCGTCGTCAACACGCTGGCGATCGCGACGGCAATCGCGCTGTCCACGAATCAAGCGATCGTCAAGGTGTGGAACGAGAACTTCCTGTGGAGTGCGCCGAGCTACTTCGTCGGGGCTGGCGCCGCCGCGGTTGCCGCGTGGATGGTGATGACGTTCTCGGCGCACTGGATCACGCCGCTCGCGGCCGCACCACTGTATCTGACGTATCGCACCTACAAGATCTACATGGGCCGCATCGAGGACGAGCAGCGTCACGTCCGCGAGATGGCCGACCTGCACCTCGCCACGATCGAAGCGCTCGCGCTGGCGATCGACGCCAAGGATCAAACCTCGCAATCACACATCCGCCGTGTGCAGCTCTATGCGGCGTCGGTCGCCAAGGCGATGGGGATGTCGGACAACGACGTGCAAGGCGTGAAGACCGCCGCATTGCTCCACGACATCGGCAAGCTCGCCGTGCCCGAGCACATCCTCTCGAAGCCAGGACCGCTGACGCCGGAAGAGTTCCAGAAGATCCGCGCGCATCCGAAGGTCGGCGCGGACATCGTCAGCTCGGTACCGTTCCCGTACCCCGTCGCGCCGCTCATCCTGAGTCACCACGAGCGGTGGGACGGCAAGGGCTACCCAACCGGATTGAAGGGTGAGGAAATCCCGCTCGGCGCGCGCATTCTCTCGGTCGTGGACTACTTCGACGCGTTGATGGCCGAACGTCCGTACCACAAGGCGATGAGCTCCGACGCCGCGGTCGGCTTGCTCAAGCAGGAAGCGGGCAAGGGTCTCGATCCCGCGGTCGTCGCGACGTTCGTCGAGCGGCTGCCGGTACTGCAAGAAGAAGCCGCGCACCTCGAGCAGGCGATGCGCAAGTCCACGACGGACAGCGCCGGCCAAATCGTCGGACGGCCGGCCACCGGCCTCGCCGTCGAGACGCCCAAGAAGAACGTGTTCGAGGACATCGCGCTCGCGCATCGCGAGATCTACGCGCTCTACGAGATCGCGCAGGCGATGGGCACGAGCCTCGGCGTCTCGGACACGATGGCGCTGATCGCCGCGAAGTTGAGCAACCTCGTCCCGTTCTCGTGCGCCGCGCTCTTCCTCTACGACGAAGAGACCGAGACGCTGCGCTGCCGGTTCGCGAGCGGCGTGGACGCGGAGGTCATTCAGCAAATCGCTGTCAGCAACGGCGAGGGGCTCACGGGTTGGGTGGCGCGCAATCGACGCCCGCTGGTCAACGCGCGTCCCAGTGCCGACCTCGAGGCCGCCGGCCTCACCGCCACGACGACATTGCAGTCGGCGCTGGTGTGCCCGTTGATGTTCAACGAGCACTTCATCGGCACGCTCTCCGTGTATCACACGGACGCCAACTTCTACCGCGACGATCACCGTCGCCTGCTCGATCGCGTGTCGGAACAGGCCGGAGCGGTCATCAAGAACTCGATCGTGTTCGAGCAGACGCAGTCGGACTCGCTGACCGATCCGCTCACCGGGCTGCCCAACACGCGGTATCTCTTCATGCAGCTCACGCGCGAGCTCGCGCGCGCCGAGCGGTTGCAATCCGAAATCTCGTTGATGGTCATGGACCTCGACAGCTTCAAAGAGATCAACGACAACCACGGCCACCATGTCGGCGACCGCGCGCTCTGCGAGATCGCGCGCGTCCTGCGCACGACGATCCGCCCGTACGATATCTGCGTGCGCTACGCCGGTGATGAATTCATCGTCGTCATGTCAGGCTGCGGACGTGAAGAAGCGGAGCAGAAGCGCGAAGAGCTGCAGCGCAGCATCGACGCGGTGTTCTTCGAGGCACGTCCGGGCAAGCGCATACGTCTCGGCGTCAGCATCGGTACGGCCGTTTTCCCGCACGACGGCGATTCCTACGAGCTCCTCTTGGCGACGGCCGATAGCCGCATGTATCAGAACAAGGCCGAACGCAAGCGCCGCGCGAGAGACAAGAGCGGGAGCGGAGGTGGCGGCGGCGTGGCCTCAGGCTCACCATCCGATCCGGACATTCAGCGGTCCGCGGCCGGGATTCTGTGATTCACTGATCGGCGGACCGTGTCGAAAGACGCTCTCGTTCTACGGGTCGAGGACGTGATTCCGGCGACCGCGTCCACGCGGATCGTTCGCTTGGACTTGGCGGGAAGCACGTTCGGCTACGAGGCTGGACAGGCTGCGATGATCGGCCTCGCCGATCACGAGGCCCGTGTGCCGTACTCCATCGCATCGGCGCCCGCCGAAAGCAACAAGTACGGGCGGCTCGAGTTTCTGATCAAGGTCGAACCGTCTGGACGCTGGGGGCATCGGTTCGACGGGATCAAGGCGGGCGACGAGCTCGGGATTCGCGGTCCCTACGGCTCGTTCATCTTTCCCCAGAAGCCGCAAGACGAGCGCTTCCTCTTCATCGCTGGTGGAACCGGCATCTCGCCGATCAGAGCGATGATCCTCCAGGCCCTGATGACCGGTGTGCCTGGACACATGCAGCTCCTCTACAGCGCGAAGACGGCCGACGACTTCGCATATCTCGACGAGCTCGGCGAGATCGCCAGTCGTCACGCCAGCATCGGATTGCACCTGCACGTGACGCGCGAGGAGAAAGACGATCGTCCTCTCGGCCCGCGCGTCTCACGAACAGAGCGCGGCCGCATCACCCTCAATCAGCTCGCGCCCTTGCTCGACAACCCGGCCACACTCTGCTTCGTCTGCGGTCCCGAAACAATGGTCGCTGCCGTACCGCGCATGCTGCGCGAGTTGGGCGTGGAGCAAAGCCGTATAAGGCTGGAAGAATGGTAGGAAGAAGTGCTGAATTCTGAATGCGGACTGCTGAAGTGAATTCAGAATCCGCATCCAGCATTTCTACGGCTGCACTTGCAGGGTACTCTTCACGTCCCTGACTCCACCGACACGGCGTGCCACTGCGACGGCTTTGTCTCGTTCCGCGGGTGTCTTCACGCCGCCTGATAGCGTGACCACGCCTTTGAACGTATCGACGTCGATGCGCAGGCCCGCCACGTCCGGATCGTTCAGCAGCGTCGTCTTCACGCGCGCGGTGATGGTCGCATCGTCGATGGTTTCACCGACGGACTTGCCGCAGGCGCCGAGCAGCAACGGCGCGATGAGCGTCAGTGCGAGCAGGATCGTTGTGGGGTAGCGGTAGGTTCTGCGGTTCATAGCTCTGCCTCCGGTCGGCAAAGTGCAAGCTATGTACCTGTAGCGTGAAATCCGCCGTCGACCATCAGCACTTCAGCCGTGACGGCCCGGCCTGCGGGCGAGAGCAGGAACATCGCGGCTTCGGCCACTTCCGCAGCCTCGACGGTTCGCCGAAGCGGCGCGCGATCGCGATACACCTGAAGAATGCCGGAGAAGCCCGCGATCCCTGACGCTGCGAGCGTCTTGATCGGGCCCGCGGAAATCGCGTTGACGCGGATCGCCTTGGGGCCAAGATCGGCGGCAAGGTACCGCACCGTGGCTTCGAGCGCTGCCTTCGCCACGCCCATCACGTTGTAGTTCTGAATGACGCGTTCGCTGCCCAAGTACGTCAGCGTCAGGATACTGCCGCCGCCGCGACGCTCCATGAGCGGCGCGGCGCGACGAGACAACGCGATCAGCGAATAGCAGCTGACGTCGAGCGACAGCCGGAATCCCTCGCGCGACGTTTGCACGAACGGCGCGGCCAATTCTTCGCGCGGCGCGTAGGCGGCGCCGTGGACGAGGAAGTCGAGGCCTCCGTATTTCTTGTCGATCGCCTCGAACACGGCGTCCATCTGGCCATCGTCCGTGACGTCGCACGGCATGATCAGCGGATCCGCGAGCGATTCGGAGAGGTCGCGCACGTTTTCTTCAAGGCGCTCGCCTTGATACGTCACCGCGAGCTTCGCGCCGGCCGTTGCCGCGGCCTGTGCGATCGCCCATGAGATCGAACGCTTGTTGGCGACCCCGATGATGAGGCCAACCTTGTCTTTGAGATCCGTCATCGTGGAAGAGCGAGGCCTGGCGGCCTAGCGCGAACGCTTTCTGCCGCCGCCACCACCTGGGCGCGGTTGCGCCGATCGGAATCCACCGCCTTGACCGCGGCCTTGACCTTGACCGGGGCGCGGGCCACCGAATCGTTGTCCACCGTTCGCACGGTGCCCGTTGCCATTGTTGAAGCCACCGCCGCCACCAGCAGCGCCCCGCGCTTTCATGCGGCCGTTGTTGCCACCGCGGAACGGCGTGGCAACGTTTCCGTTGCGTCCGCCGGTCTGGCGAATCGTGAAGTCGGTCGGACGGCGCTCGTCTTTCTGTCCTTCAATCCGCGGGAGTTGCGCGCGGATCAACCGGCGATGAACCGGTCCCTCTTCGACTTGAGGCACGTCGTCGTCACCCTCGCTCGCGATCATCGGCGCCGCTTCGGCTTCCGGCTCGTCGTACTCAGTGTCGGTGGTCTCGCTTGCCTGCGCCATCACGGGTTCATCCGCTACGGGCTCGTCCACGAGTTCGGGCGTCTCGCCGGCTTCGTTGTCACTGTGCTGCAAATTGTCGTCGGGGATGTCGGCGGTCGCCAGTGGAGCGGAAGGAGGGGTTTCGACTTCGACCAATGTGGCTGCGGCAGCCCCTGTTTCCTTCTTTCGGCGGCGCGGTGCCTGCCCTCCCTTGTAGGGATGTTCGGCATCGCATGTCGTACACCGTGTCTGTTTCACGGTGTCGTCGATCATGGCCACTACCGCGTGATTCGTCACTCGACGTTCGCGCGTGCAGTAGTCGTCCAATATGTCACCAAGACGCAGCGGGCGCTGCTCCATTCAACTTCTCTCCCGATTTGGTTCCGATGAGGGGGTTGGAAAGATTACTTGCCTTAAAACGTAGGGTTTCAGGAGTCTACATCATTTGACCCCATCAATCCAATTCAGTGCCGCGTCGAGCGTCGCATCGCGTCCCGCGACGAGCGCCTGTCGATCGATCGGCACTTCTTCGTCGGGGATGACGCCGCGCCCTTCGAGGCGCGTGCCGTTTGCCGTGACGAAGTCGCCGGTCGCATGAATCAGGATGTCGCCGTTCGGCAACTTGTCGAAGAACGCGGGTAGGGCCTGCCCCATCGAGGTCTGACCGAAGACGCGCGCGCGGCCGAGTGCCTGCATGCCGCCGGCAAAACACTCAGAGGCGCTGCCGGTCATCGAGTCGATCAAAATCGCGAGCGGACCTTTGAATGGCTCGACACGCTCACCCGCCGCGTTGACGAGCCGCGGGTTCGCCGCGAACTTCAACGTCGCCTCGCGATTCTTCATCGTGCCCAGCGGCACGCGCTCGTTGAGGAAGTGGCCCGAGATCCCCATGATCATCGCGGCAAGCCCTCCTGGATTGCCCCTCAAGTCCAGGACGATGCCTTTCGCGTTTCTGAAGCGATCGACGGCATTCTGCACCAAGCCATCAACCGCGGCCATCCACACGTTGAATCCAATCACGCCGACGGTCGCACCACGAGGGGTGCGGCGCTCTTCCGCATTCACACGCACATACATCGTCGGCAAATTGCCAACCGTGACGGGCTGTCCTTCCTCGGCGCGACGCTCGACGCTCACCCCAGCTGTCTGCGACGCGCCATCCTCGAACATCAGCGAGACTCGCGAACCTTGCGGACCACGAAGGCGCGTTTCCATCAAGCGCCACGCCTCGACCTGACGCAGACGCTGCGGCATGGACTCGGGCAATCGCGCGAGGATCTCGGAGATAGGAAACTCGTTGACGGACAACAGCCGCCAGCCAGGCTTCACACCCGCTGTTGCGCCTCCGCCTCGCACATCGACGTTCGTGACGACGATGCCGGAGCCGACGAGCCGGACGTCGAAGCCGGGATCGCCGGAGAGATCGACGGGCGTCGTCGTACTACTCGCATCACGTCCTGAAGGGATCAGCGCGAAGTGCGAGAGGCCGAGACGGCCGAGCATCTCGTTGATGACGGCGCGCAGCTCTCGTTCGTCTTTCGCGTTCGCCGCGCGCGGACCGAGCTCGGCGCGAACTGCCTGCCAGTCCACACCATTCATTCCCGGATCGAAATGCGAGTCGCGGATGATCGTCCACGCCGCCTCGAACGTCGCTTGTCCGTGCGGCACCTGCCCTGGCGACGTTGCCGACAACACGGACGCCGTCAGCGCCAGTACCGTCGAAGCCGCGAGCAACCGCCGAACGCGCGCTGTCACTTGACCAAGGCCTTGATGGCGGCGGGAGCACCGAAGACGGCAGGGTCAACCTTGTCGTACTCGATCGTCGTGATCGCCATCACCATCTGCGTGCCCATCATGCTGACTTTCATCGTCGTGGGCTGCAGCAGGTTGCCGAACTTCTTGTACTCGCCGAGCACGACGGTTGACTGCATCGGCCCCATCGGACTCTCGCGCGTCGAGAGGAGTCCTGCTCGCAGGCCCGTCTCGACGTCGTAGAACTCGATGTCTTCCCCGCCGGTCTTCTTCACGAGTCGAATCTTGTAGACAGGCCGCCCCTCGAACGTCGTCTTCTCGATCGTCGACATCGAGCTGTAGCGATCGCCCGACTTGAGCTCCTCGTAGAAGTCGCTGTCGAATGAGCGCTCGTCGAGCTGCTTGCCATCAACCAGCGTCGGACCGGTCATCGGTGAAAGCGACCAGCCCACCTTGCCGTCGAACCCTTCTTCGACGTCACCAATCCCGGGAAGCGACATGCGCTGCAGCGCCTTGTTCGGCTTCGCGTGAAAGACCTCGAGCTTACCGCTGAGGCCGGGGCCGGGCAGCGTGATCGTGCCGGTCGCGTGCGTCGAGTTCAAACCAAGGATCGCCTGGCGGCCGCCAATCTCCTTGATGTGCCGATCGATGATCGACCGCGCCGAAGGCAAGGCGGCATCGGCCGGTGCTGCGGCGGGTGCCTGCGTTTGTGGTTGTTGCGCACGGGCCACGGGCGCCGCGATCGCGAGAAGCGTTGCAAGGGGCAGGGCAATGCCCCGCCGAGTCATTTGTCGCATGTCGAGGTTGGCTCCTGAGTACCCGAGCCGCTGGGGGTAAGCCCAGTATAAGGGGCCAGGGGGCTAGGGGGCCAGAGGGCCAGCGGTACTAGCTACTGGCGGGTTTGGTAATCGAGGTGACGACGCCAAGAACGTAATGGAGATCGACGCGATCCCCTGGCTCGAGGTGGCGCGGCATCGCCTCCGGGCCCAGGCGCGCCAGGCTGACCTGTCCCTGCGGCTCATCAGGATCGACGAAGTAGACGTCGAGCGAGATCTGACCGTGGATGCTGACGGGTTGAATCTTTTTGACGAGCGCGGAACGGGTGCCTTTGAGCATTTACTTACGCCGACCCTTCACGAAAACGTCGATCGCATCCGGCCGTGGGTTGACGAACGAGAGCCGCACGCGACCGTCGTCCGTCTTGGAGATCGTGGCGGGAATCGAGCTCACGGTCAAATACCATCCCGCCGGCAAGACAATGTCGTTGCGCGGGCGACCAAAACTCCGGCGCCACATCAACTGACCGTCGATCAGATCGTAGCGCGCCGGATCAGTGTACGTCTCCTCGATTCGTAGGCGCGCGCTCTGCCCTTTCTTGACCGCTGGAAAGCGGATCAAGACGATCTCGGTCTCCGGCCGCACGGCTTCACCGATATCGACCTTTGCCGCGGTGATCGCCGGCCCTTTCAAGATCTCCGTCTTCAATACCTCGCCCGTGTCGAGGATCTTCGCCGACGGTTCGGAGACCGTACTGCCAGGACGCACGACGTTGACGTAGCGATCGGTCCCCTCCCGCGTCTCGGTGTAGTCGTGATAGAGGCTGAACGCGTGCGTCTCAGGGCTTTTGAGGAAGTAGACGATCTCGCGGTCCTGGAAGGCGCGTTCGGACACCCGGACGCGCTCCATTGGTTGCAGCGACGCCGGTGGATCGGGCGGTGCCGTCGGACGATCAGCGCTCTTGGATGCTGGCGCAACGGCGGGTGCCGTCCGCGCTGGCAGCGCCGCGGCACGAATCACGAGCGGGGCCTGCCCCGGATAGGTGTTCATGAAGCTGATACCCACCCGGCCGTCCGCTTCTTCGATCACCTGCGAGGGAAGGTTGCACGCGACCAGCTCGAATCCAGGCGGAAGCACGACAGCGTTGCGCGTGATGCCGAGCGGACGATCGAAGACGATCGCCGCGCCGTCACGAAAATAGCTCTTCTGATCCTTGTAGGTCTTGATGATCCGAATGCGTCCTTCGCCGCCGTCGGGCACCGGTCTCGCGAGCTCGACGCGGATGTATCGCGTGTCAAGATTCGCATTCGTCAAGCCTGACTCGCGCGCCTCGGCGCCGCTGACTTCCTGAAACTTCAGTGGCGTGCCGGTCATCAGGTCGATGACCGATTCGTCGGTTGCGACGCTACCTGGCCGAATGGGATTGAAGAAATACTTCGCGCCGGGTGAGACGGCGGTCACGTCGTAGATGATCTTGAACGAGGCAGTCTCTGGCGCGAGCAGCTCGTAGCGCGTGTACGCGTCCTCGCTGCGATTCTGCGCGTGAAGCGGCGCGGCCATCGACAGCGCGAGAAGAAACAGTGGAAGCGCGAGTCGTTGTCTCATAACTCTTCTCAATCAGTGCGTCGCGGCTGGCCTCAAGCGGACGACGTGAACATCGGCGCGTTCCAGGTGTTCGCGCAGCTGTCTCGTCAACTCGTGCGAGCCTGGGGTGTCGCCGTGCGTGCAGATCGTTCGCACCTGCATCGCGATCTCGCTACCGTTGGCCGCGGTCACGACGCCATCACGCGCCATACGCACGGCGCGTGCGACGACCGTGGCGGGATCGTGGATCACCGCCCCCGGTTGTTCGCGTGGCGTCAGCGTGCCATCAGGCTCATACGATCGATCCGCGAATCCTTCCGCCGCCACGTCGAGCCCTGCCGCACCGCCGGCGTTCAACAACTCGCCACCTGGCAGGCCGAACAGGATCAACGTTGGATCGAAGGCCACGACCGCCCGCGCGATGGCATCGGCCAGTGCGCGATCCTTGTTCGCCATGTTGTAGAGCGCGCCGTGCGCCTTCACATGCTGCAGCGTCATGCCTTCCGCCGCGGCGATCGCCGCCAACGCGCCGAGCTGATACAGGACGAAGTTCTCGACTTCGCCGGGAGACGCGGCCATGTTTCGCCGCCCAAAACCAACGAGATCCGGAAACGCCGGATGGGCACCGATCGCCACCCCGTGCGCGCGCGCCAACCGCACCGTCTCGCGCATGATCCCCGGGTCGCCCGCATGATACCCGCAGGCAACGTTCGCCGACGTAATGCTGCGCATGACATCGAC
>Ga0075366_10002161_pt1 | contig 10022 bp, 5 predicted proteins | sample EndMethybrTD3031_FD_72351 | JGI IMG/M metagenome (GOLD analysis project Ga0075366, IMG submission 72351) | Populus endosphere microbial communities from Tennessee, USA - Endosphere MetaG P. TD hybrid TD303-1 | ecosystem: Host-associated > Plants > Roots > Endosphere | place: USA: Tennessee... | reverse complement strand
GATATTGATTTTCAATTCACCGGAGATGAGATTGGTGATTTTATGAATGACGCCCACATCATCCATACCAATGATCCTGACACCTGTAAGGAAGGATATCTCTTTATTTTTGGCCCATTTTGTTTTTACTACCCTATGGCCGTAGTTGGCTAATAGCTTTGCCGCATTCGGGCAATTGGTCCGGTGAATAGTCAACCCTTTTCCTGTAGTAATAAATCCGAACACATCGTCACCGGGTATGGGCTTGCAGCAATTTGCAAGGTTATATACAATCTTGTCGCTGCTTTCACCAAAGATGATCAGCTCTGCATCTTTTTTTGATGTACCCGGCAAATGCGGATTGTATTCAGGTTTGGGATCAAATATCTTAACCGGCTTGGGTGCTTCGATCTTATCACCCATCACCATGAACTCTTTCACATCCTTCAGATCAATATTCTTGATAGCTACCTGGTAAAACAGATCTACATGTGAAGGCAGTTTATACCATTGTACTAATTCATCAATATTGTGCTGGTTCATCGGAACACCCATACCTTCCAGCTTTCGCTGCACGGTATACTTACCTTCATCACCGATCTTTTTCTTTTCTTCTTTCAGCGCATCTTTTATTCTTCCTTTTGCCTTGGCTGTAACTACAAATCCAAGCCAGTCTTCAGATGGCTTTTGTTTATTACTGGTAATGATCTCTACCTGGTCGCCGCTGCGGAGTTTGTGACTGATCGGAACCAGTTTATGATTTACTTTGGCTCCAATTGTTTTGCTGCCAATGGCGCTGTGAATGGCAAATGCAAAATCCAATGCTGTCGATCCAACCGGCAACATCTTTACATCCCCTTTGGGAGTATACACATATATCTCTTCTGCCAGGAAACTGGTCTTGAAATCCTGCAGGAAATCTATACTGTCTGTTTCCTGGTTGCTGATCACCTCGCGTATCTGGTGAAACCACTTATCGAAACGGCTTTCATCTGTAGCTCCTTCTTTATATTTCCAGTGAGCTGCTAATCCTTTTTCCGCGATCTCATTCATCCGCTTGGTACGTATCTGTACTTCTACCCACTTACCCTGCGGACCCATTACCGTTGTATGCAAAGCTTCATATCCATTCGATTTAGGATTGCTCAACCAGTCTCTCAATCTTTCAGGTGAAGGAGTGTATTCATCAGTGATCATAGAATACACTTTCCAGCAATCTTCTTTTTCTCTTTCCTGGGGTGAATCAAGGATGACGCGGATAGCAAACAAGTCGTACACTTCCTCAAAATCCACTCCTTTCTTTTTCATTTTATTGGAAATGGAATGAATACTTTTTGGACGGCCATATATTTCGAAATTGAAATTGGCTTTCTCTAATTTGTCTTTGATCGGTTTGATAAATTCGTTGATGTATTTAGACCGCTCTCTTTTTGTTTCTGCCAGCTTTTGAGCGATCTCTTTGTAAGACTCCGGCTCCATGTATTTCATGGCCAGGTCTTCCATTTCAGTCTTTATATTATACAAACCCATGCGGTGGGCAAGGGGAGCATAGACGTATACTGTCTCTGAAGCGATCTTTAATTGTTTTTCCCGCTTCATGCTTTCCAGTGTTCGCATGTTATGTAACCGGTCGGCGAGTTTGATCAGAATTACCCGGGGATCGTCGGTAAGCGTCAGCAGTATTTTCTTGAAGTTCTCCGCCTGTTGCGAAGCATTCACGTCAATGACGTTGGATATTTTGGTCAGACCGTCTACAATTCGCGCTATCTCGTTGCCGAATTCTCTCTCTACGTCTTCAAGTGTTACGTCTGTATCTTCTACCGTATCGTGTAAAAGCGAACAGATAGTAGAACGAACACCGAGTCCTATCTCTTCCACGCATATCTTGGCTACAGCGAGCGGGTGAAGAATATACGGCTCACCGCTTTTTCTCCGCATGGTCTTATGCGCTTCTGCCGCTATTTCAAATGCCGAACGCAGCAGGTCTTTATCGCCTGGCTTGATTTTACTTTTCAGGGAGCGCAGCAGGGAACGATACTCCCGCAGGATGAGTTTTCTTTCCTGCTCTTCATTCAAATTATATTTTGGTATCTGTGCTACGGTTTCCATAGAATTACGAATTTACAGAATATTGAACAGGGAACAAGGAATGGAATATCGAACACGGAACAAGGAATATTGAACAGAAGAAGGTGTAGAAACTTCATAATTCGACCTTTCTTGCCTGGTGTTCGATGTTCTATTTTCTGGTTTTCTCATTATTCCTCTTCGCCGTGTCAATACTTTTAACAAAAATGGAGATCAATTGGTTGTTTTCGTCGAGGACGGTCACCAGGTTGCCCTCTGTGTACCAACCTTTTTTTTTAATGATTCGCAGGCAATTGTAGGTTTCCCGGAGTTCTTTGAGGGAGACCTTCATTTTATGAACAAAATCGTTCCTTGATTCGGCGCTTTGTGCTTCACCGTAATTGAGGGCCGGAGAAGTACCGCTCCTAACCAATTGACCCGCGAGATGATTTCCCGCAAATGTATCCGGAAGCCCTTCAGAGACCTCAATAATAGCTACCGCAAAAGCAATCAGTCTCTCATCCAGATCGAATTTCCTGTCCATAGTTTTAAGTTTAAGGTTTTAAAAAAAGGAAGCCCCGTTCAAGAGGGCTTCCTTAATTCAATACTTAAAGCTATTTGCTCTCACATAAAAAATCACTTCACACAAAGCAGTAAAAAACCAAATAATAAAGTTTTTTCACCTTCATCTGTTTAATATTCCGTGTTCCGTGCCTGCCGGCAGGCAGGTTCGATATTCTATTCCTTGTCCGATATTCTTTTCTTATTTCAGAAAATCATACTTCAGCAATATCTCATGCCCATAAGAGCCTTTATCATACACACTTTTTGGAGTGCTGTAAATATCAAAACAGTAGCCAACGGTAAATACTTTTTTGATATGCAGTCCTGCAGAGATCATCCAGCTTTGACTTGCTTTCCAGGCAAGTCCCCACCAGAAAAGTTCTCTGTGTTCTACCCTGGCTCCACCCTGGAATTCCAAAGGAGCGCTGGGCAGGTAAATGAGCAGCGCGTTGGGAATGATAACGGTATTGCCATCTACATTCCATTTATAATTACCATGCAGGTAATAATGACGATACAGCCTTGCCTCCGCTGTACGTGCAGGCAAAGGACTGGAACCTCCTGAGAGATTTTGTTTATAAAAATCCATCTTAGATTGTATCAGCTGGCTTACTGAAGCGCCGACCTGGAATTTTTTGTTGGTAAATCCAACTCCAAAACCTGCATCCCCGGTAAATTTATTATCTGCTCCGCCCAGCACCGGATCGTAACCCAGGGATCCCTGCAGTTTTTCTTTGTCAATGGAGAATTGCTGAAATCTTCCTTCAATACCCAGAGAAAAAACCGCATCGTTTTGTAATGGTATATGATAGGCATAAGCCATTTGCAATCCTATCCGTTTAGTCGGGCCCGTTACATCGCTGAACAGGTAACCACCAAGTCCCAATTTTACAGAAGGAATATAAGCCGAACCAAATACCGTAGCTGTTTGCGGACCGCCGTCAATGCCATCCCACATCCTGCGGTAAGAAACGCCAATGCTTCCATATTTATTTACCCCTGCGACTGCGGGGTTATGAAACATCCCCTGTACATCATACATAGAAGATGTCTGCAACTGCTGTGCATTTGCAGCGAATGCTGCAACGATCAGCATCAATATTGTTATATATCGTTTCATGATCACGTGATTTAAATTTGAAGTAATGATTATCGTATAATGGTTACGTTACCATTCATGAATTTTGTCTGCCCGTTCAGTAAATTATAGTAGATCGCATAGTAGTACGTACCATCCGGTAATGCCTTGCCTTTATAGGTGCCATCCCAGTCATTGTGATAATCACCTGACTCGAATACTACACTGCCATAACGGTTGTACACTTTTACCTTTGCGCTCTTCAGGCATCCGCCATCCGTGATCAGCCATCTTTCATTGACACCATCACCATTTGGCGAAAATGCATTCATAGGTTTAATGCAATAAGGAACTACTGTTACGATAACATCATCGGTAGCTACACAACCCTGCGGATTAGTTGCTTTGAGTGTATAAGTAGTCGTGCCGGCCGGATTTGCTACGGGCTGAAGAATATTTGCTGCACTCAAACCGGTTGCCGGCGTCCACAAATATGTACCGTATGTAGCTGTCGCATTCAGTTGTGCGCCAGTTCCTGCAACAATTGTTATATCAGGACCTGCATACGCCGAAGCTGCAGGCACAACAGTTACCGTAAAGGACTTATTAGTCACACAGGTACCCAGTACTGTATTAACAATATAAGTTGTTGTTGTCTGCGGTGAAAGTACCGGACTTGCAATGGACGTACTGCTCACACCATCACCCGGTGTCCAGCTAAAGTTTGTTCCATTGCTGATTGTATTTGCTGAAAATGAAGCGCCCTTGCAGATAGTAGTATCAGCATGCAATGTCAGTACCAGGTTACTCTGTGAAGGAACAGTAACAGGATATATGGTGGTACAATTGCTCGCATCTTTTACTGCACACTCATAATTTCCCGCAGGTACGCCTGCCAGCGTTGCTGTAGTTTGTACAGGATTGGTATTCCATGTATATGTAAATGGTGAACCGGCGCCTGTTGCATTAATGCTGGCGCCACCACCGGTACCCAGGCAGTTGGCCGGCGTGACAGAAGTAGTTGTAATACTTTGAGAAAAAGCGGCACCTGACAATGCAAAAAATACCGCATTGGGAAAAGGCGCATTGGTACCAGCCGTTGTAACATTGGTAAGATTTATCTTCTGAAGGGTTTTCAGTTTATCAGTACAGGAAAGTACACACTCAATGTAGTACATCCTTGGATTGGTAGTATATCCATCAGCACTATACGGTGGAGCAGCCGCTCTTGTACAGCGGCCAAATCCTGATACAACAAGATTGGCCGTATTATTAAACCAGTCTCCCAATGAATAATTGGTGAGCGCATTGGTAGTACTGCCATCTGTAAAAAACAATTTCACATTTACCAGGCTTGCACCTTCGGTAGATAAACTGAGTATCCTGATCTTTGAAAACTGTGCAGGAGTAGTCAAAGTCAGATCGCCTGTCTGGGTTCTCTGTAGTACCAGTGCATTGTTGCCCGTATAGGGAGCCAGTTGATAAGTACTGGTACCATTTACGATCGTACCATTATCAACAATACCTCCGCCGCCTATGCCGGCGAATATGCGGAACGCATTAGAATAGATGACCCTGTTAGAAGAGCCTCCATCAAGAGCCATAGTCGTTGTGGCCAGCGAACTGGGACCTCCTTCGGCAATTACATCTTTGTTGAGCCCGGTGATACTTACCGGTGTGAAAGGCTGGGCGGATACGAGCCCTGAAAAGAATAAAAACAATAGTGAAAGAGCAAAAGCTTGTAAAAGCCTTACCCTCTTCCTGTGGAAGTAGAATTGATCTGACATATAAGTGGTTGTTTTGGTTTACAAATCCTGTTTCGTCGGCTAAGGTTCAAATACGAGCTAATTTCATTGGCAAGCAACCCCTCTTAACATTCTCGTAATCTTTTTCAAATCGCAAAAGCTTCGGGTTATAAGTTACCTCTGCGGATCGCATAATTCATAGCGTTTCCGGCTGATAGCCCGTGGCCTGTCAAACTTTACTATTATACTATTTCAGAAAATCATATCGTAACAGCACTTCGTGTCCGTTGGAGCCTTTGTCATATATACTCAGAGGTGTGCTGTAGATATCAAAACAGTAACCTATAGTGAATTTTTTATTGATATGCACTCCGGCAGAGATCATCCAGCTTTGTTTGGCTCTCCACGCAAGCCCCCACCAGAAAATTTCATTGTGCTCGACCCTTGCTCCTCCCTGGAATTCCAGCGGAGCATTGGGAAGGTAAATGAACATAGCACTCGGAATGACCTTGGTAACACCATCTACATCCCATTCGTAATGTCCATGAAAGTAGTAGTGACGGTATAACCTGGCTTCTTTGCTGCGCTCAGGTAAAGAGCCTGATCCACTGCCGAGGTTAAGTTTATAAAAATCCATTTTTGATTGTATCAGCTGGCTTACAGAAGCGCCTACCTGGAATTTTTTATTAGTATAACTGACACCAAAACCCGCATCACCAGTAAACCGGTTGCCGGGACCTGCCAGTATGGGATCGTAACCCAATGAGTTTTCTAATTTTGCTTTATCGATAGAGAACTGCTGAAACCTTCCTTCTATACCGAGCGAAAAGATTGCATCATTCTTAAGTGGTATATGATAAGCATAAGCCATTTGCAATCCTGTTCTTTTTGTAGGGCCGGTAATATCACTGAAAACATAACCACCTACTCCAACTTTTAAGGAAGGAAGATAAGCTGAACCGAACAGCGTAGCTGTTCTCGGTCCGCCGCTGATACCATCCCACATCGCACGGTAAGAGGCGCCGATAACACCATGCTTTTGAGCGCCAGCCACTGAAGGGTTATGAAATGTTCCCTGCAGGTCATATAGCGAAGAAGTAGCTATCTGCTGTGCCGTTGCCGTCACAACAACTGAACAAAAAATTAAACTGAATATATATTGTTTCATAATAGTTTTGTTTTAGGGTTACCTTAAAATTGTCACATTGCCTTTCATGTGTTCTTCCGAACCAGTGATGAGCTTATAGGTGATAACGAAATAGTAAGTTCCGTCCGGCAGGGTTTTGCCGTTGTACGTACCATCCCAGTTATTCTTATAGTCGCTGGATTCAAATACTTTGGCACCATACCGGTTAAACACCTGTGCTTTGGCTCTCTCGAGACAGCCGGTACCATTGGTGACGAGCCAGACATCATTGATGCCATCGCCATTGGGAGTAAAGGCTTCCATTGGTTTGATACAATAAGGTACAACGGTTAATGTCATGTCATCTGTAGCGATACACCCCTGTGATGTGGTAACCTTTAATGTATAAGTAGTCGTTTGCGCAGGAATCGCTGTTGGATTCAATACATTGGTAGCACTCAAACCAGTCGGTGGTGTCCATAAATAAGTACCGGGAGATCCGCTTCCCTGCAATTGATAAGACTTGCCGGCCAATATGATCTTATCGGGTCCTGCATAAACAGTAGCGCCAGGAGCTACATTGACAACGACCACATCCTGTGCAACACAGCTGCCTGTTGTCGCAGTCACTGTATAGGTAGTCGTCGTCTGCGGAGACAATACAGGATTGGCAATATTAGGATTGCTAACCCCTGTCGTTGGTGACCAGCTGTAGGTTGTAGCATTGCTGGTTACTCCTCTTGTAAAAGAAGCGCCTGTACATATCAGCGTATCACTTCCCGCATTGACAGAAACGGCTCCCTGCAATACGATGGTAAGAGGCTGACTGGTTACCACACAGGATGCCGCATCGCGAACGGTAACTGTGTAAGTGCCCGGTTGTAAATTAGAAAATACATTGGATGGCTGGTAACTGCTGCTTCCATTGATGCTATATTGTATCGGGGCGACACCGCCTGTTGCTAACACGGTGATCGTTCCGTTTGTAGTACAGGTGGCATCCTGTTTTACTGCTGCTGCAGCTAATGTATTCTTCTTTACGAATACGGTATCTGTAAAGGAAACTTCCAGTGCGGGATTACTGCATGAACCGTAGAATACCCTGACAGCATAGGCCGTGCTGTCGGCTGTCGGGCAAACATTCGGAAAATTAAGATTAAGAACACCGGGTGATGCTGTTGAAGTATCTGTAGTATTGGTAGCCACTACTACATTATTTACCAGCAACTGCGCTCTTTTAAACATGGGTGTTCCGCCATAGGGGATAAAACGAAAACAGGAATCCATATTAGCGGTGCCCCAAACCGTCGCATTCTTACCGGCGGCAGTGACCGCCTGTGTCCTTGCCTGGTTTTGTACGCCTAAAATGGCCAGGCCATCATTCCAGCCAAGATGAACGGGTTTGTCTTTAATATATACTTCAATGATACCCGTATTTTCATAGATGACCATCTGGTGTGTAGCTTTGAAACTATTGTCGTCATAATAAGCTACGCTGTTATAACTGGCGATGAACCTGCGGTAAGGCGCCGTACCTTCTACTCTCCACTCAATTCTTCTTTGGGTAGGTGCGGGGTTGCTGATAGGGCGTGGATCTATATCGTGCATCGGTCCGAAAATAGTAGCCGACTCCAGGTCTGAATTAGGTAAAGGGCCGGTAATATCCCATTCATTAAAATCACCTCCTACAATGGTAGGATCGAATGATATGGTCGAATTGGAACCAACAGAAAGAGAGGTATAGTTGGTGCCGTAAAAACAAAAACTAAAAGCAAAGGGCAGGTTGATCCTGTCACTCCATTCATCATCGAAATAAGTATTTACTAACTCAGTTCCGGTGGTAGTACTGTAGGCAAAAGGCCGATAAGCCGGATTGGTGACTGTGTAAGTAGTGCTTTGCTTGATATGCGGTACTGAAACATTGATACTTGTGCAATTGGTACCACAGGGTAACGTAATAGTTTTGTTGGGGATCGTAAAAACAGTAGCCGGATTTTGGGAGATAGCCGTAATGGTTATAACGACGGCTGTCAGGAGTAAAAAAATTTTTCTCATTAGCAGTTTAATTTTGGTGCGAATAAATATTGCGGATTGTCGGATTCTCCCGGGTATTCCGGAAATACTTCGTAAGGCAAGTATCTGTTCGGCGGTCTTTAGAAGGAATGGATAAGTAGAAAGAAGGGTATCCCCAAACTTACACTTTTTTGTGGCAGAAAAAGCAAAATTTTAACATTTAACAGGCAACGGCAGTTTTGACGCATTTCTTTCACAGAATGAATACCTGGCAGTGATCAATTTTGAAAATGGAAATTGAGATCTCTCGTTCCCCGGGAGGGAAATCTCTCAACCCGATGATTCTTTAATCTACTGGGAATTAAACTATTTCGCAGAGAGTAATGAAAACTTAATTTGGACAAATTTCTAAATTTCCCATTTCCAAAATTCAAAATTGAGCACTGCTGAATATCTTACCCTGAAATGCCCTACATTTGCAGCCCATTTATATATCCCCGGATGTGGTGAAATTGGTAGACACGTCAGACTTAGGATCTGATGCCGTAAGGTATGGGGGTTCGAGTCCCTCCATCCGGACAATGCGTAGAGACAAGGTATACCTTGTCTCTACGTTTCCAACATTAATAATATTCTGATTATGGCAACAGTAACTAAAGAAAACATCGGCCTGCTACATGAAAAGCTGACCGTGAAACTGGAAAAGACCGATTACCTGCCTTCTTTTGAAAAAGCGCTGAAGGATTATAGTAAGAAAGCCAATATCCCCGGCTTTCGTAAGGGCATGGTGCCGGCAGGTCTCATCAAGAAAATGTATGGCCCTTCTTTATTCACTGATGAAGTGCTTCGCTCTGTTGACCGCCAGCTGATCGAGTATCTCCAGACCGACAAACTGGATATTTTCGCCCAGCCCCTTCCCCTTGATACAGATATCCGCCAGTTGGATGTCAATAACCCGGCTGAATATGTTTTTCATTTTGAAGTAGGCATGAAACCCGAATTCCAGTTGTCTGACCTTTCAAAAGCTAAGATCACGGGATATAAAATAACTATTACTGACGAAATGATCAGTAGTGAGATCGCCCGCTTGCAAAACCGCTATGGCAATATGAAAGACCAGGATGCGGTTGACTCGGAAGAGAATGTACTGAACGTCATTTTTTCTGAAGTAGATGAAAATGCGGGTGAGATACAAGGCGGCATTACCAAAGACAATTCTTTACTGGTAAAATATTTCAAAGAAGATTTTCGTAAAAATTTTACCGGTAAGCATGTCAATGATTATGTAGTTGTACAATTAGGCCAGGCTTTTGACGAAAAGGAACTGGACTTTATTCTTAAAGACCTGGGATTGGACAAAGACGATCCCGAAGCGCTGAAAAAGCATTTTAAAATACAAATCACCAAGATCGGATTGCTGGAAAAGAAGGAACTGAATGAAGAATTCTTC
>Ga0075366_10002160_pt1 | contig 10022 bp, 6 predicted proteins | sample EndMethybrTD3031_FD_72351 | JGI IMG/M metagenome (GOLD analysis project Ga0075366, IMG submission 72351) | Populus endosphere microbial communities from Tennessee, USA - Endosphere MetaG P. TD hybrid TD303-1 | ecosystem: Host-associated > Plants > Roots > Endosphere | place: USA: Tennessee... | reverse complement strand
GCCCTGCTGCCGGCGCTCATCGAGCACCACTGCGGCGTGGGCGAGCGCGGCGGCTTCATCCAGCGGCTGACCGAAGGCACCTGGTCGGGCCACGTGCTCGAGCATGTGGTGATCGAACTCTTGAACCTGGCCGGCATGCCGACCGGTTTCGGCCAGACCCGCAGCACCTCGGAGCACGGCGTCTACCGCATGGTGTTCCGCGCGCGCGACGAGCAGGTGGCCCGGGTGGCGCTGGCCGAAGGCCACCGCCTGCTGATGGCCGCCATCAACAACGACCCGTTCACCGCCCATGACGTGCAAAAGGCCGTCGATGCGGTCAAGGCCAAGGTCGAGGACTGCTATCTCGGCCCGAGCACCGCGGCCATCGTGTCCGCCGCCACCGACCGCGGCATTCCGCACATGCGCCTCAACAGCGGCAACCTGGTGCAGCTGGGCTACGGCGCCAACCAACAGCGCATCTGGACCGCGGAGACCGACTACACCAGCGCCATCGGCGAATCGATTGCCAGCGACAAGGAGCTGACCAAGTCGCTGCTCGCGAGCTGCGGCGTGCCGGTGCCCGAGGGCCAGGTGGTGGCCAATGCCGAAGAAGCCTGGGAAGCCGCCGAGGACATCGGCCTGCCGGTGGTCGTGAAACCGTCGGACGCCAACCACGGCCGCGGCGTGTCGCTCGAACTCACCACGCGCGAAGAAGTCATGGCCGCCTTCGCGGTCGCCGAGCCCGAGGGCAGCGACGTGATGGTCGAGCGCTTCATCCGCGGCCACGAACACCGCCTGCTGGTGGTGGGCGGCGAAGTGGTGGCCGCCGCGCGCGGCGAGATCATCACCGTCACGGGCGACGGCAAGAGCACGGTCGCCGAGCTGATCGAGAAGCAGCTCAACAGCGATCCGCGCCGCGGCGCCGAAGAGGAATACCCGCTCGACCTGATCGTGCTGGACACCGACGCCAAGCTGCAGCTCGAACTCAAGCGCCAGGAACTCGACGGCGCTTCCGTGCCGGCCGCCGGCCGCGTGGTCACGATCCAGCGCAACGGCAACATGGCCAACGACTGCACCGACCAGGTCCATCCCGAAGTGGCGCATGCCGCCGTGCTGGCCGCGCGGGTGGTGGGCCTCGACATCGCGGGCATCGACCTCGTGGCACAGGACATCGGCAAGCCGCTCGGCCCGCAGCGCGGCGCCATCGTCGAAGTCAACGCCGGCCCCGGCCTCCTGATGCACCTGAAGCCGGCCGTCGGCTCGCCGCGACCGGTGGGCCGCGCCATCTGCGACCACCTGTTTCCCAATGACGCGCCGGGCCGCATTCCGGTGGTCGGCGTGGCCGGATCGCAAGATACCGCCGTGCTCGCGCGCCTGGTCGCCTGGCTCATCAACCTGGGCGGGCGCCACACGGGCCTGGCCTGCCGCGACGGCCTGTTCCTCGAGCGCCGCCGCGTGGATGCGCGCAACAGCGCCAACTGGGACGCAGGCCATCGCCTGCTCGTGAACCGCGCCGTGCAGGCGGTGGTGATCGAGAACGGCGCCGAGACCATCCTGCGCGACGGCCTCGCCTACGACCGCTGCGAAGTCGGCATCGTGACCGACCTCGAAGGCGCCGAAGCGCTGGCCGACTACGACATCACCGAGAGCGACCAGATGGTCAAGGTGCTGCGCACGCAGGTCGACGTGGTGCTCGGCGAAGGCACGGCCGTGCTGAACGCGGGCGATCCGCGCGTGGCCGGCCTGGCGCCGCTGTGCGACGGTGCCGTCATTCTTTACGCCGCCGATCCGCAAGCCGCCGCGCTCACCGCGCACCAGGCCGCCGGCGGCAAGGCCGTGCTGGTGCGGCAAGACCGCGTGGTGCTGGCCAACGGCAGCAGCGAGTCCTTCCTGCCGGGTCTCGGCCGGCTGACCATCTGGCGCGCCACCCACGCGGGCGTCAGCCTTGAGAGCCTGCTGGCCGCGGTGGCCGCCGCCTGGGCACTGGGCATTCCGCTGAACCTCATCGGCGCCGGCGTCGAAGCCTTCGAGGCCGACCTGCAGGCGGCGCTGGCCTCGCTGCAGCTTTCGCAGACGCAGCCGCTTTCGTCACAACCACAATTTGCCTGATGCGCGTCGCCCCATGAAAGTCACCCGTACCCGAGCCCTGCGCGGCCCCAATCTCTGGAGCCGCCACACCGCCATCGAAGCCGTGGTTGCCTGCGAAGGCGACGAGAACGCCATCAGCCGGCTGCCGGGCTTCGAAGGCCGCCTGCGTGCGCGGTTTCCCACCATCGGCGAACTGCATCCGATGGTGCTGGGCCAGCCGCTGGCACTCGCGCACGTGCTCGAGAACGCCGCCGTGGCGCTGCAATCGCAGGCAGGCTGCGCCGTCAACTTCGGCCACACCTCACCCACGGTCGAAGATGGCGTCTACCAGGTCGCCTTCCAGTACAGCGAAGAAGCCGTCGGGCGCCGCGCGCTCGCATTGGCCGAAGAGTTGATCGCAGCCGCGCTGGCCGACACGGCCTTCGACGCCACCGCCGCCATCACCGAACTGCGCGACCTCGACGAATCCGAGCGCCTCGGCCCGAGCACCGGCTCCATCGCCGATGCCGCCGTGGCGCGAGGCATTCCGTACCGCCGCCTCACCAGCGGCAGCCTGGTGCAGTTCGGCTGGGGTTCCAAGCAGCGCCGCATCCAGGCCGCCGAGATCGACAGCACCAGCGGCGTGGCCGAATCGATCGCGCAGGACAAGGAACTCACCAAGCAATTGCTCAATGCCGCGGGCGTGCCCGTGCCGCTGGGCCGCCCCGTCTCCGATGCCGAAGACGGCTGGGCCGCGGCCATGGAAATCGGCCTGCCCGTGGTCGTGAAGCCGCAGGACGGCAACCAGGGCAAGGGCGTCACGGTCAACATCACGACGCGCGAGCAGCTCACGGCCGCCTACGACTCCGCCGCCGTGTACGGCGAAGTCATGGTCGAGAAATTTCTGCCGGGCTTCGACTTCCGCCTGCTGGTGGTGGGCGACCGTCTCGTGGCCGCCGCGCGGCGCGACCCGCCGCACGTGATCGGCGACGGCAGCTCCACCGTGCGCCAACTGGTGGACGCGGTCAACCTCGACCCGCGCCGCGGCGAAGGGCACGCCACGTCGCTCACCAAGATCCGGCTCGACGACATCGCCATCGGCCGCCTGGAGGCGCAGGGCCTCGCGCCCGACAGCGTGCCCGATCGCGGCCAGCGCGTGGTGCTGCGCAACAACGCCAACCTGTCCACCGGCGGCACCGCCACCGACGTGACCGACACCGTGCACCCCGAAGTGGCCGCACGCGCGGTCGATGCCGCGCAGATGGTCGGGCTGCACATCTGCGGCGTCGACATGGTGTGCGAGAACGTGCTGCGTCCGCTCGAAGAACAACATGGCGGCGTGGTCGAAGTGAATGCCGCGCCGGGCCTTCGCATGCACATCTCGCCTTCGTTCGGCCGCGGCCGCGCGGTCGGCGAGGCCATCATGGACACGCTCTTCGCACCCGGCGACGATGGCCGCATTCCGGTGGTGGCCGTCACCGGCACCAACGGCAAGACCACCACGGCGCGCCTCATCAACCACCTGCTCGCATCGAGCGGCCTGCGCACCGGCATGACCAACACCGACGGCGTGTACGTCGACGGGCGCCAGACCGACAGCGGCGACTGCAGCGGCCCCAAGAGCGCGCGCAACGTGCTCATGCACCCCGACGTGGATGCGGCCGTGTTCGAAGTGGCGCGCGGCGGCGTGCTGCGCGAAGGCCTCGGCTTCGACCGCTGCGAGGTGGCCGTGGTCACCAACATCGGCAGCGGCGACCACCTGGGCCTGAACTACATCACCACGGTCGAAGACCTCGCGGTGCTCAAGCGCGTGGTGGTTCGCAACGTCGCGCCCGATGGCTATGCGGTGCTCAACGCCGCCGACGTCAACGTGGCCGCCATGGCCGCGGGCTGCCCCGGCCACGTGATCTTCTTCACCGCCGACCGCCAGCACCCGGTGATGGCCACGCACCGCGCGCAGGGCAAGCGCACCGTCTATGTCGACCAGGACACGCTGGTGGCGGCCGAAGGCTCGTGGCGTGAGCGCATTGCGCTGCGCGACGTGCCCATCACGCGCAACGGCACCATCGGCTTCCAGGTCGACAACGTGATGGCCTCGGTGGCGGCAGCATGGGCCGTGGGGCTCGACTGGGACACCATCCGCAGCGGCCTCGCGAGCTTCATGAACGACGCGGCCGGCGTGCCGGGACGCTTCAACGTGATGGACTACCGCGGCGCCACCGTGATCGCCGACTACGGCCACAACACCGACGCCATGCGCGCGCTGGTGTCCGCCGTGGACACCATGCCGGCCAACAAGCGCTCGGTGGTGATCAGCGGCGCGGGCGACCGGCGCGATTCCGACATCCGCGACCAGACCGCCATCCTGGGCCAGGCCTTCGACGACGTCATCCTGTACCAGGACGCAGCCCAGCGCGGCCGTGCCGACGGCGAGGTGATGGCGCTGTTGCGCCAGGGCTTGCAAGACGCGGCGCGCACGCGCTACATCGACGAGATCCGCGGCGAGTTCGTTGCCATCGACACCGCGCTCGCGCGGCTGCAGCCTGGCGACCTGTCGCTGATCCTGGTCGACCAGGTCGAGGAAGCGCTCGCGCACCTCGCGCAGCGCATCGCGGCGGGCTGACCCGCCACGGGCCGGCCATCGCCGGCCCCATGCCGGACACGTCCCACACACAGGGGCGAGTCTGGCCGGGTCTGCTGTCTGCGCAGTCCCACACCCTGCAAGGGGTGCACCGGACCACACTGCGGGTCCGGTCGCGCTTTCGGAGGGCGCGCCTCAATCAGGAGCACCCGATGACAACAACAGTTCGTTCCACCCTTTCTGCTGCCGCGCTTTTTGCAGCAGTGTTCAGCGCGTCGATCGCCCAGGCACAGGCACCCGAGCCAGGTTCCGCCGCGCGTGCGCAGCAGGAACGCGCCACCTGCGACGGCGTGCAGCAGGACCGCGCCGCATGCCTTCGCGAAGCCGGCGCCGCGCGGCAGGAAGCAGGCCGCAACGGGCTCACCAATGTCGGCCCCGGCCGCGCCGACGCCAATGCCATGGCGCGTTGCCGCGAACAGCCCGTGGCCGACCGCGCCGATTGCGAAGCGCGCCTGCAGGGCGGCGCACGCACCAGCACCGAAGGCAGCGTGATGGGCGGCGGCATCATCCGCGAAACGGTCACGCCGCTGCCGCCGCAACCCGTCTCACCCACGCGTTGAACATCGGCCGCGCGGAACCTGGCGCGGCCCGTCCCTTCCAACTATTTCACCTCATGTTTCAGGTCTCTCCAAGGAGCACACCATGAACAGGACCACCCGTTCGATGATTGCCGCCCTCATTGCCGTGGGCGGTATTGCTGCGGCCACGTCGGCCTCGGCCCAGCCGCGCCGCGGCGATTCCACCTACCAGCAGGAACTCTCGGTCTGCGGCCACAACCAGCAAGACCGCGCGGCCTGCATTCGCGAGGCCGGCGCCGCACGCCAGGAAGCTGCGCGCGGCGGGTTGACCAGCGCGCCAGACTACCGCCGCAATGCCCTCGCGCGGTGCAGCCTGCAGCCGCCGGCAGATCGCGCCGACTGCGAAGCCCGCGTGCTCGGCGGCAGCGGCAACACCAGCGGCAATGTCGATGGCAGCGTGATGGGCGGCGGCGTGATTCGCGAGTCCGTCACCACCGTGGTCATGCCGGCACCCGCCGTGATGCCGCCTCCGGCGCCCGAGCCTTCGCGCCTGCCGCCGCCGGTCATGGCGCCGATGGTACCCATGGCTCCCGCGCCCATGGAGCCGATGCCGGCCCCGATGCCTACGCCGGTTCGCTGACGCACAGAGTTGTCTCTTCGTGAAGCCCCGCCGCCCATTCGTGTGGGCGGCGGGGCTGCGTGCACCGCGCAAGCGTGCAGTGATGACCTCGCTTGTCACGGAACTGTCATAAAGCGCAGCGGCATGCTAGCTATAGTTCGCGGTCTCTGCCTACGAGGAACTCTTTCCCATGAATGCCATCAAGGTCGCTCGCCGATTCATCGAAACGGACCCGGCCAACGAATCGGCCAAGATCCTGGCGCAGCTCGTGTTGGCGCTCGAATCCGAACGCAGCTTCGAGCTGGTCACGCTCTACAGCCTGGACTACAAGAGCTTCGAACTCGCCATGGACATCCTGAAGGAATGGCGGCTCGACCGCTATTACGCGAGCAAGTCGAAGCTGTTCGACCTGTCGCTGCAGGTCAGCGAACTCGAGAAGAGCTGAGCGCCCTTCTCCTTTTCTTTTTTTCTCTCTTCAACGCCCCCAGCGCAGCACCAGCGGATCGAGCCGTTTCGCGGTTTCGATCAGGCCGGCGCGCGTGTCGGGGTGCATCGTGGGCAGCGGGTGGCGCGGTGCCTCGCAGGCGATCACGCCGCCCTCCTTCATCAGTGCCTTGCACGCCAGCAGGCCGGCCTGCCGGTTCTCGTAGTTGATGAGCGGCAGCCATTGCTGGTAAAGCGCAAAGGCCTTGTCGCGGTCGCCGGCGCGGTGCGCCTCGATGATCGGGCGGATGCCATCGGGATAGCCGCCGCCCGTCATGGAGCCGGTCGCGCCCGCATCGAGGTCGGGCATCAGCGTGATGGCTTCCTCGCCGTCCCACGGGCCTTCGACCGCATCGCCGCCCAGGCGAATCAGCTCGCGCAGCTTGGACGCCGCACCCGCGGTCTCGATCTTGAAATACGCCACCTGCTCGATCTCGCGTGCCATGCGCGCAAGAAAAGGCGCCGACAGCAAGGTGCCGCTCGCGGGCGCATCCTGGATCATGATCGGAATGCCCACCGCGTCGGAAAGACCGGCGTAGAACTCGAAGATCTGCGGCTCCGGCACGCGGAAGGTGGCGCCGTGATAAGGCGGCATCACCATCAGCATGGCGGCGCCCATGTCTTGCGCGCGCCGGCTGCGTTCGGCGCAGATGCGGGTGCTGTAGTGGGTGGTGGTGACGATCACCGGCACGCGGCCGGCCACGTGCTCGAGCACCGTGCGCGTAAGCACCTCGCGCTCTTCGTCGGAGAGCACGAACTGCTCCGAGAAGTTGGCGAGGATGCAGAGGCCGTCGGAGCCCGCGTCGATCATGAAATCGACGCAGCGCTTCTGGCTTTCGAGATCGAGCGCGCCGTGTTCGGTGAAGGTGGTGGGCACCACCGGGAAGATGCCGCGGTATCTGGGAGTCATGATGGATCAGTGTGAGTGACGGGGGACGGCGGAGCCTCTGCAGCCCACCAGAAAGTCAAAGTCGCAGCCTTCGTCAGCCTGCAGCACGTGGTTGACGTAGAGCTTCTGGTAGCCGCCGCCGCGCGTGCTCATGGGCTGCGCGTCGGTGTTCGACAGCGAAGCCAGGCGGGATGCGAGCTCTTCGTCGCTGATGTCGAGGTGCAGCCGTCCTGCATCGCAGTCGAGCTCGATCCAGTCGCCGTCACGCACCGCGGCCAAAGGCCCGCCGTCCGCGGCTTCAGGAGCGACGTGCAGCACCACGGTGCCGTAGGCCGTACCGCTCATGCGCGCGTCCGAGATGCGCACCATGTCCTTCACGCCTTGGCGCAGCAACTTCGGCGGCAGCCCCATGTTGCCCACCTCGGCCATGCCGGGATAGCCCTTCGGGCCGCAGTTCTTCAACACCATCACCGAACTCGCATCGACATCCAGCGATTCATCGACGATGCGCGCCTTGTAGTGCTCGAGGTTCTCGAACACCACCGCGCGGCCCCGGTGCTTCAGCAGCTCGGGCGACGCCGCGGAAGGCTTGAGCACCGCACCGCGCGGCGAGAGGTTGCCGCGCAAGATGCGGATGCCGCCATCGGCGATCAGCGGCTTGTCGAGCGGGCGGATCACCTCGTCGTTGAGGCTCGGCGCCTCGCGCACGTTGTCCCAGATCGACTGGCCGTTGACGGTGAGCGCACCGGGGTGCGGCAACAGGCCGCTCTCGCCGAGGCGCCGCAGCACTGCGGGCAGGCCGCCCGCGTAATAGAACTCCTCCATCAGGAAGCGGCCCGACGGCATCAGATCGACGATGGTGGGCGTGTTGCTGCCGATGCGCGTCCAGTCTTCCAGCTCCAGGTCGACGCCGATGCGACCGGCAATCGCCTTCAGGTGGATCACCGCATTGGTCGATCCGCCGATGGCCGCATTGACGCGAATCGCATTTTCGAAAGCCTCGCGCGTGAGGATCTTCGACAGCGTGAGCCCTTCCTTCGCCATCTCGACCGCGCGCATGCCCGACATCTGCGCGAGCACATAGCGCCGCGCATCGACCGCCGGAATGGCCGCGTTGTGCGGCAGCGAAGTGCCCAGCGCCTCGGCCATGCAGGCCATGGTCGAGGCCGTGCCCATGGTGTTGCAGGTGCCCGCCGAACGCGACATGCCGCCTTCGGCTGAAAGGAACTGGTGCAGGTTGATCTCGCCGGCCTTGAGCGACTCGTGAAGCTGCCACACGGCCGTGCCCGAGCCGATGTCCTTGCCGTCGAGCTTGCCGTTGAGCATCGGCCCGCCCGTGACCACGATGGCCGGGATGTCGCAGCTTGCGGCCCCCATCAGCAGTGCGGGCGTGGTCTTGTCGCAGCCCGTGAGCAGCACCACCGCATCGACCGGGTTGCCGCGAATGGCTTCCTCCACGTCCATGCTCGCAAGGTTGCGCGTGAGCATGGCCGTGGGCCGCAGGTTCGATTCGCCGTTGGAGAACACCGGAAACTCGACCGGAAAACCGCCCGCTTCCGAGATGCCGCGCTTCACATGCTCGGCAATCTTGCGGAAGTGCGCATTGCAGGGCGTGAGCTCCGACCAGGTGTTGCAGATGCCGATGATCGGCCGGCCATCGAACTCGTGGTCCGGTATGCCCTGGTTCTTCATCCAGCTGCGGTACATGAAGCCGTTCTTGTCGGCCGAGCCGAACCATTCGGTCGAGCGAAGCTTCTTCTTGGGGGTATCGTCCGGCATGCGGGGGTGTCCTGAAAAGCGAGAGAGAAAAAGAAAAAGTCAGCGCCGTGGCGCGCGCGAAGTGAAGAAGCGCTGCAGCAGGCAGAACACGAAGAGCAGCGCGCCCACGACGATGCGTGTCCACCACGAGCTCAACGTGCCGTCGAAGGAAATCAGCGTCTGGATGATCCCGAGCATCAGCACGCCGAACAGCGTGCCCGCCACGTAGCCCACGCCGCCCGTGAGCAGCGTGCCGCCGATCACCACTGCCGCGATGGCATCGAGCTCCAGTCCGAGCGCATGCAGGCCGTAGCCCGACAGCATGTAGAAGGTGAAGATCACGCCCGCCAGCGCCGAGCAGAAACCCGACAGCGTGTAGACGCCGACGAGCGTGGAACGCACCGGCAGGCCCATCAGCATGGCCGAATGCTCGCTGCCGCCAATGGCGTACACCGTGCGGCCGAACGGTGTGCAATGCGCAATGAACACCGCCGCCAGCAGCACCGCGATCGCGATCACCGCGCTGATCGACAGCGAAGCCTCGCCCCACACCGGAATACGGATCTGCGAGACCTCGGAATAGAACGCGTTGGTGATGCTGATCGAATCGATGCTGATCAGATAGCACAGCCCGCGCGCCAGGAACATGCCCGCCAGCGTGACGATGAAGGGCTGCAGCCTGAACCGTTCGATGAGCAGTCCCATGAACGCGCCGAAGGCCGTACCCATGGCCAGCACCAGCGGGATCACCAGCCAGGGATTCCAGTGGGCCTTCTGCACGAGGGAGGCCGTGACCATGGTGGTCAGCGCCAGCAGCGAGCCCACCGACAGGTCGATGCCGCCGGTGAGGATCACGAAGGTCATGCCCACCGCGACGATCAGCAGGAAGGCGTTGTCGATCAACAGGTTCAGGAACACCTGCGGGGCGAAGAAGCCGCTGTAGGCGAACGAGCCGTAGCCCGCGGTCAGCATGAACACGGCCAGCGCGCCCAGCACCGGCACGAAGCGCGCATCGACCTTCGGCCACGCGCTCATCGGAACGCCCAGCCGCGCAGCGTGGCGCGGAAC
>Ga0075366_10002159_pt1 | contig 10022 bp, 7 predicted proteins | sample EndMethybrTD3031_FD_72351 | JGI IMG/M metagenome (GOLD analysis project Ga0075366, IMG submission 72351) | Populus endosphere microbial communities from Tennessee, USA - Endosphere MetaG P. TD hybrid TD303-1 | ecosystem: Host-associated > Plants > Roots > Endosphere | place: USA: Tennessee... | reverse complement strand
TTATATTATAGTTTAAGAAGAACGACAGGTTTGATAACAGAGACTTATTTTGTTGAAGGTACAAAAAGAACATCATTTCAATCAAAGCAAGGATTTAATCGAATGATGCGTATGCATCAATTATGCAATGCTGATAAAAGTTGTTTAATCGGAGTTATCAATTGGCTTTTGCGAACTCGCCGTCGGCTTGGATCTCTACCTCGTCGCTCACAAGTACCGTTGGCGTATTTGCACCAATATTAAAGTCCGAACGTTTTAATGTACCCCGTAATTTAAAACCGGCATTGTTTTGTTTGCTCATTGGGTTCTCCTTTGTGCCGCGGTACCAAAGGTCCATCGTTACAGGTTTTGTAACACCATGCATAGTAAGGCTGCCGGTAAGCTTATACTTGTTTGTTCCATCTGCTTTTATTGATGAACTTTTGAAGGTAATAGCGGGGTATTTCGCGGCATCAAAAAAGTTAGCACTTCTTAAATCATTATCACGCATTTCAACATCTGTGTTGATTGAAGATACATCTGCCGAAAGTTCAAAAACGGCATCACTGAAATCGGAGTTGGCTGCGGTTATGGTCACATCAAATTTTTTGAACAAGCCGTCTACATCCGAAAGCAAATGATGGGTAACGGTAAACTTAAGTTTAGAATGCATTTTATCATTTTTCCACTTGGTGGTTTGGGCAAATAATGAGGTTTGTACAAGCAGTGTAACCGCACATAATAATAATTTCTTCATGTAATAATTGGTTTTAATTTGGTTAAACGAAGCTTCAGGGTAGTCAAATTTTACATACCAATGCTTAATTTGACCATTAAAAGCTTCGGGGTAAAAATAGAACGTAACTCGTTCCGTTGTCTTGACGCGGATCAAGAAATTATATTGATTTCAGTCAATAAATGATTACGCATCTGTCTTTTTAACAGAAAGTCTTTTTCTAACCCGGCTCAGCGTTTCAGGAGTTAACCCTAGATAAGACGCGATCATATGTTGTGGTACGCGCTGCATAATATCCGGATAAATACTTAACAGCTTAGTGTATTTTTCTTCGGTTGATAGCGTGAACATATCTATTAACCTTTTTTGAAGCGCAATATATGCACCGCGATACTGAGCATAATTAAATTTAAAAAATTCAGGAATAGCTATCTCCAGATATACGTGCGCAGCTTTGCTTATCAAAATCAATTCGGTGTCTTCTAATGCATCAATATTCAAATTAGATCTATCTTCAGTTATGAAACTGGATATATCAGAAATAAACCATCCCTCTGGCGCAAATTGAATAATTCGTTCGTTGTTTTTTTCGTCAACAAGATAACAGCGGAGCATGCCTTTATTAACAAAAGCCACCGATTTGCAAATTTCTCCTTCTTGCAAAAAATATTGATGTTTTCTTAATTTCTTTATCGTAACATGCTGACCAAAGACTGCTTTTTGAGCCTCTGTCAGCGTTGTTCCTTTTGATAGTTTATTGAAGAAATTATCGAGCATGTTTATTTAAATCGCTAATTTAACTTTTTTGCCGACGATAATTGCCCTGAAGTGATTAAGAACTGAAAGAGTTCGGAATCAACCGGTATATTCGCCTCGACTACCGATTTTGAATAGATAATCAACCTATATACCTCCATAGATCTTGCCTGTAGGAGCATAATGTTTGATCGTAGTATCAAATTTACCCATAGTTAAGATGCGGCTAATAGTCTTAAATCTTGTAAAAGGGATTCGAAAAACTGCCCCTACGGGCTCCATTAATACCCTCTGATAGTACCATATATACGCCGTATGATTGATCTCCAATATCATACAGCGGACGGAGCGAGTAAATTCTTCCCTCGTCAGCTAAATGAAATAGGTTGTTATCGGATACTGTCAGGTTTTTCAAGATATCTTCCTTTGTTCCTTTTAAAATAACCTCAGATGCGGTTTCAAATGCCAGGAGATTGGGCCCGTAAAATATGGCCACTACTTTTGGATCATCAGGCATAGCCTTGATATAAAAATTGTAGTGGAAAACCAGTTTTACTTTTTCATTGTTCTTCCATTTACGATTTATACTGTAATAGGATGAAGGCGAAACATTTGCATTCTGCTTTTGGTCATTGACATATATATCTACTTTTCCTGCCCAGGCGGGAATTAAAAAATTAAGATTAAAAACCACCGCCTTCTTTGCTGAAACGGTAAATTCTACCGCGGAGTCTGTGGGAAAATTGCCTTGTTGCTCCAATGCTATACCTTTTTCAGTCCATGCAACTTTGGAGGGAATGTACAGGTTGACCCACAAATCAGAATGGCCATGAAAATAAATTCCTGAATTTAATAAAGCAAATGCCTCGATGCCGGTGCCGTTGCAGCAGCGAAAATCATTCTCTCTTAAAAAAGCCTTAACCCTGGGAGAACCAAGCGGTAAATGATAAACGTTATTTCCTGTGTGGGAATTTTGTGTTGGCAACACTGCATTGTAAAATGCATTCATGTACTCGTTGGCATAGATAGGATTGGCTGTCCATGAAAAAAGCGTTGAAGTTAGTTTCTGCGTGTTGTGGGATACACATGATTCTGCAATCTCATTTGTCATCGTATTGCTAAGATGGTCGGGCACGCCCCAATGTTCTGCAGTGAGGGATGTGGGTGTCACAACATTAGGCCGTGGCCCGCTGCTTGATCCGTTTGCATAAGCGTGATGCTTAATCAGCATATCCCAGAAATTCACTACAGCATCATGGTATAAATTTTCATGCGTAATTGAATATCGCTGAGCAAATCCATTGACCAATACTAAATGTGTATTGGAGTGCAGCCCGTTCAAAATATCTTCGTTCTTTGACAGAGGAACGGCAAACCAATCACGATCGAATATTTTCGCCAGTGCCAGGTGCTTAGGATCTTTTGAAATTTTATAGAGTTTATACAAAACATCGTTCATTGCACCGGGTTCGTTTGCAGGATTCGCCGCTGGGGTATAAAGTACCTTTTCAATGGTTTCCTTATCAAGCCTGGACATTCTGTTATTGACGTAAGCCGCCATTTCCACGACCATCACATATGCCTTTTTATTTTTGGTACGTACAAAAACATCCAGCAGGCCCTGCATGATTTTGTGATAAGTGTAATACGGCGCCCATACACCACCATACTTTTTTTCCAATGTATCAAATTCGCTTTCCGGAAATGCGCTTAAGTAACCGTTGCCCAAAGTTTGCTGGCATTTGTATAACTCATCTATCATGTAACTAAGCCGCCTGCTTAATAATGTATCCTGATACTTTTCTACCAATAACGAAGCGGCGGAAAGATAGTGTCCGGTGAAATGGCCTCTCAATCCAATATCCGGGGCTTCCCAACCTTCAAGAGGCTTCGCGTTAGAGGGCAATTTTGCATTTACCCTAAAATTGTGTAATAACCTGTCGGGGTCAAGAGATTTAATATACCTTGTGTTCAGGTCTTCTCTTTGTTTTATCCATGACGGTTTTAATACAACCGAAGCATCAGGGAAGGACTGCGCTTTCCCGATGACATTATTAACCTCCTGGCTAAATGTTTTTAAATAACCAAAAATGCATAATGTTGCAACCGCTAATAATCTAATTTTCATCGCGAATTTTTATTTTGTGTTATAAGATCAGCACCAATGAGGTATCGCGTCTTTCCTTAGCCAGTGTTGCCAATAGCGCACAAGCTCAGCAGACGCACAAAACCAGTCCATAAGCTTGCCAAGGCGGGGGAAACGGAAGTAAATCCGCTCCAGAGGGGATGTTCGCCGACAGACTTATTTAACGATATAAATCGGCAGTTGTCCTGGTGCTGCAAAAGAAGGCTTCGGCACAGGGGCATTTCTGCCCTTGATCAACAAATTATCGTAAAAAGGTGTACTGAGTTGTTTTCCGCCACCGGCAATCAGTCCTGCCATTCCGTGGGTGTACAAGCTATCCGTCACTTGTATTACCTGCTTTTCATCAACGAATGCGCTAATAACAGATCCTTCGAATTGGAGTTTCAGGTTATGCCATTGACTGTGGCTGATATTTGAAAGTTGTATTTCACCAAGCACCTTTTCCCCACCTTCGCTTTCATCGTTTTGTTTTTTGATAATTGCTTGTTGTTCAGCATCTCCGGTAAGCTTCTTTTTATCCTCTTTTCCCCTGGTTACAATTATCCTGCATTTGCCATTGTCTTCAAGCTGTAGGTAATAGCCTTTTGGAATAAAGCCATACCCGGTACCAACGTGATTGACCCTGCCCATAACCCCAACAGTATCGCCAGCATTTAAATAAACATCAGCGCTTACTATCCTTCCACTGCGCATCACCTAAAATACTGTAAGGCCGCCAGTCTGGTGCCCAGGAGATGGTTCCCTCCGGAACAACCTGGCGCAGGCACTTGCCTTTTTTATCCGGGCGTTCGGTGATCTCAAACGCATCGACAATATCAGCAGTGTAGCGTGGTAAATGCCCCCATGCTTTAGGCGAGGAATATTGTTCAAATGTTTCATAATATGGAAAGGGGAAGGGCTTCGAATCTGGAATATTAGCAAAGCTTCCTTTTTGCTGCCCTGTAGTAGTGGAAAGAGAGTAAACAGAATTGGGCGCTAAAGTTAGTGTAAATGTGCACTTTATCGGCTTTATACCAGCTTGCTGTACAAAATGCTCTTTCTCGTTACTACGCCATACGCAAAGCTGTTTTAGAGACAACCCCTCGCCGATCTGAAAACGGATTTGCTGTGGAACTTTTGCGTTTTTTGTTTCTATAATGATGCTGTAGTCCTTTGCGGGCGACTTTAAGGTTACCAAAGTTCCGCCACCTTTAAGGTTAACACTCCCCCCTTTAAGGTATTGCCACCCAACTTTGGAGAATTGCCCATAATGTGCATAACCCCACAAAGCCTCGCGTACCTGGTAATGCCCGCTCCATGGCGACTGTGCCAGCATAGCCGCGGGGTCTTCCGAGTATGGTTCGATGGGGTAAACACCGGCAATATCATACCAATTCACGATCTTGGTAACGCCGCTTTGAATATAGTTACGATTGAAACACTCTACAATACTGATCAGGCAATCGAAGCCTTTCTTATAAACATGATCCTCGGTGTTCCAGATAGGTTTATCAAGTTTCTGAGCCATCTCCTGAACTTGTCGGGAAGCGGTGTCTCCTTCATAAAATGTGTGAGCGCTGATAATATCTATGGAGTTGCGAAGCTGCTCATCTTTAGAAAAGTCCTTAACGAAGTCTAGTTTATCTTTCCACCAGAGATCAAACCCATGAAGCTTAATTTTTTCAAAGCCGTTGGCATTAAGGGTAGAACGGAATGTCTTCGCAAAATTGTAGTCAGATCCCTTTTCATTGCGGCAGCCGATGGCATCTAATTCAAGGCCGTAAACTTTACGAAGCCCCTGAAGCCACTTAACGTAATAGTCGGCTGCATCCTGCGACCAAAAATTTCCATTTCCAACCCATGCTGGAGCGCTCCACGCGGTAGCATCGAGGGTAAGATCGGGATTGCGCTTTTTAGCTTCCTGTAATATCCACCAGGTGTAGCCCCGGGAGTAATCAAGATCGTTACGCGTGTGCATGTGGCTCGGCATAGACCCCTGTGTTGAATTACCATCACCGGGAATCTCAACAAGCAGCGCGCTTACGGAAGCTCCAAATTTTGGCTTATAAAGTAAGTCGAGAATCTGACTGCGTTGGGGTTCGGGATAATCCTTCAGCAGTACCGATGTAGCGCCTCCTCCATTTACCACACCAATTCCATCGAAACGCTTTCCCCCTGCATTGCCCTGTAGTTTCACCGTTTGGACAGAATCCTGATACATAATTCTCTTCTGTTGTGCATTAGATTTAAAGTAAAATAAAAGAAGAATTAGAAGTATTGAATTTAAAATCACTTTCATGAATCGGTGTGTTTGTGTGCTAAAATAAATAAGACCGTTGATGGACGTTGCTTTAGCTGGCACACTCGTGTGCCAACTCGGGGTATAATCGGGTTTTGAGCCTGCACCCTCGCTGCAGCAAAAAGAGTTGTTACCTGCAATACGTTCCTTTTGATATTCATTGTTGTTCTGAATTTACGTGTTTGTACGTCTCATTTTTTGTCTTTTAGAATTATCAGCAGGATGAATATGCTTAGCTAATGCAACCGCCGGACCTGAAGCTGCCAGATGCTTTAAAAGTTGCCTGCGTTTCACAATGTTTTTTATTTAAGTGTGTTTGAGTCTTTGTCGCTGATCACCCCCGCAAAGCCACCCATCGGAAGACATTGAATTTGAAGAGTATCTAATTTTTTTACATTTTTGGTTTCGCTTGCAATTGATTTGGTATCAGCTCCGTCTTTGAAAAGCTGGAAAGAATAGTCCGAACTGCCTAAAAAGTTGAAACTAAGATTAAGTGTTTGCGGAGTGTTTTTCCCGTTAAGCCCGGCAACATACCAGAGCTTGCCTTTTCTTCGGGCTATTACAACCATTTCGCCCGGATACCCGTTTATCAGCTTTGTTTCATCCCAGGTTGTTGGAAAGCCCATTAAGAATTTACGGGGGCCTTCAGCCAAATCATAATAGGCGGAAGGCCTGTCTGCAAAATGCTGCAATCCCGATTCAAATACCACAGCCAAAGCCAATTCGTGGGCAAAAGATGTTATATGCGGGTGCTGCGAGTTGGAAAACGTTACCGGTGTATAGTCCATAGAGCCTATGATATTGCGCGTAAATGGAAGGGTTGTGTTATGCGCAGCGGCCTTATCAGTTAAAATGCCATCGTTGTTATACCATTCGGCACCGTACACCGCTTCGGTACTCATTAAATTAGGATAGGTACGCGCCCAGCCACGGGGTACCGTAGCGCCGTGAAAGTTTACCAACAGATGGTGCTTTGCAGCGTCTTCCAGAATATCAATATAATATTGCATCATACCCTGCTGGTCTCCCGCAAAAAAATCGACCTTGATACCTGATACGCCAACCTCTCTCAGCCATGAAAATTCCTTTTCTCTTTTTTCGTGTGTTAGCAGCCTGTCAGCCGGAGTTGCGCCAAGCCATTCGGTACCCGAGTTATACCATAAAAGCGTTTTAACACCTTTACTTTTGGCATAACTCAACGCATCCTTTACAGTACCGCCGTTTGACATTACGTCCCATTCCCAGTCAATAAGCACATACGGCCAATTCATTTTTACAGCCAGGTCAATGTATTCGATCACCTTCTGATAATCCTTTGAACCGTGATTGTTTGCCCAATATACCCAGGCTGCGCTCCCAGGTTCAATCCATTTCGTGTCCTTAAATGCGGTAGGTTCGCTCACATCAGTAATCAACGTACTTTCTACCAGATCAGCCAATTTACCCACTATCATCACATGCCATTGCGATTTCCATGGCAAAACGGAAACTGCTCCGCCATGCCAATCTTTTTTTGCTGCGGGGTAACTCACTTTATACAGGTTTGTGTTTTGTTTGTTATTGAGTTTGGCCGCGCAGTGTTGCCTGGTTATACCTGCCTCTGAAATTAGTACCCATAATGACTGGTTATTAACTTTATACAAAGCAGGATACCCCCAATCACCATTACCCTTCGCAGTAGTTCCATCGGTATTAAGCGGAAAAAAATTCTCATACGATTGATCGAACGGTTGCATCCATCTTGCCGTACCTTTAGGAATTACATAGGCCGTCGCTTCATCTTTAACTGAAAAACTGGAGTCTGGGTGATTGGGAAATGCGTACCTGAATGCAATCCCATCGTTATAAATCCTGAAAGTAATATTCAAGGGTTGTTTTGAAGAATTCTGATAGTTAAATGTTTTTTCGACGCCAAAATTCTCGCAAAGCTTTCGCTTTCCGGTCAGCATTTCATATTTGTCATGAACTACGACAGGCTTGCTCTCCCCAACTAATTTGAGATTGGATACGAATTGCTGGTCCTCCCTTGATATCCCTAATGGCGAAGCCGGTAACACTTCAACATAAGCTCCTTTGCTTTTATACAGCACTTTAAAATAAGCCTGACCTAAACCTCCCTGGCCTGCCTGCTGCATTTCTACAACAACTTTAATATTTTTATCAGGAGATAAAACTTGTTGGGCATACCCTACTGGGCCTAAAAAAAGGCTCAAAATCAAAAATAAACTTCTCATCTTAATATTTTATAAAATTCCGGTCTTGCATTTTTATCCATCAACACCCATTTCTCACCATCCATTGCCCAGGGAAGCGATTTCTGAAACTTCCACATTAATTCTTCCCTTTCCTGAACTTAGCGTTTGGCATGGTTATGAGCACAGAGTTGGCTGGTGTCCATAAAACCTTGCACAATTAAGGCCGGCTCCGGTTTCGATGCCGGTTGCGGCTGCTGTTAGGGTGTGAGTCATTTATTGGTTGGTTTATAAAGGCTTGGGCAAATAGCTCATATGGTCAGTAAGGCTATTTGATTAAAACAAAACTATATAAAGTCTATCATGATGAATTACACCAAACAGACTTTGTTTTATACAAACCCGACTTTTATATAACATCACCACGGTTACATTAAAAAAATTAACAGCATACAGCCTAATGAAACCAATATAATTACCTGAATATGTTAATATTATTCATATTAAAAGGGTAATACATCAGCACCACACTTTTTCCAAAAACAATACAAATCAGACAATCATTTTAGCTTTGCAATTCAGGCCCGGTTTTTTATGCGCCGAAGAATTCTGAAGATGCCTTTTCTTTATTACATATTGACCATGTCTGGCTGTAAGCTTATAAAGTGAACTCAACCGAAATTTCATTAACAGATGCCTTTAAACCTAAAGGCCGTTTTTTGATAGCTTTGCGCCCCGGAAATAATCGGGGCGCAAAGCATAATAACAGTAAGATATATTTTTCAATTTTTCGCGTTCGTTCATTTAACGGGCTTTATTTTTCCGATGAAATAGAACCTGTAATATGAAAAAAGTCAAAGTCGGCCGCGCCGCCTGTATTTTTTGTAGCATAATTAAACAAAGCAAAACGATAGCCCATGAAATGCGGGAAGGTATAGGCCATTTTTAATTGCGTGCCCAATGGTATCCATGTTTTCCCGTCCAGGCTATAAAAAAAGTCTGCCACGTCTTTCCTGTTCGTAAAATCGCATAGTATCAATCGAGCAGGTAAGATATCTTATCCTGCTATTTAACCGGCGTAAATTTGTACAGAACCACTCCATGCACCGGAACCTTCACCGAAAGGGCCTCTTTGTCCGCATGGATTGTTGTAATATCTTTCTGACGCCAAAGATCACGTACCTTTTGCTTTCCTGAAATACCAAGTTTATTCAGATCCTTGTAAGAGATATCCACTTTTTCCAGACCGAAATTGCAAAAGCCTGCCACACGACTGCCATCCTCCAATTCTTTTACATAAATGCGCAGATCTCCGATAGTCTGAACACAGGTAGCCTGTTTGCCAAGGGCATCCTGATTAACAGCAATCACTTCATCGTTTGTTAATAAATTCAGGGTAAAGGCATCCAGCTTTTCCATATCGCAACCAATTAGCAGAGGCGCAGAGAAAAGGCTCCAAAGGCTGAAGTGAAGATACTGCTCATCTGGTTTAAGCATGGTGGGATGCGGACTGCCCCAGCCTACTGTTCCTACAACCAGCATGTCCGGATCGTTCCAGTTACCGGGTTTAGCCCAGGCTGCAGCCTGATCCTGAGCTAATGCGATGCTTTTAACGTTGGACCAGTTGTCTGTTATATCATTCGTTGTACGCCAGGTGTTTCCACCTACCGAACCGCCCCATTTCCAAACATCCGACATTCCGTACTGACACAAGCTGAAAACAATGTCGCGGGGTTGCTGACGGATATAATCTCCCATTAGTTTGTATGGTTTGACGGCGGTAGACAATTGATAACCTCCATTGTAAGATATTAAGGCTACTTTGTTGGTGTCGTTATCAGGTATTCCATTTAGCACTCCTCCATAGCTGCACCAATCGTATTTCAGGTAATCGAAACCCCATTTGGCATAACTTTCGGCATCTTGCCGCTCATA
>Ga0075366_10002158_pt1 | contig 10023 bp, 8 predicted proteins | sample EndMethybrTD3031_FD_72351 | JGI IMG/M metagenome (GOLD analysis project Ga0075366, IMG submission 72351) | Populus endosphere microbial communities from Tennessee, USA - Endosphere MetaG P. TD hybrid TD303-1 | ecosystem: Host-associated > Plants > Roots > Endosphere | place: USA: Tennessee... | reverse complement strand
GGCTTCGGGACCCCGCGCGGAAAGACCCGTGCCGCGAGATCCGCCACGCGCGCCGGATCCAGGTCGAGCTTGAAGCCGAGAAAGGGATCCCGTCGGCTGGCTCGGGTCACCTGCCCGGACACCGGCAGGTCCACCGCGAAGACGAGCATCCGCGCGCTGTCGTATTCGAAGAGCTCGTTCCCGAGCATCACGGCCTTCGCTCCCTGAGCCACGAGGCACAGAGAGGGGCCGAGCGTGGCGTAGGCGGGCTCGGTGTTCATCTGTGACCGGCGCAGGGCGTACGTGCCTGGCAGCCGCAGCGGGATCACGCCATCATGCGGAGCGTAGTCGGCGACCAGGTTCGCCAATCGCCGCAGGGCCAGTGTCCCCGGACCGGCGAGCGTCAGGACATCGGACGCCGTCCGGGTCCCCGACGACACGGTGCGCTCGCCGCTGCGGCCGAGGCGAGATGCCAGCCCCTCGAGGCTCGCGGTGCCGCCGGGCCGTGGTCGCTCCTGCAGATCGATCGCGCTCATGCGGCCATGTTACGCGCAGCCGCGCCGGCGTGATTGCCCAAATCTCCGACGGTGAATGGCCGGCGCGGAAAGATCGCCGAGCAATAGGCAAGGGACGGTGTCGGAAGGCCGCTACCGTGGAGGCTCGCGTGTGCGCCGTCCTCGGGACGGGCAATGACCGCGAGCGGCGCCGCAGGGGCGCGGAAAGGCTGAGTCGGAGCCATGCGATACAGGTCTCACGTCGTCGGCGTCATGTTCGTGCTGTCGGTCACTGCGGCGTTCGCGGCCGATTGGCCCTGGCTCTATGGGCCGAGACGTGACCACACCTCGGAGCAGAAGAAGCTCCTGCGGACGTGGCCCCAGGCCGGTCCGGCCGTGCGCTGGACGGTGCCGATGGCCGCGGGCTTCGGCGGACCCGCCGTCAGCGGCGGGAACGTCTACCTGCTGGATCGTGACGAGAAGGTCGGCGACACGCTGCGCGTGCTCGATCTCGCCAGCGGCAAGGAGCTCTGGACCTTCGCCTACGACGCGCCGGGCGCCTTCATGTTCGCCGGCTCGCGCACCACGCCGACCGTGGACAGCGGCCATGTCTACACCGTCGGCCCGATGGGCGACCTGCATGCCATCAGCATCTCGACGCGCAAGCCGGCGTGGCGCGCGAACATCTGGAAGGACTTCGGCGGCGGTACCGAGCTGCCGCGCTGGGCGATCGTCCAGAACCCTCTGATCTACGGTGACCTGCTGATCGTCGCGGCGCAGACGCCGGAAGCAGGCGTCGTCGCCTTCGACAAGCTGACGGGGGCGGTGAAGTGGAAGTCGGCCGCCCTGGGCGGCATTCCGGGCTACGTCACGCCCTCAATCGCGAAGATCGCCGGTGAGGACCACCTGGTGACCATCACTGCCGCGGCCGGCCGCGGCCGCAACGCCAAGGATGGCAGCGTCAACGGTCTCGATCCGCGCAGCGGCAAGGTCCTCTGGACCTATGCCAACTGGCAGTGCATCATCCCCGTCCCCCAGGCGGTGGATGCCGGCCAGGGGCGCGTGCTGATCACCGGCGCCTACGGTGCGGGCTCGGCGATGATCCAGGTCGAGAAGAAGGCGGACGGGACCTACGCCGTCGCCGAGCTCTTCAAGAACCCGGACTTCGGCGCGCACACCCAGCCGCCGGTACTCCACGACGGACACTTCTACGCCCACTACACCATCAACGAGCGCAGCGACGGGCTCGTCGCGATGGGCATGGATGGCCAGGTCAAGTGGAAGACCGATCAGCAGCCGTCCTTCACCCGCGGCGGGACGATCCTCGCCGACGGACTGCTGTTGATGACGGACGGCAGCACCAAGCTGTATCTGATCGAGCCGAGTCCGGCCGGCTTCAAGCCGCTGGCCAGCGCCGTCATTCTCGAGGCCGGCGACAACTGGGCCCCGCTGGCGCTCGCCGATGGCACGCTCCTGGTTCGCGGCCAGAAGGCGCTGAAGGCCCTGCAGGTTGCGCAGTGATCAGGCTCCCGGGCGAGCCGATCGCCCTGAACAACGGCGTCCTGCTGCCGTCGATCGGCCTCGGGGTGTTTCAGAGCTCGCCCCTAGACACACTGATCGCCGTCGAGTCCGCACTGGCGCAGGGCTACCGCTTGATCGACACCGCGGCGGCGTACTCGAACGAGCGTCAGGTCGGCGAGGCCATCGCGCGCAGCGGCATCCCTCGCGCCGAGCTGTTCGTCGAGACCAAGCTGTGGATCGGCGACTACGGCTACGACAGCGCCCTCCGCGCCTGTGAGCTGAGCCTCCGCAAGCTCGGGCTCGATGCGCTGGACCTGTACCTGCTCCACCAGCCGATGCCGAACGAGTGGGCGCGGACCGTGCAGGCCTATCGTGCCGCCGAGACGCTCCTCGCGGACGGACGGGTGCGTGCGATCGGCGTGTCGAACTTCAACGCGAGGCATCTGGACGCGCTGCTCTCGCAGAGCACCATCGTGCCGGCCGTCAACCAGATCGAGCTGCACCCGTTCTTCGTGCAGCGCGAACTGCGCGCCGTGCACGAGCGAATGGGCATCGTCAGCCAGGCGTGGTCGCCTCTGGGCGGCGTCAACGTCTACCGGCCCAAGGATCCCAGCGCTCCTAAGAATCCGTTGACGCACCCGGTCGTCCTCGCGCTGGCGGCGAAGCACCGAAGAACGCCGGCGCAGGTGGTCCTTCGGTGGCATCTCGAGCACGGCGTCTCGGCCATACCGAAATCGGTGAAGCCGGAGCGAATCGCCGAGAACGTCGACGTGTTCGGCTTCGCCCTGACTCCCGAGGACGTTGCCGCCATCGACGCGCTCGACACGGGTGTGCGGGGCGGTCCAGACCCCGAGAGCATCGACACGAAGCTGTACACCCTGGCGATTCCCGACTGATCCGGGGCCCGGTGGCCCCGAAGGAGACGACACGTGCGAGAGCCGCGTTCCCCCCGTCGATTGACCACCCTCGCCGCCACCGTCACAGCCATGCTGGCGACGCTCGGGGCGGCCCACGGGCAGGCGCTGAAGGATGTCCAGGTGGCTGACGCGCCGCTGGTGCTGAAGGCCCAGGGCAGCTTCTTCGTCGGCGGCGAGAAGGTCGAGCAGACGCAGGTAGAGACGGGCGGCCTCGGGCCGGGAGGTCACGTCACCGTCAACCAGATGTACGTGCGCTACATGGTGCCGCAGGCCGGGGCCGGCAACGTACCGGTGGTGATGGTTCACGGTGCCACGCTCACCGGGAAGTCGTGGGAGACCACGCCGGACGGCCGCATGGGCTGGGACGAATACTTCGTGCGCAAGGGGCACCCTGTCTACGTCCCCGACCAGGTGGGGCGCGGCCGATCGGGCTTCAACCAGGCGCCGTTCAACGACGCGCGCGCCGGGTCGGTGCCCCCGGCGAGCCTGCCGAACTGGCTGCGCTTCAGCGACGAGGTCGTCTGGCCGAACTTCCGCTTCGGCTCGAAGCCGGACGCCCCCTACGCGGACAGTCAGTTCCCGGTCGGTGCGATCGACGAGCTCTCCAAGCAGGGCGTGCCCGACGTCAGCTTCGGCGGCCTGCCCACTCCCAATCCGACGTTCAAGGCACTGTCGGATCTCGCGGTCCAGCTCAAGGGGGCGGTGCTGATGGGCCACTCGCAGGCGGGGCCATTTCCCCTGGCGGCGGCGCTTCTCGACCCCGGCGTCGCGAAGGGCCTCGTGCTGGTCGAACCCGGGCGCTGTCCGACGAACTACACGGACGAACAGATCAAGACGCTGGCGGCGATTCCCGTCCTGGCGATCTTCGGCGATCACCGCGACACGGCGACCGGGATTTCGACGCGGCCGTCCTGGCAGCTGTCGTTCGAGAGCTGCCAGCAGCTCGTCGATCGCTTGAAGGCGGCGGGCGGCCAGGCGGAGATGCTCGATCCCGCGGCGCGAGGCATCCCGGGCAACAGCCACATGATCATGCAGGACAAGAACCATCTGCAGATCGCCGACCTGATCCTGAAGTGGATCGACGAGCGCGTCGGCACGCGGCCGGCCGGGAAGAAATGACGGCCGACCGCATCAACATCGCCGGCAAGATCGTCGTCATCACCGGCGCCAGCAGCGGTCTCGGCGAGGCGACGGCGAGACACCTGTCGGAGCGGGGGGCGACCGTGGTCCTGGGCGCTCGGCGCGTGGATCGCCTCCAGGCACTGGTCGACGAAATCGTCCGGCGCGGTGGCCTGGCGTCCTCGCGCGTCACCGACGTGACCGATGCGGCGCAGGTCCAGGCGTTGGTGGACGCGGCCGTCGAGGCATACGGCCGCGTGGACGTCATCCTGAACAACGCCGGCGTGATGCCGCATTCTCCGCTCGAGCGCCGCAAGATCGACGACTGGGCCCGCACCATCGACGTCAACATCAAGGGCGTGCTGCACGGGATCGCGGCGGCGCTGCCGCATATGCAGCGGCAGAAGGCCGGGCACTTCATCAACGTCTCGTCGGTGGCTGGCCACCGCGTGGGTCCTGGCAGCGCCGTCTACGCGGCGACGAAGACGGCGGTGCGAGTGATCTCAGAGGGGCTTCGGCAGGAGGTCAAGCCGTGGAACCTCCGGACGACGATCATCTCACCGGGCGCCGTCGCCACGGAGCTGCCGAACAGCATCACCGAGGCCGACGTGGCCAAAGGCATCGGGCAGTTCTACGAGCGCTACGCCGTTCCTGCCGACTCGTTCGCGCGGGCCGTGGCCTTCGCGATGAGCCAGCCTGACGACGTCGACATCAACGAAATCCTGTTCCGGCCGACCCGGCAGGAAGCTTGAGCCGACGCACACATGGCTCTTCTCAGGGAGGCTGGCATGAAGCGGTTCGCGGCGTTGCTTCCGGCGTTGGCTCTGTGTGCCCCAGCCTTGCTCGAGGCGCAGATCGCCATCTCGCGCGGGGGTTCCCGGACCGTCCGGACGCCGCCCCAGGACAACTTCACGGGGAGCGTTCGCGTCGAGCCGTTGTTCGAGGCCCTCGATCCGTCCCACGCCAGCGGCGGCTACGTCACCTTCCAGCCACGCGCCCGTACCGCCTGGCATTCGCATCCGCGCGGGCAGATCCTGATCGTCACGGCCGGCATCGGCCGCGTCCAGCAGTGGGGCGGCCCCCTCGAAGAGATTGGGGCGGGCGACGTGGTCAGGATTCCCGCCGGACAGAAGCACTGGCACGGGGCCTCGCCGCAGTCGGCGATGACCCATCTCGCGGTGAGCGAGCATCGTGACGGCTCGGTCGTGGAATGGATGGAGAAGGTCAGCGACGAGCAGTACGACGCGGCAGTCCGCCCGCAGCCCGGTGCCACACGACCGTCAGGCCCTCGCCAGCAGGCGCTCGCGCCGGGTCTCGCTGTCTTGACCGACGATGTGCTCTACGGCGACGTGTGGAGGCGCCCCGATCTGTCGCCCCGCGACCGCAGCCTCGTGACAATCTCGGCGCTGATCGCGACCGGCAGGACCGCGCAGCTCGCCGGTCACCTGGGACGCGGCCTCGACAACGGCATCCAGCCTCGCGAGGCGTCCGCCCTGCTGGCGCACCTGGCCATCTACAGCGGGTGGCCGAACGCCGTCTCGGCGCTCGAGGTCTACGAGCAGGTCTACACGGCGCGGAACATTGACCCGGCCGCGCTGCGCACCGACGGGCCACGGCTCGGTGCGGCCGCTTCCGATGCAGCGCGGGCGAAGGCAGCCAGGCAACGATGGGGCGCCGCCGCACCGAAGTTCGCCGAGTTGACCAACGCCGTGGTGTTCGACGATCTGTGGCGCCGGCCCGATCTCACGCCTCGCGACCGCAGCTTGGTGACGCTAGCGGCGCTGGCCGCGATGGGCGACGACGATCAGCTCGAGCTGTACGTGCGCCGCGGTCTCGAGAGCGGCCTGACGCGGGCGCAGATCGCGGAGGCGATGACACACCTCGGGTTTTATGCCGGTTGGGGCAAGGCAGCGGCCGCGATCACGGCGCTCGCGAGGCCCCGTGCTCGGTAAGGTCGTGGCGGTGGCCGCTCTCGTCTCAGCGACCCACGTGGCCCCAAGCACCCATTTGCGGACGACCGACACGGTTCAGGACCTGCTGAACCATCCCGCGTTCGCGGGGTTCGCCCGGCTGCTCTTGCCGTGGGACGACCGCGCCTACGACGGCGCCTTGCCGCTGCGCGACATCGCCACGCTGTTGCCGTACCACAGCCACGTCGATCCGGCGTCGGTCGTTGGCGCCCTCAACGCGATGATCGACGACGTGCAGGGAGGCAGCCCGGTCTTCCACGACATCTACACCACGCAGCAGAAGGCCGAAGACCCCGAGAAGGCGAAGACGGGCCTGTTCTTCTTCCGGGGCCGGCCCGGCGCGCGCTTTGCCGTCATCGCGCCAGGCGGTGGCTTCGCCTATGTCGGATCGGTTCACGAAGGCTTCCCCTATGCCGTCGCGATTCGCGAGCGGGGCTATCACGCCTTCGTCCTGAAGTATCGCGTCGGGTCCGGTGGCGTTCCGGCCACGCGCGACCTGGCCGCCGCCGTCTCCTATATCTTTCGCAATGCGAAGAGCCTGGGCGTCGGTACCGAACGCTATGCGTTGTGGGGCAGCTCGGCGGGGGCCCGCATGGCGGCCGCGATTGGTTCACAGGGGACGATACGGTTCGGCGGCGACGACTTGCCCAGACCTTCGACGATCATCATGGCCTACACGGGCCATTCGGAGGTCGCTGCACGCGAGCCGCCGACCTTCGTGGTCGTCGGCGAGCACGATGCCATCGCGTCGCCAGCCGCCATGGAACGGCGAGCGGCGGCAGTGCGCGCGACCGGCGCCGAGGTGGAATTCCATCGATACCCGCGTCTGGGTCATGGGTTCGGTCCCGGCATCGGCACGAGCGCCGAAGGATGGCTGGGCCGTGCCGTCGAGTTCTGGGAGAAGAGATGAAGAAGAGTGGTGCCGTTCTCGCCGTGGCCGTCGCGACCGCCGTCACCGTCCGGGCTTTGGCCGTGCAGCCGGAATCGCGACTGCAGCTCCAGTTCGAGGACGTCGCGCAGTTGCCCATGACGGGCGAGATCGACGGTCAGAACACGCGCGGGCAGCTCGCTCGCGTGAACGTCCTGCACGACGAGCCGGGCGGGCGGCGGTTCTTCGTCGACGACCTCAACGGCCCTCTCTACATCCTCGACAAGCAGACGAAGAAGTTCACCGTCTACCTGGACTTCAACGGTCTCGGTGGTCGGCCCGGCCTCTTCCCGAAGTTCACCTTCGAGCGCAACTTCGCCACGGGTCTGACCACCTTCGTCTTCGACCCCGACTACGCCCGCAACGGCGTCTTCTACACGCTGCACATGGAGGACCCGAACGGCGCCGGCTCGCCGGCGCCGAAGCCGGGCGCGGTTCCCGGCCTCGATCTGACCGGTTACACGACCACGGCGGCGGTCCCGACGCCAACCGTCGAGGGGCGGATCGAGCGCGAGGTCGTGCTGATCGAGTGGACCGATCGCCGCCCGGCGAACGCGACCTTCGAGGGCACGGCGCGCGAGCTGCTGCGCGTCCAGCATCCGTTGCCGCAGCACCCGCTGGGCGAGCTGACCTTCAATCCGGTCGCGCGCCGCGGCGACCCCGATTGGCGCGTGCTGTATCTCGGCGCCGGCGATTCCGGCTCCGGCGACCAGCGCGACAGCCGTAGGATCAATCCGCAGCGGCTCGACACGCTGGTCGGCAAGATCCTGCGCATCGTGCCCGACCTGCGCGAACACGCGAAGACCAGCACGATCAGCGACAACGGCCGCTACCGCATTCCGAACGACAATCCGTTCACGACGCTGGACGGCGCGCGCAGGGAAATCTGGGCCTACGGCCTGCGCAACCCGCACCGGCTGATCTGGGACGTCGATCCAGCCCGGCCGACCGAGCCGCGGCTGCTGGCATTCCACATCGGCCTGGTGTCGTGGGAAACCGTCGTTGTCGTCCGCAAGGGCGCGAACTACGGCTGGCCGCTGCGCGAGGGCACACAGGCGCGGGCGCTCGACACCATGGGCCCGATCCCGGCCGACGACACGATCCCGGTCCTCATCTCGGACACGGTGACGCGCGGATCGGTCAAGCCGACCTATCCGATTCTGCAGTATCCACATCGACCCGGCGGCGGCGACGCGATCGCCAATGGGTTCATCTATCGCGGCAAGCAGGTCCCGGCGCTGAACGACAAGCTCGTGTTCGGCGATATCACCACCGGCCGCGTGTGGTACGCCAACCGCGCCGATCTGCTCGCCGCGGATGACGGCAACCCCGACACCGTGGCGCCGATCCACGAAGTGGAGACGGGGCTGCGGGCGTTGGTGGCCGAGGCGTATCGCAGGCGCAGCGGCAAGGGCGCCGAGTTGCCCGGCGCCGCCCAGATCTCCGGCCGCGGGCGCGTCGATCTGCGGTTCGCCGTCGACGCGGCAGGGGAGCTCTATGTCCTGACGAAGCCGGACGGGATGATCCGCAAGGTCGTCGGCGCGACCGTGACGGCCGCTCCGACCGCGACGGCGACTCCGCCCGTGACGGCGGCACCGCCAGTGACGGCGTCCGCCGCGGCACCGACGTCACCGGCCGCCGCGTCGGCTCCGCGTCCGGCAGGCGTCGCGGGGCCGGCAGCCGCGACCCTGGCCAATCCGGTGGCCGCGACTCCGGCCTCGATTGCGGCGGGCAGGGCGGCCTACACCGCGACGTGTGCCGCCTGCCACGGCGACCGCGCGCAGGGCGCGGTCAAGGCCAAGCTGACGATCTCGATCATCGAGGAGCAGGGCGGCAAGCAGCCCCCGGACCTGACCGACGCGCAGTGGGACCATGGTTCGAGCGACGGCGAGATCTACACCGTACTGAAGAAGGGGTTGCCGCCGACGATGATGCCCGGCTTCGACGGCGCCGTGTCCGACGAGAACCTGTGGAGCATCGTTCATTACCTGCGCACACTGGCGCCGCAGCGCTAGGCGGGCCCCCTGCCGGCGGCGACGAAGAACGGAACCCTGCTAGAGTGCGACGAGGATAGTCGTGGCCGGCGCGACCGGCCCTTCCGCATGGAGTCCACGATGAGTCTCGCGCAGCACGTTCTTCTCATCGCGCTGGCCGCGGCCGTCACAGGCCCCTCGATGCCAGCAGGCGCGGCCCCCGCGCAGGAAGCGCACGCGACAGGTGCCGTCCAGCAGGTGCTGTTCATGTGCCCCCACGGGGCCGCGAAGAGCGTGCTGGCCTCGGCGTACTTCGCGCGCCTGGCCAAGGAGCGCGGCCTGAAGGTGCGCGTCCAGTCGGCCGGCACCGAGCCGGATGCCACCGTCGCTCCGGCGGTGGCCGCCCACCTGCAGCGACAGGGCTATCCGACTTCCACTACGGCGCCGCGCAAGGCGACGGCCGACGACATGGCTCAGGCCGACCTCGTGATCTCGCTGGGCTGCGATCTCTCTGGTCTGCCCACTCCTCGGGGCACGCTGGTGCGTTGGGACGACGTTCCAGCTCCGAGCGCGGACTTCGCCAAGTCCGACGAGGCGATTCGCGCCAAAGTCGAGGCGTTGGTCGACGAGCTCGTCCGCCAGGCGGCGTCGAGGCGGCCCTAGCATGGCAAGGGTGACATTCGCAGCGTGTGCGTTCGGTGCGGCGGTCGTGCTGGCGGGATCGGCCGGCGCGCAGGACATGCCAGCGGACTACAAGACGGTGCTGGACACGCTGAAGCGACCTGGCGACTTCAAGGACGGCGTGCTGAAGGTCAACATCCCTCGGGCCGACCTCGCGGTGACGATCGGCGGCCGCCCCGCTCCGACGCCGTTCGGCTTCGGCGGCTGGATCGCCCTGACCAAGGGCACCGGTGGACAGGACGTGCTGATGGGCGATCTGGTCCTGACCGAGGGCGAAGTCAACCCGATCATGTCGGCCCTGTTGACCAACGGGCTCGACGTCACGGCCCTCCACAACCATTTCTTCCGGGAGCAGCCGCGCATCTTCTACATGCACGTGCATGGCATGGGCACGGCCGCAGAGCTGACCGCCCACGTGAAGCCGGCGCTCGACCTCCTACC
>Ga0075366_10002157_pt1 | contig 10027 bp, 8 predicted proteins | sample EndMethybrTD3031_FD_72351 | JGI IMG/M metagenome (GOLD analysis project Ga0075366, IMG submission 72351) | Populus endosphere microbial communities from Tennessee, USA - Endosphere MetaG P. TD hybrid TD303-1 | ecosystem: Host-associated > Plants > Roots > Endosphere | place: USA: Tennessee... | reverse complement strand
TCGCGCTCGACGCGGTTGCGGTCGGCGAACACCAGCAGGTGCGGGAAGCGGAACTCGCGGTTGAAGGCCGAGACGCTGCGCTCGGCCATCACGCGCAGCAGCAGCGCATGCACCTGCGGCCGGGCCCGGTTGATCTCGTTGAAGAAGAAGATCGCGAGATCTTCGCCGCGCCGGATCAGCGGCCCCGGCTCGACCGCCGGCCGGCCCTCGGTGCTGACGTAGGTGTAGTAGACGAGGTCGTTGGGCATCAGGTCGATCGTGCCCTCGGTGCGCGCGAACTCGCCGCCGAGCACCTGCGCAAAGGCGCGCAGCAGCGTGGTCTTGCCGACGCCGACATCGCCCTGCAGCAGCACGTGGCCGCGTGCAAACACCGCGGTGTTGACGAGGCGGATCACCCGTGCCTGGCCGATCACCGCTTTGGCGACCTCGGTTTCCAGCGCGAGGGCACGCTGGCGCCAGTCGGCCAGCAGCGCGTCGTTTCGGTCCATGCGGCACCTTTGCGTTCAGCGCGATGGTGCCACCGTCGGCCCGTGCGCGTGACAGTCTGCCCCGGCGCCGAGACAGCGCCGGACCATCGGCTTCAACAAGCAAGAGGCACGCCGCTGAAGGAGCAGCAGGGTGTCGCGGCTGAGACGAAGGGTTACCCTGTCGCCCGTCGCACGACCCCGGGTGCGCGCGCCCAATGCAGGATCAGTCCGCTTGGCGGCGTCTCGCAAAAGAGGGAAACGTCATGGCAAGACACCTGAGCGCAGGTCGCATGATCGCCGCGATGTTCATCACCCTGCTGCTCAGCCCGGCCGCCCAGGCCGATCCGCTGCGCATCAACCTTCGCTGGGAAGGCATGTTCACGGCGGAGGGCTTCATCATCATCGATGAGGACGTCCTGCCCGGACAGTTTCCGACTCAGGTGTTCATTCCTGATCCGTCGATTCTCGACTTCCAGGTGTCGGTCACGGGTTCGCCAATCGGCAACGGCAGCTTCGGCATGGACGACTTCCGCAGCATCGCGTTCTACTCCCCGACGAAGCTGGATCTCACGCGCGAGTTGATCGGCCAGCCGCTGGGAGGCGGACTTCAGTTCGGGCGCTACCGGAACCAGGAAGAAGCGTACATGTCGGGTGACTTCAGCGTAACCAACGCCAATCCGGAAGCCCCGACCGGCACCTTCTTCTTCGTGATGAGCGCGGCAGGTGGGCGAGACGTCGACGGCTTCGTGCAATCGGCGACCCTGGTTTCGATGATGCCGGTGATTCCGGAGCCTTCCAGCGGCATGCTCCTGGCCCTCGGCGGCGTCGCGGTTCTCGTCGCGCGGCGCACAGGATCAACGATGGGCTCGCCGAACAGGCTCTCCAGCAGGTCGTAGTCCTTCGGCAGTTCGTCGCCAGGCACGACCCAGCAGTTCTGGCGTCGCCGATCGCCCGGAATCAGAATTGCAGCCGCGCGCCGATCCAGGCTGCGCGCGGCGCGCCCGGGCCCACGAACTGGGCTTGACGCCAGTCGGCCGGTGCCAGCAACGCGCCGTTCGCGTCGAAGGCGCTGCGGCCGAGCAGGCCGGCGCTCGCGTAGCGGCGGTCGAACACGTTGCTCAGCTTGCCGAACAGCTCGAGCTTCGCGGCCGGTTTCCAGCTCGCGGTCAGGTCGACCAGCGCGTAGCCGCCGACCTTGCCGCTGCCGCTGAACTCGTCGCCGTCCGGCCGGTGCGCGTTGTTCTCGTTGCCGCGCACGAACTGGCTGGAGAACGCGCGCAGCTGGGCGCCGAGCGCCCAGGCCGGGCTCGCCTGCCAGTCGACGCCGAGCTTCAGGCTGTGCGCCGGCAGGCCTGGCAGACGGTTGCCGGGGCGGACCTCGATCTCGTCGTCGCCGCTGCATGCCGCGCTGGTCTCGGCCGTGCTGTTGCCCTCGGCGACCACGCAGGCCGCGGACTCGAAGGTCGCGCGCAGGTGGCTGTACGACGCCGACCAGGTGAAGTCGCCCGAAGGCTTGGCGATGCCGAGCTCGACGCCGCGGCGCAGCGTGCGGCCGAAGTTGGTGAAGTAGCCCGCCGCAAGGCCGTTGCTGATGAACAGCAGGTCGTCACGATTGACGGTGCGGTACAGCGACGCATTCCAGCGCACGCCGCCGTCGAGGCTGCCGCGCACACCCGCCTCGACCGTGCGCGAGACGACCTGCTTCAGCGGCGGGTCGGACTGCAGCGCGTTCGGCAGCACGCAGGCGTTGCCCGGGTCGGAGCAGCCGAGCTCGATCGGGCTCGGCGCGCGGTTGCCCTGGCTGACGCCGCCGTAGGCGGTGAACCTCGGCGTGACCTGCCAGGTCAACCCGGCGGCCGGATTGAGCTTGCGGTAGCGGCCCTCGCCGTCGAGCGTGGTCGGCAGCCCGAGCGTCGCGCGGCCGTCGTCGACCGTCTGCACGCGCGTGTCGTTGAAGCGCGCCGAGAGCGTGAGCTGCAGGTCAGGCCGCAGCGTGACCAGGTCGTGCGCGTAAACGCTGCTCGTGCGCGTGCGGCCCGAGATCAGCGCGTCGACCTCGGGCTCCTCCTCGGGCACGACGGCGCGGGTTGCGTCCAGCACACCCTCGGCCTCGGTCTGGCGGAAGCGGCTGCGCGCGCGGTCGTGCGAGGCGCCGAGCGTGACGCGGTGGCTCGCGCCGGTCCAGGTCGACTGGACCGCGAGGCCCTCGCTGCGCTGCCAGGTCGAGGTGCGGTTTTCTACACCCGACTCGGGAACGGTCGGCGGGTCGTAGTCGTCGTTCAGGTCGCCGTTCAGCGTCTGCGCACGCGCGTGGCGCGTGTACAGCGTCGCCGCAAGCTGCTGCGTCGCGCTGAGGTCGAGCGTGGCGTTCAGGCTCAGCAGCGTCATCGTGTTCTCGGTCCGGTCGGGCCGTGTGTAGACCTGCTCGCGGCGCTGCGCGAGCATCGCCTCGGGCAGCGGGCCGTTGCCGATCAGGCGGTTGCGGCCGTGCGTCAGCGCGACCTCCCAGCTCAGGTCGTCGCCGCGCTGGCCGGCCTTTGCGAACAGCTGGCGCACCTGAGACGGCGAGTAGTCGCGCCAGCCATCCTCGTCGAAGCCGCTCGCGGCGAGGAACAGATGGCCATGCTCGCCGAGCGCGCGCCCATGCGTCAGCTCGACGCTGGTGCGTTTGAACGAGCCGGCCTGCAGCTCGAGCTCGGTGCCCGGATGCGTGTCGCCGCTCTTGGTCTGCAGCGAGAGCGCACCGCCCAGCGTGTTCAGGCCGAACAGCGGGTTCGAGCCGGGCAGCAGCACGATGCTGGCGAGCGCGGCCTTCGGGATCAGATCCCAGTTGACGACGTCGCCGAAGGGCTCGTTGATGCGCACCCCGTCCTGGAACACCGACAGGCCCTGCGGCGTGCCAAGCAGCGGGCTGGCGCTGAAGCCGCGGAAGTTGACGTCCATCTGGTACGGGTTGCCCTGCACCTCGTTGACGTTGACGCTGCCGAGCTGGCTGCCCATGAAATCGGGCAGGTTCAGGCTCTGCGTCTGGCGCAGCCGCTTGTCGGTCGCGGTCTGTACGTTCGACGGGATCTGGTCGCGCGGCACGCCGGTGCCGGGCACCGGCGTCGCGCCAATCACCTCGACGCTCGGCAGCGTCGCCGCAGCGGTCTGCATCTGGGCCTGTGCCGGCGCGGTGAGCACGGCCAGGCAAGCCATCGCGAGCGGGGTTCGGGTCATTCGGGCGTCTCCTCGTGTTCTTGTGCTGGACCGCCGGGAAACCGGCGTCGGCCCGACGCTAACCAGCGTCGGCTTGCAAGAACAGGGAAAACTTCCCGCGCCGCGGGCGGCTCAGGGCTTGACCGCCTCCATCACGCGCTTGACCGTGCCGTCGGCCTTGATCTTCGCGAACGAATCGCGCAGGCGATCGAAGGTCGCGTCCGGCGTCGCGCTGCCGAACGCCATGTACAGGCCGACCGACAGCTCGTCGAGCGTGTGGACCCGCTCGAGCTGGCGGCAATCGAACCCGGTCTCCTTGCACAGCGCGTTCGCGTCGCCCTCGGGCAGCGGGATCAGCTGGATCTGCCGCGCGAGCAGCTTGCGGAAGTTGTCGATGTTGTGCGCCGACAGCACGAGCTTGCTGAAGCCCTGCGCCTGCAGGTACTGGTGGCGCACGTCGTCGCGGATCGCGCCGATGCTGTAGCGGCGCGCGTCGGCCAGGCTGCGCACGACGATGTCGCCGCGATCGCGCAGCTTGTAGAGGTGGTACTCGACGCGCATGAATTCGCCGACCCAGCGGAACTGCGGCTCGCGCGCCGGCGTGCGTGCAATCAGGTAGATCAGCACGTTCGGCTCTTTCAGCGCAAGGTCGTAGGCACGCGCCCACGGGTAGATCGTGACCGTGTGGTCGGTCAGGCCGGCGCGCTGCAGGCTCAGCTCGACCAGCTCGGTCGCGGCACCGACGACCTTGCCGTCGCGCAGGTAGCTGTACGGCGTGGTCTCGGTCACTGCCTGGATGGGCTGGGCCAGCGCGGACGCGCCGGCGAGGCTGCACAGGCAGGTGGCGAGCAGTGAGCGGATCGTCATCGTGTGTCCCTCGGAGTCTTGTTGCTTCTCATGCGGCTACCCGATCGCGGCCTCGGCTCTTGGCGCGGTACAGCGCGCGGTCGGCGCGCTGCAGCAGCCCGTCGAAGCTGTCGGCGCCGCCCGCCTCGAGCGTCGCGACGCCGATGCTCAAGGTGACGTGCGGCGCGATGTCGGAGCCGGCGTGCGGCAGCCCCAGCGCGGCGACCGACTCGCGCAGCCGGTCGGCCAGTGCGAGCGCGGTGGCCGTGTCCGTGGCGGGCAGCAGCACGGCAAACTCCTCGCCGCCGATGCGCGCGACCAGGTCACCGGCGCGCCGCATCGCGGCCTGAAGTGCGCGCGCGACGCCACGCAGGCACTCGTCGCCGAGCGCGTGGCCGTAGGTGTCGTTGTAGCGCTTGAAGTAGTCGACGTCGCACAGCAGCACCGACAGCGCGACGCCGGCGCGCCGCGCGCGCCTGAACTCGATCTCCTTGACCTCGTCGAAATGGCGCCGGTTCGGCAGCCCGGTCAGCGGATCGCTGCGCGAGAGCGTCTCGAGCTGCGCGTTCATGCCCTGCAGCGCCTGCTGGGTGCGCATGATGTCGCCGAGCTGGGCCTCGTAGCGCGCGCTGTGCACCAGCGTCTGTGCGGTCATCGCGAGCAACGCGCGTTCGTCGGAGCGCCACGGGGCGACCGGTCCCGGCTTGCCAAACGCGATGAAGCCGAAGCGGTCGTCGCCGCCGTTCAGCGCGGCGAATGCGGTGGCGTCCATGGCCAGCGCGGTGAACGGCGCGGCAGCGGCGGCGCCGATCGTCGAGGCGAGCGCCTCGTGCGACGCCAGCACGGCCGACTCGTCGGTGTCGAGCAGCGCCTGCAGGCGCTCCCAGACGTCGGCGCCGATCTCCGGCACCGGCGCGATCGTGCCGTCGCGCCGCCACGCACGCAGCAGCCGATACGACCCGCCGCCCTCCTCGCGCCGGTACCACAACGCGTGGCTGGCGCCGAGCGCGAGCGCCACCTCGCGCAGGCACTCGGACAGGTAGGCCTCGAACTCGTCGTAGGGCGCGTTGATGAGGCGATGCGACAGGCCCAGCACGAGCTGCTGCGCGCCGGTCAGCGCCTCGAGCTCGGCGGTGCGCGCACGCACCAGCTCGGCGAGGCGGTCACGGTGCTCGGCGAGCTCGCGCTCGTAGCCGCGCTGGCGCTGCAGGTAGTCCTGCAGGCTCGTCTGCAGGCCGTTGACGCCGGCCTCCAGCAGCGTCAGCTCGTCGCGCCGGCCGCGCCGGCGCACGAGGCGCAGCGCGCGGTCGAGCGTCTCGGGGCGCAATTGCCCGAGGTGCGCGGCGATGTGCTGCACGTGGACCGTCACCGAGCGGTTGAACATCCACATGATCAGCCCGGCCAGCAGCACCGACTGGACCAGCTGCGTCAGCACGATGCTGCTGACCTCGCTCTGCAGCCGCTCCCACAGCACACGCTCGTCGCCTTCGAGGCGCAGCTCGCCGACGACCTCGCTCGCGCCGGCGTACGGTTCGTAGCTCAGCGTGCGCTGCAGCTCGGGCACACGCGCCGACGCCTCCCAGCCCGGGCGGATCCGGTCGATCACCTGCGCGACCCGGTTGGCCTGCTTGACGGTGAGCTGCACGCGCCCGACCGACGTGGCCTGCGCGGCGCTCGCGACGTGTGTCTCGAGCGCGTCGCGGTCCATCTCCCAGATCGCCTTCGCGAGGGAACGCTGGAACACCTGGTCGATCAGGTGCAGCTCGGCGGTCATTGCGTCGCGCTGGCGCTGCCAGGCCGACCAGGTGCGCAAGGCCACCGTAGCCAGCGCGAACAGCAGGCAGAAGCCGAGCGTCGCCAGTACGAGCTGGCGCCCGAGCGACGCTGTCGCCGCAGAAGTCGACGAGGGGGTCGGCGCGCCGTCCGGCGCCGCCGGCGTCAGAGCCATTTTTTGTTCAGCGCGTCGTAGCGGCCGCTTTTCTTGATCGCCTCCAGGCCCTTCCTGAAGCGCTCGACGACGGCGTCCGGCGTCTTCAGGCTGAAGGCCATGTACAGGCCGTCGTTGCCGCCGAGGTCGGGCAGGTGCAGCGAGCGCACCAGCGTCTTCGCCGGGTCGTCGCCGGCGCGGCGCGCCAGGTGGTGCGCGACCAGGTCGTTGGCGACCCACAGCTCGACGCGGCCGTGGCGCAGCTTCTCGTAGTTGAACTCGTACTTGTTGCTCGACTGCAGGTTCTTGCCGAGCGCGAAGCCCTTCGAGACGAGGTACTGCTCGCCGGCGTCCTCGTTGACGGTCGCGGTCTGGTAGGCCTTGGCGTCGTCGAGCTTGCCGAGCGTGACCGGGTGGTCGGCGCGCGAGAACAAATACCAGTCGGACGGCGCGACGACGCCGACCCACTTGAACAGCTTGTCGCGCATCGCGGTGCGCGTGATCGAGTAGATCAGCACGTTCTCGCCGTTCAGCGCGATGTCGTAGGCACGTGCCCACGGCATCGACTGGATCGGCGCAGCGACACCCACTTCCTTCAGCACCGCCTCGACGACCTCGGTGCTCAGCCCGGTGATCCGGCCGTTCTCGGTCAGGTTGTAGGGCGGGAATTCCTCGGTGACGATGCGGATCGGGGGCTCGGCTGCGCCCGCGGCGCCGGCCAGCGCGGCGAGCACCCAGGCGCAGACCGCCCGCGTGAAGCTGAATCGAAACATGACCGTGCACCCCTGACCGTCGCGCCCGAGGGCGACTCGACCGGGTTTTCGGCCATGGCGCGCGCGGCTTGAGCCGCCGGCGTGGCACCGACCGTGTCAGAGTCCCGCGGCGCCGATCACCTGGTGCCGGATCGCCAGGTGTGCGAGCGCAGCGGAGGTCGTCACGCCGAGCTTGTCCTTGATCACGGTCTGGTGGTTCGAGACGGTCTTCACACTCAGCTTGAGCGCCTGCGCACATTCGAACGGCGACGCGCCCTGCGCGAGCAGGCGGAAGACCTCGAACTCGCGCCCGCTCAGCGACGCGAGGCGTGCGCCCTCGTCGAGCGGGTCGCGCCGCAGCAGCGAAGCAGGCAACTCAGGGGCGAGGTAACGCTCGCCGGCGTGCAGCGCGCGCACCGCGTCGACCAGGCTGTCGGGTGCGCTCGCCTTGGTCAGGAAACCGCGCGCGCCGGCCTCGAGCGCACGCCGCACGAGCAGCGCGCCGTCGTGCATGCTGAAGACCAGCACGCGCGCTGCGGCGTCGCGCTGCAGCACGCGGCGCAGCAGCGTCAGCCCGCCGCCGCCGGGCATCGAGAGGTCGGTGACCAGCACGTCGGGCGCGTGCGCGGCGAACGCCGCATAGGCTGCGTCGCCGTCGCCCGCCTCGGCGACGACACGGATGTCGCCGGTCTGATCGAGCAGCCGCTGGTAGCCGGCGCGCACCACCGGGTGGTCGTCGGCGAGGATCACGCGGATCATGCGGCGCGCTCCAGATCCGCCTCGACGAGCCTGCCGCGCGCCGCCGCGAACGGAATGTGCAGCGCGAGGCACACGCCGCGGCCGAGCGTGCTCGTGACCTCGAGCGTGCCGCCGACCGCCGCGGCGCGCTCGGTCGCGCCGAGCAGGCCCAGTCCGCGCGAGACGGCGCCGACGTCCATGCCACGGCCGTCGTCCTCGATCACGACCTGCAGCGCGCCGTCGGCACAGCCGAGCACGACCTCGACGCGGCGTGCGCGTGCATGCCGCATCACGTTGGTCAGCGCCTCCTGGACGATGCGATAGACGGCGACGTTCACCACATCGTCGAAGCCATCGTCGACACCGTCGCAGCGCAGCTCGCAGGCCACGCCGCCGCGCCGCGCCCAGGCCTCGCAAAGTGCCTGCAGCGCACCGACCAGGCCGAGCGCGTCGAGGTCGGCCGGGCGCAGCCGGCGCAGCAGGTCGCGCACGAGCTGGTGCAGGTTGTGCGCAGCGGCGTCGGCGCGCTGCGCGGCCGCCAGCATGCCGGCACGGTCGCTCGCGGCGGCGCGGCGCAGCCACGCGGTCTCGACGCGGACCGCGCTGCAGGCCTGCGCGAACTCGTCATGCAGCTCGCGCGCCAGGGCGCGGCGCTCGTTCTCCTGCAGCGCGATCAAGCCCTGCGCGAGTTCGCGGTTGTGGGCGAGCAGCTCGCCGGCGTGCAGCTCGGCCTGGATGCGCCGGTGCAGCGCGTCCTCGGCTTCGTTGCGGCGCCGCCAGGCCACCCAGGCCAGCCCCGCGGCGAGCACCGCGAGGCCGAACGCGAGCTCGTCGGCATCCCAGCTCTCGTGACGCGCCGCCCAGCCGGCAAAGCGCTCGTGCAGGTCGAACGCCGCCGCGAGCGCGTAGCTCGCGAGCGCGACGCCGACGGCCCACAGCAGGTCGCGCCGCCAGCGCCCGCGCGCGATCGGCTGTTCATCCGCCGACACGCAGCATCCCCATCTTCTCGACCACGATGCGCTCGCGCGCGTACTGCTCGCGCAGCCAGACGCCGTAGTCGGCTGGACCGAGGTAGTCGAGCTCCTGGTCGTACTTGGAGAGCTCGTGCACGAAGGCCGGGTCGAACATCGCCTTGCGGAACGCGTCGTGCAGCGCCGTCACGATCGGTGCGGGCAGGCCGCGCGGGCCGCCGAGCCCGTAGGGCGACATCGCGACGATGTTGTGGCCGAGCTCCTTCAAGGTCGGCACCTGCGGCCAGCGCGGCGAGCGTTTGGCGGCGAAGGTTGCGAGAAGGCGCAGCCGGCCCGAATCGACGAAGGGCGCGAAGCCGGTCGAGTTGACGCCGACCATCACCTGGCCAGTGTCGACCGCAAGCGTCAGCTCCGAGGTGCCCTTGTACGGCACGTGGATGTAGCGCATCCCGTGCGAGGTGAACAGCTCCTCGAGCACGATGTGCGGCGTCGTGCCGACGCCGTTCGTCGCGATGCTGAGTTCACCCGGCTTCGCACGCGCGAACGCGAACAGGTCGTCGAGGCTGCGGAAGGCGCTGCCCGCGCCGACCAGCACGCCGAACGTGACCCCCGAGATCTGGATGATCGGCGTCACGTCGCGCACCGGATCCCACAGCACCTTCTGCGTGTGCGGCACGCGCAGCACCGGCTGGGGAATCTGCGCGATCGTGTAGCCATCGGGCTCGGCCTGCTGCAGGATCGGCATCGCGAGCGTGCCGCCGGCGCCGCCGCGGTTCTCGACGTTCATCGTCTGGCCGAGCTGGCGGCCGGCGAGCTCGGCGAGCAGGCGCAGGCAGATGTCGGTCGCGCCACCCGCGGCCCACGGCACCCACAGCGTGATCGGCTTGTGCGGGAAGCCGTTGCCCGGCGCGGCGCGCACGCCGGCGGCCGCGCCGCCGAGCGCGGCAGCGGCGAGCAGGAAATCGCGGCGTGTCTTCATCCGCCGCCCCCGCCCCGCTTGGTCAACCCGCCGAAGCCGCGCTGCGGGTCGTAGCCCCAGCAGGCGACGACGAAGAACACGACCAGGCAGCCGAGCACGACGTACGGCGCGAGGCCCGGATCCTTGCCGTAGAGCGCGAAGCGGATCCA
>Ga0075366_10002155_pt1 | contig 10029 bp, 8 predicted proteins | sample EndMethybrTD3031_FD_72351 | JGI IMG/M metagenome (GOLD analysis project Ga0075366, IMG submission 72351) | Populus endosphere microbial communities from Tennessee, USA - Endosphere MetaG P. TD hybrid TD303-1 | ecosystem: Host-associated > Plants > Roots > Endosphere | place: USA: Tennessee... | reverse complement strand
TTCTACGGTGGGCGCAACCCGACCTGGAGCCACGTGACGTTGCGCCATGTGCTGCGCGACCACGCGCAGCGCTGCAGCAAGCTTGGCTGGATCGACCTGCACACCGGCCTCGGGCCGAACGGCGTCGGCGAGCGCATCTTCGCCTGCCGGGACGACGCCGCGGCACTGGCCCGCGCGCGCGCCTGGTGGGGCGACGGCGTTACGTCGATCTACGACGGCAGCTCGTCGTCGGCTCCGCTGCAGGGCCTGATGTGGCTGGCGGCGTATGAAGAATGCTCGCAGGCCGAGTACACCGGCATCGCGCTCGAGTACGGCACGCTTGCGCTCGACCAGATGATCGGGGCGCTGCGCGCCGATCAGTGGCTCGAACTGCATCCTGAGGCGCCGCAAGAGCAGCAGCGCCAGATCAAGCAGCAGACCCGCGACGCCTTCTACACCGACACCGATGTGTGGAAGCAGCGCATCGTCGAGCAGGCGATCGACGCCGCGCACGGCGCGGTGCGCGGGCTGGCCGTTCGCTAACTTGGGCCCGCGAGCCGATCAGCGCCTGGCCTGAGTGCCGGGCAACAGACCTCGCGTGACGAGTTCGGCCTCGCAGTCGGCCGCGTCGCGAAACTGCAGCGCCTGCCAGCCCGCAGCCTGGGCTGCAGCCACGTTGTGCGCGACGTCGTCGATGAAGAGCGTGCGCACCGGGTCGATGCCGAACGCCTGAGTTGCGTGCGTGAAGATCGCCGGGTCGGGCTTGATCAGGTTCACCCGCGCCGAGAACACACCCGCGCGGAACAGCCCGATGAACTCGTGGTTCGCTTCCAGGTGGTCCGCGTAAGGCGCCGGCATGTTCGACAGGAAGTACAGCGCGTGGCCGACATCGTGCAGCCGGTGCAGCAGCGCGACCGTGTCGCGCAGCGGTTCGAGCTCGTGCGGGATCGCGTCGATCACGTTGCGCACGTCGGCCAGCGCGAGCCCTGTGCGTACCGCGATGCGCTCGGCGAGCGGCCCGGCTTCGATCATGCCGCGGTCGAACTCGCCCCAGTCGCCGGCGAAGCCCTCGAAGAAATCGGCGATCAGCGCCTGCGTCTCGGCCCCCGTGCGGGTACGTTCGGGAATCAGGCGCGCCAGGAACTCATGCGGCTGCCAGCGGAACAGCACGCCGCCGAAATCGAAGACGATGTTCATCCGCGCAGGCGCTGCATCAAGCCTGCGGTCGAGGCGTCGAGCCCCTGCACGTCGCCGGACGCGAGCCGCGGCAGCAGCGCATTGCACAGTGCCTTGCCGAGCTCGACGCCCCATTGGTCGAAGCTGTTGATGCCCCACAGCGCGCCGCTCGTGAACACGCGGTGCTCGTACAGCGCGATCAGTGCGCCGAGGGAGCGCGGCGTCAGCTGCTCGAGCAGCAGCGTCGTGCTCGGACGGTTGCCGCTGAAGGTGCGGTGGCGCGCGAGCGTGTCGGGTGCCATGTCTTTCGCGGCGGTCGGAGCCTTCTCGGCACGCGCCTCGTCGGTCGACTTGCCGAGCATCAGCGCCTGCGCCTGCGCGAGGCCGTTCGCAAGCAGCATCGTGTGCTGGCGCTCGAGCTGCTCGAACAGCGGGCCATCGAGCCCGCTCAAGGCGTGGGTCGGGTGGCGCACCAGGATGAACTCGACCGGGATCGGGTCGGTGCCCTGGTGCAGCATCTGGAAGTACGCATGCTGACCGTTGGTGCCGGGTTCGCCCCACACGACGGGGCTGGTCGAGAAAGGCAGCGTCTCGCCGGCGAGGTCGACCCGTTTGCCGTTGCTCTCCATCTCGAGCTGCTGCAGGTAGGCCGGCAGCCGCTTCAGCCCCTGGTGATAGGGCGCCACGCTGCGGCTCGTGAAGCCGTGAAAGTTGCGGTACCAGACGTCGATCAGCCCGAGCAGCAGCGGCAGGTTCTTTGCCGCGGGCGCGCTCGCGAAGTGTTCGTCCATCGCATGAGCGCCGGCGAGCAGTGCGCGGAAATGCTCGGCCCCGATCGCCAGCGCAATCGGCAGACCGATCGCCGACCACAACGAGTAGCGCCCGCCGACCCAATCCCAAAAGCCGAAGGTCGTCTTGATACCGAACGCCGCGGCGGCCTCGATGTTGGTGGTGGTCGCAACGAAGTGCTTCGCGGTGTCCGTCCCGCCGGCAGCGACGAACCAGGCCTTCGCGGCATTCGCGTTGGCCATCGTCTCCTGCGTCGTGAAAGTCTTGCTCGCGATGACGAAGAGCGTTTCGCTCGGCTTCAGGCGGCGCAGCACGGGCGCGATGTCGTGGCCGTCGACGTTGGAGACGAAGTGCAGCGTCAGCCCCGGGTGCGCGAACGCGTCGAGCGCCGGCACCACCATCTGCGGGCCAAGGTCGCTGCCGCCGATGCCGATGTTGACGATATGCCGGATGCCGCTGGCCGCGGTGTCGCGCACGCTCTCGACGTAAGCGAGCATCGCATCGAGCACGTGGTGAACGTCGGCGAGTGCCGCGGCCGGCACCAGGCTCGAGCCGCGCGGGGCGCGCAGCGCCGCGTGCAGCACTGGCCGGCCCTCGGTCGTGTTGATCGCCTCGCCGGCGAACATCGCCGCGCGGCGCGCCTCGACGCCGCATTCGCGCGCCAGGTCGAGCAGGAAATGCAGCGTTGCGGTGTCGATCAGGTTCTTCGACAGATCGGCGAAGACTTCCGGAGCCTCGATGCCGAGCGCGCCAAAGCGGTTCGGGTCACGGGCGAACGCTTCACGCAGATCGAAGTCGCGGCCGTGTGCTTCGAAGTGGCCGTGCAGCGCCGCCCACGCCTCGGTCCGATCGCAGCGCACTCCTGTCGGGATACTCACTTCAGCGCCTCGATCAGCCCGTCGAGCTTGGCGGCGTCGGCCGCGAACACTCGGATGCCTTCGGCGAGCTTGTCGCTGGCCATCGCGTCGTCGTTCAGCGCATAGCGGAAGCTCGCTTCGTTGTACGTGACCGCGTGGATCGGCGCGCCCTCGGCCGCCTTCGGATCGAGCGCACGCGTGAGAGGCTCCTCGCTGGCCTTGAGCTCGCCGAGCAGCTCGGGGCTGATGGTGAGCAGGTCGCACCCGGCGAGCGAACGGATCTGGCCGATGTTGCGAAAGCTCGCGCCCATCACCTCGGTCTCGATGCCGAACTTCTTGTAGTAGGTGTAGATCCGCGCCACCGACTTGACGCCCGGATCATTGGCACCGGCGTTGGAAGCCTCGTCCCAATCCTTGCCGGCTGCCTTCTTGTACCAGTCGTAGATGCGGCCAACGAACGGGGAGATCAGCGTCACCCGCGCCTCGCCGCACGCGATCGCCTGGCTGAACGAGAACAGCAGGGTGAGGTTGCAGTGGATGCCTTCGTGCTCCAGCACGCGAGCAGCCTGGATGCCTTCCCAGGTCGACGCGAGCTTGATCAGGATGCGCTCGCGTGCAATGCCGGCCGCCTCGTAGTGGGCAATGATGCGGTGGGCGCGCGCGACGCTCGCCGCGCAGTCGAACGCGAGACGCGCATCGATCTCGGTCGACACCCGACCCGGCACGATCTTCAGGATCTCGAGACCGAAACGCACGAGCAACTCGTCGGCGATCGCGTCGTTCGGTTCGCCCTTGTGCTTCGCGACGGTTTCCTTCAGCAGCGGCGTGTATTCGGGCTTCTGCACCGCCTTCAGCAGCAACGAGGGATTGGTGGTCGCGTCGCGCGGCGCGTACTGCGCGAGCTGCTTGAAATCGCCGGTGTCTGCAACAACGGTGGTGAACTGTTTGAGTTGATCGAGCTGGTTCATCGTCTGCCCCTGAAGAAACTCAATTAGAACCCGAGCCGGACCCGCTCATGCATGCCCCGGCGCGAGTTGTTTGCCGGAAGTAACCGATTTCCAGGCCACGTTTGACCGGGGAAAGAAACTTCGGCATCATCGTTGCTGAAATAAAGTTACAGCCTATGTCCTTCGACCTCGTCTTCTTCGGCGGCACCGGCGACCTCACATGGCGCAAGCTGATGCCGGCTCTCTTCCAAGCCTTCCGTCACGGCAAGCTTCCGCCGGACGGACGCATCCTCGGCGTCGCGCGCGACGACCAGACCGACGACCAGTACCGCGCCTGGCTGAAGGAGCGCTTCCAGGACGTGATCGATGCGAAGCGCCCGAGCGACGAGGAGTTCGCCCGCTTCGCCGAGATGCTGCACTACCGCCGGCTCGACCTCTCGCAGCCCGAGCACTATCAGCGCCTGAAAGACTGGCTGGGCGAGCGCAATGCCGACACCGTGGTGCTGTACCTCGCGACCAGCCCATACCTCTTCCCGCAGATATGCGAACAGCTCGGCACGGCAGGGCTGAACGGCCCGAAGGTGCGCGTCGTCCTCGAGAAGCCGCTCGGTCACGACCTCGCCAGCGCGCAGGAGATCAACCGGGTCGTGCGTTCGGTCTTCAGGGAAGAGCAGGCTTTCCGCATTGACCACTACCTCGGCAAGCCTTCCGTGCAGAACCTGATGGCGCTGCGCTTCGGCAACGTGCTGTTCGAGCCGCTGTGGCGGCGCGAGAGCATTGCGAACATCCAGATCACGCTCGCCGAGGACATCGGCGTCGGCACGCGCGGCGACTTCTACGACAAGACCGGCGCGCTGCGCGACATGATCCAGAACCATGCGCTGCAGTTGCTGACGATGATCGCGATGGAGCCGCCGAGCAGCAGCGACGCCGACGCGATCCGCGACGAGAAGCTGAAGGTGCTGCGCTCGCTGAAGCCGTTCACCGAAGAGAGCGTCGCACGCGACGTCGTGCGCGGCCAGTACCGCGCCGGCACCGCCGAGGGCAAGCCCGTTGCAGGTTATCGCGAGGAACTGAAGGTGCCGCCCGGAAGCCAGCGCGAAACCTTCGTCGCGCTGCGCACACAGGTGCAGAACTGGCGCTGGGCCGGCGTGCCCTTCTATCTGCGCACCGGCAAGCGCCTCGCGGCGCGCGACGCGCAGATCGTCGTGAACTTCCGCCAGACGCCGCACAACATCTTTGCCGGCATCAACGCGCCGAACAAGCTCGTGATCAAGCTGCAGCCCGAAGACGGCCTCGAGCTGCATCTGCTCGCTGCAAAGGGCGCGGGCCAGCACGAGCCGCTGACGCCGGTCTCGCTCGACCTCGACTTCGACAAAGCCTTCGCCGAAAACCGGGTCGGCGCGTACGAGCGGCTGCTTCTCGAAGTGATCGCCGGGCGCCTGAACCTCTTCGTGCGCAGCGACGAGCAGGAGCAGGCATGGCGCTGGGTGGAGCCGGTGCTCAACGCGTGGGAGAACGACAGCACGGGGCCGCGCATCTACGCGGCGGGCACCTGGGGTCCGGCGGCGGCGAGCGCGCTGGTTGCGCGCGACGGCTACGCGTGGTCGGAAGAGCAGTGATGACGGCCCCTCGCCGCACCAGCACGTGGGTCGATCGGTGATGCTCGACCGCATCAAGGCATCGATCCCCGCGCTGCCTCCGGCCGAGCAGCGCGTGGCGAAGCTCGTGCTGGCCGACCCGCGCAACTTCGCGCTGCTGCCGGTCGGCGAACTGGCCGAACGTGCGCACGTCAGCAAGCCGACCGTGGTGCGCTTTTGCCGCAGCGTCGGCTACGACGGGCTGGCCGACTTCAAGCGCAAGCTTGCGGGCAGCGTCAACGAGGGCGTGCCGTTCGTGCACCGTGCCGTCGACGAAGACGACAAGACCGGCGACATCGTCGTCAAGGTGATCGACAACGCGGTGAGCGCGCTGCTGAAGTACCGCAACGACGCCGCGAGCCACGCGTTCGAGCGCGCGATCACGGCGCTTGCCAGCGCGGGCATGGCCGGCAAGCGCATCGAGTTCTACGGCGTAGGCAACTCGGGCATCGTGGCGCAGGACGCGCAGCACAAGTTCTTCCGCCTCGGCGTGCATTCCACCGCCGTCAGCGACGGCCACGTGCAGTTGATGAGCGCGACCATGCTCCGCAGCGGCGACTGCGCCGTGATCATCAGCAACTCGGGCCAGAGCCGCGACCTGCTCGACGCCGCCGAGATCGCGCGCAAGAAGGGCGCGACGCTGATCATCGTGACCGCCAGCGGCTCGCAGCTCGCGCAGATGGCGCAGACGAGCAACCAGATCCTGCTCGCGGTCGATCACCCGGAAGACTTCGACCGCTACAGCCCGATGGTCTCGCGCCTGCTGCACCTTGTGGTCATCGACATCCTCACGACAGCGGTCGCGCTGCGCCTGCCCGGCGAGACGCTTCGGCCGATGCTGCAGGAGATCAAGAAGAACCTGCGGACGCGGCGCTACGCGCAGCCCTGAGTTGCGCGGCGCGACTGCCGGCGTCAATCTCGCCGGCGAAAGGCAAGCCAACCAGCCACCGCGGTGAAGGTCGCGACCACCAACGCGACGATCGCGAACCCGTGCTCGTTCTGCGCGAGCGGCACGCCGCCGACGTTCATGCCGAACAGGCCGGCGAGGATGTTGATCGGCAACGCGAGCACGGTCACCACGGTCAGCGTGAAGACCGATCGGTTGGTCTGCTCGCCGACCTGCGCGGCGAGCTCTTCCTGCAGCAGCTTGATGCGCTCCTGCAGCGCCGCGAGGTCGCGGATGACGAGCGAGAACTCCTCGGTCGCCTGGCGCAGCTCGTCGATGTCGTCGGGCCGCACCCATGGCGGCGGCTGGCGCAGCAGCCGGAACAGCGCGCCGGGCTCGGGCGCGAGCAGCCGCTGCAGCCGCACCAGCACGCGACGCTGCTTGCCGAGCTCGCCACGCGTGTGCCGCAGGTGTCCCTGCAGCACGCTGTCTTCCATCGTGTCGACACGCACCGTCGCATCGCGCACGATCCGCACGAGCACGTCGCCCTGGTCGTGGAAGAGGTGGTTCAGCAACGCCACCGGCGAGTCGAACCGGAAGCCCTGCTTCACCGCCTCGCGCAGGCGGTCTACCGAGCGCAGCGGATGCGTGCGTGCGCTGACGATGACCTGCTCGCGCACCGCGAGCCACAGCGTCTTGATCTCCGACGGATCGAACGAGAACTCATAGGCCACGTCGTTGACGACCGCGAGCAGGTGGTCCTGCGCATCTTCGATGCGCGTCGAGCGCGAGCCCTGGCGCAGCGCTTCGTAGAACTCCACCGGCAGCGCCGCGTGCTCCTGCATCCAGCGCTCCGCAGACGCGTCGGTCAGGTTGAAGTGCAGCCAGACGAAGCCTTGCCGCTCGGCCGGCGGCGTGGCGAGCCACTGCGCGGCTTCGCCGAGCGGCACCGGCCGGCCCGCGTCGCCTGGCAGGAAGAGGAACCCGCACAGCAGGCCCCGTTCGTCGAATGCGATGGATGACGCGAGCGGAGCCTTCATGCACTGACCTTCGTCTACTGACCTTCCATTCGGGGCGCCGTAGTCTGGCAGCCCTCGGTGACGCGGTCATGACTGTCGCCGACGCGACTCGCGCCGCCCGCGGCACGGGCATAGACTGACCCGACAACAACCAGAGGAGACAGCGATGATCCGGACCCTCCTGGCCAGCCCGGCCGTTCGTTGCGGCGTTGCCGCCGTGGCGCTGTTGCTGAGCGCCTGCGCGGCATCGCCACCGAGCCGCCCCGCGGCCTGGGGCGCCCCCGAGGTGCTGGTCGCGCCTTCGGCATTCTCCGGCGTGCACGGTCTTGCGGTCGATGCGAAGGGCCGCCTGCTGGCGGGCAGCGTCGTCGGTTATTCGATGTGGGAGGTCGATCGCAAGAGCGGTGCCGCCAAGGTCTTCATCGGTGCGCCCGAAGGCCAGGCCGACGACATCGCAGTGGGCCCGAAGGGCGAGCTTGCGTGGACCAACTACCTGATGGGCATGCTGCGCTATCGGGAGAGCGACACGGCCCCGATGAAGGTGCTGGCGAAAGACCTGCCCGGCCTGAACTCCACCGACTTCGATCGCCGCAACGGCAAGCTTTACGCGTCGCAGGTATTCCTCGGCGATGCGCTGTGGGAGATCGACGTGAGTGGCGGCAAGCCGCCGCGCCTGATCGTGAAGGACATGGGCGGCTTCAACGGCTTCGAAGTCGGCCCCGACGGCATGTTGTACGGGCCGCTGTGGTTCAAGGGCCAGGTCGTCAAGATCAATCCCGAGAACGGCGCCATCGCGGTCATCAACAGCGAGTTCAAGACCCCCGCCGCCGCAAACCTCGACGGCAAGGGCAACCTCTGGGTCGTGGACACGCGCACCGGCGAGCTCTGCAAGGTCGAGCTGACAGGGCCGAATGCAGGCCGCAAGACGGTGATGAAGCAGTTCAAGACCGCACTCGACAACCTCGCGATCGCCTCCGACGGCACGATCTACGTCTCGAACATGGCCGACAACTCGGTCGAGTCGTACAACCCCGCGAACGGCGAGACGCGCATGCTCACCGGCGGAAAGCTCGCCGTGCCGGCGGGCCTGAAGTACGACGACGGATCGCTCTACGTGGCCGACATCTTCGGTTTCCGCCAGGTCGACGCGAAGAGCGGCGCGGTGAAGGACATCTTCCGGATGCAGGCCTCCGAGATGGAGTACCCGTTCGCGGTCGGGGTGTCGGGCAAGCAATTCGCGCTGACCTCGTGGTTCACCGGCACCGTGCAGTTGGTCGATCGCACGACGCTGAAGACGAACTCGATGATCCACGGCCTGAAGGCGCCCTACGACGCGCTGCCGATGGAAGACGGCAGCGTGATCTACGCCGAGATCGCGACAGGCAACGTCACGCGCGCGAGCGGCGCCGATTTCAAGCAGACGAAAGTGATCGCGAGCGGCCTCGCCGGCCCCGTGCAGATGGCGCTCGGCCGAGACGGCGCCCTGTACGTGACGGAAGCGGCCGGCAAGCTGACGCGAATCAACATCGCCGACGGCGCCAAGACCGAGGTGGCCGGCGGGCTGGCGCTGCCCGAGGGCGTGGCGCAGACACCGTGGGGCAGCTTCGTCGTTGCCGAGGCCGCGGCTCGACGCCTCGTCGAGATCGACCCGGCCACCGGCGCGAAGCGCACGATCGCCGAGAACCTCGAGATCGGCTTGCCGGCCGGCCCGGGCATGCCGCCGCCGTACTGCGTGACGGGCGTTGCCGTCGGCCCCGACGGCACGGTCTACTTCACGGCGAACCGCAACAACGCGCTGTACCGCATCCGGCCGCAGCGCTGAATCCGCAGATCAGCGCGAGCCAGCGGTGAGCTTCGCGAGCAGCTGGCTCGCCGCCATCTCGGATGCGACCGAGCGGTCGAGCGTCGAGCGCGACAGGCCCGACACCGCGTAGTGCATGTTCTCGTAGACCTCGCCGGCCGCGGGGTATGCGCTCAGCACCGCGTTCAGCGCGTCGGTCGGCAGCCCTTCGTCGAGCGCGGCCTGAAGCTGCAGCACCAGCGCGCGGTACTGATCGGCGCTCGCGCCGGAAGGGACGCGCTCCACTCGCTCGAGCAGGCGCGCAAGCGCAATCACTGTTTCGAGACGGGTCTTGAAAGAGTCGAGACGGGGTGCAGACATCGTGGGTTCCTCGCGGCCCCCGCGCGTGGCGGGGAGATGAGTCCAAGCTGCGGCCAAAACCCGCCAGTTCAAGCCACCGCCCGCACCGCCGCCTTCTCACCCGCATTGCCACGCGCCAGCACCGGCTTGAGCGCCACGCCGGTGTGGCTGGCCTGCATCGCCGCGAGGCGCTCGGGAGTCGTCGCTGCGACGACCTTGCCGCCGTTCACGCCTCCTTCCGGGCCGAGGTCGATGATCCAGTCGGCCTCGGCGACCACATCGAGGTCGTGTTCGATCACGACGACGCTGTGCCCGCCGTCGACGAGCCGGTGCAGCACGCGGATCAGCCGTTCGACGTCGGCCATGTGCAGCCCGACGGTCGGCTCGTCGAGCACGTACAGCGTGTGCGGCGGCTTGTTGCCGCGGCGCGTGATGTCGTCACGCACCTTGCTCAGTTCGGTCACGAGCTTGATGCGCTGCGCCTCGCCGCCGGACAACGTGGGCGAAGGCTGGCCGAGCGTCAGGTAACCGAGCCCGACGTCCTTCAGCAGTTGCAGCGGGTGGCTGATCGCGGGCATCGACGCGAAGAACTCGAC
>Ga0075366_10002154_pt1 | contig 10031 bp, 8 predicted proteins | sample EndMethybrTD3031_FD_72351 | JGI IMG/M metagenome (GOLD analysis project Ga0075366, IMG submission 72351) | Populus endosphere microbial communities from Tennessee, USA - Endosphere MetaG P. TD hybrid TD303-1 | ecosystem: Host-associated > Plants > Roots > Endosphere | place: USA: Tennessee... | reverse complement strand
GCCGTGTGCGGTGCTGATGCGTGTGCCTTGCAGGAGCCAGCGCGGGTAGTTGTCGACGCCGATCGAGATCAGCTGGATCCATTCGAGGCCGAACGGCCAGCCCGCGGGCTGCGGCTGCCGGCGCAGCTCGGGCAGGAACGGAAACGCGAGCAGCACCGACACCGCGTGCGGCAGCGGCCATTCGAGGCTGCGCGGGAGCGAGATGACTTCGAGGTCCGGTCGCGCGCGCTTCAGCATCTCGTCGAACTCGCGACCGAACTGGCTTGCGATGGTCCGCCCGGTCATGCGCCGGCTCCCAGCACCTTGAACCCGTGTGTGCCGTCGCGCGCGAGCTGCGCGACGAGGCCGAACTCCCAGTCGAGGTAGGCCTGCATCGCCTCGCGCGGGTTGTCGGTGCCTTCGTAGGGGCGGCGGTAGCGCTTGGCGGGTGCGACCGCATCGGGCGCCGGGGCGTGCGGCGGCCAGGCGTCGGTGGCGGCGAAGCGGGCGGACGGCACGCCGTCGAGCCAGGCCACGTCCCAGCCCATCTGCGCGAGCCAGTGCGCCGTCATCGGCGCGCGCACGCCATCGTCGTCGGCGAGCACGATGCGCGCGCCGCGCACCGGCGCGAACACATCCGTCTCTTGCACGAGCTGGCCGCCGGGCGCGCTGCCGAAGCCGGGCAGATGACCGGCGGCGTACTCCTCGGGCGTGCGCACGTCGTAGCGATAGACGGTGTGATCAGTCGGGTCAGGTCGGTCGAGCGCATCGGCGCCGAGCCGCTGCGCGCCGGCGCGTGCGGCGAGCGCGCGCGCGGCCTCACGCGCGTGGGCATGGTCGGCGTCACTCACCGAACCGAAGCGGCGTGTCTGGCCGTGCTCGAGCGCGAAGCCGGCGAGTGTCCATCCGATCGTGCCGTTGCGCAGCGCCGCGACCGGGTTCGGAATGCCGGCGTTGACGAGCGACTGCGTGCCGATGATGCTGCGCGTGCGACCGGCGCAGTTGACGATCACGCGCGTCGCCGGGTTCGGCGCGAGCGCACGCACGCGCAGCGCGAGCTCGGCGCCGGGCACGCTGATGCCCTGCGGGATGCTCATCGTGCGGTACTCGTCGAAGCGGCGCGCATCGAGCACCACGACGTCGGCCTTCGCGTCGAGTAGCGCCTTCACGTCCTCGGCCGCGAGCGACGGCGTGTGCCGTTCCTGCTCGACCAGCTCGCCGAAGGCCTTGCTCGGCACGTTGACGTCGCGGAACAGCTCGCCGCCGCCCTCGCGCCAGCCCGAAAGACCACCGTCGAGCAGGCTCACGCGCGAATAGCCGAGCGCCTGCAGACGCTGCGCGGCCGGTGCAGCCAGGCCTTCGCCGTCGTCGTAGACGACGATGTCGACATCGCGGCGCGGCAGCCGCCATGGCGCGTCGGCCTCTAGGCGCGCGAGCGTGAACTGGGCCGCGAACAGCGGATGTGCCTGCGCGAACGAATGCTCGTCGCGCACGTCGATCAGCGCGATCTCGCGGCGCGCGCGCAGCGCGTCGCGCACGGCGTCGCCGGTCACGACGGGCAAGGTGTCCTGAGTCATGGGGTGGCGCTGTCCTTCGAACGATCCCACAGGTTCGGCACCCAGGGGTTGGAGTAGCCGGAGACGAACGGCTTGCGCCCGCCCTCGGCCGGGTAGACCGAGCGACGCACCGCGCCGATGTTCGCGCCGTAGACGTGGATGCTGATCGAAACGCGGTCGTCGAACGCGTTGCGTACACGGTGGATGTCGCCGAGCCGCGGCGACACCGCCTCGACCTCTCCCGGCTCGAGGCGCACCGGCTCGCCGTGCGGCAGCGCGCGGCCGTCGCCGTCGAGCGTGTAGCGCTGCGACTCCTCGGCGCCGCGCAGCATGCCGATCAGGCCCCAGACGGTGTGATCGTGCACCGGTGTCGCCTGGCCCGGCCCCCAGACGAAGCTGACGACCGAGAAGCGCTCGAGCGGGTCCGCATGCAGCAGGTACTGCCGATAGTGCTGTGGATGCGGCTGCGCGAGCTCGGCCGGCAGCCAGCGCTCATCGACGAGCAGCCGCCGCAGCAACGGTGTCGCCGCGGCGAGCAGCGCGGGCTCGTCAGGGCGATGCGCGACGAGCTCGGTCAGCGCGACGACGAAGTCGCGCAGCGGGGCGATAGTGGTGCCGGCGTCACTCATCGTCATCGTTGCGGTTCAGTGTGCACGAAGATCGAAGACCTCTCTTAGACGGGGACACGGCTCACGCCTGCAGCACCGCGCGGCCGGCTGCGATGCAGGCGCTGTCGTCCTGCGGCGTGTGGACGCGGCCGCACAGCACGTCGCGGTGGTGGCGCTCGAGCGGGTTGGCGCGGGCGAGGCCGTGGTTGCTCGACAGGCGCAGCGCGCGCTCGACGACCTCGATCGCACGGCGCGTGACGCTCATCTTCAGCAGGCCGCTGTCGACCGCCGGCCAGGGCATGTTCGCATCGGCGGCGGCCGACGCCGCATCGAGCTGCACGCGGTTGGCGAGCAGCAGCGCTTCGATCTCGCCGACCGCCTCCTGCGCGCGCGGCAGCGTCGCGAGCGGTGCGCCGAGGTTGGACGGCACCCGCTCGCGCAGGAAGCCGACCAGCCAGTCGCGTGCGTTGTGCGCGATCGCATCGTAGAGCGTGCCGAGCAGCACGCTCATCCAGGCCTGCTGCAGTGGCGCATCCGGCGCGTCGATCCAGTCGCGCGGCGCGCGCAGGTCGACCGCGTGGTCGGCGGGCAGCAGCACGTCGTCGAACTGCACGTCGTGGCTCGCGCTCGCGCGCAGGCCCAGGCTGTCCCAGGTGCGCAGCACCTGCACGCCGTGCGCCTCGCGCGGCACGAGGAAGTGACCGACACGCGGCTGCGCCTCCTCGGTGCGCGCCCAGACGACCAGCCACGCGAGGCCCTCGCTGCCGGTGCTGTAGAGCTTGTGGCCGGACAGCCGCCAGCCTTGCGGCGTGCGCCGTGCCGTCGTCGCCGGCAGTCCGCCGCGCGCCGGCGAGCCGAGCTCGGGCTCGACACGCAGCGCGTTCGCCAGTGCGCCCTCGCGCACCGCGTCGCGCAGCACACGCTCGCGCAGCGCCGCGGGCCAGCGGCAGTCGGGCTGAGACAGCGCGCGTGTCTGCAGGAACTGCATCGTCAGCACCAGCGCAGTGGCCGGCTCGCCGCGTGCGACGGCGGCGATCAACTCGCGCGCACGGCGCAGGTCGGCACCAGCGCCGCCGAACTCGCGGCCGACCGCGAGCGCGAGCAGGCCGTGGCGATGCAGCAGCGTGAAGTTCTCGTGCGGGAAGCTCGCGTCCGCATCGTGGCGCGGCGCGCTCGCCGCCAGCGCGGCGGTGATCGCGGCGAGCGTGTCGGTCATGGTCGTGTTCCTGTGCAACGGGCTGCAGGGTAGGTGCGTGTCGCGCAGCACGTCAAACGTGCATTGCACAGATGAATATCCGATTTGATTCGTTGTGGAAGGCCCGGCCCGGGCGCTACGGTGCAGGCATTCCATCCCCACAGGAGCCCTCATGTCCGTCGAGATCATCGGCATGATCACCACGCAGAAGCAGTCCGAGATCCATCCGGCGCAGCCGCCGGTGATCGCCCCCGACTACGTGCGCCGTTTCGCGCAGGCGCACGAGCAGGCCGGCTTCGACCGCATCCTCGTGCCGCAGCACTCGACCGGGCCGGACGCGAGCCAGGTCATCGCCCATGCGGCCGCGGCGACCGAGCGGGTGAATTTCCTGCTCGCGCACCGGCCCGGCTTCATCGGCCCGGCGTTCGCGGCGCGCCAGCTCGCGACGCTCGAGAACTTCATCGGCGGGCGGCTCGCGGTACACGTGATCTCGGGCGGCTCGGACGAGGAGCAGAAGCGCGACGGCGACTTCCTCGACCACGATGCACGCTACGAGCGCACCGACGAGTACCTCGAGGTCGTGCGCAAGACCTGGACCGCCGACACGCCGTTCGACCACCACGGCAAGCTCTACCGCTACGAGCGCGCGTTCTCTGAGGTCAAGCCGCTGCAGAAGCCGCACATCCCGATCTACTTCGGCGGCGCATCCGAGGCCGCGCTGCGCGTCGCCGCCAAACATGCCGACGCCTACGCGCTGTGGGGCGAGTCGCTCGACCAGGTGCGCGAGCTGACGCGGCGCGTGCGCAGCGAGGCCGCAAAACACGGGCGCGCGCCGCGCTTCTCGGTCTCGGTGCGGCCGATCCTCGCGCCGACCGAAGGCCAGGCCTGGGACCGCGCCGAGCGCATCCTCGCCGAGACGCGCCGGCTGCGCAGCGACGCCGGCTGGTCGCGCGGCGGGCCGCAGCAGAGCGAAGGTGCGCGCCGGCTGCTGTCCGCGGCCGAACGCGGCGACGTGGTCGATACGCGGCTGTGGACCGCGATCGCGCGCGAGACTGGCGGCCGCTCGAACTCGACCGCGCTGGTCGGCACGCCCGAACAGGTCGCGCAGTCGCTGCTCGCCTACGTCGAGCTCGGCGTGCAGACGCTGCTGATCCGCGGCTTCGATCCGCTCGAGGACACGATCGCCTACGGCCGCGAGTTGATCCCGCGCGTGCGGGCGCTCGCCGCCGAACGCGAAGCGGCCGCCGCGGCACCACAGCGCGCTGCGGCCTGAAGGAGCGCACGCGATGAGCACCCTCACTGCCGAGCGCCGCGGCGCCACCGGGCTGGTCTTCAATGCGCAGCCGCAGCGCAGCTTCTGGTTCGACGAGGAGAACGAGCCGCCACGCTCGATCGAGCAGGAGCGCCGCCACCGCCGCGAGCGGCTCGCGATCGCATTCCGCCTGTTCGCGCGCTTCGGCTTCGATCTCGGCCTGGCCGGTCACATCACCGCGCGCGACCCCGAGCTCACCGACCACTTCTGGGTCAATCCGCTCGGGCTGCACTTCGGCCGCATCCGCGTCTCGGACCTGCTGCTCGTCAACAGCGCCGGCGAGATCGTCGTCGGCCGCGGCCCGCTGAACCAGGCCGCCTTCGCGATTCACGCAGCGATCCACCACGCGCGGCCCGAAGTCGTGTCGGCCGCGCACACCCACTCGCTCTACGGCAAGGCGTGGTCGGCGCTCGGCCGCCGGCTCGACCCGCTGACGCAGGATGCGTGTGCCTTCTTCGAGGACCACGGCCTGTTCGACGAGTTCACCGGCGTCGTGCTCGAGACCTCGGAAGGCGAACGCCTGACACGTGCGCTCGGCTCACACAAGGCGGTGATCCTGCGCAACCACGGCATCCTGACCGCCGGCCCGAGCGTCGAGGCCGCGGCCTGGTGGTACATCACGCTCGAGAACGCCTGCCGCACGCAGCTGCTCGCCGAAGCGGCCGGCACGCCGCGGTCGATCGACACCGCGACGGCGCGCCGCACCCACGCGCTGGTCGGCCAGCCGAACGGCGCGCGCCATGCGTTCGAGAGCCAGGCGCTCGGGCTGATCGAAGCCGAGCCGGAGGTGCTGACGTGAGCGCGCATGGCCGCTCCAAAGCGCTCACACCGGAGCGCGATCAGCGCGGAGGTTGCCTGATGAGCCGGCGCTTTCACACGCTGACGCGCCGCGCGGCCCTCGGCTTCGGCGCGGCGACGCTCGCGGCACCGGCCTTCGTGCGCGCAGCCGGCAAGCCACTGCTGAAGGCCGGCGACCAGAAGGGTGGTCTGCGTTCGCTGCTCGAATCGGCCGGCGAGCTCGAGCGGCTCGACTACGAGATCCGCTGGACCGAGTTCCCCGCGGCCGCGCCGCTGGCCGAGGCGCTCAACGCGCAGGCGGTCGACTCCGGGCCGATCGGCGATGCACCGCTGATCTTCGCGCTCGCGTCGGGAGTCAAGGCCAAGGCGGTCGCGGCGAACCGCTCCGATCCGTACGGCACCGCGGTGCTGACACGCGCCGACACCGGCATCACGACGCCGGCGCAGCTCAAGGGCCGCAGCGTCGCGACCAACCGCGGCTCGATCGGCCACTACGTGACCCTGCGCGCGCTCGCGTCCGCCGGGTTGAAGCCGGGCGACGTCGAGTTCCGCTTCCTTGCGCCGCCCGACGCGAAGCTCGCGCTCGTCAGCGGTTCGGTCGACGCGTGGGCAACCTGGGAGCCCTACACCGCAGTAGCCGAGACGGTCGACAAGCTGCGTGTCGTCGCGAGCGGCCGCGGGCTCTGGTCGGGGCTCAGCTTCATCGCCGCGACCGATGCAGCGCTGAGTGAGAAGCGCGAGCTGCTCGTGGACTTCCGCACCCGCGTCGCACGCGCTCAGGTGTGGGCGAACGATCACCTCGACGTCTACTCGCAGACGCTCGCACGCATCATCGGCATCCCGGTGCCGGCCGCGCGCCTCGCGTTCGAGCGCCGCGGCACACGCTACGTGCCGCTGGACGCGCAGGTCGCGGCCGAGCAGCAGAAGGCGGCCGACTTCTATCTCGAAGCCGGGCTGCTGCAGAAGCGGCTCGAAGTCGCGGGGAGTTTCGCGACGCTCGTGTGAGCTGATTCAGCCGCGGCCGCCGTGAAGTCCGGCACGGCCCCCTCCCGTCGCGCCTGCCTATCATCTGGTGCACGAGGCACCACGTGCCCGAGGGGAGGGGTTCCGATGGACATCGATCGCTTCAAACAACTGGTCGACCGCCTCGAGCGGGAAAGCGCGGTGGCTCCCGGCCTCTATCGCGCGAAGGTGGCGGCCCTGACGCTGCTTGGATTCGGCATCCTCGCGCTGATGCTGGGTGCGGTGGGTTTCGGGCTCTTCCTGCTGGTGGCGTTCGCCGTCGCCGTGGCGTTCAGCGGCGGCACCGCGCTGCTGCTTCTGTTCAAGTTCGGCAAGATCCTGATCTTTCTTGCGATTCCGCTGTGGTACCTGGTGAAGGCCGCGGTGCAGGCCCTGTTCGTGCGCCTGCCTGCGCCGCAGGGGCGCGAGATCACGCGCGCCGAAGCGCCCGCACTGTTCGCCGCGATCGATGCGATGCGCCGGCAGATGAAGGGCCCGCGCTTCCACCACGTGCTGATCGTCGACGACGTGAACGCGGCGGTCATGCAGCGTCCTGCGTTCGGCCTGATCGGGTGGCCGCGCAACTACCTCCTGCTCGGCCTGCCGCTGCTGGAATCGATGGCGCCGTCCGAGGCGCTGGCCGTGGTTGCCCACGAGTACGGTCACCTTGCCGGCTCGCACGGGCATTTCTCGGCCTTCATCTACCGGCTGCGCCACACCTGGGGCACGGTGCAGGCCTACACAGACCACATCCAGGGATGGCTCGGGCGCCTCGTGGCGCCACTCGTGCGCTGGTACGCGCCTTACTTCAACGCCTACACCTTCGTGCTGGCGCGTTCCGACGAGTACCAGGCCGATGCCGCGTCAGCCGAACTGGTCGGCACGGCGAACGCGATCCATGCGCTCAAGCGTGTGAACGTGGTTGCGCCGCAGCACCGCCGCTTCATGGAGCGCACGTTCGAGCGCGTGGATCACGAGGCGGCGCCGCCGCAGGACTTGATGCACCGCTGGATCGCGCAGGTCGGCGAGGCGCCGGCCGACGCCGACGCGCGGCGCTGGCTGGGCGACGCCTTGGACCGCGAAAGCCACATGACCGACAGCCATCCGACGCTGCGCGCGCGCCTGACCGCGCTGTCCGCGCCGGACGATGCGCTGCAGACGCCGCCTCCTCCCGTGAGCGGCGAATCGGCAGCGCAGGCATGGTTGGGGCCGCTGGCGGAGCGCTTGCGCGCGGAACTCCAGTCGAAGTGGGCCGAGCAGGTCGCGCAGCCCTGGGCCGAGCGCCACGCCGAAGCGCAAAAGCAACGGCAGCGCCTGAGCGAGCTTCGCGACATGCCCGCGCGCGAAGCCGACCAGGAGATCGAGATGCTGAGGCTCGCGATGCGGCTGGAGCCGCAAGCCGATCTGCGCGACGCCTTCGCGGCGTTCAACGCAGCGCACGCGAGTCACGCGCTGGGGCTGTTCCTTGAAGGCATGGTGCGCCTGGGCAAAGGGGAGCGCGAGGGGCTGAGCCTGCTCGAGCGCGCCATCGAGCTGGACCCCGAGGCCACCAAGCCGGCCTGCGAGCACGCGCATGCCTTCCTGAGCGAGCGCAAGGAGGCCGAAGCGGCCGAGTCGTACGCCGCGCGCTGGCGGCGGCGCGACGAACTGGAGACCTTGCGCGCGCAGCAGCTGCAGGAGATCGATCCCCGGCACGCATTGGCTTCGCACGGGCTGGATGCGCAGACGGTCGCTGCGCTGAAGGCACGACTTTCTGTCGAGGCACGCGCCTTCGTCGCGGAAGTCCACATCGCCCGGCGCGTGATTCCCGCCGACCCAAGCATGGTGCAGCTCGTGATGGGCGTGCAGCTCACCTGGTGGGGACGCCGACGCGGCAAGCAGCGCGAAGTGGTGGACCGCCTCGCTAGGCTGGAGTGGCCGGTCCCGCTGTTCTTGATCGCGCTCGACGGCCGGTATGCGCCATTGAGGAAGAAGTTTCGCGCGCTGGCGGACGCGAGGCTCGCTTGACGCGGACGCAAGCCGTCCTCAACGACTATCGCGCAGGTCACTCGATGTTCTGCACCTGCTCGCGCAGCTGCTCGATCGCGACCTTCATCTCGACCGAGATGTTGGTCAGCTCGAGCGACGCGGCCTTGGAGGCGAGCGTGTTGGCCTCGCGCAGCAGCTCCTGAATCAGGAAGTCGAGCCGCTTGCCGATCTCGCCGCCGGCTTCGAGCAGCCGCGCGATCTCGTCGAGGTGGGCGCGCAGGCGCGCCAGCTCTTCGGCCACATCGATGCGGATCGCGAACGCCGCCGCTTCGTTCAAGGCGCGTTCCTGCAGCGCCTCGCGCGTGATCGTCTGCGCCGCGCCGCTCGCCTCAAGCGCCTCGGTCCAGCGCTCGAGAAAGCGCTGCTGCTGGCGCTGCACGACCGCGGGCACGAGCGGCTCGGCCTGCACGGCGAGCTCGCGCAGGCGCGTCACACGCTCCATCAGGATCGCGACGAGCCGGTCGCCCTCGCGCTTGCGCGCTTCGCGCAGCCCCGCGACGCAGCGGCGTGTGGCCTCGAGCGCGGCCTCGTCGGGGCGCTCGCCGGCATGGCCCGCCTTGCACCATTGCATGACCTCGTGCACCGACAGGCCGGCGGCCTTGGGCAGCCAGCCCTGCACCGTGCTCTCGAGCTGCGCGAGGCGGTTCAGCTGGTCGGGTTGAGGCTGCGGCCAGGCAGTCTCGGTTTCGCTGCGCGCGTTCAAGCGCAGCTCGATCTTGCCGCGCCGGAACGCGCCAGTGACCAGGTCGCGCAGCGCCGGCTCGAGCGCACGGAAGTCGTCCGGCATCCGGAACGCGAGGTCGAGGAAGCGTCCGTTCACCGAGCGCATTTCGACGCTGACGCTGCCCGTGCCGGCAGCGGTCGTCTTGTGCGTGCCGCTTTCCGCATTTCCGGCTTCTTCGCCTGTGCCGCTGGGCCCTGCCGCGGCACTCGCGTAGCCGGTCATGCTGTAGACTGCCATCGGCCTGCTTTCCTCGACAAAATTCGATTATGTCAAAGCCCAAACCCGCGCCACTGCCTTCCGGCACGGTGGTGGGTGGCTACCAGGTCATCAAGAAGCTCGCGGCCGGCGGCTTCGGCGTGGTCTACCTGGCCGAGGACAACGAGCGTCACCTCGTCGCGCTGAAGGAATACCTGCCGTCGTCGCTGGCCGAGCGCTCGCCCGGCGAGCTGACGCCGCGTGTCAAGCCCGAGAAGCAGCCGCTCTACCGCCTGGGCCTGAAGAGCTTCTTCGAGGAAGGCCGCTCGCTCGCGCAGATCAGCCACCCGAGCGTGGTCTCGGTGCTGAACTTCTTCCGCGAGAACGAGACCGTCTACATGGTGATGAACTACCTGCAGGGCGACACGCTGCAGGACTTCATCGTCACCGCGCGCGACCTGAAGCGCGACAAGGTGTTCCGCGAGTCGACCATCCGATCGCTGTTCGACGAGATCCTGCGCGGCTTGCGCATCGTGCACCAGCACAAGATGCTGCACCTGGACATCAAGCCGGCCAACATCTTCATCACCAACGACAACAAGGCGGTGCTGCTCGACTTCGGCGCGGCGCGCGA
>Ga0075366_10002151_pt1 | contig 10037 bp, 10 predicted proteins | sample EndMethybrTD3031_FD_72351 | JGI IMG/M metagenome (GOLD analysis project Ga0075366, IMG submission 72351) | Populus endosphere microbial communities from Tennessee, USA - Endosphere MetaG P. TD hybrid TD303-1 | ecosystem: Host-associated > Plants > Roots > Endosphere | place: USA: Tennessee... | reverse complement strand
TGGTGGGCACGGCGCGCGAAGAGCGCGCCTTTGCCCACCCTACGAGACCTACCCCCGCGCCATCGCGCGCTTCGCCACGGCCAGCCCCATCAGCACGAAGGCCGACGTCACCTCGGGACCACCGACCAGAATCCGCGTCGGCGTCTTCATCTTGTTCCATTCATAGGCGCGGAACGGGCCGCGGCGGCCGCCTTCGCCGAGGCTCGCGACGATGACGTTCAGCGCCGGCGCGAAGGCGCGCGGGTCGGCGCCGAGATGGCCGAGCGCGATCAGCGCCAGCGCCGCGTCGAACACATTCATCTCCGCGGCCATCAGCTCGCCCTTGACGTAGGAGAGCACGCGGTGGCGGATGAAATCGAAGTCGCCGTCCGGATCGATCGCCGCCTGCGCCGCCAGCGGCAGCGCCAGGAAGGCGGCATAGCAGCGGCCGAAATAGGCGCTGTAGAGTTCCGGCAGGTAATAGATGTGCGAGCGCGGATTGGCGAAGGCGCCGCTTGATGCCAGCCGCTTCTGGAAGCCGATGATGCGATGCACGGTCGCCAGCCGCGCCGGCGTCTCCAGGATCTTCCAGCGCGCCAGGTTGCGGAAGCTGACCTCGAGAATGTCGAGATTGAGCGTCGGATCGAGATCGTTGCCGTAGGGACGCTCTCCCTTGAGATTGTCGATCCAGGTCGCAACCCCGCCCTCGTAGTCGATGTTGTCGTTGAGCGGCACGGTCACGCGCGGCTCGTTGACGCCGGCGAGCACCTGGTAACCGCTGTAGAAATCCAGCAGCGGCTGGTCGATGATCGGATCGGTGCAGCCGGCCTGCGTCGCCGCGGAGATCGAGCAGGCCGTGGTGTCGCAATCCGGCACGTAGACGCCGAAGCCGAGATCCTGCTTGATCTGGGCGAAGAAGCGCGAAAAGCGCGGATGGGGCGCAGGCGCGAGCGCGGTGATGACGTTGAAGCGCGCGCCGTCGGTGCCCTCGACCTCCTCGCGGCTGATGTTGACGCAGAAATCGACCATGTCGGCGATCGCGCGCTCTGCCGCCGTCTTGTCGGCCGGCGAAGCGAGCCCGGTCTCGATGAAGCTCAGCAGCGCCTCGATGAAGAAGGCATCGTAATAGGCCGAACGGTGGCGGATCTGCACCGGCTCCCACATCGGCTCGGCGATGCCGGTCCAGGGCGGATTGACCACGGCGCGCGCGGGCGAGCGCGCGATGAAGACGCGGGCGAGGTTGAAGAGCAGCGAGGAGTTCTTGTAGCCGCGCGCATTCAACCCTGTGAGCGCCATGGTCAACTCGCGTCCGCGGACATCAGGGTCGCCGATCAGGTTGAAGGCGGCATAGGTCGGCAGGAAACCGTTCTTGCCGTACGAGCCGAGCAGATGCTGCGCGCAGTCGCGGATCACGCCGTCGATCTGCGCTTGTTGCGGCGCCGAACCGGTGAATATCGCCGGCGGCGGTTTTGGATGATCAAGCGCGATGCTGTCGACGAGATCGGCGACAGGCTGGCCGATCGCCGCCCAGTCCGGCTCGGCTTCGTCGCGCGCCCGCGCCAGCGCCGTGCGAAGCCGGGTCAGCTTCGCCTCGTCGCGCAAGTCGGGCAGCCCGGCGCGGCGGAGCAGTATCCGCAATGCGGGATTGCCGAGCGCGGTCTTGTAGAATTTGGCCAGATGCGGATCGCCGCTGGTTGCACCCGCCAGCACGGGATCGCAGACGTCGTAAAGCGAGGGGCCGTCCTTCCGCGCCGTCAGCGCCCGGCAGGCGGCGCCGGCAAAATAATGAAAGTTCATGAAATACCTGGTCGCGGGGCCCCTGGTCGGGGGCCGGCCGGTGCGGTTCCCATCCGCGCACCACCCCCTGCAAGTCTTTGAAAAAGCTACCCGGATTCGCAGGAAATACAAATGTGATAGCGGTCACGGAAAAAAACGGCACGAGGGCTGCATGATCAGACCCCGGAATGGCTACGGGAACGCAAAACCAGGAGAAATCCAGGCCATGTAATTAACTAACATCTTCAGCGACTTAGCTCAAATTTTGGGCAATCTATTGCCGGGCACACTATATCCCGTTAAAGGTTTGTTTGGTGCGGCGCCGCAAATTGCGCGCAATTCGGGGGCACTCCCCCGGCCAATCCCTCAAACCTAAAGACGCTATCGCGCTACTCAACCTGTGTGCGCGCGCTTGGCTGGTCTTTGGCACTGACAGGAATGAAGCGAGATGAATGTAAGGCAGCTCGACATTTCCCGACGCACGATTGCGGTGGCCGCAGCCCTCATCGGCACGGTCTCGCTCGTGATCGGCGCCCATGCTGCCCTCAACATGCGCGCGCTCGATGCCGCCAAGGCTGTTACGACCGACCAGGTCACCGGCTCGATCGGCCAGACCTCCCGGCTCGCGCTCGTCATCGGCAATGGACATTATCCCGACGCCAGCGCGCCGCTGACGCAGTCGATCAACGACGCCCGCGCGCTGTCCTCGACCCTGCGCAAGAACGGCTTTGACGTCGACATGGTGGAAGACGCGACCAAGGACGACATGGTCCGCGCCGTCAACCGCCTGAAGTCCCGGATCAAGCGCGACACCGTCGTCATGCTGTTCTTCGGCGGCTTCGGCGTGCAGGCCGGCCGCCAGAGCTACATGCTGCCGGTCGACGCCGTGATCTGGAAGGAAAGCGACGTCCGCCGCCAGGGCGTCTCCATCGACGGCGTGCTCGACATGATGAAGGAGCAGGGCGCCAAGGCCAAGCTCGTCGTCGTCGATGCCTCCCGCCGCAATCCCTACGAGCGCCGTTTCCGTTCCTACAGCCACGGCCTCGCGCCGATCGGCACGCCCGACAATGCGCTGATCCTCTCCTCCGCTTCGCCCGGCAAGGTCGTCGACGACGGCAAGGGCGAGCACAGCGTGCTGGTCAGCGAGCTGCTCGGCAATCTCGCTGCGCAGGGCAGCGCCGAAAGCGCTTTCAACAAGACCCGGGTCGCCATCTCCCGCGCCTCCGAAGGCGACCAGGTCCCGACCGTCTCCTCCTCGCTGCTCGAAGACGTCCATTTCGGCGAAGCCGGCGGCTAGTTTTTCGCGGCGACTGTAGTGTGGATTAGCGAAGCGTAATCCACCACTTCTCCCTCAGAGCGGAAAGCAAAGAGGTGGATTACGCCTTCGGCTAATCCACCCTACGATATGCGTGTGTAACGCACATCTACTCCCACATCGTCATTGCGAGCGCAGCGAAGCAATCCAGAATCCTTCCGCGGAAAGATTCTGGATTGCTTCGTCGCACCAGCGCAAAATGGCTTCGCAATTTCGTCGCTTCGCTCCTCGCAATGACGGTTGAGGCGAGACCTACTTCGCCGCTTCCGCGGCCATCACCGGGCGCACCGGATCGCCTTCGCGCAGGAGTGCGCCGGCGCGGGCGACGACGACATCGCCTTCGTTGAGGCCGTCGCGGACCTCGATATTGCCGCCCGACATCAGACCGATCTCGACGCGCTTGGTCTCGACGCGGTTGCGGCGGATCACCTGCACCACGGTGCCGGCGGACGAATATTGCACGGAGGTCAGCGGCACCGCGACGTTGCAGCTCTGCCCGGTCTTGATCAGCGCGCGCCCGCTCGCATTCAGCAGCAGCCGCTTCTGCGAGGAGATGCCGATATAGACCATGCCCTGCTGGATGTTCGGCTCGATGGTCGGCCCGATGCGGCGCACCTTGCCGTCGATGTCGCCGGCGCCCGCGATCCGCACGGTCGCCTGCTGACCGACTGCGAGCTTGCGCACGTCGGTCGTCGCCACGAGGCCGACGAGATCGTATTCGCTGCGCGCCACGATCGTGAACAGCGCCTCGCCCTTGGCCGAGGCGAGGTTGCCGATCTGCGCGGTCGAGGTGGCGATCACGCCCGCCACTGGCGCGGTGACCTGAAGCGTGCCGCCCTCGGGCAGCGCGAGGCGCGCCAGCACCTGGCCGGCGGTGGTGGTCTCGCCGGCCTCCGCCAGCACTTCCGTCACCTTCAGGCCGGGACGCTCGGGCCGCACGGACGTTTCCTCGCGCGCGATGATCGTGCCGGTGGCCTCGACGATGTCGGAGAAGCAGGATTTTGCGACTTTCAGCACCGTGACGGCCGGCCCCTTGGGCGCGTCGTCATCGGCGGCTCCGGCCGGATATTGGCCGAAGACGAGCACTCCGGCGATGGCTGCGGGAAACAGGCTTCGAACAACGGCACGGGGCAAAGGGCGCATCGGAAATTCCACGGGGGCTATGCCTCCAATCGATAGCAGATGGCAGCGGCCCGGACTACGGCAGCGTTGTCCCAAAGCGGGATGCCGCGCCGCCCGGGCTGCCGCGGCAAGTCTTTGATTAGTCGCGGGATTGGGGAACAGGTTCGCCCGCCGCCGGGCCGGGCGCCGCGGCCGCACGGCTTGTGGTGCGAGATCGGATGCAACGGTCCGTCTGCGGGCGGCCGGTCAGCTTCGGCGATCTCCGAGCAGCTTGCCGGAGGAACGGTCGATCAGATGCAGCCGCGTACAGGCCGGGCAGTGCACGGAAACGTGCGTGCGATCGGCCGGCTCGTCGCCAAGCCGATGCTGCACGTTCATGCCGGTCTGGGGGCACTTGAAGACAATATGACGGTCCATCCCCGTCATATGATGCCAAGGCCCGGACTTTGAAATTACGGATGATTACTTAGGTCGGCCGCGGTCCCCTCACGGCAGGCTCAGGAACTCCACCCAGTTCGGCTTCTTGCCGGTGGGGTAGGATTTCAGCTTGCTGAGTGCGCCGCTGCTCTGGTCGATGGCATAGACCGTCATGCCGTCGGACAGCTCGCCGACCGCGGCGAGGTAGCGGCTGGACGGATCGATATTGAAGCCGCGCGGCTGCTTCTCGGTCGGCACGCTGCCGACCGTGGTCAGCTTGCCGCTGGTCGGATCGACCTTGTAGGCGGTGAGCGTATTGGACGTGCGCTCGGAGGCGTAGAGGAAGCGCCCGTCCGGGGTGATGTGGATGTCGGCGGCCCAGGGTTTCCCATTAAATCCCTCCGGCAGTGCGGTGGTGCGCTGGATCTCGTTCCATGCGCCGCTCTTGGCCTCATAGGTGAACGCCGCGACATCGCCGTTCAGCTCGTGGATGAGATAGACGAACTTGCCGCCCGGGTGGAACACGAAGTGCCGCGGCCCTGATTTTTCCGGCACCTTGTAGGCTGGCGGATCGCTCGGCGTCAGCGTGCCCGCCGTGGCGTCGAACGCGAAGCTCAGCACCTGGTCGGAGCCGAGATTGGTCGCGAACACGAAGCGGTTGTCGGGCGAGGGCAGGAAGGCGTGCGCGTTCAGCCCGGTCGGGATCACCTGTTTCGGCTCGCCCACGACGCCGTTCGCGGAAAGCGGATTCAGCGCGACCTTGTTGCCGCCGTAGGAGGCGCTGAACAGGACCTTGCCGCCGCGGTCGGTTGCGATGTACGCCATGCTGTCGGCGAGCGGACCGTTGCCGATAGGGCTGAGCTGGCCCGTCTTGGGGTCGATTGCAAAACTCACCGCCTGGAATGGCTGCGAGCGGATTCCGGCAATCAGCACGCGGTGGTCGGGTGTGATCGCGAGCGGCGTCGAGGAGCCCGGCTTCTCGACGCTCGTGAAGGCGGCGGTCTGCACCGGTGTCATCTCGCCGCTTTCGGACAGCTTGAACACGCTGATGTCGTTGCTGTCGGCATTGCCGACATAGGCGAAGGTCTCGGCCATGCCGGCGCGAACTCCTGAAATGAGGGCAAGGAAGGCGAGGGTGGTGGCGATCGCAGCGCGGGGCGTTATGGATGCGATGCAGCCTGTCGGTCTCGGCATGGGCGTTCTCCTCGGGGCCGGTGCGGCCTTGTCGTTTTGTCGCAGAGGATAGCGGCAGGCGCCTCGCCGCACCAAATTCCAAATGAGATCGATCGATGCCGAAATTGTATCGGTTGCGTTGCGCCGAAGGCGGCTACCGCACCGCGGCCGTCAGGTTGCGGAAGTGCAGATTCGGGCCGGCCGGATGGTCGGGCGGTCCGAGCACGGTCCACACGACGACCGCGAGCAATGCCGAGGTCAGGATGGTCCAGGCGACGAGTCGTTTGCGCATCAGGCCAAATCCGTCCGTCGAAAGTTGGGGGCGCGCGGCCATCGTGCACTGCAAACGGCGACCACTCTATGAACTCGTTCACAGCCCAAGGGGATGAAAGGGCCCGCGGGATGAAGATGTCGTGGCAAAGCGCCACACCGGTTAAACCGATCGCAAGGTCTCTCCGACAAACTTGAACGGCGCTGCGTTTCGTCTGCTCAATCTCAGGCCGCAGGCCCGGCCACCTGATCGCTAGGAACGGCAGCCCCCCTCCCGCCGTTACCCCTGATCTCGCGGGCGGAGGACGCCAAAACGGAGGCTGGCACGTGTTTTGGATTTATTGGGACACCGCCTGGTCGCTGATCATCAGCGGCATCATGTTCACCACCATCGTCACGCATCCCGACGCCGAGTTCGTCGAGATCCGGGCGGCACGGCAGGCGAAATGAGCTTTCACTCCGCCTGAGCCCCTCATCTCCGTAGTTCAACGGAGCCTGACGTGCGCGCGCCGTGGGCACCGGCGGGTTTGGTGAACCAAATCTTAGGGCTGGACCGGTATTTTTCTGCATCTTTTTCGGAGATGCGGCGCTCACCATGGCATTGTTCGGCAATCCCTCCATCCGTTCGGTTCTCGGCGCCATCATCGGCGTCCTTGGCCTGTTTCTGATCGGGCAGCTCGCAACCGGACTTTTTGCGGCGATCGAGCGCAACGGCGCCGCGCAGAAGGTCGAACGTTTCGCCAGCACCGACCAGCAGCTGTTTGCGACTCTGCTCGGCTTCCGCCTCGAGCGCGGCACCTTCCTGTCGGCACTTGTCGCGGACGCGCCGGCCAATGCCAATGCCGACAACCGCATCGCCACCAACCGGCAGTTGTCGGAAGCCGCCTACAAAAGCGTGCTCGAGCGTCTCGATGGCGTGGCGGATTCCCGCCTTGCCGGTGCCATGAGCAAGCTCGTCGCGGTCCATGACGCGCTCATGCCGCTGCGGCCCAAGGCGGAAACGGCTATCCACCAGGCGAAGGCGGAGCGTGACGCAAAGGTCGGCGACGAATTCCGCAAAGCTGCGCAGGATTATCTCGATGCCATTCTGGCGCTGACGGCCGAGCTCGAGAACGCGCTCAAGCTCACGGATCCCGTGGTCGATCATCTCCTGGGCGTAAAGCAGTCGGCCTGGGCCGCACGCAATTTCGGCGGCCTCGTCGCCATCCGTCTGGAAGCCGCGGCCGCGAGCGGCAAGCCCTGGAGCGCCGCCGACATGGTCGGCGCCGCCGAGGATACCGGCCGCGCCAAGCAGGCCTGGAGCCAGGTGCTGGATGTCGCCGGCCGCCCCGACGCTCCCGCAAGGCTCACTGACGTGATCGCGCGCTCGAAGCAGGGCGATGCCGCCGCCATGACCGAGCGCCAGCAGGGCTTCATCAAGGCGCTCAGCAACAACCAGACCATCGACATCAAGATCGAGGACCTGTCGAAGCTCAACACCGCCATGCTCGGCTACAGCGTCGAGGCCGGCCAGGTCGCACTCGCGGAAATGGTCGCCCGCGCCGAGCAGCAGATGACATCGGCGAAATGGAGCCTGGCGCTCAATGGCGGGATGATGCTGGTCGCGCTCGCCATCACGGTGTTCGGCTTCATCCTCGTCAATCGCCGCGTCAGCGCGCCGATCCGCAAGCTGACGCAGGCGATGCGCTCCCTTGCCGAGCGCGACTATGCGATCGAGCTCGCCGGCATCGAGCGCGGCGACGAGATCGGGGAAATGTCGCGCGCGGTGTCCGTGTTCCGGGAGAACATGATCACCGGCGATCGCCTCGCCGAGGAACAGGCCGCCGAGCAGGCAAAGAAGGAACGGCGGCAGCTCGCCGTCGAACGACTGATCGAACAGTTCGAGAAGACCGTGACGGAATCGCTGCACACGCTGGCCTCGGCCTCCGGCGAGCTGAACGCCACCGCGCAGTCGATGTCGTCAACCGCCGAGCAGGGCTCGTCCAAGGCGGCCTCGGTCGCGAGCCTCTCGGGCGATGCCTCCTCCAATGTGCAGACGGTTGCCGCCGCCACCGAGCAGCTCTCGGCCTCGATCAGCGAGATCAGCCGTCAGGTCGCCGAATCCTCCAGCATTGCCGGTGCCGCTTCGGCCGAAGCCGACCGCACCAATGCCGAGGTGCAGGCGCTGGCCGATGCCGCGCAGCGCATCGGCGACGTCGTCGCGCTGATCACCGGCATTGCCGAGCAGACCAATCTGCTCGCGCTCAATGCCACTATCGAGGCCGCACGCGCCGGCGACGCCGGCCGCGGCTTTGCGGTGGTCGCATCCGAAGTGAAGAACCTCGCTACGCAGACCGCAAAGGCGACCGAGGAGATCACCGGCCAGGTCGCCGCGATCCAGGGCGCAACCCAGTCCTCGGTGACCGCGATCCGATCGATCGGCTCCACCATCCAGCGGGTCAACGAGATTGCGGCCGCGATCGCGGCGGCCGTCGAGCAGCAGGGCGCCGCGACCCGCGAGATCGCGCGCAACGTGCAGCAGGCCTCGCAAGGCACCAACGAGGTCTCGCGCCACATCTCCGGCGTCTCGCAAGCCGCCGGCCAGACCGGCGCCGCCGCCGGCGAGGTGCTGGATTCCGCCAAGATGCTGGCGCGCCTGTCGGACGATCTCAAGCGCGACGTCGACCGCTTCGTCGGCGATCTCAGGGCGGCGTAGATCTGTAGGGTGGGTTAGCCAGCGGACTGCGCTTCGCGCAACCGCGGTGCTAACCCACCCTACGAAGCTTGACGAAATCACCGCACCATCGTCGCAGCGATCTTCTCCGCCGACATCAGGACCGGAAAGTTGGTGTTGGCGCATGGCACCACCGGGAAGATCGAAGCGTCGACGACCCGCAGGCCCTGGATGCCCCTGACGCGGCCCTGGTTGTCGACCACCGCCGTCTCGCCGAGCCGCCGCCCACGATAATGTAGTCATACACGATTGGCGCTTCCTCTTGTTCTTGTGCCGAAGAGGTTAGCGCGGATTTATTTCGAGGTCACGCCACGGCTCTTGTCGGTGGCGCCATGCGGTCAGGAGGGTGGAGCGATGCCGCGGGTCGAGCCGGACGGCGGCTTTGCGCCGTCTCGGTCGATCAACCCTATTGCAGCACTTTCGGCATCACGATGACGACGTCGACCTGCTTGTCCAGCACCTGCGATGCGACCGCGGCGATGTAGGGCGAGTAGCTGTCTTCGATGTCGGATGCGACCTCCGCGTTCCCGGCGAAGGCGTAGAGCATCGTCCCCTCGATATTGTCGAAGCGGATGCCCGCGAAGACGCGATCGAACGTCTCGGCGCCGACGATGCCTGCCATGAGCGCCTGGATAGCCTGGTCCTGGACGAGTGTGAGCTTCATCATGCCGATGAGATATGGACCATCTTCCCGGATACAAGATGCGCAGCAACGATGCCGGTCTGTTCTCATTGCCCGGTCGGCCTCACGGCGCTGTCGTGCCGCCGTTTCAGCCCGCGGGCCTGGCAGCGGTCTGGGGCAGCGGCGGCTTGCGCTCGGGAAGCTTCTTTTTCGGGGGCGCGGGCAGCAAGCCTTCCCTGATCGCCTGCTTGCGAGCGAGCTTGCGGGCGCGGCGAATGGCCTCGGCTTTTTCGCGCGTCTTTCGCTCCGACGGCTTCTCGTAGGAACGCCGCTGCTTCATTTCCCGAAACACGCCCTCGCGCTGCATCTTCTTCTTCAGGACACGAAGCGCCTGGTCGACATTGTTGTCGCGAACGAGTACCTGCAATTGTGTCTCCTTGTCGGGCTGCGAAATGCGGCAGTCCTGCACGCAGCCTATTGCGCAGGAGCTTCGTTGCGATCGTGAGGATGACGGTGACGGCGATCTTCGCGCCGGCTTCGAACACGCGAGCTGCTTGTCGCCGCGATAGAGTTCGGGGGCGAGGTGAACACTCCCGGGCCGCCATGTCAATCGATAAGGCTTCCCTGCGCGTCAATTCGCCATCTGAAGC
>Ga0075366_10002150_pt1 | contig 10037 bp, 9 predicted proteins | sample EndMethybrTD3031_FD_72351 | JGI IMG/M metagenome (GOLD analysis project Ga0075366, IMG submission 72351) | Populus endosphere microbial communities from Tennessee, USA - Endosphere MetaG P. TD hybrid TD303-1 | ecosystem: Host-associated > Plants > Roots > Endosphere | place: USA: Tennessee... | reverse complement strand
TGTCGATGGGCACGCCGCTGTCGTGGCTCGAACGCATGCCCACCTACAAGGACCAGATGGAAAAGCTGAAGGACCGCGACCTCGCGACCTACGGCTTCCTCGGCTATCCGCTGCTGCAGGCGGCCGACATCCTCATCTACAAGGCGGCCTATGTGCCGGTGGGCGAAGACCAGGCGCCGCACGTCGAGATCACGCGCGAAGTGGCCCGGCGCTTCAACCACCTGTACGGGCGCACGTCTGACTTCGCGGCCAAGGTCGCCGCGGCCATCGCCAAGCTGCCGAAGGACGACGCGCGCTACCTTGAAAAGCAGCGCCGAGACCACCAGCAGGAAGGCAAGCCCGACGCAATGGCCAAGGGCGAAGCCATCGTGCGCAAGGCAGCCGCTGGCGTGGCGGGCTGGACGGCGGAAGACACCGAACTGCTGCTCGGCCATCTCAAGGGCACGGGCAAGGCGGTGCTGACCGAACCGGCCGTGCTGCTCACGCAAGTCAGCAAGCTGCCGGGCCTGGACGGCGAGAAAATGAGCAAGAGCTACGGCAACACCATCGCCATGCGAGAGGAACCGGCCGAAGTCGAGCGCAAGATCAAGCGCATGCCCACCGACCCCGCGCGCGTGCACCGCAGCGACCCGGGCAACCCGGAGCGCTGCCCGGTGTGGCAGTTCCACCAGGTTTATTCGGACGCGCCCACGCAGGAGTGGGTGGTCAAGGGCTGCACGACGGCGGGCATCGGCTGCCTGGACTGCAAGCAGCCCGTGATCGACGCGATCAAGAAGGAACAGGAACCCTGGCGCGAGCGCGCTGAAGCCTACCTGACCAACCCGAAGCAGGTGCACTGGATCGTCGAGGTCGGCACCGAACGGGCCCGTACCGCGGCGCGCGAGACGATGCGCGACGTGCGCGATGCGATGGGGCTTTTGTACTGAGCGTGTTTCGTTGCCCGGAAGTGCGGCCGGGGACTTTTTCGAGTCTGGACTTTCGAGTCTGGACTTTCGACGCACGTTTCACTGGACGGGGCGCGAATGGGGAGGGGGTCGACAGACGCAAGCCTGCGGCTTGCTGATTGTCCGCCGACCCCCTCCCCATTCGCACCTTCTGGGTGAGAGTTCAGGCGCGCACCGATGGTCTCTTCTCGGCTCTGCTTCGCAATCGTGCTTGGCGCGTGACGCGTTGGAAGCTGCCGATGAATGCGTCTGGCGACCGAACACCGAGACTTCGTAGCCGGGACGCAATCCGGGAATAGCGTCGCGCGACAGGCCGAACTACCCGTCCCGTTCGGGCTGAGGTATCGAAGCCCCTCGTCGCGAAGACCCGATCTCCGTTCGGACTTGGTCAGAACGGAGAATGAGTAAGCACCACGAGGTGCATCGATACGCCGCAGGCGTACCCTGTCCTGAGCTTCTCGAAGGGTCAGCCCGAACCGTGGGTGGCTCGGCCCGAACGGGAGAGAACAAACCCTGCTGGGCGATAGCAACATCAAACAGACCCCTCGCGAGATCCGACATGCCAGCGGCGCGGAGCGCCCCAGCACGACTGCGAAGCAGAGCCGAAAAGAGACCATCGGCGCGCGTCCGATGCCGCAGCAAGAGGCGCGAATGGGGAGGGGGTCGACGGACAATCAGCAAGCCAACGGCTTGCGTCCGGCGACCCCCTCCCCGTTCGCGCCCCATCCGATGAAGCGCGTGTGTGTGCGGGCATGCGCTTACCCTGACGACGGGAGATGCAGGCTACGAGAGACTTGTTCGCCGCAGGCGTTTCGCTTCGGCGACCTGGGCCTGCACGCGTTGGCATTGCGGGCCTGCGAATTCGGCTTCCAGCGCATCGAGGAACACCCGCGTGCGGGCCGGCATCAAGCGGCGTCCCGGAAACACCGCCCAGGCCACCGCTTCGGGCAGCGTCCAGTCTTCGAGCACCGGCAGGAGTTCGCCCGTTCTCACGTACGGCGCCGCAAAGTGATCGGCGACGGCTGCGATGCCGGAGCCTGACCGGGCGAGTCGCATCAGCAGTTCGGGTGAATTGGCCGTGGCCCGGCCGGGGGGCACGCCTTCCCAGTGGGCCTCGCCGCGCGACAGCTGCCATGCCGCCGCATCGCCGGTGCGCGTGAGCAGGCGCAAGGCGTCATGCTCCATGAGCGCCTCGGGTTCGCTGGGCACGCTGCGGCGCTGCAGGTAGGCCGGCGAGGCGTAGAGGCCGACTGAGAACGTCGCCACGCGGCGCGCGGCCAGCGATGAGTCTTCGGTCAGTTCGCCCATGCGCAGCGCGAGGTCGAAGTTTTCGCCAACGAGGTCCACGCGGCGCGGGGTCAGGTCGACTTCCAGCGAGACCTGCGGGTACTTGGCGATGAAGTCGGCCATCAGGTGGCCCAGCACGCCCTGCGCGATGTCTGCCGGCATCGACACCCGCAGGCGGCCGCTGGGCTCGATCTGCCGGTGCTGGGCGAGCGACGCCGCGGCCTCGACCTCGGCCGTCACCTGGTGCGCGTGCTCCAGCACGCTGTGGCCGAAATCGGTGACGGTGAGCTTGCGCGTGGTGCGCAGCAAGAGCCGCTCGCCCAATTGGGCTTCGAGCATCGCGATGCGGCGCGACACGGTGGACTTGGGCAGGCCCACGCGCTCGGCGGCGCGGCTGAAACTGCCTTCGTCGACCACCCGGCCGAAAAGCATCAAATCGTTGGGTTCAAGGGTCATGGTGGCTCCTGCACTGTCTTGCCAGTGGAACAATGTTATCCGTTTCAAGGTCTTCCGGATTGATTTCGGGACAACTACATTGGATCCATCGCAACCAGACACCGAGGACCGCACCATGAACATCCTGCAAATCAACTCCAGCGCCCGTTCTGCCAACTCGCAGTCGAGCCGCCTGGCCAACGACATCGTCGCCCGCCTGCAATCGAGCCAGCCCGGCGCCACGCTCAAGGTGCGTGACCTCGGCGCGACCCCGCACCCCGCGCTCGACGAAACCGCCCTGGGCGCGCTGTTCACACCCGCCGACAAGCGCAGCGCCGACCAGGCCGGGCGCGTCGCCCTGGACGATGCGCTGATCGCCGAATTGCAAGCCGCCGACGTCGTCGTGCTGGGCGTGCCGATGTACAACTTCGGCGTGAGCGCCCAACTGAAGAACTGGATCGATGCCGTGGCCCGCGTCGGCGTGACCTTCCGCTATACCGAGAAGGGACCCGTCGGCCTGCTGCAGGGCAAGAAGGTCTACGTGGCGCTGACGCGTGGCGGGCTGTACCGCAACACGCCGGCCGACACGCAAGTGCCGTATCTGAAGACCTTCCTGGGCTTCCTCGGCATGACCGACGTTCAATTCATCTACGCTGAAGGCTTGGCGATGGGCCCGGAAGCCGAACAGAAGGCGCTCGCCTCGGCCCGCACGCAGATCGAGGACGTGCTCCCGGCCTGACCACGACGCAAGCTTTCGAATCACGCAGTTCACGCAACACGAAGGAGATCCGCATGACCACCACCACCGCCCTCACCCGCCAGGACAGCGTCGAGCATCCGCGCGCCGTGGAACGGTTGGTGGCTGGCCAGGCGACCTCCGACGGCGCGGGTGTGAAACTCACCCGCGTGTTGACGCAGCCGCTGCAGCGCCGGCTCGACCCGTACCTCATGCTCGATGCCTTCGGCACCGATCGGCCCGAGGACTACATCGGCGGCTTTCCCGACCACCCGCACCGCGGCTTCGAGACCATCACCTACATGATCGACGGCCGCATGCGCCACCGCGACAGCGCAGGACATGAAGGCCTGCTGCAAAACGGCGGCGTGCAATGGATGACGGCTGGCCGCGGCATCGTGCATTCGGAGCTGCCCGAGCAGGAAGACGGCCGCATGGAAGGATTCCAGCTGTGGCTGAACCTGCCCGCGCGCGACAAGATGAATGCGCCCTGGTACCGCGACATCCAGAGCGAGCAGATTCCGCAGTTCACAACCGAGGACGGCGTGACCGCACGCGTGATCGCCGGCGCGAGCCACGGCGTGGACGGCGCGGTGCAGCGCGAAGGCACGCAGCCGCTGTACCTCGACCTGCACTTCGAGGCGGGGTCGCGCTTTGCGCAGGCGCTGCCGGCCACGCACAACGCGTTCATCTACGTCTATCGCGGCGAAGTGCGCGTGGGCAACGATCCGGTGCCGGCGCAGCGCATGGCGATTCTGCGCAACGGCGGGGATACCGACGGCATCGTCCTGCACGCCGACGCGCCGGCGCGGGTGCTGCTCATCGCAGGTCGGCCGCTCGACGAGCCCATCGTGCAGTACGGGCCTTTCGTCATGAACACGAAGGAAGAAATCTTCCAGGCCGTCCAGGACTACCAGGCCGGGAAATTCACCGGGGCGTGAAGTCGCCGGGGTCGGGTCCAGGGTCAAGAGAAAGGGCGCTATCCTTGGCGCCCTTCTCTGCCCAGCCATGGCCGCCATCCACATCACCGACATCGAGTCCGCCATCAACTGGTGGCGTGACCGGCACCCGTCGCCCGACGGCATCACGGCCTGCGCCGAAGTGCTGGCGCTGGCCGAGGTGTATGCCTTGATGGTGTACTACCACGAGAGCTTCTGCGACGAAATCAGCATGCCCGCGAAGGCGCGTGACGCCTGGCTCGGCTGGTACGCCAGCACGCCCGATGCGCCGTGCATCGCCATCTGTTCCACGAGCCAGGGCGACAACGTCTGCAAGGGCTGCGGGCGCACCTTCGACGAAGTGCAGCACTGGCCGGTGATGACGCCGGCCGAGAAGCGCGTGACGTGGCGGCGCATCACCATGGAAGGCACGGCGTGGCGCTTCAACCGCTACGCCGAGCGCGCGCGCGAAGCGACGGGCGTGGACCATCCACCGGCCGACAGCCTCACCCACTCCCCGCGCGCACCGGAGTCGGCGGCTTGAGCGCCGCCGTGCCCCAACCCGCCTCTCGTCCCGGAATCCTTCGCGACGCGCGCCGCATCGCGTCGCTGGCGTGGCCACTCTTCTTCGGGCAGTTGGCCGTGCTCGCCTTCAGCACCGTCGACACGGTGATGACCGCGCGCTACTCGGCGGTCGACCTCGCGGCGCTGGCCGTCGGCGGCGCGGTCTACATGACGGTGTTCATCGGCTTCATGGGCGTGATCCTCGCCATCGGGCCGATCGCAGGGCAGTTGTTCGGCGCACGCCAACTCGTCGAAACCGGCAAGCAGCTGCACCAGGCGATCTGGCTGGCGCTGGGCCTGTCGGTGCTCGGCTGCTTGCTGCTGCTCTTTCCGCACCCTTTCCTCGCGCTGTCGCATGCCGAGGGCGAGGTGGCCGACAAGGTGCGCGGCTATCTCACAGGCCTGGCGTTCGCGCTGCCGTCGGCGCTGCTCTTCACGGCCTTTCGCGGCTTCAACACCGCCGTGTCACGACCCAAGGTCGTCATGGCGCTGCAGTTCGGCGCGCTCGTGCTGAAGGTGCCGCTCAACGCGGTGTTGGTGTTCGGCGTCGATTTCGCCACACCGCTGGGCATGCTGCACGTCGACGCACGCGGCGCCGCCGGATGCGGCATCGCCACGGCCATCGTCATGGGTTGCCAGTGGCTGATCGCCTGGGAGATCCTTCGCCGCGACCCGTTCTATGCCGCCTTCGGCCTGCACGAGCGTTTCATGTCGCGGCCAGATCGCGCCAGCCTGATGGGACTCCTGCGCCTGGGCGTGCCGATGGGCTTGTCCATCGGCATCGAGGTCACGGGATTCACCTTCATGGCCTTCTTCATCGCACGGCTCGGCTCGACACCGGTGGCGGGGCACCAGATCGCCGTCAACCTCGTGTCGATCATGTTCATGATGCCGCTGGCGCTGGCCAATGCCACGAGCACGCTGGTCGCGCAGCGCATCGGGGCCGAAGACTTGCGCGACGCGGGGCGCATCGGATGGCACGGTTTGCAGCTGGGTGTCGTCGTGGCGGCGGCGATGGGTGGCTCGGTGTACTTCGCCCGCGAAAGCCTTCTCAACGCGTACACGCAGAACGAAGTCATCATCGCCGCGGCCATGCCGCTGCTCGCGTGGGTGATGCTCTTTCACATTGCCGACGCGGCCCAGACGCTGGCGTCGTTCACGCTGCGGGCCTACAAGATGGCCACCGCGCCGGTGGTCATCTACGCAAGCGCCATCTGGGGCGTGGGCCTGGGGGGCGGCTACACCCTTGCGTTCAACATGACGGGATGGACGCCGGACGGCTTGCTGGGTGCGCAAGGCTTCTGGGCCGCGGCGACTGTCGGCCTCACGCTGGCGGCGCTGGGCCTGAGCGGCTTCCTGATCTGGATGCTGAACCAGCAGCGCAGCAAGGCGTAGGCCCGATTCACGACACGATGCTGAACGCGAGCCCCGCCTCGCGAAGCGCTTCCACCGCCTCCAACCCCAGCCCCGTCGACGGCGTGACGATGCCCACATGCGGCGTGCGTCCGAGCGTTCCCTTGGCCAGGCCCAGCGCCGCGCTCACTGCCATTTCCGGCGTCGAACGGTACCCCGGGTGGCCTTGCGCATCGAGCCGGCCTTTCAGCTTCTTGCCGTTCGTCGATGTGGCGAAGAGTTCGAAGGCATAACCGGTGTTCACGAGCGCGTCCTCGCTCGGCCCCTGCCCCGACTTGGGCGCGAGCCAGTCGATGAGCTTGCGCATCGCGCCGCGCTCGAAGCGCAGCGGCCCTGCGACCGCGGCGCTGATATTGGCCAGAGGCACGGCGAGCGATGCCGCGGCCGCCCATTGCATCGGCAGTGTCGCCGCGTCGGGCAGAAAGCCCACCTTCGGGACCAGGCTCTTCATGCTCATCGACTCGACATACCGGAAGTCGCTGGCGAACAAGGTGTTGTCGGCCGTGAGCGCGCGAGAACGCAGCACGATGGGCGGGTTGACGAATGGCGCCGGGATCGTCGGCGACGTCACGGCCTGCACGTCCTCGTCGAAGTGCGGCGCGAAGCGATAGGCATTCCGGGCGGCGACTTCATTGCCGTCGACGGCATCGACCGGCAGCAGGCAGGCCGGATTGCGCACGCAGTCGGTCGTGTCGAATTCCAGCAAGGACGACAGCGACGCCACCGTGCCGCCGCTGACCGCATCGGTCACGCTCTTGATGCGCTGCCCCAGGAAGCTCACCACGAGCTTCACCTCGCGACATGGCTCGCCATACCGCTTCTTCAGTTGATCGGCCATCCACATCGTCGCGAGATCGAAGGGCAGCGCTTCGTAGCCGCAGCACGGAATGATCTTGACCTTGGCGCCCTGTGCGGCACGATGGTGGCGCGCGATGAGGCGCTGGACCCAGAAGGTTTCGCCGCTCAGGTCCAGGTAGTGCGCGCCTTTGGCGATGCACGCCTGCACCACGGCCTCGCCATGTCGGGCATAAGGCCCCGCCAGATTGAGCACCACGCGCGTCTTGCCGGCGAGCGCATGCAGTGCCTCGTGATCGGACGCATCGGCCACGACGATGCCCGGCTGCGCGGCGGAAGCAGGCACCAGTTCGGACACCATCTGCTGCAGCTTGCGCGCGTCGCGCCCCGCCACGGCCCACCGAATCGGCTGCGAGGCGGCGCGATGGACCAGCGCGCTCACGGCCTGCCGGCCGGTGAAGCCCGTCGCGCCGAACACGATGACGTCGAACGATGTCGCGGCCATGCTCACCTCCGTCGAAGAGACGGCAAGCTTAACGCCGGCGCATCAGCGTGCAGGCTGCAGGTGAAGCGGTGCCGTGCCGACGGCCGTTTCGACGGGGGCGCCTTTCATGGGCAAGGCCAGCACGAAGCAGCTACCGCCGCCCTCGCGCGCCTCGCAACGCACGCTGCCGCCGTGGCGCTGCGCGATCTGCTTGACGAGGCTCAGGCCCAGGCCGACGCCGCCCGCCCGCTCCGCGTGCCCGGGCAGCCGATAGAAGGGTTCGAAGATGCGTTCGCGCAGATCGACAGGCACGCCCGGCCCGCGGTCGCACACGCGAAGCTCGATGCGATCGCCAGCCTGTTGCGCGATGACGCTCACATCGTCGCCGCCATAGCGGCGCGCGTTCTCGAGCAGGTTGCGCAAGGCGCGACGGATGAGCCGTTCGTCGCCGACCAGCGACAGTGCCGGTCCATGCTCGGGCGTGTCCAGGCTCGCGTCGACGCGGGACGCTTCTTCAGCGGCCAGGCCGAGCACGTCGATGCGATCGCGCGATTCGAGATCGCGCAAGGCGTCAAGCCGGCTCGCCAACAGGACTTCTTCGACCAGCGCGTCGAGCTCCGCGACGTTCGTGTCGATCTCCTTCTTGAGCCGCTCGCGCTGGGCCGGGTTCGCCTCGTCGATCATCGACACCGCCATCTTCATGCGCGCGAGCGGCGAGCGCAGTTCGTGGCTGGCGTTCGCCAGCAAAGACTGATGCGATCGCACCAGGGCCTCGATGCGCGAGGCGGCGCTGTTGAAGCTCGCGGCCACGGACGCCACTTCGTCGCGGCCGATCACTTCGACGCGGCGGCGCAAATCGCCCGCGCCGAACGCCTCCATGCCACGCTTGAGCGCATCGAGCCGCCGCGTCAGCGCGCGCACCACCGGGTAGGCGCCGATCGCCACCGCGATGAACAGCACCAGCAGCACGAGTGCCAGCCCGACGCCCGGCTGGAACGCCGGCGGCACGAAGGGCAGTTCGCCAAGGATGGCAATGGGCCCGGGGGGACCGCCCGCGGGACCCGAAATGCGCTGGCCGCCCGGACCATCGGGACCGCCGGGCCCGTTCGGTCCGCCCGGCCCGTTCTGGTTGAACCGTTGCGCACCTTGCCTCAGGCCAGGCCGCATGAGCCACAGGGTGCGGCCGTCTTCGAGCCGGATCGGAAACGTGCGCGCGCCGGGCTCGGCAGACCGGCGCAGGAAAGACTCCGACGCGCTGATGCGCTCGCCCTGGACGCTGTCGAGTGCCAGCGGCAGCCGCAGACGCTGCGACCAGTCGCTCAAGGCCGCGGCCTGGTCGGCGGGCGGCGCGTCGGCGCTGGGCAAGGACCGTTGAATCAGGTCACCCCAGGCGGCCATGCGGTCGGTGAGCACCGAATTGGCCTGCGTGCGCTCTTCCTCGATGTGCCGCTGAAACACCCACGCCGACGCAAAGGCAAACAGCGCCAGCACCGCGACGACGGTGAGGTAGATGCGAAGGGTGAGCGTTCTCAAGTCGTCCTACCGCGCGTCGTCGGCGTCCTGCTTCTTGGCGAAGACATAACCGGCGCCGCGCACGGTGAGCACGCGCCGCGGCATCTTCGCGTCGTCTTCGATGACGGCGCGGATGCGCGAGATGTGCACGTCGATGGAGCGGTCGAAGGCTTCGAGCGGGTGGCCCTTGAGCGCGTCCATGATCTGGTCGCGCGAGAGCACGCGGCCCGGGCTTTGCGCGAGAACGACGAGCAGGTCGAACTGGTGGCTCGTGAGGTCGCAGGGTTGGCCGTCGAGGCGGGCGACGCGCTCGCCGAGGTCGATTTCCAGTCGGCCGAAGCGCAACACTTCTTCTTCGCTGGGCGCGGGCGCGGCGCGCCGCAGCAGGGCTTTCACGCGCGCGAGCAGCTCGCGCGGCTCGAACGGCTTGGGCAGGTAGTCGTCGGCGCCGAGTTCGAGGCCCACGATGCGGTCCATGGGCTCGCCGCGGGCGGTGAGCATGAGCAGCGGAAGGTTGCGCGTGCGGGCGTTGGACCGCAGCTCGCGGCACAGGTCGAGCCCGTCGCCGTCGGGGAGCATCAGGTCGAGCACGAGCGCGTCGTACAGGCCGGCGGCCAGTCGCTCGCGGCCGGCGTTCAGCGAGCCGACGGCGTCGATCTCGTAGCCGCCGCCGCGGAGGTAATCGCCCACCATGGCGGACAGCCGGGCGTCGTCGTCGATGAGCAGGAGGCGGGTGGTCATGTTCACGATTGGACCTCAAAACGAGCGCCCCGCGGATGCGGGGCGTTGTTCAGACTGCGTTGGGCTTACTGCTTGGGCTGCGCACGCTGCATCCGCTCTTGCATGCGCTCTTGCATCTGCTGATGGCGCTGCTTCATCTGCTCGCCGAGCTTGGCGCGCTGCTCGGGCGTCAGCACGCGGCTGATGTC
>Ga0075366_10002149_pt1 | contig 10039 bp, 5 predicted proteins | sample EndMethybrTD3031_FD_72351 | JGI IMG/M metagenome (GOLD analysis project Ga0075366, IMG submission 72351) | Populus endosphere microbial communities from Tennessee, USA - Endosphere MetaG P. TD hybrid TD303-1 | ecosystem: Host-associated > Plants > Roots > Endosphere | place: USA: Tennessee... | reverse complement strand
AGCCGGGTGAGCCAGCCGACCTCGCGCGCGGCGCGCAGGCCTTCCGCCGTGGCGGTGCCCTGCGCCTTGAAGCTGAGCTCGCTGCCGGTGCCGGCGTAACGCCCGCGCCCTTCGACCTTGACCTCGCCACCCGCCAGCCGGGCCTGCACGCCGGCCAGCGCGAAGCCGCTTTCGGTAAAGGTCAGCGTGCCGCGCGCCTGGGTGAACGGCGGCGCCTCGGGCACCGGCTGCAGTTCGTTGTCGGCCAGCACCAGGCTGGCCTGCAGCTTGACCTTGTCCATGGCCGCCAGCGGCAGTTCGAGCCGCAGCTTGTAGTCGGCATTGCCGGTGGCGCGGGCGCGCGCAGCGGCCTCGCCGGTGGCGCCGCCGGCGACCGGCGCGGCCACGCGCAGCAGTTCGGCCAGCGGCCCCCTGGCCTGCGCATCGACCTTGAGCAGCGGCGCATGGTGCGACATGTCGGCGATCTCGGCCTCGGCCTTGCTCACCTCGATGCCGGGCGCGCCGACGATGCGCCCGCGCGCATTGCGCACCATCATGCCGGCGCGTTCGAACACCAGTTCGCCCGACAGGCCGGTCAGCGCCGGCCAGTGGGTGCCGGCGGCGGCGCCAGCGACCGGCGGCACGTAGGCATAGGTCACGTCGGCCACCTTGGCGGCGATGCGGAACTCGCCCTGGCGCGGATCCATGAACGGCATGTCACGCAGGTCGCCGCGCACCTTGAAATCGACCGTGCTCGCGGTGCCCCGGGTCACGCCATCGCGCACGTAGTCGCGCGTGTGCTTGGGAATCACCAGCGGCAGGTAGCGGAACACGCGGGTGCCGTTGGCCCGCGTCAGCTGGCCCTGCAGATCGAGCACGCCCGGAAAACGCGCGCCCGAGCGCGTGGCCGGGTCGCTGGTGCGCCAGTCGGCCTTGGCCTCGCCCTGTGCATCGGCATTGGAGAAACGCACGCCGGTCACCTGCAGTTGCGCCTTCGGGCCATCGAGCTTCCAGCTGAGCTTGCCGGTGAGCTGGTCGATCGGCACCACGGGTTCCTCGAACACGCCGGGCAGTTCGAGCGCCCCCTGCGCGATGCTGACGTCGGCCGTGCCGCCGGCGTGGGTGGCGTCGAACGCGATGGTGGCGCCGCGCACGCCGGGTGTGCCGACCGGCGTATCGGCCGGCGAGGCGGCCGGCGCGGCGCCGGGCTGCGAGGCAATGCTGAGGGCGCTGATGCGTCCGCGTGCCTGGTACTGGTCGGGGGCACCGAGCGGGCCCTGCCAGCTGGTGTCGATGCGCTCGACCAGACCGCGCAGGGCATAGGTCGACAGCGCGCGATGGGTGGTCGCGTCCAGCGGCAGCCGGTTGGCGATCAGCGCCAGCGCGGCCAGGTCGAGCCGGTCGGCCTTGAACACGCCGCGCTCCGCGATGCGGCCCTTGGCCCGTGTGCGCTGGAACGAGAGGTTGCCGCCCGGCCAGCGCAGGCCGTCGGCGGTGTCGAACTGCAGGTTGGTGGTTGAGAACTGGAAGCTCTCGTCGCTCATGCTGCCGGCGAGCCGGCCGGTGACGGCGCGCAGCACCAGCGGCTCGAGCTTCTCGCCGAGCACGGCATCGACCCGCGCCAGCGCGAGGTCGAGCGCGCCGCCGCTGATCTGGCCATCGTCCAGGTCGGCCCACACGCGCAACGCGCCATTGCCTTCGCGGATGCGCGCATCGAGTGCGACATACTGGCCCAGCCGCGTGACGTCGATGTAGGGCAGCTCGGCGTACATCTGGCCGTCCCAGGTCTGCCACTTGCCGCTGCGCACCGACAGCAGCGGCTGCCGGAACAGGCCGCGGAAGGTGAAGCGCTGGCCCCAGCCTTCGGGTGGCGTGGCGTCGAGCCGCATCGTGTGCCGGCGCGCGCTGTTGCGGGCGACAAAGCTCACGTCGCTCAGCAGGATGGGCGGCGCGCCGCGCTGCTCGTCGGTCCAGCGCACGGTGCCGCCCTTGACCGCGAACTCGCGCTGCGAAAAAAACCAGTCGGCCGAACGGGTCTCTCCGCTGGTTTCGGCCGACATGTCGAGCCCGGCCACATGCAGCTTGCCGGCGGCGTCGCGCCGCACGTCGACCTCGGGGCTTTCGACGTAGACCTGTTCGAAGTTGAGGCGCCAGAGCGACCGCGGCGACACGCTGGCCACCACGCGCGCCAGCTTAAGCGCCTCGCGCTGCTGCGCATCGTGCAGCACCACGTCGCGCAGTTCGAAGCTGGGAAAGAGACCGCCCGATTCGGCCGTGATCGAGCCGATGCGGACCGGCACTCCGATGACCTTGCTGGCCTGCGCCTCGAGCGCCCCACGGTAATCGCCGATTCGCGGCACAATCCAGCCGTGTAGGACAACGACTGACAGCGCGAACAACAACCACGCGGCGATCAGCAAACCCAGTATCCAGCGCGCCGTGACAGCGGTGATTCTGAGCAGACGTGAGGGAGAAGACGTCGTGTCGTTCATTGAGGATCGCGCTGTGTCAGGAATTATGACTGCCAGCCTCCAGACCGGTTCCAGCGCCGACCCGCGCAACAGCGATGCCATTGCGGCGTCGGAGGCATTGCCGTTGCCATCGCCGCTGTCGTCCCATTCGCGCTTCGTGCAACGTCTGCGGCGGCGCTATGCCGGCGAACTGGCGCTGTTGCCGGCCGGCGCACCGGGGCGCGCCCACATGATCACGGCCTTCGAGGCGCTGCGGGCACGCGGCGACGCGGTGGGCGATGCGCTGCGCATCGTGCGCCAGCTCGTGATGGAGCGGCTGGCAGTGATCGACTGCGACGACCAGGCCCCGCTCGCGCAGATCACCACCGCCGTCACGCAACTGGCCGAGTTCGCGCTCGACACGGCCTGCTGCGAAGCCTGCCGCGAACTTGAGGGCGTGCACGGGGCACCGCGCGGGCCCGAAGGCCAGCCGGCCCGAATCTGGGTGGTGGGCATGGGCAAGCTGGGGGCGCGCGAGCTCAACGTCTCGAGCGACATCGACCTGATCTACCTGTACGACCTGGACGGCGAAACCGACGGCAACGCGGCGGGCAGCAACCGGATCGCCAACCAGGACTTCTTTGCCCGCGTGGTCAAGCGCATCTATGCGCTGGTGGGCGACACCACCGAACACGGTTTCGTGTTCCGGGTCGACCTGGCGCTCCGGCCCAATGGCAACTCGGGGCCCAGCGCGGTGTCGCTCGATGCGCTCGAAGAATATTTCCAGGTGCAGGGCCGCGAATGGGAACGCTTTGCGTGGCTCAAGAGCCGCGTGGTCGCGCCGCTCGACTGCATTGCCGACACCTCGGCGCAGGCGCTGCGCACGGTGGTGCTGCCGTTCGTGTTCCGCCGCTACCTCGACTACAGCGTGTTCGATGCACTGCGCGTGCTGCACCAGCAGATCCGCGACCAGGCCGCGCGGCGCAGCGCGGGCCGGCCGGCCCGCGCCAACGATGTGAAGCTGTCGCGCGGCGGCATCCGCGAGATCGAGTTCACGGTGCAGCTGCTGCAGGTGGTGCGCGGCGGCCAATACCCCGAGCTGCGCACGCGTCCCACGCTCGATGCGCTGCAGCGTCTCGCGCGCGCCGGCCTCATGCCGCAGGAAGCGGCCGATGCGCTGGCCGAGGCCTATGTGTTTCTGCGCCGGGTCGAGCACCGCATCCAGTACCTCGACGACCAGCAGACCCATGTGCTGCCCGTGAGCGACGAGGATCTGCGCTGGATCGCCCTCACGCTCGGCTGCCCCGACTGCTGCGCGTTCCTGAGCCAGCTCGACGCGCACCGCGAACTGGTGGCGCAGGAGTTCGACAAGCTGCTGGGCGGCGAGCCCAAGCCCTGCAACGGCAAGTGCAATGGCGGCAAGAACGGCAAGACGGGCGCCGCCACGCCGACCGACCTGGTCGACCTGCTGGACGAATTGCCACCGGCCTTCGCGGACCGCATCCGCCACTGGGTCGACCACCCGCGCGTGCAGGCGCTGCGCGAAGAGACGCAGACGCGGCTGCGCCAACTGGTGCAACGCACCGGGCGCTGGCTGCACGAAGAGCCCGATGGCGCGGCTCCCGGCGAGACCACCGACCATGTCCAGGCTGCGCTGCGCTGGGCCGACTGGATCGAGCCGCTGCTGCGGCGCGAGAGCTATCTGGCGCTGCTGGTCGAGCGGCCGGCGGTGCAGCAGCGCTTGCTGCGCCTGCTCGGCGCCGCCAAATGGCCGGCGCGCTACCTGCTGCAGCATCCGGGCGTGATCGACGAGCTGGCCAGCGACGAAATGCTGAGCGGCCGCTTCCAGGCCGAGGAGTTCGAAAGCGAGCTCGAAGCGCGCCACAACGCCATGCGCAGCACCGGCGAAGCCGACGAGGAGGCAATGCTCAACATGCTGCGGCGCGCACACCATGCCGAGGTGTTCCGCACGCTGGCGCGGGACGTGGAGGGCCGCATCACGGTCGAACAGGTGGCCGACGACCTGAGCGCGCTGGCCGATGCCGTGCTGCGCGTCACCGCACGCTGGTGCTGGCCGCTGCTGCGCAACCCGCATCGTGCGCAGCCGCAGTTTGCAATCGTCGGCTACGGCAAGCTGGGCGGCAAGGAACTCGGCTATGGCAGCGACCTCGACATCGTGTTCGTCTACGAGGACGACGACGAACGCGCCAGCGAGATCTACGCCGGCTATGTGCGCAAGCTGATCAACTGGATGACCGTGAAGACGGCCGAAGGCGACCTGTTCGAGATCGACACCGCGTTGCGCCCGAACGGCAACTCGGGCCTGCTCACCATCAGTTTCGCGGCCTACGAGAAGTACCAGCTCGGGCGCGGCAGCAACACCGCCTGGACCTGGGAGCACCAGGCCATGACGCGTGCACGCTTCGTGCTCGGCGACGCCGGGTTGGGCGCCCGCTTCGATGCGGTCCGCGAGGCCGTGATCACCTCGCAGCGCGACGTGGCGGCGCTCCGCACGCAGATCGTCGCGATGCGCGAGAAGGTGCGCGCCGCACACCCGGTCAAGCCCGACCGCTTCGACGTGAAGCACAGCCCCGGCGGCATGGTCGATGCCGAGTTCGCGGTGCAGTTCCTGGTGTTGTCGGAAGGCGCCAGCCATCCTTCGCTGCTGCCGAACGTGGGCAACATCGCGCTGCTGCTGCGCGCGGAAGAAGCGGGCCTGCTGCCGGCGGGCGTGGGCCGCGCCGCATCGGAGGCCTATCGCGAGTTGCGCCGCGTGCAGCACCGGGCCCGGCTCAATGAGGAGCCGACCCAGGTGCCGATGAGCGCGCTGATGAGCGAACGCAACGCCATGCTCGTGTTGTGGAAGGCCGTGTTTGGCTGAGCGCGTGCGGCCGGCTCTGCAGCGCCACGCGCTGGCGCTGGTCGTTTGCGCCGCGGCCGCGCTGCTGGCCGGCTGTGCCGGCGGCCCGCGCGGCGCAGCCACCGGACGCGACGGCGCCGATGCGAACCCGCCCGGCAACCTCGACCGCGTGCCCGATGCCGAGCCCCGTGTCGAGCCGATTCGCGCCGGCGGCGGCACCAGCAAACCCTATGTGGTGCTGGGCCAGTCGTACGTGCCGATCGCGGACGACCGGCCGTTTCGCGAACGCGGGCTCGCCTCCTGGTACGGCCGCAAGTTCCACAGCCAGTCGACCGCCAGCGGCGAGCCCTACGACATGTACGCGATGACGGCCGCGCACAAGACGCTGCCGCTGCCGAGCTACGTGCGGGTGCGCAACCCGGCCAACGGGCGCGAGGCGATCGTGCGCGTGAATGACCGCGGCCCGTTCCACGAGGGCCGCATCATCGACCTGAGCTACACCGCAGCGCTCAAGCTCGACCTGCTGCGCGGCGTGGCGCCGGTCGAGATCGAGCGCATCACCAACGAGGACATCCGCACCGGCGCCTGGCGGCGGCCGGACGACACCGCGCTGGCGCAAGCGGCGCCGACCACCGCCTTGCCGCCGCCCGGCGTGCCGGTGCCGATCGCCATGACCGCGCCGGTGGTCGACCAGCCGCGCAGCACGATCACCGAGCTGGCGCCGCTCGCGCCACTGCCTCCCATCACGGCCACCCCGTCAGCCGGCTTCTGGGTGCAGCTGGGCGCGTTCAGCCAGCGCGAGGGCGCGGCGAGTTTTCAGGACAAGGTGGCGCGGCAGATGCCGTCGCTCGCCACCACGCTGACGGTGTTCAGCGAGAGCGGCATGCACCGGCTGCAGGCCGGGCCCTATGCCTCGCGCGATGCAGCGCTGGTGCTGGGTGATCAGGTGCGCAATGGCCTAGGCCTCGCCCCGATCGTGGTCGAGCGCCGTTAAGCGCCACCAAGCCCCGTTACATCGCCGTCAAGCGCCCTGGTATTCGGGCTTGGGGCCGAGCGTGGCAGCCAGTTCCTTGCGGTAGCGATTGAGTTCCTGCACGGTCTTGAAGCTGCGGTTCATCAGCAGGCTCAGGTTGTGCAGGATGCGCTCGCCCACCTTGTTTTCCCAGACCGCGTCGAACTTGATCTGGTTGTCGAGCCAGTGCTCGAGCCAGTCGGGGTCGGGCATGCGGCTCTGGATGGTGTCGCGCGGGAACAGCGCCTTGCTCACGTGCAGGTTGGTCGGGTGCAGCGCCTGGGCGGTGCGGCGGGCGCTGGCCATCAGCACGCCGACCTTGGTGAAGGCGGCACGCGCCTCGTCGCCGAACTTTTCCATCGCCCGCTTCATGTAGCGCAGGTAGGCGCCGCCGTGGCGGGCTTCGTCCTGGCTCAGCGTAGTGTAGATGTGCTTGATGACCGGTTCGGTGTGCCATTCGGCCGCACGGCGATACCAGTGGTTCAGGCGAATCTCGCCGCAGAAATGCAGCATCAGGGTTTCGAGCGGCGGCGCCGGGTCGAAGTCGAAGCGCACGTCGTGCAGTTCCTGCTCGGTGGGCGCGTGCTCGGGGCTGAAGCGCTTGAGGTATTCCATGAGCACCAGCGAGTGCTTCTGTTCCTCGAAGAACCAGATCGACATGAAGGCTGAGAAATCGCTGTCGTGCCGGTTGTCGCGCAGGAACATCTCGGTGGCCGGCAACGCCGCCCACTCGGTGATGGCGTTCATCTTGATGGTCTGCGCCTGTTCGGGTGTCAGCCGGGTCGCGTCGAAAGACTGCCACGGGATGTCCCGGTCCATGTCCCAGCGGACGGATTCGAGTTGTCTGAAGAGTTCCGGGTAGAGCATCGGTGTCTTTCTTTAGCCTGCTGATTTTAGTCGGCCGGTTTGGCGCGCCCATGACAAGCGCGCGATGATGTGGACAAATGCGCACCGTTGCGATGAATGCGCTGCCCCTGCCGGAGAAACCTGATGCATCTTGCCGCCCTGTTGAAATCGCTGGCCGCCCCTCTGGCGGCGGCTGTATTTGCCGTGTTGGCACCAACGGCGAACGCCGAAACGGCCACCTGCCCGCCCATCCTGCAACACACCTTCCCGCGTCTGCAAGACGAGAAACCCCAAGCCTTGTGCCAATACACCGGCAAGGTGGTGCTGGTGGTGAACACCGCGAGCTTCTGCGGCTTCACCCCCCAGTACAAGGGGCTGGAGGCGCTCGACAGCAAGTACCGCTCGCGCGGGCTCGTGGTGCTGGGGTTTCCGTCGAACGACTTCTCGCAGGAATCGGGCTCCAACAAGGAGATTGCCGATTTTTGCGAGAGCACCTTCGGCGTCAAATTCCCGATGTTCGCCAAGTCGTCAGTGCGCGGGCCCGAGGCCAACCCGCTGTTCAAGCAGCTCGCGCAGGTGTCGGGCACCACGCCCAAATGGAATTTCTACAAGTACCTGATCGGCCGCGACGGCAAGGTGGTCGAGAGCTATGCGAGCACGACGGCCCCGGACGACCGCGGTTTCGTGCGCGAGCTGGAAAAGCAGCTGGGGTCAAAATGATACCAATCAGTTCACACAAAGACGAATCGGTATTAATATCGACCGATGCGTCCAATCCCCACCATCCCGATCGTCACAAACGTTTACGAGTACGCCGGGAACCGCAGTGAGGGGTGCCCGCTCATAAACCCACCGGGCGATGAACAAAGCCCGCCGGTTTTCATGCTGCGAGGTCTTCCGGATGCTTGTCGTCCGGTTGAAATTCCGAGGCGATTCTTCTCCTCCTCCCTCCCTCCCTCCTTCGCATCGGAGCGCCTCGCAGCATTTTTATATTCACCGGGGTTCGCGGCATGACCCGGCCGCACCCGACGGTCGCCGTGATCGGCGCCGGCATCGCCGGACTCGCCGCCGCGCACACGCTGCGCGCCGACGCCCGCGTCACGCTGTTCGAGGCGAGTGACTATTTCGGCGGCCACGCCCACACAGTCGAGATCGAACTGCCGGTCGCGGCCGGGCAACCGCCGGTGCGCCATGGCGTCGACACCGGCTTCCTGGTCTACAACGACCGCACCTATCCCCACCTGATCGCGCTGCTCGCCGAACTCGGCGTCGAGACGGCGGCGTCCGAGATGTCGTTTTCGGTGCAGGCGCAGCGGTCGGCCGGGCAACGCCTGGAGTGGAGCGGCAACGACCTGTCGACCGTGTTCGCGCAGCGGCGCAACCTGCTCGACGGCCGCTTCCTCGGCATGCTGGCCGATCTGCTGCGCTTCAACCGCCTCACCACACGCATCGCCGAAGCCGGCACCGAAAACGAACTCGCGCAGCCGCTGCGCGACTTTCTCGATGCGCACCGCTTCGGCACCGCCTTTCGCGAGTGGTATTTCCTGCCGATGATGGGCTGCATCTGGAGCTGCCCGACGCAGCAGATGCTGGCCTTTCCGGTCGCAACCATGATCCGCTTCTGCCACAACCACGGGCTGTTGCAGATTGCCGACCGGCCGCAGTGGCGCACCGTCCGCGGCGGCTCGAAGCACTACGTCGACAAGCTCGTTGCCGGCCTCGACGACGCGCGGCTGGGCACGCCGGTGCGGCGCATCACGCGCACCGCCCACGGCGTGCTGATCGCCACCGACCACGGCACCGAGCGCTTCGACCACGTGGTGCTGGCCGCGCATTCCGACCAGAGCCTCGCGATGCTGGCCGACGCGTCGCCCGCCGAACAGGCCACGCTCGGCGCCATCCGCTACCAGCCGAACCGCGCGGTGCTGCACACCGATGCCTCGGTGCTGCCGCAACGGCACGCTGCGTGGGCCGCATGGAACTACGAGGCCGATGGCGCCAACGATTCGACGCAGGTGTGTTTGCACTACCTGCTCAACAAGCTGCAGCCGCTGCCCTGGCAGCAACCGGTGGTGGTTTCGCTGAATCCGCTGCGGCCCATTGCGCGTAGTCAGGTCATGGCCGAATACGACTACTCCCACCCGGTGTTCGATCTCGCCGCATTGCGGGCGCAGGCCGATGTGCAGCAGTTGCAGGGCCGGCGCAACACCTGGTTCGCGGGTGCCTGGATGGGCTACGGCTTTCACGAAGACGGCCTCAAGGCCGGGCTGGCTGCGGCCGCCGGGTTGCGCCGCCGGTTCGCCAGCGGCGACGACGACAACGCAAAGCAGGCGGCATGAACGCGCCTGAGGCCAAGGCGCACGGCGGCGAGTTGCATGCGCAGGCTGCAAAACCGCCTGCCACCTCGCCGACACCGCTGATGGGCTTCGGCGAAGTGCGCCACACGCGGTTGCGCCCGGCCCGCAACGCTTTTGTCTACCCGACCTACTTCCTGATGCTGCCGATGCGTGCGCTGCGCCGGCATGGCGGCGGCGCATTGGCAATCAACCGCTTTGCCGCGCTCTCCTTCCACGACCGCGACCATGGCGACGGCCGCGGCCCCGAACAGGGCGGCGCACTGGCCTGGCTCGATGCCTTGCTGGCCGCCGAGCACATCCAAGACACGGCCGGGGAGGTCTGGCTGCACTGCTACCCGCGCGTGTTCGGCTACACCTTCAAGCCGGTCAGCTTCTGGTATTGCCACAGTGCGGCCGGTGCGCTGCGCGCGATCGTGGTCGAAGTGAACAACACCTTCGGCGAGCGGCATTGCTACCTGCTCGAGCATCCGGTCTACGGCCTGGAGCAGCGGGCGGCCAAGGCTTTCCATGTCTCGCCGTTCTGCCACGTGCAAGG
>Ga0075366_10002148_pt1 | contig 10040 bp, 4 predicted proteins | sample EndMethybrTD3031_FD_72351 | JGI IMG/M metagenome (GOLD analysis project Ga0075366, IMG submission 72351) | Populus endosphere microbial communities from Tennessee, USA - Endosphere MetaG P. TD hybrid TD303-1 | ecosystem: Host-associated > Plants > Roots > Endosphere | place: USA: Tennessee... | reverse complement strand
CCCTCGGGCAGCACGAACATCCCCTTCACGAATCGCTTGGTCACCCGCCAGGCGCACACCGGCAGAGGCGGATCGACATGGATCAGCGTGTCGGCCGCGGCGAAGCGCTCCCAGGCCGACTTGGCGTCGCCGAAGCCGTCGATGATCCAGGTATCCTGGCGCAGCAGCTCGGCGTGCTGCCGCAGATACTCCTCGTGCGGCACCGGCTCGCCGCCCGGCCGGAACTGGATCAGGTCGAGCGGATAAAGCGGCAGGCCGGTGATCTCCGACAGTCGCCGCGACAGGGTCGACTTGCCGCTGCCAGCATTTCCGAAAACCGCCACGCGCTTCATGTGCGCATCATAACCGAAGCGCTGTTGGTGCCGCAGGTCGGGATGACGCCGCGACAGGTGCTGGCCTTTCCCGTCAACTCCTCCCAGACTGCCCCGAAAGCAAAGAGAGGAAGCACGATGAGCATCGTCCACCGCATGGACCACTTCACCATCGTCACCGACAAACCCGAGGAGACGAAGAATTTCTACGCGGAGCTCGGCCTGCATCCGGGCGACCGGCCGAACTTTGCCGTGGGCGGCTTCTGGCTGTATGGCCCCGAAAAGAAACCCATTCTCCACGTGATCGAAGTCAAGAAGATGCCGGAGCCGCGCCGCGGCGCGCTGGATCACATGGCGTTCTGGGGCGAGGACATGGCCAAGACCATCGCCTGGCTCAAGCAGAAGAACATCAAGTATCGCCTGATGCGCGCGCCGGACCCGTTCCTGACCTGGCAGCTCTTCTTTCCCGATCCGAACGGCGTCGAAGTCGAAATCGATTTCTCGCCGAAGGAACCCCGTCCCGCCGACTGGGACGGCGTGAATGTCATGGTGAAACGGGACTGACGCGCGATCCTCAGCCCTCGATGTCCGGTCGGACGCGCGGCTCGCCGAGTTCGGGCGCGATGGCCGCTATGTCCGAAAAGTAGATCGCGAGATAGCGAGCGATCGTGCGCTGCAGTTCGCCACTCGGCGGCCTGTCCCCGTCGGCCACCGTCATCACGGTGTCGGTCGGCGTCTGGATCCACATCATGGAGCTTGCCGGCGCCTGCTGCAGGCCTTCGAAGCTTATCACGCCAAAGCCGACGGCCTTTAGCGTACGCGCATGCCGGGTAAAGGCATTCTCCAGCGCGAGATCGCCCAGCGCAAAGCTCAGCGTTCCCTGGCTGCCATCGGGTAACGAGACCTCGTACCGGCGTCCGGCATTCTTGAACATCGGCCGACTTTAATTCGAGAACCGGGCCGGATGCCATTCGGTCGATTTTCGGATCAATGGCAAAGACGCCGCAGCGGGGCTGCACCTTCCGAATCTGTTGCTGCTCTGGCTAGCGCCCTGAATCGGTCGGCGCAGCTCTACTCTCACCAAGTACCAGTACCGACCTGTCCGGCACCTGGAACTTCATCAGTCGTCCCGACGAGACGGAAGCGCACTCGACAGGCCGGATACTAGACGGCAAGTCCTGGTGTCCCGTCGCAATATCGAGCCGCCGCGAGCGAGAGAGACGCTGCACCCGGACATCGGCATCACCGATGAAAACGAACGCCCAATGTCCTTCGTCTGCGGAGAACTTGGTCACTTGGAGGTGTTGATTCGCCTGGCGGGCGGCGGCGCTGTCCGTCCTGAGTACGTCCTGGTACGGCTGCAGTACGCAGACCGTCTTCACTGACGCCAGCATCAGGTCTTTCAGCTTCGCGACCTGGCCAACCTGCATTGCCCCCAACGTCCCAAGACTGATTTCCGCTTGAGCCTGGGCGTGTGGAGCCCCAGCGAGCAGCAAGAAGCAAAGGATGACTCGAACGGCATGGCGCCCCGTTCGAGACAACCGTCTGTCTTTGATCATGGCCCGAAGCAGCCCGTCACGAATGCCAGGACGAATTGACCGCCAGCTGAAGGTTGGGATCGGTCGGCATCACCGTCGCGGTCACCGGATTGAACGCCGGATTGTTGGTCGAGAATGTCGCCATGGCCGATATGAGCTGGTTGAGGCCGCCGTCGAGCTGCTGGCCATCCGTCGTCTGGATCTCCGACAGTTTGGCGCTGCCGTTGCTGCCGAACCAGCCGGCCACCGTGACCTTGTCATTGCTGCCCAGCAGGTTGATCACGAGATTGGAGCCGCTCTGGCTGAACCAGAGATCGTTCTTGCCGATGTTGGCGCCGAAATCGAGATTGCCCTGGGCTGTCGCGCCGCTCGCCGTCCCGTTCTGGACGGTCAGCCCGCCGTAGCCGCGCCGGTACTGGTAGATGTCGCTGCCGCCATTGCCGATCGCGGTGTCGGTGCCGCCCTTCAGGTCGAAATAGTCGGCGCCTGACGTGCCGGTGACCGACTCGTTACCGGTGCTGCCCCAGCTGGCCGCATTCAGGATCTGCTGGCGGTTCCACACCGCGCCGTTGCCGAAAGTGATCTGGTCGATGCCGGCGCCCTGGATTCCCATCTGGTTGTCGAGATAGATCGAGCCCGACTGGCCGACGAACGACAGCGTCACGTGGTTGCCCGACTTCGCGAGGACCAGATTGTCCGCCGTCAGACCACTGCCGAGCACCAGCTTGTCGACGCTGCTCTGGTCGTAGTAGTTGCCGGCTTCGTAGATGCGATCGTTGCCGTCGCCGGCATTGTAGATGTAGGTGTCGGCGCCGGTGCTGCCGCTCAGCGTGTCGTCGCCCAGCCCGCCCTGGAAACTGTCGATGCCGCTGAAGCCCGCGATCGTATCGTTGCCCGCCGTCTGGTGCTGCGTGACGTAGTTCGAGAACAGCTCGGCCCGCTGCCAGTTGGCACCATTGCCGAACACCAGCTTGTCGATGCCCTGGTTGTAGACGTTGTCCTGGCCGTCGAGAAGGATCGAGCCGGCGCGATCGGAGAAGCTCAGGATCAGGCTGGCGCCGTTACGGTCGACCAGCGTGTTGGCCTGGATCAGGCCGGTGCCGAGCACGAGCTGGTCGATCGTGCCCTGATCGGCGTAGTAGGTGATGTCGGTGATGCGGTCGTTGCCGTCGCCTGAATTGTAGAAGTAGGTATCGGCGCCGGCGCCGCCGATCAGCACGTCGTCGCCCAGGCCGCCGCGCAGCGTGTCGTTGCCGCCCAAGCCCTGAAGCGTGTCGGCGCCGGCCGTGCCGGTCATCGCATCGGCATGGATCTCGAAGCCCGTGATGGTGGTGGCGCCGGCCGCAATCTGCTGGTCGATATAGGCGCTGAACAGGTCCTGGTTGGTCCAGGTCGTGCCGTTGCCGAACACGACCTGCTCGACGCCGCCGCCCTGGATCGTGTCCGCCGCGTCGAGGTAGATCGAGCCGGCGAAGCCGGTGAAGCTCAAGGTCAGTCCGATGCTGCCCGTCTTGGCGACCACCAGCTTGTCCGCGGTCAGCCCGCTGCCCAGCACCAGCCTGTCGACGCTCGACTGGTCGTAGTAGTTGCCGAACTCGTAGATGCGGTCGTTGCCGTCGCCGGCGTTGTAGATGTAGGTGTCCGCGCCGGTGCTGCCAGTCAGCGAATCGTCGCCCGCTCCGCCCTGGAAGATGTCGGCGCCGCTGAAGCCCGCGATCGTGTCGTTGCCCGCCGTCTGGTGCTGCGTGATGTAGGCCGCGAACAGGTCGGCACGCAGCCAGCTCGCATTGTCGCCGAAAACCACCTTGTCGACGCCCTGGTTGTAGACGTTGTCCTGACCATCGAGAAGGATCGAGCCGGCGCGGTCGGAGAAGCTCAGGGTCAGGCTGGTGCCGTTGCGCTCGACCACGGTGTTGGCCTGCGTCAGCCCGGCGCCCAGCACCAGCTTGTCGACATTGTTCTGGTCGCTGTAGTTGCTGATGTCGGTGATGCGGTCGTTGCCGTCGCCCGAATTGTACAGATAGGTGTCGGCGCCGAGCCCGCCCGTCAGCACGTCGTCGCCCAGGCCGCCGGCGATGACGTCGGCGGCGCTGGTGCCGGTGATCGTGTCGTTGCCGGACGTGCCGGCCTGCGACACCAGCATCTGGCGGATGTCGGCCCGCGTCCAGATCGTGCCGTCGGCGAAGAGCACGCGCTCGACGCCCAGCCCGTCGGTGCCGTCGAGCTCGCCGTCCAGCACCACCGAGCCCGCGCTGCCCGTGCCGGCCGGCGGCGTGACGTTCAGGGTGACGTTGTTGCCGTTGCGCGTCAGCGTCACGTTGGCCACGCCGATGCCGGTGCCCAGTTGCAGCGTGTCGGCGCTGGCGCGATCGTAGTAGTTGCCGGCCTCGTAGATCGTGTCGTTACCGTCGCCGGGGTTGTAGATGAAGGTGTCGGCGCCGGTGCCGCCGTAGAGCGTGTCGTTGCCGGTCCTGCCCTGCAACGTGTCGTTGCCGCCCTGCCCCTGCAGCGTGTCGTTGCCCGTGGTACCGGTGATCGTATCTGCGCGCAGGTCGAAGCCCGTGATCGACGCGGCATTCGCCGCGATCTGCTGGGCGATGTAGGCGCCGAACAGGTCCTGGCTGCTCCAGATCTGGCCGTTGCCGAACATGATCTGCTCGATGCCGCCGCCCTGGATCGTGTCCTCGGAGTCGAGATAGACCGACCCGGTGAAGCCGGTGAAGCTCAAGGTCAAGCTGGTCCCGGACCGGGCGATCTGCAGCTTGTCGGCGGTCAGGCCGGCGCCGAGCACCAGCCGGTCGACGCTGTTCTGGTCGTAGTAGTTGCCCGCTTCATAGAGGCGGTCGTTTCCGTCGCCGGCATTGTAGATGTAGGTGTCCGCGCCCAGGCCGCCGGTCAGCGAATCGTTTCCGAGGCCGCCCTGGAACGTATCGGCGCCGCTGAAGCCCGAGATCGTGTCGTTGCCCGTCGTCTGGTGCTGCGTGATGTAGGCCGCAAACAGGTCGGCGCGCTGCCAGCTCGTGCCGTCGCCGAACACCACCTGGTCGATGCCCTGATTGTAAACGCCGTCCTGGCCGTCGAGGAGGATCGAGCCGGCGCGATCCGAGAAGCTCAGGCTGAGGTTCGCGCCGTTGCGGTCGACCCGCACATTGCTCTGCGTCAGTCCCGTGCCGAGCACCAGCTGGTCGACCGAGCTCTGGTCGGCGTAAGAGGTGATGTCGGTGATGCGATCGTTGCCGTCGCCGGAATTGTAAAGGTAGGTGTCGGCGCCGCTGCCGCCGGTCAGGACATCGTCGCCCGCGCCGCCCTGGAATGTATCGGCGCCGATGAAGCCCGTGATCGTGTCGTTGCCCGCGGTCTGCTGCTGGACGATGTAGGCCGCCTTGAGCTGGTTGGCACTCCACAGCGTGCCGTCGCCGAACTGGACCTGCTCGATGCCGGCGCCTTCCACACCGTCCTGGCCATCGAGAAGGATCGAACCGCTCTCGCCCGTGAAGGACAGGATCAGGGTGGCGCCGTCGCGGGCAATCTGCAGCTTGTCAGCCGTCAGCCCCTCGCCCAGTTCCAGCCGGTCGACACTGCTCTGGTCGTAGTAGTTGCCCGCCTCATAGATGCGGTCGTTGCCGTCCCCGGCGTTGTAGACATAGGTGTCGCTGCCCCGGCCGCCGTACAGCGCGTCGTCGCCCAGCCCGCCCTCGATCCGGTCAGCCGCCGCGAACCCGGTGATCGTGTCGTTGCCCGTGGTGCTGGCCTGCTGCAGCAGCATCGCGCGCAGGTCGCTGCGGGCCCAGATCGTGCCGTCCGCGAACTCGATCTGGTCGACGCCCTGCCCGCCATTCTCGTCGAGCTCGGCCACCAGCAGGATTGAACCGCCGTCGCTGCCGCCCAAAGTCGAGGGCGCGATCACCAAGGTCAGATCGTTGCCGTTGCTGCCGCGCACCAGGCTGACCGACGCCGGATCGATGTCGCGCAACACCAGCCGATCGGCCGTGCCACCATTCATCGGATCTATGACGGTGTCGGTGCCGTCGCCGCGATTGTAGATGTAGAAGTCGTTGCCGTTGCCGCCCTGCAGTGTGTCGTTGCCGAGCCCGCCCGCCAGCGTGTCGGTGGTGGTGCTGCCCGTCAGCGTGTCGTTCGCCGAAGTGCCGGCATGGCTGGCGACGTTCACGCGGATGTCGCTGCGGTCCCACAGCGTGCCATCGGCGAACTTGATCTGGCTGACGCCGTGATGAAACACGTCGTCCACGACGGCCGCACCGCCGGCGGTCGTGGCGTCCGGGATTATCTCGGTTCCGGCGACGATCAACTCGTTTTCGACGACGATCGTCTTGCCGGTAGCAAGCACGGTTAGGGTCAGGTTTGTACCCGAGCGCGCAAAGGACAGATCGGAGACGTTGAGGTCGCTCAGCTGCAGCGTCTTGGTGCGGCTGTTGTCCCAGTAATAGGCCGGGTTCGACCTCACGATCAGGTTGCCGCTGTTCGCCCTGTAGACCACGGTCTGATTGCCGTTACCGGCCGTGATGGTGTCATCGCCGCTCCCGGCCACCACGGTGCGATTCCCGTCTTCAACGGTGACGGACAACGTCCCGGCGCCGAGCAAACGGGGAGCGGTCTCGGCAATCGCGTTCCAGTCGATGGACGTATCGTCATCGAACCAAATCTGCTGCGCCCCGCCGGTGCTCACGTAGTGGCCCAGGAACGTCACCGTGTGCCCGGTCGGCCCGATGGTCAGGACAAGATCGTTGTCGACCCGGGCCATCGAGACGTCGGTGAGCTGCAGGTCCGCGAACTCGATCACTGACTTGTTGTCGGCGATGATCACGTCGCGGCCGGCATTGCTCCAATAGAGATAGGCGTCGCCCTTCCCGCTACCGGTTATGGTCAGCGCATTGGTGCTGACCGGCGTAATCTCCGAGGAAGCGCCCAGCACGATGAGATTTGTCACCGCCGTCGTGCTGAAGGCGTCTCCGGCGGCATTGAGGTCGACGATGCCCAATCCAGCAGGCACAAGCGGCTGCACCAGAGCCTGGATGGCCGCATCAGAAAGCCCGGCCGCCTCACTGAACATCGCGATTCGAGCCGCGAGCGGACCGGCGTCGATGCCAAGTTGCGTCTTGGCATCGATTCGCAGCGCGTTGAGCAGCAACGCCGAGAACTCGAGATATGCCGAACCCTCGGCCGCATCGCTCGGCATTGCCGCCGCGATCGACCGCGCCAGCTCTCCCAGATTGAACTCGAGTCCATCCGTAGATGCATCGAATAGGATGGATGCAAAGGCCTCAACCACGCCTCCAGGCGGTGGCAGTTCCTCCGTCAGAAAAACCTTTGAAGGACCGGCCTGCGCAAAGAAGCGGACCATCATCTCGTTCATGATGTCCGAGAAAATCTGCGTGCTTCGTGCCCCCGCTATCGTATTCGGATCTGACGCGGTAAAGGCATTCGGCTGCGTTGCGTCTATGCCGTACAATTTCAGAAGGAACTCGTACTGACGACCGTCCACATAGGACCCGTGGCTCGACGAGCCGACGTTTGACACATCTGCCCATTGATAGAGGATGTTGGTGAACGCTTCACGAAACTGACTTGCCGTCAGTGCAGATGCCGCCATGACCAGATCGGTAACAGCGTCGGCCAGATCGGCATCCATGCTCATCGCCACCCGCAGATCGGGCAGCAAGCCGTAGCCGCGCAGTTCCGGCAGCAGCAGCACGTCCTCGTCGAACTCGAACCCTTCCGGCGGTGTGTAGAGCGATTGCAGGCCGTTGGTCGCGAAATCGACCTCGTAGATCGTGCCGAGCAGCCCCGACATGTACTCGAACGTCGCCGTCCCCGTGATCGAGTTTCCGTTCACGGTAAGGTCCGCCTGCTGCACGGTAAGGCGGATCGCGGCGATTGCCTTTTCTGACAACGTACTCAGTTCGCCGTCATCGACGTGCCCATCGCCATCGGCATCGATCCAGACACGGAGTTGAGAAAATTCGACATCGCTGCCGTCAATTCTAAGGTCGCTGTTGCTGTCGAGAGCGGCAAGGTCCGCGAAGCCGTTGCCGCTCACGGCGCCCAGTAGATGCAGGTTGCCCTGGGCATCCAGCCATTCGAGGAGGCCGCTCTGATCGCCGACCCATCCTGTGCGGACCGCAAAGCCATTGCCGGCGTAGTCGAAATAGGTCGATGACTGGTTGAGGGACGTGAGGTTCGGCAAGTTGCCCGAGAAGCTGATGACGAGCGGGTCGCGGGGGCCGGGCAATCCAGGGTGCGCGTCCGAGAATGGCGCATCCGCATGCGCCATCGGGAAGAGCATATTACCCAGTCCCTTGAGCAGCCCTCCGAAGAAGTCGGGATGGTTGAGTACTATGCCGCCAGCCGTCGCCAAGGCACCCAAAGCCATTGCGCCTTTGGAAAAGGCTTGAGCAGCCGGATGAGGGAAGAAGCCGGCGATGGCGCCCGCCTGGCTCAAAACATTGCCGAATGCTCCCAACCAATTTGACGCAGCACCGGACTTGTTGCCGTTGTTCCACTCCTGTTGTGCCTGAGTGAGCGCGGTCGTCATTGCGAAGCCGGAGGCTTGGATGTTCGCCGCTGCAGACGCGAGGCCTGGTCGAGAGGACGCGATCCAGCCAGCCGCCAGCGAAAGCGTTTGCGCGGCAGTGTTCAGCACTTCCATTGGCTGGTTCAGATGGGTCGAGTAAGCGCCATCGGCTCCCCCCGCTATCCCTGGCGAGTTCTTGAACACCCAGGGAATAGCGCTCTCGAGCGCTTCAATGACGCGACCGACTACGGAACTGATGCTTGCTGTCGTGGCATTGATTTGAGCTGATTGGAGGTACTGAGCGAGTTCGGGCGAAATCCCCGGACCTGAAAGTACGACTTCCTGATTTGCGCCGAAAACGAGGTTAAAGGTACCTCCCGACATTCTTTTCCTTATTTTTTAGTGACGCTGAAAATCAAAGCCGTCGCGGTCAACAGCAACAAGCCGACCCCAATAGTGCCCAGGTAAACGACCTTCCCTCGCGACGGGCGCTTCGCCTCCCATGCGACATAGCGAGCTCCGTATCGCCGAGAGCCTCTGATCAGCAGCCAAAAGACTCCAAAAAACGCCAACGGCAGATTCCAAATCGCAACTGGAATTCCTCGGTATTCGCCGCCTGGAAATGCCTCTCCAGGACGACCACCGATCCAAGCCATGCTCAAGAAGGCATAGACAATGGATATTGCGGAGACCGCGCCAATAACGAGCGTGAACAAGTTCCAGCTCAGAGAGCGAAGAGATTTGTCGCGTGACTCAGACATGAACAACATCATGCAGCGGCCGGGGCCGAATCGCGAGCCAATGCTTCGCAAGCGATCGCCAAGAGCCGAAAATGCACTCGCTCACCATCTCGCCAATGGTTGCACTGTCGATTGCATCGAACGTCGCACCCGCTTTCGTCGCGACCACGATGACACGGCATGGAGAGAAGTTTCAAAGACGATGCACGCATACCTAGAACCACAAACACGATCATTCTTGATGCGCGAGTGAAGATTCTCCTTCCAACGAAAATTGCTCAAGGCGTTCGAGCGCAACGCGTCGCAACTCTGATGTTGTAGCCGGTTGATGGCCGATCCTTCCAACAGCGCGCATGCCAACGTCGCCGGGGACCAACCCACCGGTACACGTCGCACAACTCAAAACACGACTACGGGAGTTTTAGCGCGAGTGCCTCGTTTACAAGCTGCCGTGGCGCAAAGGTAGAAGGACGGCGATATCCTGCAGTCGATTTGACCTACGCGATCGCAAGGCTGCCTCATCTTGACCTCTCGCTAATGACCGGCCGCCTGAATGACACACATCGGCTGGCGTTCTGGTCGCGGCGACGTTCGTTCGCTCGACGATTCTCCATTTCACTCCAGGAATCGGAGACCGTCCGAGCCGCAACGCCCTGCCGTATGGCGGAAAACACCGGACCTGCTCTCCCTGCCAAAGCCCGCTATTGTTGCGCCGAGGTCCCTGCCCTTTGCGCCTCGCGCGCCGCGGTCGGGGCAATTGCAAGAGTAGGACACGCATATGGGCTGGATGGACGACGCAATGGTGGAACTGCGCCCCTGGATCGGGCGCGTGCGGATCACCGAGGACGATATCGGCATGATGTCGGTGCGGCGCGTCGCCTCGACCTTCGACGTCGATCCCGACAGCATCAAGAAGGGC
>Ga0075366_10002147_pt1 | contig 10041 bp, 9 predicted proteins | sample EndMethybrTD3031_FD_72351 | JGI IMG/M metagenome (GOLD analysis project Ga0075366, IMG submission 72351) | Populus endosphere microbial communities from Tennessee, USA - Endosphere MetaG P. TD hybrid TD303-1 | ecosystem: Host-associated > Plants > Roots > Endosphere | place: USA: Tennessee... | reverse complement strand
TGTGCGCTCTCTATGGAAAACTGTTGGAAATAGTCTCCGAGCTTTTACTCCAGATGAATGTCACCATTTCTTCAAAGCTGCTGGTTATAACTGTTAACTAAATGGAATCTGCTCTAGATCAGGCTCAACTTCATGTCGTCGTTGAAAACCCGTTGCATCATCGTAACCTGTCTCACCTGTGGTCAGATTTTCTCCACATAACAAAGACACCAACAGGTAGTTCACCCGTTCACTTGCTCATTCAATTTATTATAATTCTCTGGATCTACTTGCAATTCCAGCCTGACTACGTCGTCGCCAACGTTCACAAGGCAGCGTTTCTTTTGGCTGCTCTTTTCAAACTTCCTCTCCGACGACCCAAAACTTGTGCCGTGATCATTCAGGATTTTGATTATTATTATCTTCCCTTCATCCTGAAGAACCTCTCAAATGTACTCTTCCTCGCACCAACTGAAGCGATCTTCTCTGATAAAAGGTACCGTTCCTGGGGATTAACTCGGGACAAGCATCAGCTCATCATCTTCCCTTGTCCGACGCAAATGCCTGAAGAGGGTTTCACCCGCTCATCCTCAGAAGCGTTCATCGCATGCGCTGCCCGGATCACACCTTGGAAAGGGATCGATTACCTAATTCGTGCTTCGCAATCGTTACCCAGAATGAACCGGCTGCACGCTTGCAAATTTTTGGCACACCGGTCGATCAGGAATATTACAATCAACTTCTCAGACTGGTAACCGAACTCGGCCTTGAGAATTCAGTTCACTTTAAATCGTTTACCAGCAACATGCGGCAGGTCTACACGGACGCGGAATTCTTTGTGGTCCCATCACTCGCAACCAATCCCGGACCGGAGAGCTTTTGCCGAATTATCACCGAAGCTTGGGCATTTGAAAAGCCGTCAGTCGCTTTTGCTGTTGGGGGGGCCTTGCTACCTTATCGACCACGAAGTTGACGGCTGCTTAGTTGAAGAAAGGAATATCACTGCTCTAGCCGAAGCGATTATACGTCTCTGGCGCAACCCGCAGCTCAGGCAGGAGATGGGACGTCGAGGCCATAAAAAGGTGCGAGCTTTGTACGATCCTGAGCGGTCCGTAACGAAGCTTTTAAGTCATTTAACAGGTGAGTTCGACCATGCAGGTCAACCAATGCTTGCAAAGCCATGAACGCTTCAGAGCCTCTCTCAATCCTCTTTGTCTCTGAGCCGATGCTTGATGGTGTTTTCCGTCATCTGGCTGGATTATCAGCATTCGCCATCGCCGCAGGCCATCACGTCCATGTTGCCTATTCAGACCGAAGGTCCTGCACCCAACTTTCAAGCTTCCTCGAGATGGTCCAAGCCAATGGAGGCGAAACGCTGAACCTCGGTGTTCCGAATTTCCCAGAACCCAAGGACCTCGCAGCCTTTGTTAAGCTCCGTCAACTATTTGCTCGCATAAGGCCAGATATCATCCATGCAGCCAGTACTAAAGCAGGTCTTCTCACGAGGCTGCTCGTATTCACTGGTGTCCGCGTTCCAATCCTCTATTCTCCCTATGCCTACTACGGTATGGGACGCGATAAGAATTTGAAGACTGCGCTGGTTAATACCATGGAGGCAGTTCTTGGTCGCGTCGGAAAGACTCTGAGCATCTCAACCGACGAAGCCATTTTCGCCAACAAGGTGCTTCGGATCCCTCAGCGTCGAATTAAAATCGTGCTCAACGGCGTTAACACCCATCGGTTTGCTCCGCCCGTACCGGAGCTTTGCGCAAGCAATTCGGGCTTCCTCCGGATGCACTAGTGCTAGGATCAATGGGGCGACTCTCCTACCAAAAGGATCCCGCCACTCTTTATCGTGCTTTCCAAAAAGTCTGCTCGGAGTTTCCCAACCTCTACTTGTTTCATGTCGGAAAAGGAGAACTTGCCAACGATCTCAACCTCCTGGCCAAAGACCTTGGATTGACTGATCGGATCGTTCGTAAGGATTACCTGGAAGATCCGACTCTCTTTTTTCCAACCCTGGATGCATTTATTTTGACCTCGCGCTATGAAGGTCTCGCATTAGTAATACTGGAAGCTTTAAGCGTTAACTTGCCGCTGATCATCAGTCGTTGTCCAGGTACTCATGACCTGTTCGCAGCCGGCCTCTCCCACCTTTGGTCTGCGCGCGTTGAGCAACCTTCTGAGTTCGCCGTTCAAATCCAGGATTGGATCACAGATCAGCAACTCGATAGACCCTACAACCATCGCAACATCGCATTGAACACTTTCAGCGATGAGGTCTGCTATCAACAATCTTTAGTACTGTACCGGCAAATACTTCTACATGAACGCAAATCAGTAGGAACAAAGGTAATAAATACAGCCACTCTTTCAATCGATTCTGAAAGGTAATACCGATGGACACTGTTATCGAAACCGCTCGCCCCATTTTTAATCGGCCCAGAAATCAGACTGTGGTTGCTGCTCTCTTGCCGGCCGCAATGACTTTCACATTGTTCATGTTCGGGGTCCTGGCATGGGTCTTTAAGCTAAGCCGATCTGACAACCAACCGATCTTACCGTTCAGTCCGCTACAGGCAGGTCTACCCCTAGTCGCTCTTGCAGCAATCATGCTAATTGTTCAGATCTGGCGCCTCTACATTCCTCCTTTCATGATTAAGGCATGGTCGATGCGACTGATCAACATGGGGACCGTTCTGGTCCTCATTGGAGCCACGTTTCACATCGTTTCAAATAGCGCTTATCGAGTTGATGCAATTCTCTACTTCCTTCGTTGGCTTCTACCTCTCTGTTGCTTGCTCTTTCTCTTTATGGCGTTGCATCTTGGAGGTAATAAGGATACTCTGATTTACGGCTTGCTCGCCGGATGTCTTTTGAGCGTCATTGCAGTCGAACTCGACCGCTTGGGACTCCCCATTGGAGTTCAGAAGAGTAGTACGCGCTTCGGCGCATTCTTACAACACCCTAACCAATATGGTATTGTCATCGCCAGTATAAGCCCGTTCATCGTGTACGTACTACACAAACCTGGATACCTTCCGAAGCTCATTGGACTCGCAGCGATCCCAGTGTTTAGTCTGGCTCTGTTCGAATCCCTATCCAAGACTAACATTATCGGTTTTCCACTCGTTTTCGCAGCGACTTTTATCGCCTTCTCACTGAATGACACAGCCAAGCTTGGAAGAGCCATCATCATTGTCATTACCTGTGGATTCCTTTTCTCTTTTGTCGCTGGAATCGCTATGGAAATCGTTCAAACCTTCAGCCCAAAAGATTTCCAACTGATGACTCAACTCACAACCGATCCGACAGAAGTCAAAACGTTGCTAGAACGGGAAGATGCCTGGGGTGAAGCGCTCGACTACATCCACGAAAGTCCTTGGTTCGGAAAAGGTCCCCGATGAACTGAAGAGCACCTGATGTTTCAACATGCACACAACATGTTCCTTCAACATTGGATTGATGTCGGTGTATTGGGAATCGCAGGAGTCACTATCCTTTCGATCGGAGTTATTATTCGCAATCTCGAAGTTCTTTCCCTCGCACTTTCAAAGCGCCAAATCATCGATAACGAATTCCGACTTCAGATTGCTGCGGGCATGAGTCTGTTTGCCGCGCTGATCGGCAACAGCATGAGCTCTTCGCTGCACACAGGAACAATGATCCCGTTCTGCATCGTCCTTGCAATCAGTTGCCTGAACCAACGGATAACACCTTGACCAAGAGACATCCGTGGTAACCCTCATTTTGAACCATCAGATCTCATTGTCGATAACCTGGACAAGAGCGTGGAAGTGACTCCTACGAAAAAAAACAAGGCTACGACCGAGGAAACCAGTTCAACGCCGGGCCACCGAACCCTGAGAGACTGGGTGCTCATTATTGTTGCGCGCAGGACCAGCTCAGGCCGATATCTCCCCGAAATAGACGGACTTCGATCTGTAGCGATTCTTCTCGTTATTCTTTACCACCTTCAAGCATTTATCAACGGCCAGCAGGCCTATATGCATCCGTTCACTCCTGCCGAAGAATTTTTCCGTACGCTTATTAATTGCGGTTCTTTCGGCGTACAAGTTTTCTTCGCGATTTCTGGGTTTATCATTGCCCTCCCCTTTGTCGATTACTTCAGCACAGGAACCAAGCCAGTAAAGCTTAAGGATTTTTACCTCCGGCGCATCACGAGGCTCGAACCGCCATACATCATCAACATGCTGGTCAACAGTGTAATCAAAGCAGCCGCCGACCATATGCCGCTAATTGTCATTGCAATGCATTTTTTCGCAGGACTTATTTATTCACATAACATTATCTATGGGATCCATAACAACCTTAACCAAGCACTCTGGTCCCTCGAAGTCGAATTCCAGTTCTATTTCCTAGCGCCCCTCTTCCTTTTAGCCTTCAAGATCAGACGCCCATTGCTGCGTCGTTTCTTTTTGATCGCGCCAATCATTCTTCTGATTCTGCTGCGCCCTGAGACGTGGCGTGTAGATAAGTCACTTCTTGGCAAAGCTGAATTCTTCTTTGTTGGAATTCTTCTAACCGATATCTATGTGAATAGTTGGAAATCGATAATACCTCGCAAGCGACATTTCGATTTCATCGCAGGGATCGGCTGGCTCAGTTTTTTCTATTGCATCTACTTGCCGAACACGAAAATCACACTCTTGTTCCGGCCACTCTTCCTCTTTCTCGCTTTCGTCGGATCCATTGGTGGAGGTTTTTTCAGTTCCATCTTTTGTAACCCGTGGATCTCAGCGTTTGGAGGAATGTGTTATACCGTCTACCTCTACCATTCGAACATCATTAGCGTGGTAATCCGCCTTACAAAATCTTACACCGTTTCCTCTAGCTATTTCATGACCTATTTCACCCAGCTCGTAATCAATCTGATTCCCATCATTCTCATTTCCACTCTTCTCTTCATTCTTCTGGAAAAGCCATTTATGAAAAAGGATTGGCCGAAGCACCTATGGCGTCGCTTCTCTTCACGGCCTGGCTCGATACCGCTTCACCCCACAACATCTGCTACTGACAGTTCACATACCCTAAAACCCTAATTACCTCTAAAACCCTACTACCTCTGAGAACATGAAAATACTACACTGCTGCCATCTAAAGAAAACGGTTATTGCAGCTTTTCCAACCGAAGGATTCTCGTACTCAAGCCCTCAGACTATCACGCACCTGTGTACAATGTTGTACGTGCTCCTTACGATCGCAACGATCGGCCTCTCAGGAGAGAGAGCAACAGCCCAACCCATCACAACTTCATATGTACCAGTTACCGTAAAGGCTGGCACTGGCGTTATCGTTAACTCTTCGACTCTCGATAATAAAAAATTCTACGATACAATTTTTTCACCAATTCATCAATATGCTATTCTCAATTTCTATCCAACGAACGGTGAAAATTTTTCGGGCGCTTCCTCGCTATTAATTGACGTCAAATCAAACAATGACACTGCCGTTGAGCTTATCATAAGGGTGACCGACCGGCATCGTGTGGGTTATGCCGCTAGCACTAAATTGGCGCCAAGACAGGAAAAGACGATTGCATTCCCCTTCATTCATCTTGAGCCGTGGAGATACGGGATATTTACGAGCCCAGCGCTCGTCAGGTATATGGCCAACAACGTCCAGCAAATCGATTGGAACTCCGTAACACCAACTAACACGACATGGGCAGGGCCAAATAGCGTCAGCTCGATTCAGATATTAACTTATCCTTCAACCAAGCCGATTCATCTCTCTTTCGGTCAACCTCAGACCCAAATGAGCGGCATAATTAGAGATATCTACAAAAACCTAGTTGACACTTATGGCCAGTCGACCCAAGGCATTTGGCCGGAGAAGGTGAGCTCCATTGCTGATTTGCAATCAAAACAGAATGCTGAAACGCAACAACTTCGTCAATGGACTGCTGACCGGACTGATCTTGATAGTTTTGGCGGCACGAAGAGTATTCCCCTCAAGAACGATACGGGGTTTTTCCGGACCTACTATTCCAACGGTCACTGGTGGTTGGTCACGCCAGAGGGACACGGATTCTTTGAACTTGCTATGGATGTCATCACACCCGAGAATGGTTACACGTTAACATCTTTGAGACACTGGATGTTCGAAGATCTCCCGCATCTCCAGGCGACTTACCCGAACCAGATGATCCCGCTCAATGCGAGAGCCGGATTTGAATACTTCAACCATTACGGAGCGAATCTTGAGAGAAAATATGGCTCTGCAACCGATCCAGCTACGAAGCTGCCGGTTTACCTCGAACAGTTTATACAGCGTGCAACGTGGCGATTGGAAGGCTGGAGATTTAATACTGTCGGGTGGGCAAGTCACGACGAATTCGCCCGGCACCCAACGCTTCCGTTCGTGTATGGTGTGAGACTGGGTCGTTTCTACAACGGTTCAATCATAGCTGGATACGCTTCGAATCACTTGGGTGATATGCCCGATCCTTTCGATCCCACATTCAATTCAGCTGTCAAAGCAATGGCACACGGGATTCCGAGCTATCTCATCAACCAGAATTATCTAATCGGATATTTCGTTGACAACGAATTGCCATGGGGCAACGACGACGCAGGTGCTAACTACAAGGATTACTATGCTCTCTCCCTGTAAATGCTCTAGCCATGAGTTTTAGACAAAGTTCTGCGAAACGGCAGTTTTTTACGATACTGTATCAGAAGTACGGAGGAAACATTGCACACTTGAACGCATCCTGGGGTACTTCCATTTCGTCATGGGAAATTCTGAAGGATTCATTTTCAAATCTTCCAGCAACTGCTAATACGGCATTAAAAGCCGACTTATCTGCGTTTCTCCGAACATTTGCCGATCAATACTTTGCCACGATGAAAAAGGAACTTAAGGCTTATGATCCCAATCATTTGTATCTTGGTTGCCGTTTTTCTCAGCACGATAGACCAGCCGAAGTCATTACTTCCTGTGCATCATATGCTGACGTCGTCAGCTTCAACTATTACGGCCATCACATCAGTGATTCTCTGAAGCAAGAATTCAAATCGGCCATTAATAAACCAATCATGATCAGTGAGTTTCACTTCGGATCCCGCGACCGGGGTCCCGCCTGGCCGGGGCTTGCCGACGCTGGTTCAGAGGCCAACCGAGGATATTGTTATTCTCAGCTCGTTAGCGAGTTCGCATCCCAACCGAATCTGATCGGTTGCGACTATTACCAGTATGTCGATGAACCGACTTCCGGCGAAGTATACGACACAGCCAACGGTCATATCGGCTTTGTTTCGATCGCTGATGTGCCATTTCTTGACTTCGCCGCCTCTGTCCGGCAGACGAACATGAAAGCAACTGCAATTCATGCTGCAGCACCCGTAACATCGATTCAATAGAATATAATTCGAACTGCCAGCTGGCCACGTCACGGCTAGCTGGCATTCCCTAATACAAATCTCAAATCAGGCGCGCCACAAGGGTTAGATCGACGATCCACGTCAGGGTTAGCTGGCGTCCCCCAAGCAAATTTTAGCGAGGAGGGTTTAATGCTATTTAACTCTTACGAATTCATTTTTGGATTTCTGCCAATCTGCCTGGTAGGATTTTTTCTGTTGGCATCCTTTGGATGGACAAAAACTGCTTCTCTTTGGCTGAGCAGCGCTTCCCTGGTTTTTTATTGCTGGTGGAATCCCGATTCACGACAACCATGGAGCCCAAAGTATTTCCTGTTAATCTTTGCTTCGGTCACCTTTAATTACCTACTTGGGGTCGCTATTTCCCGTTCTAAGGAACAGGAAAGCCATCGGCGGGCCAAATTCATTCTCGTTCTTGGCGTGACCGTAAACCTGGTCACTCTAGCCTATTTCAAATATAGTGGATTTCTGACGACTAACTTGAACCTGATTTTCGGTACTCATTTCTCACTTGGCAAGATCGCATTGCCACTAGCCATCTCATTTTTCACATTCACGCAAATTGCTTATCTCGTCGATTCCTTCTAGGGCCTAACAAAGGCTTACAACTTTCGGTGGTATCTTCTATTTGTAACCTTTTTCCCGCATCTCATCGCCGGCCCGATCGTTCTCTATCGGAAGTTGATGCCTCAGTTTGCTCAGCCGGAAACATGGCGCTTCAATATGAACAACCTTACTACCGGGCTCACTCTTTTTGGTTTCGGCTTATTCAAAAAAGTGGTCATCGCCGACTCCGTTTCGCCAATTGCGGATGGTGTTTACCAGGACATCGCACGCAGTGGTTTTCCAGGCTTGGTTCCGGCCTGGATTGGAGCACTCGCTTATACAACTCAGCTTTATTTTGATTTCTCTGGCTATTCCGATATGGCCATCGGTCTCGGCCGGATGTTCAATGTCCAATTTCCTATTAATTTCAATTCTCCCTACAAGTCGGCCAACATTTCTGATTTCTGGCAGCGTTGGCACATAACACTTTCGCAGTTTCTTCGCGACCACCTTTACATCCCTCTCGGCGGTAACCGCAAAGGAGAAGCCCGCCGGTATTTCAACGTGATGGTTACCATGTTCCTAGGCGGGTTATGGCATGGTGCAGGATGGGCCTTCGTCATCTGGGGCGGTTTGCACGGTCTCTACCTGGTCATTCATCAACTCTGGGTCAAAGCGACGAAGGGTGCTCAATGGACAATGAATGCACTCGTTGTCGGTGCAGGACGAATATTGACCTTTCTTGCAGTCGTTGTCGGCTGGGTCTTTTTTCGTTCTCCTTCATTTGGTGATGCAGCAACTATGCTAAAAGGGATGGTTGGCCAAAGCGGATTCGACCTACCGTTGCAGCTACATAGACTGATCGGAAGTCGATTTGCACTCCCAAGTAACTGGTTCGCTCCGCTTCCTTTTCAAGCCTTTGAACTAGTGGCACTGGCTGCGGGACTCATTGTCATGTTTGTGATGCCTAATACAAACGAACTTTTTCGGCTCACTCAGCCCATCAAAGAGAACGATCCCACGCCGCCGCCACTTTGGAAACCAAATGATCGCTGGGCTGTAGCATGCGGAATCGTCATTGGCGTCTCCATTTTGCACCTCAGCAGACTAACTGAATTCCTCTATTTCCAATTCTGATGAAAACTTTTTCCTCACGCTATTTGATTGTCATGGTGCTTGTTGCGTCACTGGTGGTGTTTGGTGCCGCTGGATTCAATTATTTCGTCGATCCATACGGCATTTGGCACTTCGGTAGCGCCGGCGATTGGATCAAAGCAAGACCTCGCTTGCAGGATTTTGAACGTCTCCACAAAGCTCATGAAGTCGAACACTTAAAAGCTGAAGGATATCTTCTTGGAAATTCTCGAGTCGTGATCGGCCTCGATCCTCGCCATCCTTCTCTTCCAAAGAACACCTACAATCTAGCGCTCTCCGCTTGTACTGTTTACGAGATGTTACGTTACCTTCAACATGCTTGCGGATTCCAGCAACCAAAGCTAGTGGTCGTCGGAACTGACCGGGAAATGTTTGACGCCGCGACTCCTTATGAGACATCATTTAGTGAAAACCGTCTGGCAGTTGACCCGCAAAACAGACCAAGAGCTGGATGGCAAATTTCCGATGCTCCAGTCACCTTGTTTTCAGCAAGCTCGTTGGTCGATAGTATTCGAACGCTGCTCTACAAAGGTGGTCCAATCAGATATCCAGACGGATGCCGTGACCTGGAATTGGAGAAGCCCTTTACTCTTGCCAAAAACGTTCTTATCGAAAGCGATCGCTGGAAGAAACGAGCCAGCCTTTACGCACCGGTTCTCGTGGATGGTAGTAACCCTCAATTTGATGCTTTTCGTGAGTTCCTGCGATTTTGTAAATCTCGCCACATCCAACTCGTGATTTACGTAAACCCAGTACATAGTGTTCTTCTGGATGTACTCCGAGCTCGCGAAAAGGAATACGACGACTGGTTGCGACGAATGGTCATCACAGCCGACGAAGAGTATCCCGAAGCACAAGTATGGGACTTCGCTGCCTACAACCAGATCACCTCTGAATCTTTATCGGCCTGGACAATGGTCGACAGCGGTATGAAATATTATTGGGAAATCAGCCATTA
>Ga0075366_10002146_pt1 | contig 10043 bp, 10 predicted proteins | sample EndMethybrTD3031_FD_72351 | JGI IMG/M metagenome (GOLD analysis project Ga0075366, IMG submission 72351) | Populus endosphere microbial communities from Tennessee, USA - Endosphere MetaG P. TD hybrid TD303-1 | ecosystem: Host-associated > Plants > Roots > Endosphere | place: USA: Tennessee... | reverse complement strand
CCGCCCAAAGGTTTCGACGGCTGGAAGGTCACGACCATCGGCGATGACATCGCATGGATCAAGCCCGGCGTCGACGGCAAGCTGTATGCCATCAACCCCGAAGCGGGTTATTTCGGCGTGGCTCCCGGCACCAACACGTTGACCAATCCCAACTGCATGGCCAGCCTGGACAAGAATGTCATCTTCACCAATGTCGCGCTGACCAACGACGGCGATGTCTGGTGGGAAGGCATGGGCGAGCCGCCGGCACATGCGATCGACTGGCAGGGCAAGGACTGGACGCCCCAGATCGCGAAAGAGACGGGCGCCAAGGCTGCGCACCCGAATGCCCGCTTCACCGTCGCGGCCCTCAACAACCCCGCGCTCGATCCAGCCTGGGATGACCCGGCCGGTGTGCCCATCGATGCCTTCATCTTCGGCGGGCGGCGCTCCAACACGGTGCCGTTGGTGACCGAGGGCCGCAACTGGGTGGAAGGCGTTTACATGGCTGCCACCATGGGCTCGGAGACCACGGCCGCCATCACCGGCCAGGTCGGCGTGGTGCGACGCGACCCGTTTGCCATGATCGCTTTCGCCGGCTACAACATGTCGGACTACTTCCAGCATTGGCTGGATCTCGGCAAGAAGCTGGGCACGTCGGGCGCTACGCCACCCCGCATCTTCACCACCAATTGGTTCCGCAAGGGCGAGGATGGCAAGTTCATCTGGCCCGGTTACGGCGAGAACATGCGCGTGCTCAAGTGGATGATCGATCGTATCGAAGGCAAGGCCAAGGGCACTGACCATATTTTCGGCGTCAGCCCGACCTACGAAGAAATGAACTGGACCGGCGTGGACTTCAGTCCGGCGCAGTTCAGCAGCGTGACCAGCATCGACAAGGCTGCCTGGCAACGGGAGCTTCAGTTGCACACCGAACTGTTCCAGCAACTCGAGTACCACCTGCCCAAGGAACTGGGTGAAACCAAGGATCGGATCGAAAAGCGTTTGGCCGCTTGATATCCGTCGGAATCAGTAAAAAGGCCACCGCTTGCGGTGGCCTTTTTATTCCTGGGAAGGGGTTGGTTGCCGCCTGCGCTGCGCTTTTCGCTGCGCGATCCCGTAGGACCAGCCATCGAGCATCGCGACCAGCGGCCGCGGGAGGCGCCCCAGCAGCCAACTCAGCCAGGAAACAGCAGCGAAACTGTTCACTGCCGGGCGATTAATAGTACGAGCGCATCAGGCGCTGGGCCCGAACGCTGGTGTTCATGGAGCGGCTGATGTCGGCCATCACCCGCGCATCGCTCAGCGCGACTTGCCAGAGCTTGTCGTCCTCCGCAGCTTGCTTGCGCGACGCGGCCCAGCCCTTGAAACCGGCGCTCAGCACTTCCGCTGCGCGACGTGCCGGCGCGGCCAGCAACGCCAGGCCGGCGAAAGCGATCGTCCACATCACGATCCAGGCGGCCAGCAGATGGCCTTCGGTCCAGGTCTCGATCACCTGGTTGGCGACGACCAGCAGGGCAGCCACGATGGCGGCCAGCAGCAAGGTCGCGATGCCACGGGCACCGCTGAAGTTTCGGGCGGTCTGCGCAACGAGATGCGCAGCGCGTTCGGCGCGGACAACGCCGGGATGTTCGGTGGGCTGGTCGACGTGGACAAAGCTGGTCATGATGGTTTCCCTTTAAAACGCTTGTGGCGGTATTGCCGGGTGCGTGCATGGAATATAGGGTTACTACTGATATATTCCCAATTTAGATTGGTGATGACTATCATTCACTACAGTGATGAAACCGCCCAGCTTTCGCACCCTCGACCTCAACTTGTTGCGCGTCTTCGATGAAGTGATGTCCGAGCGCAACCTCACCCGGGCGGCGCGCAACCTGGCGATGACCCAGCCAGCAGTCAGCAATGCCCTCACCCGCCTGCGTGACTCCCTGGGCGACAGGCTGGTGGTGCGCAGCGGCTACGGGGTGGAGCCCACACCCCGCGCGCTCGCTCTGTGGCCTGCCGTGGCCGACGCCCTGCGCCAGCTGGAGGCCTCCCTGGCTCCCGCCGACTTCGTGGCATCCAGCGCCAACAGCACTTTCGTCCTTGCCATGGCCGACGCCACCGCCACTGCGCTGATGCCAGGGCTGGTGGAAATCATCGAGCGCGACGCGCCTGGCGTTTCGATGCGGGTACTGCCACTCACCACCCGGGACCCGCGCATCCTGCTGGACCACGGCGACATGGATCTCGCGGTGGGATTTTTCCCGCTGGTACTCGCAGACCTCACAGCTCAGGCACAGTCGGGGGGAATGGCCGCCTTCGACCATCAACGCCTGTACGACGGTGAATATGTGTGCGTGATGCGGCAGGGTCATCCACTGGCCACGGGCCCATTCACCCTCAAGCGGTTTTGCGCCGCGCACCACCTGCTGGTGAGTTTTTCCGGACGTCCGTGGGGATTCATCGACGAGGCCCTGGCTTCGCTGGACAGGAAGCGACGCATCGTGTTGACCGTGAATCAATTTTTCACTGCCGGCCGGGTAGTGGTCGGCTCGGACCTGCTCACGGTGTTGCCCCGGCACTTCCTGAGCGTGACCGGCATGGCCGGCGAACTGGTCACTCGCGAACTGCCTTTCGAAGTACCGCCAGTGCACGTCGACGCATTGTGGCACCGCCGCCAAGGCCAGCGAAGCGACCATGCTTGGTTGCGGCTGGCGGTGGCCGCAGCGGCGCGCAAGGCGTTCGACGTGGCGGATTGAGTGAAGGCTCAGCGAACCACGCTGAGATAGGCGAACGCGGCGTCCCGCAGTTCCTGGGCCTGGCGCGGGTTCGTACCGGCGCGGGCTTCGGCGCTATGCATCAGCTGCTGGGCCACGCCTTCGCGATGTTCTGCGGGAGCGGCGACGGGCAGGAGTCGGATCAGTGAGGCAAATATGGAGTACATGAAATGGAACCCACAATGGGCGTGAAGTGAATGAAAGAAGAATAAGGGTTATCCCTAGGGTTGCAACCCTAGGTGGTCGGCCTCTCCATGCTGCTTGCGCATGACACCGACCAGGTTGTGCATGACGAGCGCGGCTATGCTTGGCGCCATGACGCAGCCACCGCCCCCTGCCACGGACGCTGTGCCGATCGCCGCGGCCTGGTTGGCGCAGGTGGCCGAAGCCGTGGAAGAAATGTTCTGGGTCTGGGAAGCCGCCACCGGCCGGCTGCTGTACGCCAACGCAGCCTTTCGTCGGTTCTGGGGCCCGGCGCCGCCTCCAGGCCATGGCAGGGGCCTGCTGCTGGAGCACGTGGTTCCCGACGATCGCGAGCGGCTGCGCCGGGCGCGTGCCGGCTTGGGCACGGGAAGGGACGGCTACAGTGAGGAGTACCGTGCCAGCCAGCCGGCCAGAGACAGCCAAACCGGCCGCACCGCCAGGTTGCGTGAGCGGGCCTTCACGCTCTGGGACCCCGCAGGCGGGCCACTGGTAGTCCACGTAGCCACAGACATCTCCTGGCAATTCGACACCACCGCCCAATTGCGCGCCGAGATCAGCCGGCGAAGCGATGCGGAGCGCGAACTCGACGACACGACACGCAGGCTGGAGGCATTGGTCGCCACCTCCAACGATGCGCTGATCACGATCGACGCCGACAGCCTGATCATCGACTGGAACGCCGCGGCGCACCGGATGTTTGGCTGGGACCGGCGGGAGGCGCTTGGCCGCAAGCTGACCGAGCTCATCATGCCGGCAGCGCATCACGCCCGGCACCTGGCAGGCATTGCCCGCTTCCTGCGCGAGGGCACCTCCCAGATTTTTGACCGCCGGGTCGAAGCCACGGCCTTACGCCGCACCGGTGAAGCATTCGATGCTGAATTGTCCGTGTGGCCTGTCAGAAGCGGCGAACGCACCACCTTCAGTGCTTTCGTACGCGATATTTCGCGGCGCAAGACGGCCGAGCGGGCGCTGGCCGAATCCGAAGCCAAGTACCGCACGGTGGTGGAGAACGTCAACGAGGGCATTCTGGTGACAGCGGCGGGCCGCATCCTGTATGCGAACCCGCGCGCGCTTGCGCTCTCGGGCATGGAAGACGAGGAAACCGCCAAGTCACGCCCTTTCATCGAGTTCATCCATCCGGACGACCGTGACCGCGTGTTGGACAATCACCTGCGGCGGTTGCGCGGCGACCCGGTGGAAAACTACTACCAGTTTCGCGTCGTCCATCCCAGCCAGGAGGTGCGCTGGCTGGAAATCAGTGCGGTGCTCTTCGAGTGGCAGAACAGCCCCGCCACACTGAACTTCCTGACCGACGTGACCCAGCGCCGGCAGGCGGAGCAGGAAATCCGTGCCGCGCTGGCACGGGAGCGCGAATTGTCGGAGCTGAAATCGCGCTTCGTGGCCGTAGCTTCGCACGAATTCCGTACACCGCTGGCCGCCATCCTGTCTTCGGTCGAGTTGCTGGGTGACTACGATGCGCGGCTGCCCGACAGCGAGCGTCAGGAAATCGTGGGGCTGATCAAGGCGGCAGTGGCGCGCATGAACGGCATGGTCGAACAGGTCCTGCTGACCAGCCGTCTGGAATCGGGGGCTTTTGTCTTCGAACCTGCACCCTGCAGCCTGCCCCAGCTGCTTGTGCAAGTCGCCTCGGAGATGGACCAGGCCAATCCGCAGGCCGCGCGCATCGCCATGCGCTGTGAAGGCGTGGATGAAGCACGGCAGCTGGACGCCAGGCTGGTGCGGCACATCCTGGTCAACCTGTTGGGCAATGCGTTGAAATATTCACCCCCGGAAAGCCCGGTCAGCTGCAGTGTGCGCGCCGAAGGCGATCATCTGCACTTGTTGGTAACCGACCAAGGCATCGGCATCCCGCAGGCAGACCTGCCGCGGCTGTTCGAGAGTTTTCACCGGGGCACCAACGTCGGCAACATCCAGGGTACCGGTATCGGCTTGCACATCGTGAAGGAATGCGTGGGGCTTCACCGAGGCGACATCGAGGTGCGCAGCGCACCGGGCGAGGGCACCACCTTTCATGTGAGGCTGCACGCTCCGGGTGTGTCTGCGAATGCCGACAGGCCAGTGTTTTGATTGCACAGGGTTTTTGGGTCAACCCCTGACGGGCTGTCTGCAAACACCGACAGGTGCGCGGGCGCTGGCGCGCGCAAGTGCTTGATTCTTATGGGGCGCACTGCTGGCACGGAACTTGGGTCAACCATTCTTCAAACAGGAGAAGCCCATGGAATCCCGCCAAATCGATCTGCTGCAGCAAAGCTTTGCCGACGTGAAGCCTATCGCGGCCACCGCCGCCGAACTCTTTTACAACCGGCTTTTCGCACTGGACCCCAGCCTGCGCCCGTTGTTCAAGGGCGACCTCGTGCGACAAGGCCAGATGCTGATGTCCATGATCGGCGCAGCCGTCGCCGGATTGCGCAACCTGGACACCCTGGCACCAGTGGTGCGGCAGCTTGGCGCCCGTCACGTGGCCTATGGCGTGCGCGCGGAGCACTACGCGACTGTCGGCGCGGCATTGTTGTGGACGCTGGAGCAGGGTCTTGGCGCGAAATTCACGCTGGACGTCAAGCTGGCCTGGGCCGAAGCCTATGCACTCCTGTCCAGCGTGATGCAGGCTGGGGTTGGGGAGGCTGCTCTCCCAGCCTGAAACGCTCGCAGAGGACTGCGAGCGGGCCGTGACAATAGCAGGGTGAAGATTCAGCTTTTGTCCGACCTGCACCTGGAAGTGCACCCCCATTACCGGGCCACGCCCGCTCCCGATGCCGATCTGCTGGTGCTGGCTGGCGACATCGGCTCCTACCAGGCCGGCAGCCAACTGACCGGCGACGACTTCGGCCTGGAACGGTTTTCGCCATTGCTGGATTGGCCCGTTCCCGTGCTGTATGTGCCGGGCAACCACGAGTATGACAACCTCGATTTCGATGAGGCCCACACACGGCTGCGGGCCAGCTGTACGCGGCTGGGCATCACTTGGCTGGAGCGCGAACGGCTGGTGATCGATGGCGTGCGGTTCGTTGGCACTACGCTATGGACGGACTTCGATGCTCTGGGCGCCGGCGCTCAAGGCACTGTTGGCCTGCTGAAGCAGCGCGAAAAAGCCTTCCGCGCCGCCAACTTCTACCTCCAGAAAGCCGGGGCCACCCGCGCCGGCGAGCCGCTGCTCGCCCCGCACTGGCGAACCTTGGGCCTGGAGTCCCAGCAGTGGCTGCGACAGCAGCTGGCTGAGCCCTTCAACGGCACCACGGTCGTGGTAACCCATTTCGCACCCAGCCTGCGCAGCGCCGATCCTCGCTATGGCCGCACGCCGGGAACCGCCGGGTTTTGCAACGCCCTGGACGACCTGCTGCCCTTGGCCCAGCTGTGGCTGCACGGCCACCTGCACTGCCAGCATGACTATTTCGCGGATGGATGCCGTGTAGTTTCCAACACGCTGGGCTACGCGGCCAAAGGCGAGCAACAGGGGTTTCGCGAGACGCTCACCTTGACAGTCCCTGTCCGGACATGAAGCCGCGTTACGAATGACAACAACTATGGCCCGGGCTTTACACGGCTGAACCACAAGTCAGCCAGCGGTATGAAACACTAGCTTGCATCGTCTTGCATGACGATTGCGACGCAGGAGGTACCGTGAAAACCATGTGGACCCCGACTCTCTCCTGGCTGGCCGCCGTGGCTGCCGCCTTGGTGTTCGCATTCGCCGCCCCCAGCGAGCTGACGGTGATGGGCCGCCTGCCCGCTGTGACCGCCAACCAGCTTGGCCATCGCACTATTGCGCTGCCAGATGGGCTGCCTTCGCGCCCCACCCTGGCCCTGATCGGCTTCGCCCGCACACAGCGAGGCGAGATTGACAGCTGGGTCCAGGGCCTGAACTTGCACCGCGACGACTCCATCGCCTGGATGAAGATGCCGGTCTTGAGCGATCCCGGCAGCCCGTCAGCCCGCAAAGCGGCACTGGAGCGGCTGTTTGAGCGCCATTCAGGTCGCACCGATACGGCACGCCTGCTGCCCGTGTTCACCGACCGCGATGCCTTCGTTCGCACCGCGGGCCTGTCCGGCACTGAGCACGCCGGCATCCTGGTCGTCGGACGCGACGGGCGGGTATTGGCCCGGGTCGAAGGCCACTTCGACGAAAACAAGGCCCAGGCCTTGCGCGAGACCCTGCTCGCAGAAAACAACTGAGCAGGGCGAGCGCTTACCCTTCTTACAAGAGTGGAGCGTTTGAAACAAGGCCGTTTAGGCACACTGGCGTCATCCCTCCATTCGCGCAAGAAAAGGCGGCCAAGATGAAAACGCCATGGGCCCAGGCATTGGCCTGGATTGCCGCCGTCCTCGTAGCCATCCTCCTGGCATTGGCCGCACCTGACGAGGCCAGTATCGAAAGGCAGTCGGTCCCCTGGTTCAGCGCCCCTGTCCGGACGCGCTAAAGATCACCGCTTAACCGAAGCTCAACGATGACAGCGCTGCCTGTGTCAGCGCCGCGGACAGCGCGTCCAGCACTTCAGACTGCAAGTTCCAGCAGTGCCAATACAACTGGATCGGCAACACGTGGGACGGTGCCAGGTTGACCAGCGCTCCCTGCTCCAGCAAGCCGCGCACCAACAGCTCCGGCAACACGCTGACGCCCCACCCGGACAACGCGGCACGCACCTGCCCTTCCGAACTCGGCACAAATAGCTGGTTCAGCGTCACCCGCTTGAGACCGAAGGCCTTGGAAACGAACTCTGCCTGCCCGTCATCCTTGCGGTTGAAGGCGATGAAGGGCATGGAGCGGAAGTTGTGCTGGGTCAGTCCCTTCGGGCAATGCTGGCGGGCGTAATCAGCACTGGCTACCACCACGTAATCCATCGCGCCGAGCGGCACCACCTTGCAGCCGCGCAGCGCCTGTTTGAGTGTGGTGACGCAGCCCAGCACCTGCCCTTCGCGCAGCCATTCCTGGGTGAAGTCCTGGTCGTCGGTGATGATCTCCATGGGCAGGCCCTGGCGAGCAAGTTCGTTGAGTGCCGGCAACGCCCAGGTGGCGATGCTGTCGGCATTGACAGCGATCGAAATGCGCTCTTCCTCGCGCGCTCCCCCGATCGAACTCGGTGCCAATTCCTTGAGATCGCGCTCCAGGTCGGCCCGCAACAGACGCATCTGCTTGGTGTGCTTGAGCAGCAACTGGCCGGCCGAGGTGGGCCTGAGCGGCCGGCTGCGCACGATCAACACCGTACCCACCTGGGCTTCCAGTGCCCGCAACCGCTGCGAGACCGCCGACTGAGTGATCGAGAGCCGCTGGGCCGCCCGCTCGAAGCCGCCCTCCTCCACGATGGCAGCCAGGCACTCCAGCGCGTCTGGATCGAAAGTACTCACGCAACACTCCTCATATAAGCAGTCCTGATGTTTTCACTAAGAGTTTAATTTTTCTTTTATTGGTCGGCAAGTTGTCCGACACTTCCGCCATGAAAGTCCTCGTCCTTGGCGCCGGCATCATCGGCATCAGTACCGCATGGCACCTGCTTGAGCGCGGGCACGACGTCACCGTGGTGGACCGCCAGCCGCGCGCCGCCCAGGAAACCAGCTTCGCCAACGCGGCCCAGATCTCGGTGAGTTATTGCGAGCCCTGGGCCAATCGGCATGCCCCGGCCAAGCTGCTCAAATGGATGTTCCGCAACGACGCGCCGTTGTTGTTCCGGCCGCAACTGGACTGGCAGCAATGGCGCTGGGGACTGCAGTTTCTCGCCCAGTGCAACGACGCAGCGTTCGAACGCAACGTCGCCCAGCTGGTGGCACTGGGCGCGTACAGCCATGCCGCGCTCAAGGACGTGGTACGCGCGACGGGCATCGAATACCAGCGGCTGGAGCGCGGCATTGCGCACTACTTCACCGACCAGGCCTCGTTCGATGCCGCCGGCGACGCCGCACTGCTGATGCAAAAGTACGGCGTACAGCGCAAAGTGGTCAGCACCGCCGAATTGCTGGCGATCGAGCCGGCCTTCGGTTCGTTTGCCGATCGCATCGTTGGCGGCACCTACACCGCCAGCGATGAGAGTGGCGATGCACGCGTCTTCACCGAAGCCCTGGCGCAGCGTTGCGCTGACCGGGGAGCGCAGTTTCTCTTCGACCATGACATCGAACGGCTGGAGCGCGCCGGTGGCGCCATTGCGGGCGTACGCGTGCGTGAGCGCGCCACCCGCAGCTTGCGCGTGCTGCAGGCCGACGCGGTGGTTGTAGCTTGCGGCTCTTACAGTGCGCCGTTGCTGCGCGGCGTCGGGGTCGACCTGCCGGTCTACCCCGGCAAGGGCTACAGCGCCACATTTGCCCTGAAGCGCCCGGAACGAGCGCCGCAGGTCAGCACCATCGACGACGAGGTGAAGTGCGCGATGAGCCGGCTCGGCGACACGCTGCGGGTGGCCGGCACCATCGAGCTTTCAGGCTATGACACTTCACTGGATTCGCCGCTGGCCCGCGCCCGCTGCCGCATGCTGGCAGAACGCGTCGAGCAGGTGCTGCCTGGCGTGTGCGACACCCGTAGCGCGGAAGAAGGCGGCAACCCGCGCTTCTGGACCGGCCTGCGCCCCGCCACGCCGACCAACATCCCTTACATCGGGCGCACGAAAGTGGGCCGCCTCTGGGTCAACACCGGCCACGGCACCCTGGGCTGGACCCATGGCGCCGGCTCCGGCAAGGCGATGGCCGAGCTGATCAGCGGCGAACGCCCGCAAATGGATTTCGGCTTCTACGGCGTCGAGCCCGCAAATGACCGGCTGGCACACTCGGGGGCATGAGCCACCACTACCTTTTCCTCATTGCATCCACGCGCGAAAATGGCCACCTCGGCAACACCGAATGGCTGGCCGGGCAAGCGGCAGCAAGCCTGCCACCGGACATCGGACAGTCCTGGTTGCACCTCTCGCGGATGGCGCTTGAACCTTTCACCGACCTGCGCCACACGGCCGGCCAGTACCCCGAACCGGTTGGAGACATGAAGACGCTGCTGGACGCAACGATGGCCGCCACGGACATCGTCTTCGTCTCGCCGGTGTACTGGTACAGCATTCCAGCGCCGCTGAAGACCTACCTCGACCATTGGAGCGCCTGGATGCGGAT
>Ga0075366_10002145_pt1 | contig 10046 bp, 11 predicted proteins | sample EndMethybrTD3031_FD_72351 | JGI IMG/M metagenome (GOLD analysis project Ga0075366, IMG submission 72351) | Populus endosphere microbial communities from Tennessee, USA - Endosphere MetaG P. TD hybrid TD303-1 | ecosystem: Host-associated > Plants > Roots > Endosphere | place: USA: Tennessee... | reverse complement strand
CCGCCATCGCCACTGCGGCCGGCATCGCGTGCCGCCCGCACCGTCGATGCCGGCACCTTGACGGCCACGACATCGATCAGCGCCGTCACGTCATACAGCGCGCGCTCCTGCCCGAGCGGCGAACCCCAGCCGATCACGTCGCCGCCCCACAGCACCGCCACGCCCACCTCGGTGCCCGCGGCCACGCGGATGTGCAGGCTGACCGCGCCCTGGCGGATCGCCATCCAGTCGTGCAGCTCGCCGCCGACCCGCACGATGGCCTGCCCGCGCCGGAACACCTGCTCCACCGCCTCGTCGATCCAGTGCTGCTGCATCACCACACCGCCAGCGTCTTGGCCATCACCCGCTGCAGCCAGCTGCGCGAGGCCGCTTCCGACACGTCGCCGCTGCCGGCGCTTTCCAGCGAGGCATTGGCCACGTCGCGCGAGTTGACGACGTTGCCCAGCCGGATGTCCTGCGGGTTCACGACACCGGAGAAGCGCAGCGCGCTCGCGCCGCCGTTGACGCCGATGCGCCGTTCGCCGGCCACCACCAGGTGCCCGTTGGGCAGCACGTTGATCACCGAGACCGTCAGCTGGGCGGTGAACTCGGTCACCACCTCGGTGCTGCCGGTGCCCTTGAACGAGTCGCTGCTGCCGGCGCTCGCGTCGACGTTCAGGATCTTGTCGAACAGCCCGCCGTCCTTCGCACCATTCCCCGGTCCCTTGACCGCCTGCTTGTTGTCGCGGCTGGTGTCGGTGGCGCGCTTCTGCGAGGCCTTCAGGCTCTCGGAGATGTCGACCTTCATCGTGTCGCCCACCGCCTGCGGCCGGCGCTCGCCCGAGAACAGCGCGGTCGATTCGAGCTGCGGCTGGTAGATGGCGCCGTTGCTGCGGCGCTCGATGAACATCGGCGCCAGCGGCGGCGCGGCGCTCACCGGGCCTGGCACCAGGCTCGGCGGCGGGCTCGCACAGGCACCCAGCGCCAGCACACACGCCGCTGCCGCACCACGTACCGCGTACTTCGGGGGTTTCATTCGAATCCTTGGATGAGTGCCCGCACCACCGGTGCGAGCTTGGTTCTTGTCGTGGCCCACTTGCTGGCGCCGAAGCCGGCGTCGTCGACGCTGTAGCCGCTGCTCGCGAGCAGCGCGCCGCCCGATCGCTGCAGGCTCATCGACGCCGCGCTCAGGTAGGGCCGGGCCACTTCGCCGAACGGCGGCGTCTCCCAGTCCACCGTCGCCGCGTAGCGCAGCCAGACCTCGCAGTCGTCCGCACCGGCACCGGCCTCGTAGACGCGGCTCGCGACGCCGATGCCGCGCAACTCGGCCTGCAGCGCCGGCACCAGGTCGGGCAACGGCGCGTTGCGGTTGAACTCGATGCACAGCCGCTTCACCGGCGCATCGCCGTAGTGGACGGTGTTGATCGCATGCGACGGCGAGCGGCCGATCGCCAGCGAGGTGGCGCTGCCGGTGGCCTTCACCAGCTCCCAGGTGGGCACCGGGCTCAGGATCGAACAGGCGCTCAGGGCCAGGCAGGCAGCCGCCAGCGCGGCAAGGCGGATGTGCATCGCGGCCTCAGACGATCTCGTCGATGCGGCCGGCCAGCTCGAGCCCGGCCTGCGCCGCATAGCCGGCCGCCACCTGCACCGCGTCGCCGACCAGCCCGTCGGGCTCGCCGAGCGCCGCGAGCGCGAGGTGGGCGACCACCTGCGCGGCGTCGAGCGCGTCGGGCGAGCCTCCCGCATCGTTGTCGACCCGCGCCTGGCCTTCATGGCTGAGCGAGACGCTGGTGCTGCCGGTGCTGGCGCCGGCGGCTGCCGGTGCCGTCGGTGCGCGGGCCGACGACGCGGCCGGGGCCGCGTGCGCCGTGGAAGCGCCCGCGCCGATCGAAGCTGCGTGCGCCATCTCAGGCGGTCTGACGCGGCGTGGTGGCGGCGAGCGACACCGTCGAGAGCGAGCTCGCCAGGTCGGGCTTCGGCGGCACCGAGGCGGCTGCGGCCGGCGCAGCCTCGGCAGCATCTGCCGCCGGAGTGGCTGCCGGCTTCAGGCTGGAACCGAATCCACCGGTGGCACCCGCGGGCGGCGTGGCGGCAGGCTTCGGGAGGGAGCGGGCCGACAGGTCGGCGGAGGGACGGGCGACATGCATGGTGCGTGATCCGTGGGGTTGCGATGAGAGTGAATTGTTCTCAAGGCACGCCCGGTCGATCGCCGGAAAAGCGTGTCGCGCAATGGCTGCGAAGGGGCCTGGGTGATGGATGTCACCCAGGGCGGGATGTCACCCAGGGCGCTTCGGCCTGGCGCGCACGCTCACTCCACCAGCAGCCGGTAGCCGACCCCGGTCTCGGTGAGGATGTGGCGCGGCTGCGCCGAGTCGTCCTCGAGCTTCTGCCGCAGGTTGCCCATGTAGACGCGCAGGTAGTGCGTGCTCTGCGCATGCCCCGGCCCCCACACCTCGCGCAGCAGGTACGGGTGCGTCAGCACCCGGCCGGCGTTGGCGATCAGCACGCCGAGCAGCCGGTACTCGATCGGCGTCAGGTGCACCTCGGCGCCGCGCCGGCGCACCAGGCGCGCCGCCTGGTCGACCTCGACATCGCCGAAGTGGAACACCGCGTCGGCCGGTGCCCGCCCGGCCCGCATGCGGCGCAGGTTGGCACGCGTGCGCGCGAGCAGCTCGGCCACGCCGAACGGCTTGGTGATGAAGTCGTCGGCCCCGGCATCGAGCGCCGCCACCTTCTCGCTCTCCTGCGTGCGCGCCGACAGCACGATGACCGGCACGCCCGACCAGGTGCGCAGCTGGCGGATGAAGTCGACGCCGTCGCCGTCGGGCAGGCCGAGGTCGGCGATCACCAGGTCGGGGCGCCGCGTGCCGGCTTCGATCAGGCCCTGCTTCACGGTGCCGGCCTCGAACACCTGCCAGCCCTCGCCCTCCAATGAGAGGCGGACGAACTGGCGGATCTCGCGCTCGTCCTCGAGCACCAGGGCGGTCGGCAGCGGGGTGGACATCAGGTCTCCTGGTCGAGTGCCGGCGGCGTACCGAGCGGCAGGCTGAAGGTGAAGGTCGCGCCCGATCCCGGCCGCTGCGCGGGCGCGGGCTCGACGCGGATGCGCCCGCGGTGCGCCTCGACGATGGCACGGCAGATCGCCAGCCCGAGGCCGACGCCCGGCGTCGCCGATTCAGTCTGGCCGCGGGTGAACTTCTCGAAGATCCGCTCCTCCTGGCCGGGCGCGACGCCGGGGCCGTGGTCGCGCACGCTGACGAGCAGCTCGCCGCCCAGCGCCCGCGCGAGGATCTCGACCGGCGCATCGGGCGGCGTGTACTTGCCGGCGTTCTCCAGCAGGTTGACCAGCACGCGCTCGATCAGCACCGCATCGCATTCCACCAGCGACACGCCGGGCTCGATGCGGATCGCGAGCGGCCGCGCGCCGAGCGCGTCGTGCGAGGCGGCCACCGCCCCGCCGATCAGCTCCTCGACCGACTGCCACTCGATGCGCAGCCGGATCTCGCCGCTCTGGATGCGCGCCATGTCGAGCAGGTTGGTCACCATGTCGGCCAGGCGGCGCGACTTGTCGCCGAGGCCGGCGGCGAGCTCGCGCTGGCGCGGCGACAGCGGCGGCTGGCTCGCGGCCAGCAGCTCGGCGGTGGCGACCAGCGCAGCCAGCGGCGTGCGCAGGTCGTGCGACAGCGCCGCGAGCAGCGAATTGCGCAGCCGCTCGGATTCCATCTGCACCGTCGCGTGCTGCGCGACCTCGATGTAGTGCACCCGCTCCAGCGCCATCGCCGCCAGCGCGGCGAAGGTCTCCAGCTGGCGGCGCTGCTCCGGCACCAGCAGCAGGCGCGGCTGCTGCGGCTGCACCGCCAGCACGCCGCGCGACCGCACCGTCGCCTTCAGCGGCAGGTAGAGCCAGGCGCTGCCGGGCAGCGTATCGGTGCCGAGGCCGGCCGGCTGGTGGTGGTCGAGCACCCATTGCGCGGTGCCGAGGTCGAGCCCCGCGGCGAACGGCTGCGGCGATTGCAGCCGCTCGTCGAGGTCGAGCCCGAAGACCGCGACGCCGGCGCGGAACTCGCGCGCGATGACGCCTTGCGCCACCTCGACCGCGTGCTCGCGCGTCAGCGTGTTCGACAGGTCGCGGGCGGCCTCGAACAGGGCGCGCGAGCGGGCCTCGCGGTGCGTTGCGACGCGCACCTGGAAACGCAGGCCGGCGGTCAGCTGCCCGGTCACCAGACCGACGATCAGCATGATCGCGAAGGTCAGCAGGTACTGCGCGTCGGACACCGCGAACGACAGCCGCGGCACGACGAAGAAGTAGTCGAAGGCCGCGACGTTGACGAACGCCGCCAGCACCGCCGGGCCGCGGCCCAGCCCGACCGCGATGCAGACCACCGACAGCAGGAACACCATCACGATGTTCGCGAGGTCGAAGTACGGCACCAGCCCGTGCGTGACCAGCGCGGTCGCGGCGCAGGCGGCCACGGCCAGCGCGTAGCGGCGCAGCGGCGAGACCATGCTTGCTTCGGCTTCGGGCTGCGTTGCCGGCACGGGCGCCGGCCGGGCGCGCGGTGCGGCGCCGAGCTCGATGCGGTCGATGTCCGGCGCGAGGCGCGCCACCGCCTGGCCCATGCCGCGCGCCGGCCACCACCAGCGCGGGTCGCCCGAGCCCATCACCAGCTTCGACAGGTTGTGCTGCCGCGCATGCGCGACCAGCACCTCGGCGACATCCTGGCCCGACAGCACCGCGCTGCGCGCGCCCAGCGCCTGTGCCAGCTTGACGGCCTGCAGGATGCCCTCGCGGCGCGCGCCGGGCAGCCGCTGCAGGGCCGGCGTCTCGACATAGACCGCATGCCAGCTGACGGCCAGCTGCTGCGCGAGCCGCGCGGTGCTGCGCACCACCTGCTCGGCGCCCGGCTGCGGGCCGATGCAGCACAGCAGCGCGCCCTCGGTCTTCCAGACCTGCGCGATCGCGCGGTCGCTGCGGTAGGCCTGCACGTCGTCTTCCACCCGGTCGGCGGTGCGGCGCAGCGCCAGCTCGCGCAGCGCCATCAGGTTGCCCTTGCGGAAGAAGTTCTTCGCGGCGCGCTCGGCCTGCGCCGGCAGGTAGACCTTGCCGGCCTTCAGCCGCTCGATCAGCTCGTCGGCCGGCGTGTCGACCATCACGATCTCGTCGGCCCGGTCGAAGAAGGTGTCGGGCAGGGTCTCGTGCACGACGATGCCGGTGATGCCGCCGACCACGTCGTTCAGGCTCTCCAGGTGCTGCACGTTCAGCGTGCTGTAGACGTCGATGCCGGCGGCCAGCAGTTCCTCGACGTCCTGCCAGCGCTTCGGGTGGCGCGAGCCGGCGACGTTCGAATGCGCCAGCTCGTCGACCAGCACCAGCGCCGGCCGGCGCGCCAGTGCGCCGTCGAGATCGAACTCCGCGAGCTGCCGGCCGCGGTGGTCGACCGTCTTCGCAGGCAGCACCGGCAGGCCATCGAGCAGCGCCGCGGTCTCGCTGCGGCCATGCGTCTCGACGACCCCGGCCAGCACGTCGACGCCGTCGGACTGCATCTTGCGCGCGGCCGCCAGCATCGCGCAGGTCTTGCCGACGCCGGCCGACGAGCCGAAGTAGATGCGCAGCCGGCCGCGCGTGGCGCGCTGCGCATCGTCGCGCAACTGGGCCAGCAGGACGTCGGGATCGGGCCGCGGGATGTCGCTCATGGTGCGGCGACATTGTCACCGCCATTTGTGCAACGATGTTTGCCGCAACCCACCGGAGCGTGCCATGACCGACACACCTTTTCAGCCCGACCGGCAGCCCGACCTGAAGGCCGGCATCCCGCTCGAGCGCATCGCCGACGGCGCGATGCTGGCCGGGCAGATCGACGGCGAAGACGCGCTGCTGCTGCGCCAGGGCGATGCGGTCTACGCGATCGGCGGGCAATGCACCCACTACCACGCGGCACTGGCCGACGGCCTGCTCGACGGCCACGTGCTGCACTGCCCGATGCACCACGCGCAGTTCGACATCCGCAGCGGCGCGGCGCTCTGCGCGCCGGCGCTGGACGACCTGCCCTGCTGGCGCGTCGAGCAGCGCGACGGCCAGGTGTTCGCCCGCGAGCGCATCGTCGCCGCGCCACGTTCGCGCCGCGAGGCATCCCCGGGTGCGCTCGACGACGTGGTCATCGTCGGCGGCGGTGCGGCCGGGCTGGCCGCGGCCGACACGCTGCGGCGCGAAGGCTACGAGGGGCGCCTGGCGATCCTCAGTGCCGACACCGATCCCCCCTGCGACCGGCCGAACCTGTCGAAGGACTTCCTGGCCGGCACGGCCGAGGCCGACTGGATGCCGCTGCGGCCCGGCGACTGGTACGCCGAACGCCGCATCGAGCTGCTGCTGGACACGCGCGTCGACGCGATCGACGTCGCCGCGCGCCGGCTGCGGCTCGCCGGTGGCGCGACCCGGCCGTTCGGCGCGCTGCTGCTCGCCACCGGTGCCGAGCCGGTGCAGCTGGACGTGCCCGGCGCGGCGCCCGGCCAGGTGCGCAGCCTGCGCAGCTTCGCCGACAGCCGCGCGATCGCCGCGCAGGCGGGCTCCGCACGCTCGGCGCTGGTGATCGGCTCGAGCTTCATCGGGCTGGAAGTGGCGGCCTCGCTGCGCGCCCGCGGGCTCGAGGTGCACGTGGTGGCACCCGACGCGGTGCCGATGCGGCGCATCCTCGGCCCCGAGCTCGGTGCGTTCGTGCGCGACCTGCATGCGTCGCACGGCGTGGTCTTCCACCTCGGGACCACCGTGGCGCGGGTCGATGGCTCGCAGGTCCGGCTGGCCGATGGCACGCGGGTCGAGGCCGACCTGATCGTCGCCGGTGTCGGCGTGCGGCCCGCGCTCGCGCTGGCCGAACAGGCCGGGCTCGCCGTCGACCGCGGCGTCAGCGTCGACGCGTGGCTGCAGACCAGCGCGCCGGGCATCTTCGCGGCCGGCGACATCGCGCGCTGGCCGGACCCGCATTCGGGCGAGCGCATCCGCGTCGAGCACTGGGCGCTCGCGCAGCGCCAGGGCCAGGTCGCCGCGCTGAACATGCTCGGCCGGCGCCGCGCCTTCGACATCAGCCCGTTCTTCTGGAGCCAGCACTACGACGTGACGATCCAGTACGTGGGCCATGCCGAGCGCTGGGATGCGATCGAGATCGACGGCTCGATCGCGGCGCGCGACTGCAGCGTGCGCTACCGGCTCGGCGGCCGCGTGCTGGCCGTCGCGACGATCGGGCGCGACCTGGCGAGCCTGCGCGCCGAGCGCGAGCTGGAAGGCGCCGTGGCGGCGTAGCGCAGGCTCATTCGTGGTCGGCCGTCGTGCCGCCGGCGGCATGGCGCAGCCCGTCGAGCGCCGGCTGCACGACGGCGGCATCCGACTCTTCGGCGAACACCGCATAGGCCGGGTACAGGAACTCGGGCGCGCCCTTCACGCGGTGCAGCCGGCCGCTGTCGAGGTGCTTGCGCACGACCGCGAGCCGGAAGTAGCCCGAGCCGCCGTTGGCCAGCACGAACTCGCGTCCGAGCGGGCCGAGGCCGGCGGTCACCGCGGCATGGCCCAGGTGCGGGAAGGCGAGGCTGTGCTGCTGCGCGAACTCCGGGCCCCAGTCGACGTAGACGTAGTCGGCCGGGTCGAGCTTGCGGGCGCGCTTGTGGGTGGGCGGGTGCGTCGTGACGAGCACCAGCTTCTCCTCGATCAGCAGCTCGATGCGCAGGCCCGGGCGGCGCTGCGGCGCGTAGACGACCGCGATGTCGAGCATGCCGGAGGCGACGCGGTCCATCAGCTCGGGTGCGACGCCCACCTCGGTGCGCAACGCGAGTTGCGGCGCGACGTTGCGCATCCACAGCAGCCAGTCGAGCAGCAGCGGATCCCACAGGCTCATCTCGCAGCCGATGGTCAGCACGGATTCATGGCCGGGCGGCACGGCCACCTGGTGGCGCGCCCGCTCCCACACCTGCACCATCATCGAGGCGTGGCGCACGAAGCGCTCGCCGGCCGGCGTGAGCGATGCGCCGGCCTTGCTGCGCACGAACAGCGTGGCGCCGACCGCTTCCTCCAGCGCCTTCACGCGGGCGCTGACCGCCGTCTGCGTGACGTGCAGCCGCTCGGCGGCGCGAACGAAGCTGCCGGTCTCGACGATGTCGAGGAAGGTGCGCGCGAGGGTCACGTCCACAGCGTCTCCAGAGACGGATTTGAATGCAACATTGTTGCTCTTATCGGTCAATAAAGATCGCTTTACCTGCCCTCAAGCAAGGACGACGATGTGCATCACGCCAACGGAAGGAGTCCGGAATGAACACACGCTCTTCGAACACGACACCGCAGCGCACCGCTTCCGAACGCCCGCAGGCGGGGCCGGCACAGCGGGCCGCCGTGCCGCAGAAGAATGCCGACGCGCAACGCACGAACGCCTCTGCCCAGAGCCGCAGCGAAGCACGCCATGCCACCCGCGTGGCGGCCGAGAGCGAGGTCTTGATCGTCGGGGTCTGAGCGGGCCCGTCCGCTGTCGCTCTGGTCAGCTGGCGCCGGTCTCCGGCAGCTTCGCGATCACCTTGATCTCGAACTGGAAGCCGTAGAGCCAGGTCACGCCGATGCCGGTGAGCGTCGGGTGCGGTGCGTTGCCCCAGTACTCCGGCACGATCTTCCAGATCGTGTCGAACGTCGATTCCGGATCGACGATGAAGACGGTCACGTCGACCACGTCGTCGAACGTGCAGCCGGCTGCCGCCAGGATGGCATTCAGGTTGTCGAACGCGAGCCGCACCTGGGCCTGCAGGTCCGGCTCGGGAGAGCCGTCCGGCCTGCTGCCGACCTGCCCCGACACGAACAGGAAGCCGTTGGACCGAATCGCCGGCGAATACCGGTTCGTCTCATAGAGCGCCTGGCGCCCGGCCGGAAAAACCACATCACGCTTGCCCATCGATTGCTCCTTGGAATTGATCACGATGGCGTGACTCTAGGGATCCCCGCCGCCCGGATCTACGGGCCTCGAAGACAATCATCGTTTGGAAAATCCAAACAATCGTCGACGGGCTGGGGGCAGCGATGGACCGTTTTGATGCGATGCAGGCATTCGCCCGCGTGGTGGAGACCGGCAGCTTCACGAAGGCGGCCGAGACGCTGCAGCTGAGCAAGACCAGCGTGACGCAGCTGGTGCAGCAGCTCGAGGCGCGGCTGCGCGTGAAGCTGCTGAACCGCACCACGCGCAAGGTCAACGCCACGGCCGACGGCGCGGCCTACTACGAGCACGTGCTGCGCCTGCTGGCCGACATGGACGATGCCGAGAGCAGCCTGTCGAGTGCCTCGTCGGCGCCACGGGGCCGGCTGCGGGTGGACGTGCCGACCCCGCTGGCCCGCATGATCCTGGTGCCGGCACTGCCGGCCTTCCACGCGCGCTACCCCGACATCCAGCTCGACATGGGCGTGAGCGACCGCATGGTGGACCTGATCGGCGAGAAGGTGGATTGCGTCGTGCGCGGCGGCGAACTCACCGACCTGTCGCTGATGGCACGCCGCGTGGGCGACCTGCAGGCCCGGGTCTGTGCGGCGCCGAGCTACCTCGAGCGTGCGGGCACACCGGCGCATCCGCGGGATCTCGAGGGCACGCATCACCGCATCGTGGGCTACAAGAGCGCGCGCACCGGCACGATCCTGTCGTACGCGATGCAGCGCGACGGCGAACGCATCGAGGTGCTGGGGCGGTACGTGGTCGCGATGGACGATGGCAATGCCTACCTGGCGGCCGGCCTGGCGGGCCTGGGGGTGCTCTGGCTGCCGGACTACATGTCGCAGGCCCACCGGGCGAGCGGCGAGCTGGTGCCGCTGTTCCAGGACTGGCGTTTCGATGCGATGCCGATCTACGTGGCGTTTCCGCCGAACCGGTACGTCAGCGCCAAGCTGCGGGTGTTCATCGACTGGGTGGTTGAGTTGATGGCGCAGCACGCACCTGTCGAATGACTTCCTATTTCTTCGTCTTGTCGGTGGGTCTCGTCGCAGGCTGCGTGAGCGGCGTGATCGGCACCGGCTCCTCGCTGATGCTGTTGCCGGTCCTCGTCTACGCCTACGG
>Ga0075366_10002144_pt1 | contig 10048 bp, 11 predicted proteins | sample EndMethybrTD3031_FD_72351 | JGI IMG/M metagenome (GOLD analysis project Ga0075366, IMG submission 72351) | Populus endosphere microbial communities from Tennessee, USA - Endosphere MetaG P. TD hybrid TD303-1 | ecosystem: Host-associated > Plants > Roots > Endosphere | place: USA: Tennessee... | reverse complement strand
GATCAACATGGCGAACATCAAGGGCACAAGACAGCGGGGCATCTTCTTCAAGGGTCACTCCTTCGTCGGCTTGATCGTGATCGATGCGAATCAGAACGGACGAACCGCGCGGTCAGCGGACTCGAAGATCGCTGTCGGCGTGTGAAGTTTTGTGCGGGTCGAGTGTGCACCGTCGTGTCGCGCCCGCGCATTCCTCTGCGCGACAGCGATCTGCAGGAAGTCTGTCGCGAAGCTGTCCTGGCGGTGAATCGAGAACGGGTAAGCGCTGCGCCCGCGGTGACTTGTCCGCCCTGGTCATGAGGACCGACACGACAGCGACAAGTGGGCCGGGGATGGCGACGACCACGGGCTGACATCGATAGCGAAGTGACCACCACCAAGGGGCTCGCGATCGCTAGCCGTCTCGAACCTGTCGAACATCGATCGCGTGGTCCATCGGCTGCACCAATGCCTCCAAGTTGCGTTAGCGTGCGACCTCCAAGTGGCGACTCCACGGCGACAGCGTCCTCGATTGCGGCGGCGGCCAGGCCCTGCATCGTCGGGTTTCTGAAGCAGAGGTTGAGCTAGACCTGCCTTGACGCTTCCCCCAAGAGGCGTCGCGCCGCTTCAAAGTGCGATGGCAGTCGCACCTTCCGGTACTTCCGATTCAATCGAGCAGACATGACACAGATGGCTACGCTGGCCCCGCCTCCGACTCAATGGAGACCGAAGGACTCGTTCGCGCTCTTTGCCAATCGCTGGGGGCCGCGCAGACCACGATCGGGCGTGTCGAGCTACCGGATCCTCATGGCTGCAATGTTCTTCTTCGTCGTGAGTCTGGACACATGGCTAGACAGCATGGACTGCGCCGAAGTCGTGGGTCCCGCCAGCGTGGTCGTTTGGGCGTTGACCTTGATGGGTTCGCGCGGCATCGGACCAGTACGCGCTATCTGGGATGCCGCGCATCGGTAGTGCGCCGATCCGAAACCGCGTTCGCTTGCCATTGACGCCTTGACGGATCAGAAGAGACGCGGGCCGAGTAGTGTGAGTCCGGTGAAGAAGGATCGATCCGGCACACCCGAACGCAGGCTGCGTGCAAAGCCGGCATCCAGCGTGAGGGCCTTCGAGACGTTGTAGCTCGCCGCAACCAGGAACTGGCTGGTGCCGTCCGCGCCGCGCTGGCGGGTGCCGAAGAACTCGCCAACCACGCCCCAGCGCTCCGAGAGCGACTTCGACAACGATGCCGCCCACAGCGTCTGCATGCGGCCGACACCGGGATCGACGGCACCGATCCGTGTCGATACGAGATTCAGGTCGGTGTGATAGCTGCCGATGTCCGCGCTGTAGATCGCGTTGAGCGAGTAGTCGGACTTGCCGCTGCTGACTCCGCGCCGTCCGGTGGGCAGCGTGGCGCCGGCCTCGAGGCCGAACGCAGATGCATCGTCGATCGCGAAGCGTCGTTTGATCACGATGCTGCTGTCCCCACCACCGCTGATGCGCTGGTCGGTTTCGTCGGTCTGTCGCACCCAGGCGTCGCCGCTCAGGCGCACACCCCAGTCCGGCGTGAAGGCGAGCTTCAGTGTGTAGGGCACGCTGTCGCGGCGCGCGCTGCCCGTGCCGCGCGCAGACAGCGCTCCGCCTTCGATCTCAAGCCACCCGGGGGTCGATAGGGCGGCCGGTGTCGAAACGCTCGGCCGGTACGGCGTGACCGAAGGCTGGTCATCGGGGTTCGTCTGCGCGGACGCCGCCGCGTGGCTCAGCGCGCCGATGGCTGCGAGCAGCAACGTGTTCGTTCTCGAGGTCATGGCTTCCTTTCCTCCGGCATCGTATGGATCCTAACGGCTCGTCAGCAGCATGGAGGCCACCGCCATGCCAATCACCCCCGTCGCGGCCCAACCCGAGAATCGAACCTTCGTACACCGCGTCAGCGTAGGCATAGCCGATCATCGACTCGGAGGTTCATCTCATTCGTTGAGGGCGCAGTGGCGACGAACCGCGACGGTCGACGCCATCAACGTTACGAGAGCTCGGCACGCCTGCAGGCTGCCACCCCCCGGTCATTGCGACGCGTGGGGCTCGCCAGAACTTGCGCTGAACCTTTTCGCATGCCGCCGCAACACAGGTCGGCGGCTTCTGCACTTGCGCCGAACCCGCTGCGGATTGCCCGCCGTTCTCACAGGTACTAGACGATCCAACCTTCAGGAGATCAGCATGAAACAAGCACTTGTCGTGGCATTGATCCTGTCGCTTGGAAGCATCCCCGCTTCCGTTTCGGCTCAATCGAAGGATGAATGCGAAGGAAAGGTCATGGCAGCCATCAAGATGCTCCAGATCAGGTCGACGATCACGCGTACGGAGCAAAAGCACGGCGACCTATCGATCGCAGACATCGAACACCTCCAGAAGACCAAGGGAAGCTGCCATGCGGCGATGGAGATCGACAAGCGCACCCAGAACGGGGCGAAGCTGAGCCTCTTCTAAGGCCGGACCGGATGCCTTCAAGCCGCGCGAGAACTCCTGGGTCCCGAATCGTGGGCTCTCGCGCGACGGCTCGCAGCAGCGACGGTCAACCCTTGCGCGCCGTCGATGCCTTCGCACCGGCGCGTCCCGGCGCTCGCCTGGCTGGCTTGCGCTGAGGCGGCGAGGGCACACCGGCCAAAAGGTCTGCGCCGCCGCGCTTCGCGCGTTCTCTGCCGGACGGCCTGGCCAAGCTGGCGCGCAACGCCGCCACGAGGTCGACGACTTGGGCGCTCGCGGCCTTCGGAGCTGGACCGTGGGATACGACCTGCTTGCCGGCGATCTTGCGTTCGACAGCTGCGAGGATCCGCTTCTTTTCTTCGTCGATGAATTTCTACCGGGCGGATCTGGACCACGTACTCCATCGATCGCCAGGCCCATTTGGCGAGTGCGCACCGACGGGTTTGCTGCATGGCGCGACGCAGCAGGCTGTACGGTTTGCCGCCGCGCTTGTCGGGCGCCAGGTAGTACGCCTTGTCGAAGTAGATCGGGTCGACCGACTGCTCGGGAATGAACGAAACGATGTCGATCGTATGGCGCGACTCGGCCTCGAGCGCTTTCAGTTCATTTGCCGTGAAGAGCACGAACTGGCCTTTCTCGAATTCGTACCCTTTCACCATTTGGGCTCGTTCGAGCACATGCCGATCGTCTTCGGATTCGAGCTCATCTTCGACCGCGAAGGATCGGCTGCTGCCCGAGCGCAGGGGTGAAGGCATCGCGCTGCGCTCAGGTCCATGAGGCAGTTCATCCGCCGTGTCGTCGTCGTCCAAGGGGCGCCACTCGGTTGGCGTGGTGGGTGGATCGGCGGCGACATACAGCTGGCGCACGCGGGCGCCGCTGGCGGCCATGAGCTTGAACTTGATGGCCGCCGAACTCTCAGTCGCCAGATAGACCTTGACTGGGATCGAGACCAAGCCGAAGGTGAGCGACAACGATGCGATCGATCGGATCGCCATGAGCTGGTGCAGTCTTGTGCGCCAACGGTGCCCGCGCCGACGACATCAAGATCCTGACCACCGGCATCCTGAAGGGGGCGTTCACGCCCATCGCCAGCGAATTCGAACGTCAGACCGGACATAAGGTGACGATGTCCTGGGGACCGTCTTCGGGCAACTCGCCTGAAGCGAGTCCGGTGCGCGTGCGCAGCGGCGAGGCGCTGGACGTGCTGATCATGGTGGACACCGGGATGAACGAACTCGTGCGCACCGCCCACTTCGTACCGGAGCACCGCCGCAACGTGGCGGTGTCAGGCATCGGCGTGGCCGTCAAGACGGGTCGCCCGTTGCCCGACATCTCGACCACGGCCGCCTTCCGGCAGGCGCTGCTGGCCGCCAAGTCTGTGGGTTTTTCGGAAGGTGCCAGCGGCACGTACTTCATCAAGGTGATCGTGCCGAAGCTGGGTCTCACCGAGGCCATGGCGGCCAAAGGTCATGTCGTACTGGGCCGTCGCTTCGTGGGCGAAGAACTCGTCGACGGCGTGGTCGAACTGGGCCTGCAGCAACTCAGTGAACTGAAGCTGGAGCCCGGCATCACCGTGGTGGGGCCGCTGCCCGATGAGCTGCAGAAGTTCAGTGTCGTGTCGGCGGCGGTGTCTTCGAAGGCGAAGGCTCCCGAAGCGGGCCGGCAGTTCCTCGACTTCCTCAACACGCCGTTCGCGCACAAGGCCATCCGCGACAGCGGCCTGGATCTGCCGAAGGGGCCGTGATCCGAGACATTCGAGCGAAGGGCGAGGCGTCAGCTGACGCGTGATGCAGGGCCTGCTATCGGACGCGGAGGAAAAGGTCGGGATAGTCTGTGACAAGTCCGTCTTGGTCAACAGGCAGTTCAGCCTTGAAGCCCGAGCCATCCAGACTCTCGAAGAGAAAGAGTCTCTCGGCCAAGCGTGTGTACGCCTGCGGCTTGGCCTCTACCGTGAGATCCGGAGCCGCGACCCAGGCCATTCGAAACTCCCGACGCTGCCCTATCTGCATTTGGCTGCGCCACAGGGGAAAGCTGTTCGTTAGCGGCGTGGGCCATATGTCGATGTCGATGCAGCCGTCGAGGTGAGGCAGGCGCTCCCCGCGCGCGCCTTGCCAGTGACCCTCACCGTCAGTGCGCAGCCCAAGGGTCAGCGTCTGCGCTCCTTTGCGGGCCTCTAGATCGGCCAGCAGCAATCGGCTTCGATGATCCCAGCCAAGTCGGTACGTCAGGCAAAACGGTGTCCCATCTTCATCGAAGGCGAGAAGGACACTCTGCGCACTGTTCTCCGTCAAAATTGCCTGTTCCAAGCCGTGGCCAACATGGCCGGGACTCCACATCGGTGTCCAGCAGACGGTATGAGGTACTGGGCTTTGCATATTGCTTGACGTCGTTGGCACGGGTGTTGACGCCTACCAAATCAAAGGGACTTCCCCGAGCCGGACTGGTCGCGTTGCTGCGCCCGGAAACGAAGTGCCAGGATGGAAGTGCGAAGACTCGTCAACTTCTGAAGGTCAATGCAGGAGCATTCTGAACGTTGGTATCGATCCCGCCAAGCTGATGTCAGAACACGCAGTCGTGATTGCCGGAGCAGGTCCGACGGGCGTGATGCTGGCCGGCGAGCTGGCGCTGGCTTTCGCGGCTGGCATTGGTCGGCCAACTGCTGTCGCTCACGGGTGTCCGGCTCATGGGCATTCGCCTCAAGCAGGTTTCGGGTCGCGCAAACCATCGTCAGGCACGAACGCTGCTAAAGCCTTCGACATGCATCACCACGAACCCGACTTCTGGAGCAACCTGCGCAGCGAGCTGGCACCGGGGACCCAATGGATCGATCGCGCCGTGGTGCTCGCCTACGCCGCGGCCACCGGACTCGTCGTCGTGGCGTTCACGTTCCTGAGCGAAGCGGCGAGCGCGGGCTTCGAGCAGCTGCGCCAATGGGGCGAGCTCGGACCCTGGCTGCCACTCCTCTGGACGCCGGTGCTGACGGTTGCACTGCTCTGGTGGACACGCCGCTTCGTGCCGGGCGCGCAGGGCTCGGGGATCCCGCAGGTCGTGCTCGCGCTCGGTGACGACACTTCCGATGCGCAGCGTCGCGGGCTTGTATCGCTGCGTCTCTCGTTGCACAAGATCGGCCTGGTCGCCGGCGGGCTGCTGGCCGGGCTGTCGATCGGGCGGGAAGGGCCCACTGTGCAGGTCGGCGCCGGCGTGATGCAGCATGCGACACGCTGGCTCTCGCCCCGTGCCGGCATCGATGCGCATGACCTCATGGTTGCCGGTGCGGCCGCCGGGATCGCTGCGGCGTTCAACACGCCGCTGGGTGGCGTGATCTTTGCGCTCGAGCAACTGTCGCGCCGGCGCAGCATGTCGCACAGCTCGCTGGTGATCGTGTGCATCGTGCTCTCGGGGCTCGTGGCCGTGTCGATCTTCGGCAATCTGAGCTACTTCGGCGAGCTGCCCGTGCAACAGCTGCAATGGTCGCTGCTCGGCCCCGGCCTGCTGGTCGCACTGGCGGCTGGCCTGGCCGGGGGGTTGTTCTCGCGCCTCCTCGTGGCGTCGGCACGCGGTCTGCCCGACCGCTTCAGCCGCTGGCGAGCGGCCTACCCGCTGCGCTTCGCGGCGGGCTGTGCGCTCGCGGTTGCCTGCATCGGCATCGTCAGCGGCGGCACGACGGCAGGTGCGGGCTACGCGCCCACACGCGCGCTGCTCGAGGCCCAAGGCGACGTGCCGACGCTCTACAGTCTGCTGAAGTTCTGCGCCACCTGGCTGTCCGCCTGGAGCGGCGTCCCGGCCGGCGTCTTCGCGCCGTCGCTGGCGATCGGCGCAGGCATCGGCCATGACGTGGCCCGATTCATGGGCGTGGGTGCCGAGGCGGCGATCCCTCTCATCGCGTTGGGCATGGTCGGCTTCCTTGCTGCGACCACGCAGGGGCCGATCACCGCGTTTATCATCGTGATGGAGATGGTGTCGGGCCACACGATGGTGCTGAGCCTGATGGCCTGTGCGCTGTTGTCCAGCGGCGTGGCGCGCCTGCTCACCCGGCCGATGTACGCGGAACTCGCCGCGGTGACGGCGAACGGACAGCCGCGATGATTCGTGCCGGCATCGGCCGCCTCGGCACTCGGTCAGCACGTGCTCGCTGATCACGTCGATGGCGGCATCAGACAGGTCGTCCAGGTAGAGGGCTTTCTCGTAGCCCAGCGTTCCCCATCAAGCTTTGGTCGGTGCAATGCGAGCGCGCTTACATGACTCTCACTGCAGCGAGCGGCGCATCAGGGCCGGTGACGTCAGCTCGCGTCCGACCAGCGACCGCGCGTGCAGATAGCCGCGACGTTCACGCTCGCCGAGGGCGTCCAGGTCGACCTGGCCCGTTGCGTCGCACGGAAAGGTGTAGCCGCGTCCGGGCCGAAACAGGGATTCGAAGCGCAGTTCGTGCGTCTGGCCCGTGTGAGAAGCAGTCGGTGATGTGTCCATGGCTCGATCTCCAGAAGCGCGTCCAGCACGCCGCGCCGATGGGCAAAAGATAGTCGGCGCGGCTGGAGAAAACCTCTCGAGTCCGCTCTCGTTTGATCACGAATCGATCACCTGCCTTGTCATTCGTCGCCGGTGCCCGAAAATGAATCGAGGAACCGCCATCGCCATGAACTCAAGCTCGATACGCACGGCATTCGTCTTCGCAGGCGGTGGCAGCCTCGGCGCCGTTCAGGTCGGCATGCTGCATGCCTTGACGGAGCACAAGCTGCGACCCGACTTCGTCGTCGGCGCCTCGGCGGGCGCAATCAATGCCGCTTACTTCGCCGCCAATCCGACATCTGACGGCGTGGCCGCATTGGATCGACTCTGGTGCGGCCTGACACGCAACCAGATCATGCCGATGCGCCTGCGTGACCTGCTTCGTATCGCGACCCGACGCGCCCACCTCGTCGACCCGTCGGCACTGCGCCGGCTCCTGGAACGCCACCTGCCGTACCGGTTGCTCGAGCAGGCGACGATTCCGATGCACGCGGTCGCGACCGACATGGTGCTCGGCGTGGAGCGACTGTTGTCGGCAGGCCCTGTTGTCGACGCCGTCATGGCCAGCACTGCGATTCCGGGCGTCTTTCCGCCGGTGCGCATCGACGAGCGCGATCTGATCGATGGCGGCGTGGCCAACAACACCCCAATCTCCAGCGCAGTGGCACTCGGTGCAACGCGCATCGTCGTGCTGCCCACCGGGTTCTCCTGCGCGCTGCGCAGCGTCCCTACAAGCGCGGTTGGCCGCGCGCTGCATGCGCTGTCGCTGCTGGTGACGCGTCAGCTCGTCAGCGACATTGAGCACTTCGGCGCCAGCGCAGCGTTGCACGTGGTGCCGCCGCTGTGCCCGGTCGACTCGTCGCCGTACGACTATTCGGCGAGCGCGGCACTGATCGGCCGCGCACGCGAAACGACGCGGGCATGGATCCGGGACGGTGGTCTCGATCGGCCGCACGGCGTGCCACACCAACTGACGGAACACGGCCACCCGCGATGACCGTTCAGGCGCGAGCGGCCTGCGCCCTCTCCATTTCGGCGGCTGCCCGTGCGATGAAGATCTTGTAGACCGAATCGACCAGCATCTCGTCGCCGCGCGGAACGCGGTCGAAGAACGCGAGGTGTCCCAGCACGCGGCCGGTGCTCGAACGGATCGGCATGCCGAGGTACGCCTCGTAGCCGCGTTCGCGCGGAAAGATGCGTTCGAGGTCCCCGCGATGGAAACAGCTGCGGCCGTCCTGGATCACTTCCTCGCACGGTGTTCCGGCGAGCATGAACTCGAAGTTGTCGACCGCGCCACGGTCCCGGCGCCAGCATGCGAGCGTGCGCACGCGTGTCGGCGGTTCGTCCACGCACTCGGCGATGAACACGAGCTCGACGTCGAGTGCGCGTGCGAAGTTGCGCACCAGCGCGGGAAAGAATTCGTCTCCGTGTGCGTCGGCCATCCCGTCGGCCAACGCATCGAGCACGGTCTGCATGCGTTTGACGCGTGTGACATCCGTGTCCACGCCGACGATCCGGTACGGGACACCGGCCTCGTCGCATATGGCCACGCCGCGAGAAAGCACGTGACGAATGCTGCCGTCCTTGTGCAGCAGGCGCACATCCTCGTCGAAGGGCTGAAGGTCGCCGGCGCTCGCGTGGCGTCGCAGAGCTTCCTCCAGGCGAAGCCGGTCGTCCGGGAGCACGCGCGCCAGCCACCCGGCTCGATCGTCGGAGATTTCGTGCGATTCGAAGCCGAGCATGCTCTTCCAGCGAGGCGACAGTTGCACCTTGTCCGAGGCCAGGTCCCATTCCCACAGACCGTCCTGGCTGCCGCGCACGGCCAGCAGGTAGCGCTGTTCCACGGCGCGCAGGTCGGCCTCGGCGCGAGCGCGAGCGGTTTCGCTGCGCTCGAGCGCCCGGCGTGCTTCGTCGAGCGGTGAGTCGGGTGCGCCGCCAATCTCCAAGGCAGAGGCAGCGCGAACAATGACGCCGGGCGACTGTGAGCGCTGCGCGAGTGCAAGGTCGAAGCGCACGCACGTGCCTGCGCCCAATGTGCTGTCGACCAGCATGTCGCCGTCATGCAACTGCACGATGCGGCGCGCTATGGCCAGCCCGAGCCCGCCGTGCGGGGTGGTGCTGGCGCCGGCGATGCGTTCGGTCCGGTCGTAGCGATCGAACAGACCCTGCAGGTCGGCCGCAGCGATGCCTTCTCCAGTATCCCTGACGGCCAGGCGGGCCCGGTTCGCATCCCGGCCGAGCTCGATCGTCACCGTTCCGCCGGGCGGCGTGTGACGCAAGGCGTTCTCCACCAGGTTGCCAAGCACCTTGTCGATCAAGCCGATATCGGCATGCACTGCAAAGGTCGCCTCTAGCCCGAGCGCTTCGCCCGTGGACGAATGAAGGCTGACCTGGCGTCGGATCGCTTCGGGCGCGTACTTCTGCATGACGTCCTGAACCAGTTCACCGAGCGCGAAGTCTTCGACCTGCGGCCGCACATCGTCGCCATCGAGTTCGGCCAGCTGGAACAGATCGCCGACAAGACGTGCGAGGCGCTCGCTCTGTCGAGCTGCTGTTTCCAAGTAGTTATAGCGCTCGGCCGGCTCGAGATTGGCGTGCCGCAGGAGCAGGAGTTCGAGATAGCCCTGCATGGCTGCAAGCGGCGTGCGCAGGTCGTGTGAGACATTGGTCAACAAGTCGCGGCGCTGCCGGGCCGAACGTTCCAGCGCATCGACCAGGCTCGCGACGCGCTCGGACAGACGCTGAAACTGGGCGGCGAGCCTTGCGACGTCATCTCCCTCCGGATCAGCACCGGCCACGTGCAGCGGCCCGCCACGCCCCTGAAGTTCGAACGTTTGCAGGCACTCGCTGAGTTCCTTCAGTCGGTGCGCGACGGTGTCGGTGACGGGGAAGTCCATGGGGACCACAGACCTACGCGCGTCGCTCGCAGAAGCGATAGCCGACGCCCCAGACGGTCTGCACGTATTCCGGGTTCGCCGGATCGCGCTCGATCTTGTTGCGCAGCCGATTGATGTGCGAGTTCACGGTGTGCTCGTAGCCGCTGTGGCTGTAGCCCCAGACCTGGTCGAGCAGCTGCGCGCGCGTG
>Ga0075366_10002143_pt1 | contig 10048 bp, 9 predicted proteins | sample EndMethybrTD3031_FD_72351 | JGI IMG/M metagenome (GOLD analysis project Ga0075366, IMG submission 72351) | Populus endosphere microbial communities from Tennessee, USA - Endosphere MetaG P. TD hybrid TD303-1 | ecosystem: Host-associated > Plants > Roots > Endosphere | place: USA: Tennessee... | reverse complement strand
TCGCCGCGCAGCGCGACGAACAGGTCGCCCGGCTGCAGCGTGCGGGTGTCGCTGTGCACGCGCGTGATCGCGACGCCGCCGTCGCCGAGCAGCGTCGAGCCCGGCAGCAGCGCCTCGAGTTCGCGCAGCGTCGCCATCGTCGTGCCGCTCATGCGCGGGCCTCCAGCGCGGCCTGCGCCTCGTCGAGGTCGGAGAACGGGTGGCGCGTGCCGGCGATCTCCTGGTAGTCCTCGTGGCCCTTGCCGGCGACGAGCACGACGTCGGCCGGGCCGGCGCGGCGCACCGCGTCGGCGATCGCGGCGCGGCGGTCGACGATCGTCGCGACCCGCGTGTCGTCGCGCGGCACGAGACCGGCGGCGATCTGCGCGACGATCGCCTCGGGCGCCTCGTCGCGCGGGTTGTCGCTCGTGATCACGACGCGGCCGGCGAGGCGTTGCGCGATCGCGCCCATCGTCGGCCGCTTGCCGGCGTCGCGGTTGCCGCCGCAGCCGAACACGCACCACAGCACGCCGCCGCGTTCGGCGGCGAAAGGCCGCAGCGCCTCGAGCGCCTTCTCGAGCGCATCGGGCGAATGCGCGTAGTCGACCACGACCTGCGGCCCGGGCCGCGTGCCGGCCACGCGCTGCATGCGGCCCGGCACCGCGGTCAGCGCCGGCACGACGGCCGCGATGGCCGCGAGCGGGTGGCCGAGCGCCCGCAGCCCGCCGATCACCGCGAGCAGGTTCGAGACGTTGTAGGAGCCGATCAGCGTGCTGCGCACGTCGACCGCCTCGCCGCCCTCGTGCAGCGTGAACGCGAGGCCGCCGTCGCGGTAGCCGACGCCGTCGGCGCGCAGCCGCGCGTCGCGTCCCACGGCGTAGGTCCACAGGTCGAGCCGGCCGCGCGCGAGGCGCTCGGCCTGGGCCGCGCCGAACGCGTCGTCGAGGTTCAGCACCGCGGCGCGCAGCCCCGGCCAGTCGAACAGGCGCGCCTTCGCGTCGGCGTAGGCGTCCATCGTGCCGTGGTAGTCGAGGTGGTCCTGCGTCAGGTTCGTGAACAGCGCGACGCCGAAACGCGTGCCCGCGAGACGGTGCTCGACGATGCCGATCGACGAGGCCTCGACGGCGCACGCGCCGAAGCCGGCGTCGGCGAAGCGCCGGAACGCCGCCTGCAGCGCGACCGGGTCGGGTGTCGTCAGGCCGGTCGACACGATGCTGCCCGCGCTGCCGCCCACCGGCGGCTCGCCGATCCCGAGCGTGCCCACGACGCCGCAGCGCGTGCCCAGCAGCGTGAGCGCCTGCGCGGTCCACCACGCGGTCGAGGTCTTGCCGTTCGTGCCGGTGGTCGCGACGACGTCGAGCCGCTCGCCGGGCCGGCCGAAGAAGGCCGCGGCGAGGTCGCCGGTGCGTGCCTTCAGGTCGGCGAGCGCTGCGACCGCGTCGTCGCGGAAACCGAACGACTCGACACCCTGCGCCTCGACGACGCAGGCGCGCGCCCCGGCCGCGAGCGCCTGCGGCACGTACTGGCGGCCGTCGACCGCGTAACCCGGCCAGGCGACGAAGGCGTCGCCCGCGCGCACGCGGCGGCTGTCGGTCGCGAGCCCGGTGGCGCCGCGTTCGCGCAGCCAGCCGAGCGCGGTGTCGAGCGAGTCGAGCCGGCGCGGGGCCATCAGAAGCTCTCCTCCTCGGCCGGGATCTCGCGCATCTGGATCTGCGACTTCACGTCCAGGTCCGGCGGCACGCCCATCATGCGCAGCGTCTGCTGCACGACCTCCGAGAACACCGGCGCCGCGACGTCGCCGCCGAAGTACTTGCCGGCGTTCGGCTCGTCGACCAGCACCGCGACGACGATGCGCGGCTGGCTGACGGGCGCGAGGCCGACGAACCAGGCGCGGTACTTCTTCTCGGCGTAGCCGCTGCCTTCCTGCTTGTGCGCGGTGCCCGACTTGCCGCCGACCGAGTACCCCATCACCTGCGCCTTCGGGCCGGTGCCGCCGGGGCCGGCGGCCATCTGCAGCATCTTGCGCACCTTCAGCGTCGTGCCTTCGGAGAGCACGCGCAGCCCGGCGATCTCGTGCTCGGGCGTGAGGTCGGGCTGGCGCAGCAGCGAGACCGGCAGCAGCTCGCCGTCGTGCGCGAACACCGTGTAGGCACGCGCGAGCTGGAACAGCGAGGTCGACAGGCCGTAGCCGTAGCTCATCGTCGCCTGCTCGATCGGCCGCCAGGTCTTGTACGGGCGCAGCCGGCCCGTCACCGCGCCGGGGAAGCTGATCTGCGGCTTCTGCCCGAAGCCGACCTGCGTGTACAGGTCCCACATCTCGCGCGGCTGCATCTGCATCGCCATCTTGACGGTGCCGACGTTGCTCGACTTCTGGATCACCTGCTCGACCGTCAGCTCGCCGTGCGGGTGCGCGTCGCTGATCGTCGAGCCGGTGATCGTGATGCGGCCCGGCGCGGTCTGGATCACCGTCTGCGGCGTGACGCGGCCCGTCTCGAGCGCGAGCGCGGCGATGAAGGGCTTCATCGTCGAGCCGGGTTCGAAGGTGTCGGTCATCGCGCGGTTGCGCAGCTGCGCGCCGTTCAGGCTGCGCCGGTCGGCCGGGTTGTAGCTCGGGTAGTTCGCGAGCGCGAGGACCTCGCCGGTGCGCGCGTCGAGCACGACGACCGACCCGGACTTCGCCTTGTTCGCCACCACCGCGTCGCGCACGCGCTGGTAGGCGAAGAACTGGACCTTCGAGTCGATCGACAGCGTGATGTCGCGGCCGTCGACCGGCGCGACGCTCTCGCCGATGTCCTCGACGACGCGGCCGAGCCGGTCCTTGATGACACGGCGCGAGCCGTCGCGGCCGGCGAGTTCGCGCTCGAACGCCAGCTCGATGCCTTCCTGGCCCTTCTCCTCGACGTTCGTGAAGCCGACCACATGCGCGGCGGGTTCGCCCTCGGGGTACTTGCGCTTGTACTCGCGCACCTGGTGCACGCCCTTGAGCTTGAGCGCGAGCACCTGCTGCGCGACCGGGTCGTCGACCTGGCGGCGCAGCCAGACGAAGTTCGGGTTCTCGGCGAGCTTCGTCTCGAGCTCGGCGCCGGTCATGCCGAGCAGCTTCGCGAGCTGGCGCTTCTGCGTCTTGTCGGCCTCCACGTCCTTCGGGATCGCCCACAGCGACGGCGCAGGCACGCTGGCGGCGAGGATCAGGCCGTTGCGGTCGAGGATGCGGCCGCGGCTCGCCGGCAGCTCGAGCGAGCGCGCGTAGCGGATCTCGCCCTGCTTCTGGAAGAACTGCGTGCCGACGATCTGCACGTAGACCGCGCGGCCGGCGAGCACGACGAAGCCCAGGCCGACGAGCGCGACGAGGAACTTCGAGCGCCACGGCGGCGTCTTCGACGCGAGCAGCGGGCTCGTCGAGTAGGCGACGCTGCGCGGCGTCGCGCCGCGGTGCTTCGCGGCGTTCGCGGCCCGGCGGAACCAGCTCATCGTGCCCCTCCGGCCGTGCCGGCCGAAGCGGCGACGGCGACGTACTGCGTCACGGCCGGCGTCGCGTTGCGCATCGCGAGCCGTTCGCGCGCGGTCTTCTCGACCCGCAGCGGCGTGGCCTGCGCGCGCAGGTCGGCCTTCAGGCGCTCGTGTTCGCTGTCGAGCGCACGCTCCTCGGACTGCGCCTTGTCGAGCTCGGCGAACAGGCGCCGCGCGTCGTACGAGACACGCACGAGGTAGAGGCTGCTGAGCAGCAGCGCGACGAAGAGCAGCGCGTTCAGGCGCGTCATGCCGCCACCTCCGTGCGCTCGGCCACGCGCATCACCGCCGAGCGGGCGCGCGGGTTCGTGCGGGTCTCGTCGGCCGAGGGCTTCACGCGGCCGAGCGACCGCAGCCGGTGCGGCTTCTCGGGCGCGAACGGCGCGCGGCGGTCGACCTCGGTGCGGCTCTCGCGCGCGATGAAGGTCTTCACGATGCGGTCTTCCAGCGAGTGGAAGCTGATCACGACGAGTCGTCCGGCGGTCTCGAGGCGTTCGATCGCGCCGCTCAGGCCCTGTTCGAGCTCCTCAAGCTCGGCGTTGACGTAAATCCGAAGACCTTGAAATGTGCGCGTTGCAGGATCCTGGCCCGCCTCGCGGGTCTTGACCGCACGAGCCACGACTTCGGAAAGTTCCCGCGTGGTTCGAACAGGGTTCCCGCCTTCGCGCCGAGCAACAAGCGCCTTTGCAACCGGTACAGCAAACCGTTCTTCCCCGTAGTCACGAATCACCTCCGCGATGTGGCGCTCGTCGGCGCGGGCCAGAAATTCCGCCGCGGTCTCCCCCCGGGTCGGATCCATGCGCATGTCCAGCGGACCGTCGAAGCGGAAGCTGAATCCGCGCGACGCGTCGTCGATCTGCGGCGAAGAAACGCCGATGTCCAGCAGCACGCCGGCGACACGCGCGACGCCGAGCGCGTCGAGCAGAGCGGCCAGTGCGCCGAAGCGGGTGTGGTGGATCGAGAAACGTTCATCGGCGATGGCCGTCGGTCCCTCGGTCGCCGCCGCGATCGCCTGCGGATCGCGATCGATGGCGATCACGCGCCCCTGCGCACCGAGCCGCGCGAGCAGCGCGCGCGAGTGCCCGCCGCGGCCGAAGGTGCCGTCCACGTACACACCGTCCGGCCGGGTCACGAGGGCATCGATCGCCTCGGCCAGCAGTACGGTGGTGTGTTGCCATTCGCCGGTGGGGTTCATCAGTAGCTGAAGTTCAGCGACTCGTGCATCGGCGTGGCCATCACCTTGGCCTCGTGTTCGGCGTGGCGGGTTCGATCCCACAGCTCGAGGTGGCTGCCCATGCCGAGCAGCATCACCTCGCGGTCCAGTCCGACCGCGGCACGCAGCTCGGGCGCGATCAGCACGCGCGACGAGCCGTCGATCTCCACGTCCATCGCGTTGCCCAGGAAGATGCGGCGCCAGCCGGCGGCCGTCACCGGCAAGGCTTCGATCTTCGCGCGGAACGCATCCCACGCCGGGCGTGGGAAGATCATCAGCGCGCCGTCGGGGTGGCGCGTGATGGTGAGTTCCTTGATGGCGGCCTTGTCCAGCAGGTCGCGGTGGCGGGCCGGAATGGCCAGCCGCCCCTTGCTGTCCAAGGTCAGGGCCGCAGGGCCCTGAAAGTGAATGTCCGCCACAAAATCCCACTAAAGTGCACTTTGTGCCACTTTAGCGGATGCGCACACCCACGGTCAATCGAAGTTGTGTCGAAAAATCAGTGAAATCAATCACTTAGAGCTGAGTTTTCAGACAGTGGCCACCGACTTCTGCGTTCAAAAACAAAGACCTGCAAGAGGCTTCAAAAGCTCTGCGTGAGCTTTTCAGGCATCGGTCAGGCGCTGGGCCGCGTTTTTCGACGCCCCGACGTCGACTCGGTGGGATGTCGGCCCCGACGGCCTCGACGGCCCGGGCCGGTCCACCGGATGGGCTCCAGCCGGGGTCGAACTGGCGCAGTGACGCGACAGGGCCCGGAGCACGGCGGTTCGTGGCCGCTTTCGGCCCGGCACTCCGTACATGGGAGGCGCTGCAGGAACGAACTGCCAGCGCCAACACCGGAGGGAAACACGATGACAACCGCTTCGCTGCGCAAGGCCCTGGCCGTCGCCTTGGCCGTGAGTCTGGGATCCTCGAACACACCGATGGGCGCCCAGACGCATTCGCTCCGGGAAGGCACCTGCGCCGGTGCGCAGGACCGCTTCCCCGACAACAACCCCGGACCGGGGTCGCTGAAGGCGCATCGGCCGCTCGAGATCCCCGACCTCGGCGTCTACGTGAGGGACCGCCAGGCCGCCATCGTGCTCGGCAAGGCGCTGTTCTGGGACATGCAGGTCGGCAGCGACGGCGTCCAGGCCTGCGCCTCCTGTCACTTCCGGGCCGGCGCCGATCCGAGGTCGATCAACCAGGCCAACCCGGGCGGCTCGCACAACACCGACACCACGATCCATGTCGGGGTCAACCACCAGCTGCGGGCGGCCGACTTCCCGCTGCGCAAGCTCGCCGATCCCGCGCTGCGGACGTCGCGCGTGCTGAGGGACAACGACGACGTGATCTCGTCGCAAGGCGTCAAGCTCTCCCGCATCACCGGCGTGACGCCCGGTGCGGGCAGCGACGACGGCGTGGCGGTGTTCGACCCCGTGTTCAACCTGCTGGGCCTGAACACCCGGCGCTCGGAACCACGCAACACGCCCACCGTGATCAACGCCGCATTCAACCGGGACCAGTTCTGGGAAGGCCGCGCCGAGCCCGTCTTCAACGGCGTCAACCCGTTCGGCGTGCGCGACGCCGAGGCACGCGTTCTGCGCGCCGTTGGGCTGGACCGCATCGAGGCGGTGCGCGTTCGCATCGACAACGCATCGCTCGCCTCGCAGTCGGTCGGCCCGCCGCTCAGCGACCGCGAGATGGGCTTCGTCGGGCGCACCTTCTACGACGTCGGCAAGCGTCTCGTGTGGGCCAGGCCGCTCGCACGGCAGAAGGTGCACGCCGACGACAGCGCGCTCGGTCCTCACGTCGACGCCGGCACCGGCAGAGGCCTGGTCGGCACGTACCGCGAGTGGGTGGAGAAGGCGTTCCAGACGCAGTGGTGGCAGTCGAGCCTGGTCGCGACGCGGCATGCCGACGGCCGCGTGACATTCGCGCCGCCCGGCGGGCGAGGGCTTGCCGCCAACGAGTACACGCTGCACGAGTACAACTTCTCGCTGTTCTTCGGCCTGGCCCTGCAGCTGTACCAGATGACGCTGGTGTCGGACGACTCGCCCGTCGACCGCCACTTCGACGGCGTGCGCGGCGCGCTGTCGCCGCAGCAACTGCGCGGCCTGGCCGTCTTCACCGGCGAAGCAGCCTGTGCGGCCTGCCACGCCGGCGCCGAAACGACCAACAACTCCAATCGCATCCTGAAAGGCGCCGTGGTCGATGGCGTGCAGCAACCGAGCGAGATCGTCGAACGCATGTTCAACGGCCATTGCGAGGTCGTGGCCTACGATCAGAGCTACTACAACATCGGCGTGCGCCCTGTGGCCGAGGACCGGGGGCTCGGCGACCTTGACCCGTTCGGCAACCCGCTGGGCTGGATCGACATCCTGACTGCTCCGCTGGGCCGGATCGCCAACGCTGAACTGCGTGCCGTGCCGGTGCCGAACATCGCCGTTCCACCGATCGCAACCGGCGAGCGCACCTCGACGATGGGGGCGTTCAAGGTGCCGAGCCTGCGCAACGTCGAACTCACGGCGCCCTACTTTCACAACGGCGGGCAGGCGACGCTGCGCCAGGTCGTGGAGTTCTACAACCGTGGCGGCGACTTCCGCGAGCTCAATGCCGCGTTCGTCGACTTCGAGATCGGCAAGCTCAATCTCGCCGACCGGCAGATCGACGACCTGGTGGCGTTTCTGCGCGCGCTCACCGACGATCGCGTGCTGCGCGCGAGCGCACCCTTCGACCACCCGCAGCTGTTCGTGCCGAACGGGCATCGCACCGTGAACGGTCGGCCCGTACCGGCCACCGACGGCATGGGCGTCGAGGACATCCTGCTCGAGGTACCGGCAACGGGCCGCCACGGCGGCAAGGCGCCGGCGTCGTTCCTGTCGCTCGACTAGCGGGCGGCAAGCGGGGTGGGGCCAGCCACCGCATCGGTCGATTCGCAGAGGGCGCGCGCGACGAGCGCTTCGGCCGCCCAGCGTGTCGCCTTGCGTGTCTCCTGGGCGCTCAGGGCGCAGACGTCGCGCGCGGCGAGGATCGCCTCCGGCCCGATGACGAGCGCCAGGGCGTGACGCAGCCGCTCGAGCGCGGCCGGCTTGATCCGGCCGCGCAGCGGGGCGAGCGCCGCCGCGATCAGCGCCTGGCGGCGGCCGACCCGGTGCGGCGTGCCGTCGGCCTCGGTCAACGAGCGTTCGATCGCGTTGCGCAGGATCATGCGCATGGCGGTCTCGTGCGCGAGCAGCGCGTCGTTGACGGCCGCTTCGACCGCCAGCACGCGCGCGGCCGGGTCGTCGCCGGTCGCGCCGAGCACCTCGTCGACGGTCGGAAAGTCCCGGTCGAACATCGCCTCGGCGATCAGCGCGTCGGCGGACGCGAAGTAGCGGTACGCCGTCGCCTTGGACACCCGGGCGCGTTCGGCGACGTCGGCCAGCGTCGGGCGTGCGCCCGCGGCCAGCAGCTGCCCGGCCGCCTCGACGAGCGCCTCGCGCGTGCGCAGCTTCTGGTTGACGCGGCCCGTGTCGGTGACGGCGGCGCGCGGGTCGCTCGCTGGTGCAGGTCTCACGGAAGCTCTCCCGGCCATGACGTTCTCCGCTCGCCGGAACGCCCGGCTTGACGCGCTTATGATACTATGGTCTCATGAAGGTACTGCGGTTTCATGTCGAGACCGAGCACCAGGAGGACATCATGCAGCCGAGCACTGCCATGCGCACGCAGCACCACACGCGTTCGGCGATGGACCGGGCGATCGACGAGCACTTCCGTTACGAGGGCCGGGACGACGTCGAGGGCGTGCTGGCCACCCTCAGCGACGATGTCGACCACGACGTCGTCGGCTCGCCGACCGGCCCGCTGCGGGGAAAGCACCAGGCGCGCGGCTTCTACGAACGCCTGTTCGCCGATCTCGAGCAGAAGCACGTCGCCTCGCGGCATCGTTACTACGGAGAGGACTTCGTCGTCGACGAAAGCCTGTGGTCCGGCACGGCGGTGGGACACCCGCTCGGGTTCGCCGGCCGCCATCGACCGGTCGAGTTCCGCATCCTGCACATCTTCGAGTTCGACGAGGACGGCGCGATCCGGCGCGAGAACGTGTGGCTGGACACCGCCGCCATCGCGGCGCAGCTCGGCGGCGGCGACGTCAGGGCGACCGTGATGGCGCTCTACGAGGCCTTCGACCGGGGCGGCCTCGGCCGCTTCGAGGCCGTCGGCGACACGTTCGAGGCACGGGTCTTCGGCGCGACCGTGCTGGACTGGCCCGGATTCGTCGGCTTCGGCCAGGCCTTCGTCGACGCGTTCGCCGACGGCCGCCACGTCTTCGACGTCGTCGTCGCCGAGGGCGACACCGTCGCCACCATCGGCCGCTACCAGGGTCGCCACACGGGCCCGCTGATGGGCGTCGCGGCGACCGGCAGGGAGGTCGACTTCACGGTGATGCACATCGATCGCGTGCAGGACGGGCGCATCGTCGAGCACCGCGGCATCGGCGACATCAACACGATGTGGGCCCAGCTGGGCGTCAAGCCGCCGGCGGCGGGCTGAGCCAGCCGGGCCGGTGCGTCAGGGCAACGCCGAGCGGTTCACGGCGACGTTGTCGAAACGCGCGTCGACCATGCCGCTGGCCAGCGGGCCGCTGCTGCAGCTCGGCAGGTCCAGGCGCGTCGACAGCTGGTGGAACGGCACGGTCGGCGGCAACGCGTCCGACTGCGCGTAGCCGACGCTGCCGGCCAGCGCGCCGCCGTCGCGGGAGAAGAAGAAGGCCTTGCCGGCGGCGTCCCACTGGAGCTGCACGACGGCCGGCGTGCCGACCATCACCGTGCCGAGGTCGACGACGTTGCCGATCGTCTGCGCGAGCGCGCAGTCGGCCGAGGTGCACACCGAGGCGATGCCCTGCACGCGCATCAGGCCGGGCGCGTCGGTCGTGTTCGAGAAGCGCGTGATGCGCACCTGTGCGATGACGTCGCCGACCTGCGAGCCCTCCGTCGGCGTGCCGACGTTGAAGAAGCTGCCGATGATGCGTGCGCGCGACTGTCCCGGCGAGACGTTCGCCGCGCAGCTCGCCGGTTCGACCGCATCGACGCGGATGCGGGCGCGGATCGCGGTGACCGGCAGCGCGCTCGGCAGGCTGGCGTTCCAGTTCGAGAAGCTCAGGCCGGCGTCGCCGGCCGCCACGCCCGGCGTGCGCTGCATCAGGTGCAGACCGCCGTTGCGCACCAGGCGGCTGCGCTCGGTCTCGACCCAGCGTTTCGCGTCGAGCGGCTTCTCCTCGAAACGGTCGTAGACCGCGAACGGCTCGAGCGCCTGCGCGCCGGCCGCGCAGACCAGGGCGGCGAGTGCGCCGATCGCGTAGCGTGGGGTGTTCATGTCTCCTCCTCGGGG
>Ga0075366_10002142_pt1 | contig 10048 bp, 10 predicted proteins | sample EndMethybrTD3031_FD_72351 | JGI IMG/M metagenome (GOLD analysis project Ga0075366, IMG submission 72351) | Populus endosphere microbial communities from Tennessee, USA - Endosphere MetaG P. TD hybrid TD303-1 | ecosystem: Host-associated > Plants > Roots > Endosphere | place: USA: Tennessee... | reverse complement strand
GGTGTGCCGACATTCCGCGATGCCCAAACGGGACTGTGGGCACGCTTTCGGCCCGAAGACCTGGCCACGCCCGAGGCGTTCATGCGCGATCCGAAGCTCGTCTGGGGCTGGTATGCGTGGCGTCGCGGCCTGGTGGCGAAGGCCCTTCCCAATGCGGGACATCTCGCACTCGTAGACTTGGAAGATCGGCACTCGAAATTCCTGTTGATCACCCAGAATGTGGATGGCCTTCATACGCGCGCCGGCTCGCGCAACGTCATCGAGCTGCACGGCAGTCTGTTTGCCAACATCCGCTTCGATGATCGCACCCCGATCGAGGATGACGAGCTCACCGATGACGTCCCCCCGCGATGCCGCCGAACGGGTCAGCTGGTGCGTCCCGGTGTCGTGTGGTTTGGCGAAGCACTGCCGGTTCGCGCGCTTGAAGCGGCTTTCGAAGCAGCAAAGGCATGCGACGTCGTGCTCAGTATCGGCACATCCACGGTGGTGGAGCCTGCCGCCTCGCTGCCCTTTGCAGCCCTTCAAGCGGGCGCGACGGTAATCGAGATCAATCCCGATGACACGCAACTCACGCCACACTGCCATTTTGTCCTGCAAGGCAAGGCTGCGGAGCTGTTGCCTGCATTAATAGCTTGCGGCACCCGCCTCTGACGGCATCGGTTGCGCGGAACGGCATATCGCGCAAGACTGCGGTTCGTCCTTCACATCCGCCTCCACCCAAACAACATGAAAATCCGCGCCGCAGTATTGAACGCCATGGGCGCCGCGCCGCCCTATGCGCAAAGCAAGCCGCTATCCATCGATACCGTCGACCTTGCGCCGCCCGGTCGGGACGAGGTCCTGGTGAAGGTGGTCGCGGCGGGCCTTTGCCACTCCGATCTCTCCGTTATCAACGGCGACCGTCCCCGCCCGACGCCAATGGCGCTGGGCCATGAAGCATCAGGCGTGGTGGCCGAGGTGGGTGAAGGCGTCGTCGATCTCAAGCCGGGCGATCACGTGGTCATGGTCTTCGTACCGAGCTGCGGACATTGCCTGCCGTGCATGGAAGGGCGTCCTGCGCTTTGCGAGCCCGGTGCCATATCCAACACAAAGGGCGAGCTGCTGACGGGATTCAAGCGGCTTCTGCGCGATGGTCAACCGGTGCATCACCACATGGGTGTATCGGCGTTCGCGGAGTACTGCACCGTTTCGCGCCGTTCGTTGGTGAAAATCGATCCTGATATTCCGCTCGATGAGGCGGCGCTGTTCGGGTGTGCGGTTTTGACGGGAGTGGGTGCCGTCGTCAACACTGCTGAACTGAAGGCTGGTACTCGCGTCGCTGTGATCGGCCTGGGCGGCGTGGGGCTTGCATCGTTGCTCGGTGCGATCGCTGCAGGAGCATCGCAAATCATCGCGATAGACATGGCGGAAGACAAGCTGGAGCAGGCGAGGAAACTCGGCGCTACCGGCACCGTGAACGCTGCAGCGCCCGACGCGATCGATCAGGTGAAAGCCCTCACGCAGGGTGGTGTGGACTACGCCTTTGAGTTTGCTGGCTCCGTGAAAGCGCTCGAGCTCGCCTACAAGATCACGCGGCGCGGAGGCTGCACGGTGACCGCGGGCCTTCCCCATCCCACGCATGTCTTCAACGTGCCCGCGACACACCTCGTCGCAGAGGAGCGCACGATCAAGGGCAGCTACATCGGCACATGCGTGCCGGCACGCGACCTGCCGCGCTACATGGCGCTATACAAGCAAGGACGCTTGCCCGTGAACCGTCTGTTGACAGGCAGGCTCAGGCTGGACGAGATCAACGAAGGGTTCGACCTGCTGCGCGAAGGCAAGGCGATCCGCCAGGTCGTGGTGTTCGACCGATGAGCGCCGCGCTTCCTCTTGCAGACCTGAAGGTCGTCGAGCTCGGCACGCTGATCGCTGGCCCGTATTGCGCGCGGCTGCTGGCGGAGTTCGGCGCGGATGTCGTCAAGGTCGAAACACCCGGCGAGGGCGATCCGCTGCGCAAATGGCGCGTCCTGCACGAGGGCAATTCGCTCTGGTGGTACGCGCAGGCACGCAACAAGAAATCCGTGACGGTGAACCTGCGTGTGAAGGAAGGCCAGGAGATCGTGCGCAAACTTGTGCGCGAAGCGGACATCCTCGTCGAAAACTTTCGTCCCGGCACGCTCGAAAAATGGGGCCTGTCGTACGAGGAGCTTGCGCGCGACAACCCCAAGCTCGTCATGGTGAGACTATCCGGCTTCGGGCAGACCGGACCGTACAAGGACCGTACAGGCTTCGGCGCCATAGGCGAATCGATGGGCGGTATGCGCTATATCACTGGCTACGCTGATCGCGCGCCGGTGCGGGTCGGGATCAGTATCGGCGATTCCCTTGCGGCGATGTTCGGCGTGATCGGTGCGCTGACGGCGATTCATCACCGGCAAACGTCCGGCAAGGGACAAGTCGTCGACGTCGCATTGTACGAAGCGGTCTTTGCCATGATGGAATCGATGCTGCCCGAGTACGGCATGACCGGCCTGGTGCGCGAGCGCACCGGTGCTTCCCTGCCGGGCATCGTGCCGTCCAACACCTACCTTTGCGGCGACGGCAAATACGTGGTGATCGGCGCCAACGGCGATTCCATCTTCAAGCGCATGATGGTGTCCATCGGCCGGCAGGACCTGGCCGACGACCCATCGCTCGCCAACAACGCGGGCCGGGTCAGGCGCACCGAGGAGCTGGACCGCGTCATCGGCGAATGGACGGCGCGTCATACGCTCGACGACGTGCTGGCCGTCCTAGAGCAGGCCCAGGTGCCGAGCGGTAAAATCTATTCGATCGCCGACATCGTGGCCGACATGCAGTTTCAGGCGCGGCAGATGGTGGAGGCGCACAAGCTGGGCGACGGCAAGGATGTGCTGCTGCCCGGCATCGTACCCAAGCTGTCCGCGACGCCAGGCGCCACCCGGTGGATCGGGCCGCGCCTCGGGGAACACACGGACGAGGTGCTGAAAGCGCTGGGTTATCCGGATGAAGAGCGGGCGCGGCTGCGCGCCGCGGGAGTCATATAGATGGAAAACGCATGATGGCAACACGCATATATGTGCAAGACGTCGCTGTGCGCGACGGTTTCCAGATCGAGCCGGCGATCGTGCCGACAGATGTGAAGATCGCGATGATCGACGCGTTGTCGGAAACCGGGTTGGCGAAGATCGAAGTGGCATCGTTCGTGAACCCGAAACTCGTCCCCAACATGGCGGACGGCGACGCGGTTCTCGCGGGCATCAGGCGCAAGCCCGGTGTGGAATACACTGCGATCGCATTGAACCTGAAGGGTGTCGAGCGCGCGGCGGCATTGGCTGCCAAACCCGACGAGATCAACGTTGTGATGTCGGTTTCCGAGACGCACAATCGCGCCAACGCCAACCGCACGCACGCGCAGTCGCTCGCGGAATTCGCGGAAGTCGTGAAAATCGCGCGTGACGTCGGCATGAAAGTGAATGGATCACTCTCGACGTCGTTCGGCTGTCCGTTCGAAGGCAAGGTGGCGGAAGAGAAGGTGATCGAATTTACCGGCAAGTATCTCGAGCTCGGCTTTGACGGCGTATCGCTGGCCGACACGACCGGCATGGCCAACCCGAAACAGGTCGAGGCGCTCGCCGGCAAGGTGGTTCGGCAATTTCCCAAGGCCGACATCACGCTGCACTTCCACAACACGCGCGGCATGGGCCTCGCAAATGTTGTTGCAGGATTGAATGCCGGCGTGGTGCGGTTCGATGGATCCATCGCAGGCTTGGGTGGCTGTCCCTTCGCACCCGGCGCCACCGGCAACATCTGCACGGAAGACTTGGTGAACATGTTGCACGACATGGGCTACGACACACGCATCGATCTGGACAAGCTCATCGCCTGCGCGAAGCAGATTCATGGCATCGTTCAACATGATGTCTCCGGCCAGGTCATGAAAGCCGGCAAGACGATGGACTTGCGTCCGATACCGGCGCGTTTGCAAACCTGACGAAAGGAACACCGTTGCAATCATTGAAAGCGATTTTTCTTTTCACCGCGTTGGGCATGACCGGCATGGGTAGCGCCACGGCGGGCGACCTGAACAACATCGGCAGTCTCGGCCAGTCAGATTTCCTTAGACTGTCGAAGGATCTTGGCGCGGTCATTTCATACAAGGGAGTGACCCCCGCAACGCCGCTAGGGCTTGTGGGGATCGATATCGGCGCCGAGCTCACGACGACTCAGCTCGAGAGCAAGAGCATCTTCACGCAGGCGGGCGGCAGTTCCAGCTCCGGCGTGATCGTGCCGAAACTGCACGTGCACAAGGGGCTTCCCGGCGGGCTGGATGTCGGAGGATTCATAAGCAAGGTAAACGACGCCAACATTTCCCTGTTCGGCCTTGAAGCCCGCTATGCGCTGCTCGACGACGGCGTTACCACGCCAGCGGTTGGTTTGCGCGTCGCAGGCACCAAGGAAACGGGCGTGTCGCAGATCGATCTGTCGACGCTCAGTTTCGATGTGGTCGTTTCCAAGAAGCTCACGTTCATCACGCCGTTTGCCGGGCTTGGCACCGTGCAGGTGAAAAGCAAGCCGAACGTCGGTGGTCTCGCCGAAGAGAAGTTCAATCAGTCGAGGGTGTTCGCCGGCATCAATGCCAACTTTGCGTTGATCAATGTCGCTGTCGAAGCGGAGAAGCAGGGCGACAATACGTCGCTGTCGGCCAAGGCGGGGTTCAGATTCTAGGGTTCGGCGCGCCCGCGGCACGTGAAGGCCGAGCGTGAGAGTTTAAAAAAGCGAAAATCAAAAACGACGAGGAGATATCCATGTTCGCAAAGCTCATCAGGTCGGCATGCATCGGGTTGGCGGCGCTTTCGCTTCTTGCCGGCAATGCCGGTGCACAAGCGCTCGAGAAAAAGAAGATCACCATTGCGGTAGGCGGCAAGAATCTCTTCTACTACTTGCCGCTGACCGTCGCGGAACGCCAGGGCTACTTCAAGGATGAAGGTCTCGAAGTCGAGATCCCGGATTTCGCCGGTGGCGCCAAGGCGCTGCAGGCGCTCGTGGGCGGCAGCGCCGACATGGTGTCGGGCGCGTACGAGCACACGATCAATATGCAGGCGAAGAATCAGCCGATCAAGGCGGTTGTGCTGCAGGCGGGCTATTCCAGCATCGTGCTTCTGCTGCCCAAAGACAAGGCCGCAAAATACACCGGGCCCAAGGACCTGAAGGGCCTCAAGATCGGCGTGACCGCGCCGGGATCGTCGACCAACATGTTCGCGAACAATCTCCTGGCCAAGGCCGGTCTGAAACCCAGCGACGCTGCGTTCGTCGGTGTTGGCGCGGGCGCGGGTGCAGTAGCTGCGATGGAGAAAGGCGAGATCGACGCGATGTCCAATCTCGATCCGGTGATCAGCCAGCTCGAGGCCACCGGCAAGTTCGTGGCGGTGGCGGACAGCCGTACCGAGAAGGGCATGAAGGAGTTCTACGGCGGTGACTATCACGCCTCCACCATCTATGCGAACGAGGACTTCGTGAAGAAGAACCCGAACACCACGCAGGCGGTGGTAAACGCGATGGTGCGAGCGCTGCGCTGGATTTCGAAGGCCACGCCCGAGCAGATCATGGCTGTCGTGCCGCCGGAATACAAAGGCAGCGACGTATCGCTCTACAAAGCGGCACTGCTGAAGAACATGATCGGCTATTCGCCCGATGGACAGATGAGCATGAAGGCAGCTCAGAACGTGTACGCCGTGCTGAAGCAGTTCGAACCCTCCGTGATCGCGTCGGGCGACAAGATCAAGCTGGAAAACACGTTCGACAATTCCTTCGCGAAGAAGGCAGCGGCAAAGTACAAGTGACCGCACTCGCGCTGGAGAACATCACCGTTACGTTCAGCGCCAAGTCCGGCGCCGAACCCTACACGGCAATGAAGGACACGACGCTCAAGGTCGAGGCGGGCGAGTTCGTTTCAGTCGTCGGACCAACCGGTTGCGGCAAGTCGACATTGCTGAACGTCGCGGCCGGCTTGCTGCAGGCATCGTCGGGCAGCGTACGCATCTTCGGGGAGCCGTTGACCGGCCTGAACCGCAAGGCGGGCTACATGTTCCAGGCCGAGTCGCTGATGCCCTGGCGCGGCGCACTCGACAACGTCATAGCGGGTCTTCAGTTCCGTGGTGTCGGCTCCGACGAAGCCAGGAAGCTTGGCGAGGAGTGGTTGAAACGCGTCGGCCTCGGCGATTTCTCGGACCGCTATCCGCACCAGATGTCCGGCGGCATGCGCAAACGCTGCGCGCTCGCGCAGATGCTCATCCTCGATCCGAAGATCCTGCTGATGGACGAACCGTTTTCCGCGCTCGATATCCAGACGCGCCAGTTGATGGAAAACGAGCTGCTGGAACTATGGTCGGCGGATCGGAAGTCGGTGGTCTTCATCACGCATGATCTGGAAGAGGCGATCTCGTTGTCCGATCGCGTCGTCGTATTGTCGGCAGGCCCCGCAACGCACCCGATCGGCGAATTCACGATCGACCTGCCTCGCCCGCGCGACGTGGCGGAGATCCGTCTCACGAAGCGCTTCATCGAACTGCACGATCAGATATGGCACGCGATGAAGGAAGAAGTGCTGAAAGGCTATCAGCAGACGCGCAACAAGGTGGTGGCCTGACATGCGCAAGCCGTCGATGCTCTGGGTGTGGCAAATCCTGCTGCTGGCCGCCTTGTTCCTGTTGTGGCATGTCGCAACCAAGCCCGGCCTCATTCCGCCGATCTTCTTCGACAACGAGCATCGGGCCGCTTTCTTTTTCGGCGAACCGGTGAAGGTCTTTCAGGCGATCTGGGTATGGTTCGCGGAAGGCTCCATCTATCCGCATCTTTGGGTGACGCTGCAGGAAACCGCGCTCGCGTTTGCGATCGGGACTGCGGCCGGGCTTGCCGCCGGCCTGTGGCTCGGGCTCTCGCCGTTTGCGTCCGCCTTGCTGGATCCCTACATCAAAGCAGCCAACGCGATGCCGCGTGTCGTGCTCGCGCCGATCTTCATGGTGTGGTTCGGCCTCGGGATCTGGTCCAAGGTTGCCTTGGGGTTTACGCTGGTGTTCTTCATCGTGTTCTTCAACGTCTACCAGGGCGTGAAGGAAGTAAGTCCGGTCGTCCTCAACAACGTGCGCATGCTTGGCGCCAATCGCGGGCAGTTGTTGCGCCATGTGTATCTGCCGTCGGCGACCTCGTGGGTATTTTCGAGTCTGCACACGTCCGTGGGAATGGCGTTTGTCGGTGCCGTGGTGGGCGAATATCTCGGCTCCGCCAAAGGCGTGGGTTACCTGATCCATATGGCCGAAGGGACGTTCGACATCAACACGGTGTTCGCGGGCATGCTGGTGCTGACCGTCTTTGCGTTGGTGCTGGATTTTGCCGTAACGCTGGCGGAGCGAAAGCTCCTTGTATGGCGTCCTACGCAGTCGGAGACCGAGCCGCTTTAGACCATGCGCCCGTAGTAGACGATGGTGTCGTATTCAAACGTGACGCGGCCATTCTTCTGATACTTGTTGAACAGGTTCGTCAGCAGTTCTTCCAATTGAGCGAAACGATCGGTGCCGCGTTCCGGCGCGTAGGACGACGAAGCCACGCGCCCGATGAGTCCGGCGAGATCGAAGTACTGAAAGTTGTCGAAGCGCGCATTGAAAATCTCGCCGCCGAAAAACGGCTGTATCAGTTTTTCGTCCTGCACGTTCTTGTGATTGATCTCCTTGTAGTCCGTGCTGAAGGCGTTAAGCGCCGCCTCGTACTCGACAAGGAACGGTGTTGAATCGATCCGGCGATCATTCCAGATCAGCACGGCCCATCCTCCCGGTTTCAGCGCACGCAGCCATTCGGCGCGGGTTTTCTCGCGATCAAACCAGTGGAAAGCCTGCGCGGCGACAATGAACGCCACGGACTGAGGCGGCAGGTTCGTCGTTTCGGCGCTGCCATCCAGGCTGCCGAACTGTGCAAAGTCGGCCAGCAGGCGTTCGGCCGCCTCCCGCATGTCCTTGTTGGGTTCGACGCCGACGACGGTGTTGCCGTTCTCCAGAAACATCTTCGTGAGAATGCCGGTGCCGGATCCAATGTCAGCTATCGACGAGTCGGCAGTGAAGCCGCATCGGTCGGCAAGGAGATCGAGAATTTCGATCGGATACGCCGGCCGGTATTTGACGTAGTCGTCGACACGAGAGGAGAAGCGTGTAGTGGCGTTGGCGGCCGGCATGGTGAAGCTCCTTTATTGCTCCAGCGGGATGTGACTGTCCCGTCAGCGTAAATGCATTCGCTATCGCGGCTTGCGCGGCATGCGACTGAAAAGGCGGTCGTAAAGCCAGTTGGGCAGCATGCGCAGAACGCGCGCGGCCACGCCCATTTTCCAGGGAATGACGGCAAAACTGTTCTTCGCGTCGATCGCCCGGGCGAAACGCTCGACGGCATCGTCCACGCCGATCAGGAACGGCATCTTGAAACGGTTTACAGCGGTCATCGGCGTGCGGATATAGCCCGGGCATATGGTCACGACGGACACGCCCGATGCCCGCATTTCAACGCGCAGGCTTTCGCAATACTTGATCGCCGCGGCCTTCGATGCGGAATAGGCGCCACCTCCGGGAATGCCGCGGAACCCCGCGACGCTGGCGATCCCCACCAGCGTGCCTCGCCCCGCGTCGCGCATGGGCACGACAAAGGGATGGAACGTGTTCACCATGCCGATCACGTTGATGTCGAAGATCTGCTGGAAGACGTCGATGTCTTCGGCATGTTCGGTCAGGGTGCCCTTGGACACGCCGGCGTTCGCGATGACGATGTCCGGTACGCCGAAGCGCGCAATGAAGTCCTTGGCCGCCGCATCCAGGCCGGCACGGTCGCGCACGTCGACTGCGTACACGGCGGGGGAGGGGGAGAGCGAAGCGGCGAGTGCGCCGAGCTTGTCGGTGCTGCGCGCGACGAGGCCCAGTTGGGCCCCGCGCGCAGCGTAATGCCGGGCGAAAGCTTCGCCGATACCGGTGGAGGCGCCGGTCAGGAAAACCTTCAGCGCCATGGAGTGGTTACTTGGTCGCGGTCTTCTTGGGTGCCGGCGCGGCGGTAGCAGCTGGAGCTGCTGCAGCCGTGGGGGTGGGCGCGGATGTGGACCGGATGTTTGCGATCAGCGTATCGACGACCTGGAACATGCGGTCGCCGTTCAACACGGAGAACTTGCCGTTCACGATCAGGGTCGGCGTGCTCTCGATCTTGTAGGCCTGGGTCAGCGACTTGGCACGGTTCACCTTGTTGACGATGGCGAAGGATTTTTCGATTTCCTGGTACTTCTTCACGTCCACGCCATTCCTGGCAAGCCACTGGTAGCGCACGTCGGGGTTTCCGAGCACGACGTTGTCGTTATGGATGGCTTCGAACACTTTCAAGTGCAGCTTGTCCGCGACGCCCATCGCTTCCAGCGTGTAGTAGATCGGCGTGCTGTCGACGCCCCGCAATGCAAAGGGGGTCGGAACGCGCTTGACCTTCACGTCCTTTGTTTGCGCCTTGGCCCAGACGTCCAGCTTGGGTTCGAGCGTGAAGCAATGAATGCAGCCGTAGGCGAAGAACTCGAGCACCTCGACCGGTGCATCGCCGTCGGTGTTCTGGGGCGGATTCACCAGGTTATAGTCCTTGCCGGCGACGGCATTGAACTGGGCGGCTGCGGTGCCGGCGACGAAAAGCGCGGCGATAAAGGTACTGGACATCCACTTCAACATGAATCGCTCCTGGTCTTAATTTAGATTGTCGGTGGCCTTGACCACCGCGGCGCTGATGCCGTTGTCTGACAGCACGGCCTTGATTCTGTTCAGCTCCTCAACGCTTTGATACGGCCCCAGGCGTACCCGGTGCAACACGCCTTTCTCGGGCACGTTGGCGGTAACGACGGTGGCCTGCAACCCGATAAACGCAATCTTGGCCTTTAGGTTGTCAGCCTCCGTGGCGCTTTGAAACGCGCCGGCCTGAAGATAATGGCCTTCGCGCCCGGTCTGCGGCTTGTCGCCAGTCCTTTCAGCCGTTTTTTCCGCTACCT
>Ga0075366_10002141_pt1 | contig 10049 bp, 6 predicted proteins | sample EndMethybrTD3031_FD_72351 | JGI IMG/M metagenome (GOLD analysis project Ga0075366, IMG submission 72351) | Populus endosphere microbial communities from Tennessee, USA - Endosphere MetaG P. TD hybrid TD303-1 | ecosystem: Host-associated > Plants > Roots > Endosphere | place: USA: Tennessee... | reverse complement strand
CGGCATGGGCGGCGCCGACAAGATCTTCTACACGACCGGGCGGCTGACCAGCGAGATGGTGATCAAGTCGGCCCAGATGGGCGTGCCGGTGGTGGTGTCACGCAGCGGCATCACGCAGATGGGGCATCAGCTCGCAACGCAGCTCGGGCTCGCGCTGTTCGGCCGCGCGACGAACCGGCACTTCATCTGCTACTGCGGCCTCGAGCGCTTCGATGCGCAGCCGGAGCCGGCAATTGCTTTGGCGCCCCGCAATCCCTAAGGCAAGGGTGTCCGGGACACTGTCGTTGACAGTCCGGATTCAAGGCTCCCTATAGGCTCCCCGCACGACATTGCGAGCTGACAGAGTCGCAAGCAGCGAGGGAGGTTGAGGTGAGCAGATCGGATGCCGTCGCTGGCGATGCCGGGGGCGTCGAGCCGTTGCCAACGCAGGCGCCAGGCGGATAGCCTTCTCATCCGGGAGTTCATATGAAATCGCTCTACGCCGTCGTCTGGTTCTTCTTCTTATTCATCTGCCCAGTAGTAACTCTTGCGGCGCTCATCCTTTCGGCGGCTGCGTCTCGCACGGCCAAGCAACTCATCCTATGCGGCATCGTAACCATCCTTGCTCTAGTACTTCTGTTGGGACCGGTCTGGACCGACATTGGCCCAATGCCGTGGTGGTTCTCGGGCGCAAACTTGGTCTCCTTTGCCAACGCGCGCTATCTCATTTGGCAGTACGCCCTCGTGTGCCTTGGCGCCTACGCAGCTCTCGCCTGTATCACGCTAGTCCTTCTCAGACGTCGCTCGAATCGAGCGAAGACAAGCAATTTGTGAGGCGGCTAGGCGTCGTGTTCTTGGCCACGCTGAGTAGCGCGTGCTCGGATAGCGCCAGCCTGAAATGGACCGAAGATGTGCGGATGCCCGATGGGCGTGTTGTTACTTTGACTCGATATCAGGAGTTCAAGGGGCCCTACAACATTGGTGACACGCCTTCCGTGTCGGACTACTGGTTCGAGTTCAAGCACCCCACGAATGGGATGCTCGTGCGCTGGGACGGGCAGCGCGAGCTGTCGACGGTGGCGTTGATGATGCGCGAGGAGTTGCCTGTCCTGCTGGTGGCACCAAACTTCGGCGGATTCCAAAAGTACAACTGCCCGAACCCCTCCTATCTCTTGTTTCAGTTCGAGCACGAGGCCTGGAGGCAGGTGCCGCTGGAGACCGTTCCGGTCAAGAAGCTGCGGTCCAACATGACTGCCCACCCGAAGGACTACCGGAAGACCATCGAGCAGCAAAGACACCACCTCAGCGCCGATGACTCGGGTCACACCGGCGGTCGCTTTTCTGCGGCCGACATCGACTTTGAGCCCGTGAAAAAGCAGACCTTCGGTGACCCTCGAGCGTGCAGCTGGCCATTCAACTTCTCGCAGCCCTCCATCTCGCAGTGAGCCCTCTAAAGGAAGTGTCATGAACTCATTTGATCTTGGTTGCGCCGAGCTATCCGCATCTGCATACATTGAAGGCGTGGACTCGGCCAATCAAATTCCTCCAATTGTCGGTGCCGCACAACTTCCGGGCTCGCTGGGTTATGTGCGTGACAAAGCGTCGGGTTTCGAGGCGCTCGTGGGCGGCGCGGGCAACGACAGCATGTACGGCGAAGGCGGCGACGACGAACTCTACGGAGGCGCCGACGACGACAAGGTTCCAGGCGGCAAGCAGTTCGGTGGAGTCAGAGGAAGGCCGCGCCTCGAAACCCTTGAATACAGAGAAACATTGACATGCGCTGGCGGCGGCCGAGCTGCAAGCAATCAACTCTTCGTGGTGGCCGCATGACAGGCATCTTTCTCTTCATCATTGGTTTGATATGGCTTGCAGTCGTGATCGGCTTGGCAATCGTGGTTGTGTGGAGGTTGAAGCACCCCGTGGTTCGGACGGGTGTTGGCTTGCTTGTTTGTGCGGTGCTGCTGCCATTGCCGGTCGCGGACGAGATCGTCGCTGAGCGCCAGTTCAACGAAATCTGTCGAGAAGGTGCCGTACTGAGGATAGACGCGCAACGGATCAAGGGCCGCAAGATCAAGCTCGCTTTCGAGCCCGCAAATGCGCCTGTGCCAAACATCGCCGTACCTGCCACATACACGCGGGTGATCTTTCGCGACGCTGCGACCAGTGAGGAACTCGGTAGCTACGGGAGATACGTTGCAAAAGGGGGGGTACTCATCCGTGCTCTTGGAATATCGGAGAGCAATTCACCGGTTTGGATGAGTAGGAGTTATTGCTCCCCCGACGCGGGGTCCAAGCAAATGGCTGCGCAGTACGGGTTCGAAGCCGTGAACTAGACATCAATAGGGAGCAATCAAAGTGACAACAATCAATGACGCGTTCATCAATGCGCTTCTCGCTGATGCGAGCTACGTGAACGAATTGGCTGCTGGAGACAGCGCGAGCGACCTCAAGGACAAATTGAGCAACCGCATGACCTCCACCCTTGCCAAACTGATCGGCGACAACTTCACGGTTGAAACGTCGATCAACACGCCCGACGGCGCGACGGAAGGTTCTGGATTCGATGCTGTCGTGTGGCGCGGCAACGCGGGCACGCCGTATGCTGGGCAACTATTCGTCTCCATGCGTGGCACTGAGGGGACCTCTGACTTTCTGAGCGATGCTTCGTTGGCAACGAGTGGCAACGCGCGCGGCCAACTGGTGGACATGGTGAACTGGTGGTTGCGGGAGACCGCACCAGCCGGACAGGCGGTGTCGCAAATCAAGGTCGTGAAGTCGAACGCGCAAGACGGTGTGTGGGAGTTTGAAGCGGGCGCGCCGTCAACAGGCACCGGACACATAACGCCAGCCGACCTTGCAGCTGGTACCCAAGTCAACGGCCACAGTTTGGGTGGGTATCTCGCCTCTGTGTTTACGCGGCTGTTTGGCACACAGGCACATGTCACGCAAACAACGACCTTCAACAGTGCAGGCCTTGCGCCCGGAAGCGAGTCCGCCTTTGTCGACATCCAATCAGTCGTTGGCGCTGCGCTGGGCCGGCCGGCATTCCCTGCCAGCGGTGACACCAGTCAACTTAACTACTTCGCGCAGCACGGGTTGAACCTGACCACCAACAGCTTTTGGTTCAGCCAAGTTGGCCAGCGGGTTGAGCTCTTCAACGAAGAGAGCGGAGCTCAAGTCCCCAACCACTTCATGTACAAGCTGACGGACAGTCTGGCGTTGGCAAACTTCATGTCCAGGCTGGATCCGACGATGACGCTGGTGCGTGCAAACGCGATGTTCGAGGCAGGCAGCAACGCAATCATCAGCGAGCTTGAAGGGGCGCTTGATTCCCTGCGACGCTTGCTCCAGGGCCCCGCCGTGCCTTTCACGCCAAGCAATGATGCAAGTGGCAGTGTTGGAACACGCGTGACGTTCTATTCGAACCTCGACTCTTTGCAAAGCGCTGCCCAGTCACTGATCGGCAAAGTTCGCATTGATCTGAGCAGTATCGAACTGCGAGCCAAGGCACGCAACGATTTCAGCGCACTTGCGAGCCTAGTCACCCTCAGTCCCATCGTTCTGACGGGACTGGATGGGGCACTCGACGCGGTACTTGGACCTGCGTGGGGCAGTACCTACACGGACTGGCAGACCGACAAGAATTTGTCGCAAGTCGATCGCGCGGCGGGCAAGGAAACCTACAGCGACAGCTGGATCAGCGATCGCAGCCGATTGCTCAGCGCCGTTGTCCTGCAGAGCCAACGCAATAGCACGACAGGCGTGGCCCTGGACCCGAGCGTGCCTGCAGACCGTTCGTACGAATTCCGGTACTACGGCGGCGTGCCCCGACCTGGGGAAACACAGCCCCCACTGCAGACCCTCATCGCAGAAAGCCGGCCGGGCATGGTGAAACCGTCGCAGTTGATTGCCTTCGGCGACGATGGCAACAACCGCGTCGATGGCACCGACTACCAACTCGGCGACCGTCTCTATGGTGGGGTCGGGGATGACGTCATCGATGGCTACAAGAGTGATGACTACCTCGAAGGCAACACGGGAAACGATCAACTCAATGGAGGTCAGGGCAAAGACACGCTGCTTGGCGGTGCAGGCGCGGACGTACTCGACGGCGGCGTGGGCAACGACAGCCTCCTCGGAGGCCAAGGACTGGACACCTACACATTCAACACGGGCTGGGGCCTCGACACCGTGCTCGACAGCGACGGCCAAGGCAGTGTGGTCGTCACCGGCCTTGGCCCGCTGACCGGCGCAAACACCAAGAAGGCATCCAGCAACGCCTGGCAAAGCGCCGACAAGACCATCACCTACGCGCTGGTCAGCATCGATGCCAGCCGCAGCGACCTGCTCATCAGCTTCGCCGATCGGCGAGGCAGCATCACCGTGCGCGACTGGAGCAACGGCCAACTGGGCATCTCACTGCCCGACACGATCACCCCACCCGTTACCGATCAAGCCATCGCCGACACCGGCGGCAACGACTACCTCAGCGCAGCACCCGACGTTAGCACCAGCCTCCTGGCCCAAGCCGGCAACGACGCGCTCAACGGCTCCAGCGTCGACGACCTGCTCGAAGGCGGCCTCGGCGACGACGTGCTCGCTGGCGGTGCGGGCCGCGACACACTGAACGGCGGCGACGGCAACGACTACCTGTTCGGCGCGGCATGGGCGGCCAGCTCCACCCATTGGGATGCGGCGCTGGCGAGCTGGACCGTGAGCAGCGGCAGCACCTGGAGCATCCCCGGCATCGGCAGCCCCGACCCGAGCGATCCGGGCAACGCCATCGATGGCGGAGCGGGCAACGACTGGGTGGCCGCGGGCGGCGGCAACGACATCGTGCAAGGCGGGGCGGGCGCTGACCTCGTCTACGCCATGGCCGGTGACGACTTCGTGGACGGTGGTGAAGGCAACGACGAACTGCATGGCGACAGCAGCAACATCGCAGCCGGTAACTACAACACCACCGACCCCGCGGCCAACGGCAACGACGTGCTCGTGGGCGGTGCCGGCAACGACAGCGTGTACGGCGAAGGCGGTGCCGACGAACTCTACGGAGGCGCCGACGACGACCTGCTCATGGGCGACACCAGCAGCCCGAACGTGCCGGCTCAGTACCACGGCAACGACTACCTGGACGGCGGCGACGGCAACGACTCGCTGATCGGCGGCGGCAAGGACGACGATCTCTACGGAGGAGCGGGCAACGACACGCTCTCCGGCGATGACAGTGCGCTCGTGCTGGCGGGCGAGGCACACGGTGCGGACTACCTGGACGGCGAAGACGGCGACGACCAGCTCACCGGCGACGGTGGCGCCGACACGCTGTACGGCGGCGCCGGCAACGACAAGCTCATCGGCGACAGCGCCTCGGACACACCGGCGCAGCAACTCGCTGCGCCGTCTCAGGGGGCGGACTACCTGGACGGCGAAGACGGCAACGACACGCTCTACGGCACGGGAGGCGCGGATACCTTGTTCGGCGGAGCGGGCGACGACACCCTGCAAGGCGATGACCAGGTGTCGCGCCTGGCCGGCTCGGCGCACGGGGCGGATTACCTCGATGGAGAAGATGGCAACGACCGACTCACCGGCAACGGCGGAGACGACACGCTGTTCGGAGGCGTGGGCGCCGATTCGTTGTGGGGCGATTCGGATGTGACCACTGCCGACGCGGCCGTGTTGGGCAACGACTACGTGGACGGTGAAGACGGCAGCGACTACCTCGAAGGCGGCGGTGGCGCCGACACGATGATTGGCGGTGCGGGCGCCGACACGATCTGGGGCGATGCCGACGAGACGAGCCTGGCTGCGTCCAATCACGGCAACGATGAACTGAGCGGCGACGACGGCAACGACCGATTGGTGGGCGGTGGCGGCAGCGACTTCATCGAGGGCGGGGCCGACAACGATGAGCTCGAGGGTGATGACATCACCTCCGTCGTGGCGGCCACGTTCCATGGGAACGACACCCTCGATGGCGGCGCGGGCAACGACAAGCTGTGGGGCCATGGTGGCGACGACGAACTGATCGGCGGCGATGGCAACGATTGGCTGGCCGGCGAAGACGAACTGAGCTCCAGCGCGGTCTCCACGCTGACGGGCAACGACACGCTGAGTGGCGATGCCGGCGCCGACACCTTGCTGGGCGGCAACGGCGACGATGTGCTTGACGGTGGTGCGGACAACGACAGCCTCATTGGCGGAGCGGGTAATGACTCGCTTGATGGTGGTGACGGCGCCGACCAACTGCTTGGGGGCGCAGGCGACGACACGCTCGATGGAGGCGCGGCATCGGATGCTTTGGATGGGGGAGACGGCGACGACACGTTGATCGTCGGCAGCCATGACTTGGTCGTTGGCGGAGCGGGGAGCAACGTCTATCGGGTCGGCACCCAATCGGACGGAGCGGTCATCGAACTCGCGCAAGGCGTGGGCGGCCAGGATCGAATCGTTCTTGACGCCTCGGTGACCAATGTGGCTTTCTACCGGGTTGGCAGCGGCGTCGTCACGTCAGAAGGTCCGCAAGCGGCCGACTTGTTCATTTCCTTCGGCGTGGGGCAGGGTGTCTGGGTTCGCTCGTACTTTCAGGTCGAAGGCGAATCTCCCAACAACGCGTTGCAGTTGGAGCTGGCCAACGGCACCGTCCTCACCGATGCATCCATTCAGGTCAGCGCCGTGTCCACCAGCGTCAGTACCTTTCGCGTCAGCACGTACGGCGATCCGCGAGGGGCGGTCAATACCAGCTTTGTCAACGGAAGCTATGTCCTTCCGGGCGAGGTCGTCGATGCCAGGCAAGACGGCACCGGCAACTGGTGGCTGTTCGGCAATGACCTGGACAACAAGCTCACCGGAAACGCCGGCAGTGACACGATGATGGGAGGTGACGGTCGGGACACCCTCTTGGGCCAAGCGGGCGACGATGCGCTCTACGGCGGGAACGATTCGGACACGATCATCGGCGGTGGTGGCAACGATCTCCTCGACGGCGGTGCGGGGAACGACAATCTGTTCGTCGAGTACGGCGTGGCGGGGAACGGCACGCTTCTCGGCGGAGCGGGCGACGATTTTCTGACGGGCGCGGCGGGTGACGACACGTTCGAGGGCGGGGCCGGGAACGACTACCTCCAGGGTTGGGAAGGCATCAACGTTTACTTGTTCGGCAGCGGCGACGGACAGGACATCGTCCCTCCGTACGGGTACGAGACTCGCGGCATTGTCCGATTCAAGGAAGGCATCGCGCCTGAGGACATTCTGGTCAGCCCCGACGAGAACCAGTACGACAAGGTCGTTCTCCAGATTGCCGGCACCTCGGACAGCGTGCAGCTTGGCGGTGCTTATACGAGCGACGACCCGGCAGGCACTTACACCACCGTGCAGCAAGTGCAGTTCGCCGACGGCACGGTGTGGGATGTGCCGGCGATCATTGCCCGTTTGGCGCACGGCACCGCGGGACGCGACAGTCTGATGGGCTCTTCAGGCAGTGAGGCGATGGCGGGCGAGCTGGGCGCCGATCAGCTCTGGGGCCAAGGGGGCAGCGACACGCTCGATGGAGGTGCCGACGATGACCGCCTGTATGGCGGATCGGGCAACGACTCGTTGATCGGCGGGAGCGGGGACGACACGCTGTGGAGCGACGACTTCGATCTGCCTGCAAGTGCCAATGGCAACGACACGCTGGATGGCGGCGCCGGCAACGACACACTCGACGGCGGGCGCGGCACCAACGTCTATCTGTTCGGCGTTGGCGATGGGCACGATGTGATCGAGAGTTGGTACGGGAACTATCGCGGCTTGAGCACCTCGGGAACCTTGCGCTTCAAGGAGGGCGTCCTCCCGTCCCAAGTTGCGGTGAAGATCCCCGACTACAGCAGTGACTACTACAACTTCGGATGTCTTCAGGTCAACATCAGCGGTGCCGAAGACAGCCTCGTCATCGAGGGATTCTTCAATGCTTCACCCGTACAGCAGTTCGCATTCTCCGATGGGACAGTTTGGAGCACATCGACCATCCTGAGCAAGATCGTGCGTGCTACCGACGGAAACGTGACGACTACGCCGAAGGGACAACGGGAAATGACACCCTATTCGGTGGCTCTGGGAATGACTCGCTATCTGGGGGCGATGGAAACGACTCCTTGGTAGGCGGACTGGGAGACGACACCTTGGTGGGGAACTCGTGGTATCAACCCGGCAGCGACACCTTGGATGGCGGGGCCGGCGATGATCAGATGACGGGCAGCAGCGGGACGATCTACTTGGTCGGCAAGGGTGATGGGCAAGACAGCATTTGGCAGTCTGAGGACGCGCCAGGCAACAACACCCTGCAGTTCAAAGCAGGGGTCGCATCCTCGGAAGTCACGCTCGCGATCTCCGGCGAGGATCTGATCATCGGCTATCGAACAACATTGGACCAGATCGTGGCCTACAACTTCTACGCCGACGGTTCGTCCACCAATTCCGCTAATCCCGTGCAGCAGTTCAAGTTTGCAGATGGCACGGTCTGGAGTCTGGCGACGATCGACGCTCGAGTGCACCAAACCAATCACGCGCCAACGCTCGTGTCGCCGGTGGCCGATCGCGCGGTTGCGCAGGGCGCCCCTTTCAGCTTCGCGATCTCGGCGACGGCGTTCTCCGACAACGACCCCGGGGATGTGTTGAGCTATGCCGCCACACTTGCCGACGGGAGCCCGTTGCCGAACTGGTTGGTGTTTGATCCGGCATCCCGCGTGTTCAGCGGTGCGGCGCCCGCATCCGGAACAACGAGTATCCGGGTAGTCGCGAGCGACGGCGTGCTTCAGGCGAGTGATGATTTCGAGATCGTCGCGACCCTGCAGAATTTGACCCTGACCGGAACAGCCGCGGCGGACACGTTGCGCGGCGGCGCGGGCAACGACTCCTTGAATGGAGCAGGTGCCAACGATTCGCTGATCGGAGGCGCCGGCAACGACACGCTCGACGGCGGCACGGGCAACGACACGATGCTCGGCGGCACGGGTGACGACACCTACATCGTCAATGTCGCAACCGACGTGGTGACCGAGCTCGCGAACGAGGGCATCGACACCGTTCAGTCCAGCGCGACGTTGACAATCGCCGCTAATGTCGAGAACCTCACCCTGACCGGCAGTTCCACGATCAGCGGCACCGGAAACGGTCTGGACAACCTTCTCAAGGGCAACAGTGCGAACAACACGCTGACCGGCGGAGCTGGCAACGACACGCTCGACGGCGGTTCGGGCAACGACACGATGCTTGGTGGCACTGGCAACGACACGTTCGTCGTCAACGTCAGCACCGACGTGGTCACCGAGAACGCCAGCGAAGGCACCGACACGATCCAGTCGGCCGTGACGCTGACCCTGGGCAACAACGTCGAGAACCTGACGCTGACCGGAAGCAATGCGATCAACGCCACCGGCAACACGCTCGCCAACACGCTGCTCGGCAACTCAGGGGCCAACGTGCTGACCGGTGCTGCCGGCGACGACATCTACGACGGCGGCGCGGGCAACGACACCTTCAACGACTCGGTCACCACGTCCAACGACACCTACCTGTGGGGCATTGGCAGCGGGATGGACACGCTTACCGATGCCGGCGGCAGCCTGGACCACATCGACTTGTACGCGGGGGTCGCCAAGAGCCAGCTGAAGTTCGTGAAGAACGCGAACAACCTCGAACTCAGCATCCTCGGCCAGACCGACAAGCTCACGATCAAGAACTGGTACGTCGGCTCGGCCAATCAGATCGAGGAGTTCAGGCTGAGCGATGGCTCGAAGGTGCTGGCCTCGCAGGTGAACGGGCTAGTCAGCGCGATGGCGGCTTTCGTGCCGATGGACTCGACCATCAACGAAACCAAAACCCGGTTCATCGATATGCCGATCTCCAATCCGCAGGGGCCGCCGCACGCGTGGATGTGAGCGTCGACTCAGGCAATCCGCGCCAGATCGCGCAGCACCGTCGGCCCCGCGCGCTGCTCGATCTCGGCGAGCAGCGGCTTGTTCCAGCCGAGCATGAAGAGCGCTTCGGCGACCACGAACATCGGGCCGACGAGCAGGCCGATGATGTCG
>Ga0075366_10002139_pt1 | contig 10051 bp, 15 predicted proteins | sample EndMethybrTD3031_FD_72351 | JGI IMG/M metagenome (GOLD analysis project Ga0075366, IMG submission 72351) | Populus endosphere microbial communities from Tennessee, USA - Endosphere MetaG P. TD hybrid TD303-1 | ecosystem: Host-associated > Plants > Roots > Endosphere | place: USA: Tennessee... | reverse complement strand
GATGTCGCCCTGCGCGGCAGCGGCGAGGCAATTGGCGACGAGCTGGTCGTCGCTGCCGGCGCCGGCAGCGACGACCAGCTCGTCGCCAATTGCCTCGCCGCTGCCGCGCAGGGCGACATCTCGGCCTATTTCGACCTCGGCGTCGCCTACTCGACGGGAAGCCACGGCGTCGCCTGCGATCTCGTCGAGGCGCACAAGTGGTTCAATCTCGCCGCCGTTGTGGGCTACGACGAAGCCGCGCAGTGCCGCGCCGACATATCGGACGAAATGACCGCGCGCGAAATCGCCGAAGCCCAGCGTCGCGCGCGCGAATGGCTCAGCGCCTCGGTGCGCAAGGCGGCCTGACGGTCAGCCCTTCTTGAAGGGCGTGCGTTCGCCGAGATAGAGCTGGTCCTGCGCGATGCCTTCGCGTTCGCGGCGCAGGAAATCGGCGATCGCATCTCTGAACCCCGGGTCGGCGATGAAGTGCGCCGAGCAGGTGCGCACCGGGTCGTAACCGCGCGCCAGCTTGTGCCCGCCCTGCGCGCCCGCCTCGACCCGTGTCAGCCCCAGGGCCAGCGCCGCGTCGATCGCCTGGTAATAGCACAGCTCGAAATGCAGAAACGGCTTGTCGACCGCGGCGCCCCAATACCGCCCATAGAGCGTCTCGGCCCCGATGAAGTTGAGCGCGCCGGCGATGGCGACATCGTCGACGAACGCCAGCACCAGCAGGATCTGGTCGCCCATCCGTTCGCTCAGCAGCGTGAACGCCTCGCGCGTCAGGTACGGCCGGCCCCATTTGCGCGCGCCGGTGTCCTGGTAGAAGTGCCAGAAGGCGTCCCAGTGCGCGGGGCGAATCTCTGCCCCACGTAGCGTCCGGATCTCCACGCCCTCTTGCGCGGCGGCGCGTTCCTTGCGGATGTCCTTGCGCTTGCGCGACGACAGCGCGGCGAGAAAGCCGTCGAACGAGGCGTAGCCGCGATCCTCCCAGTGAAACTGGATGTCCTCGCGGATCAGCCACCCCGCCGCCTCGAACAGCGGCACTTGGTCCGGCTCGAGGAAGGTCGCGTGGGCCGACGACAGACGGTTCGCCGCACACACCTGTTCCGCCGCGCGGAGCAGCGGCAGCGCCAGCGCGGAATCGCGGGTGAGCACGCGGGGGCCGGTCGCCGGCGTGAACGGCGCGGCGATCTGCAGCTTGGGATAGTAGCGCCCGCCGGCCCGGTGCCAGGCATCGGCCCAGGCATGATCGAAGACGTATTCGCCCTGGCTGTGCGACTTGAGATAGGCCGGCAGCGCCGCAGCGAGGCGGCCGTCGGCCCCGGCGATCAGCAGCGGCGCCGGGCTCCAGCCGCTGTCTCCGCCGACGCTGCCCGAATCCTCCATCGCCGAGAGGAAGGCGTGGCTGACGAAGGGATTCCCGCCATCGGTCAGCGCATCCCACTCCTCGGCAGGCAGCCCGCCGATCGATGGCGCGAGCTGGACGGTGATGCTGGGATCGGAATCGGCCATGGCTGGGAATACTACACGGAGGCGCGGTGGGGACGAGCGGCTAAACGCACTCAGGCCACCCCGGCTCCCTCGGCGATCGGCGCGTCGGCATGCGCGGCGGCGCGATCGCGCAGCTCGGCGCTGCGCACGGTCCAGGTGGCGAGGGGCAGGCCGCGACGCCGCTGCAGGGCGGCGAAGCGGCTCGGCAGGTCGCGGATATCGTAGGCGAGGAAATCGGGCCGCGCATGCCACAGCGCAAGGTGGCGACGCAGGCTGCCGCCCAGGCCACGATGGTCCTCCTCGGTGACGACGAGGCCGCGCGTCGTCATCGGCGAATGCAGCGCGAACCAGCGCGACACCCGCGGATCGAAGCTCATCACCGCATGCGCGCCGCGATAGCCTTCGAGCGCGCGCCGGACCGCCAAGCATACCGCATTGGGCCGCACTTCGCGCCGCGACTTGATTTCGATCAGCAGCGGAACCCGGCTGCCGACCAGGTCCAGCAACTGGCGCAGCGTCGGGATGGTCTGATCGGTGCCCTTCAGCCGAAGCGCGCCGAGCTGGCCCGAACTGCGCTTGCCGAAAGGCCCGTCCGCCGAGGTAAGGCGATCGAGTTCCCAGTCGTGAAAAACCATCGCCTGGCCATCATAGGCGCGCTGGATATCGCATTCGATGCCCAGGCCGCGTTCGATGGCGAGCGCGAAGCCCTTCAGCGAATTCTCGGGAACGTCCAGACCATGGAGCCCGCGGTGCGCAAACGTCGTGCCCGCCAGCCAGGCGACGCGGCGCGCGGCCGGCGGCGGCGCAAGCCAGCGGTCAATCGGGCCGAACGGCGACAATCGCATCGACCTCGACCGCGGCGCCGAGCGGCAGCACCGGCACGCCGACCGCACTGCGGGCATGCTTGCCCGCCTCGCCGAACACCGCGGCCATCAGCTCCGACGCGCCGTTGGCGACCTTGGGTTGCTCGGTGAAATCGGCGGTCGAGCTGACGAAGACGCCCAGCTTGACCACGCGCTCGACACGATCGAGCGAGCCGAGCGCCGCGCGCAGCTGTGCCAGGATCATCAGCCCGCAAGCCCTCGCGATCTCGTAGCCCTTGCCCGGATCGACGTCCTCGCCGAGTCGGCCCTTGGCTAGCACGCCGTCGAGGAACGGCAGCTGGCCCGAGACATGCGCCAGCCCGGCCGCGACCACCACCGGCACATAGGCGGCAACGGGTGCCGCCGCCTCGGGCAGGACGAGTCCCAGTTCGGCAAGCTTGGCGTCGATCTCAGCGTCGGTCATCGGTATCCTCAGTCGTCATGGTCAATCGGTCGAGCAGCCAAGGCACCGCGCTCGCCCATTCGTCGATGCGCGCATGGGCATCGCCCGCCTTGTGCGCGCAGGCGATGTTCGGCGCCAGCAACGGCTCGCCGCAGAAATGCAGGCGAAAGACGTCGGGCGTCAGTCCGGCGACAGAGCCGTGATGCTGGGCGAGATCGTCGATGAACACCGCGCGGCTCGGCTGGTAGTCATCGAGAATGGCCTTGAGCGCCGGGCCCTTTGGCCCCTGGTTGGTGAACACGCGCAAGTCGAGGCCGAGGTCGGCGAGCTGCCGCGTGCGGTGCGCGTTGCGGTGATCCTTCAGATTGGTGAGCACGACGACGTCGGCGTGCTCGGCCAGTTCGGTCATCGCCTGGACCGATCCGGCGATCGGGTACTGGCGGTGCATCTGCCCGTCGAAGAACAGGTTGAGCAGCCGCCAGATGTCCTCTTCGCCCACCGCCGCTCCGTTGTGCGCGTGGGTCAGCGCGCGGCCGAAGTCCTCGCTGCCCATGTCGAACAGCACCCCGTGGTCCTCGCCCAGCCAGTCGCGGAACGGGGCGACCATGTGCAGCAGCACCTCGTCGCAGTCGGTGATCACCAGCGGCCGGTTCATCGCGCCAGGCTTTCGGCGGCCGCGGTCAGCGCCTGCGGCGCGACGCCGAGCGCCTCGGCGGCCGCGACCAGATCGGCCTCGTGTCCCGCAAGGAAATCGAGCACCGCCGCCAACACGGCAGGATCGCCGAGCCCGCCGCGCAGCGCATCGGGGGTCAGGCCGGTCAGCGACAGCAGCCGCTCGGCGCGGTCGCCATCGCCGAGCACCCAGCCGAGCGCCGCGAGGGCGAGCCCCTGTGGGTCGGCGGTAGCGGTGGATGGTCTGTCCCGAAGAATTGTCAGTCTCGCTTGCCTGGCCTAGAGCGCTTCGCATCCCCTATGGCGTTCGGACAAGCGAATGGCAAAGCGCATCCTCGTTGTCGAGGACAACGACCTCAACCGGAAGCTGTTCTGCGACGTGCTGAAGAGCCAGGGCTTCGCTGTCGAGCCGGTGGCCGACGGGCTCGACGCCCTCGACCGGGCGCGGCATTTCGTGCCCAACCTGATCATCATGGACATCCAGATGCCCAACGTTTCCGGGCTCGACCTGATCGGCGCGGCCAAGTCCGATCCGCTGCTGCGCCAGATTCCGGTGCTGGCGGTGACCGCCTATGCCGGCAAGGGCGACGAAGAGCGCATCCGCGACGCCGGGGCCGACAGCTATCTCGCCAAGCCGGTATCGATCGGCCCGTTCATGGCGGCGGTGCGCGGGCTGGTGGAAAAGGCGCCCGTGCCGTCGCAAGCTTGACTTCGTCCGCCGACGCCGCTTTTGCGCCGCAATTCCGGGCCAAGTGCCCGCTCACGCCTTAGGAGCCTTTGATGGACCGCGCTGAAACGGCAGACAGGATCGCCGCTCTGATCGAACCCTTCAACAAGAAGGGGGCCGCGATCACCGATGACACCACCTTTGCCGGCGATCTCGAATTCGACAGCCTGACCGTGATGGATTTCGTCGCGGCGATCGAGGACGAGTTCGACATCATCATCAGCATGAACCAACAGGCCGAGATCGAGACCTGGCGCCAGCTGATCGACGCCGTGGTGAGGCTGCGGGGCTGATCTCCGCGCTTGCATTCGATTTTAAGGACCGCGATGACCGATCTCTTCGATAAGTTTCAGCCGATCATCGACATGCGCGAAGGCCTGCTGGCCTCGGGCGTCGAGGATCCGTTCAGCCTGGTGATGGAGCGCGTGCTGTCGCCCACCGAGGCGATCTGCAACGGGCGCGAGACGATCCTGCTGGGCACCTACAACTACATGGGCATGACCTTCGACCCCGACGTGATCGCGGCGGGCAAGCAGGCGCTCGACGAATTCGGCGCCGGCACCACCGGCAGCCGCGTGCTCAACGGAACCTACGCCGGGCACCGCGAAGTCGAAGACGCCTTGCGCGAATTCTACGGCATGGACCACGCCATGGTCTTTTCGACCGGGTACCAGGCCAACCTCGGAATCATCTCCACCGTCGCCGGCAAGGGCGACTACATCGTCCTCGACATCGACAGCCACGCATCGATCTGGGACGGCTGCAAGCTGGGCGACGCCGAAGTCGTGCCATTCAAGCACAACGACCTGGAGGCGATGGAAAAGCGGCTCAAGCGCATTCCAGAGGGCGCGGGCAAGCTGGTGATCCTCGAAGGCGTCTATTCGATGCTCGGCGACATCGCGCCGCTCAAGGACATGATCCGCATCGCCAAGGACAACGGCGCGATGGTGCTGGTCGACGAAGCGCATTCGATGGGCTTCATCGGCCCCAACGGCCGCGGCGTCGCCGAGGACCAGGGCGTGCTCGACGAGGTCGACTTCGTCATCGGCACGTTCAGCAAGAGCGTCGGCACGGTCGGCGGCTTCTGCGTGTCGAACCACCCGAAGTTCGAGATCCTGCGCCTGGTCTGCCGGCCCTACGTGTTCACCGCCAGTCTGCCGCCCTCGGTGGTCGCCACCGCCGCAACCTCGATCCGCAAGCTGATGCAGGGCGCGGACAAGCGCGCGCACCTCTGGGAAAACTCGCGCACACTGCACAAGGGCCTGGCCGACCGCGGCTTCCAGCTGGGCACCGACAGCCCGCAGAGCGCGATCATCGCGGTGATCATGCCCGATCTCGAACGCGGCGCCGCGATGTGGGAGGCGTTGCTCAAGGAAGGGCTCTACGTCAACCTTGCCCGCCCGCCCGCGACGCCGGCCAACATGACGCTGCTGCGCTGCTCGCTCTGCGCCGAGCATTCGGCCGAACAGGTGCAGACGATCATCGGCATGTTCGAGCGCGCCGGCAAGGCGGTCGGCATCGTCTGAGGATCAGGCGGGCTTCGCCAGCCGGTCGAGCCAGGCCCGTGCCTGCTTGGGCTCGCCGGGCGCGTTCGAGGCGACCGGCCCGCGCGAGGCTTCGAATTCCTCGTGCAGCGCGAACCGCTCGAGCCCGAGCGTATCGCGCATCCGGTCGATCTCCTGCCCGAGATCGCATAACGCCGTGACGACCGGCGCCGCTTTGGCGCGCGTCGACCGGTCCTGCTGGTGGTCGAACAGGCCCCACGCGCCGGCCGCGGTCTTTTCCAGCGCCGCGACCAGCGCTTCGCGGTAGTCGGCTTCGCGTTCGATGCGAAGGCTATCGAGGCGTTCGAGGCGATCGGCTTTGGCCATCGGCCGCTTCTAGGGCACCGCGGGCAAAAAGCGATAGCCGACCGATCAGTGGATCGAGATGACGCCGTCGATGGCGCGCCATTCGCTCGGACTGATCAGGTGCTGGTGCGACAGTCGGACCGAATGGATCGCCGCTTCGATGTCGCGGCGCCAGAAATCGAGATAGTCGCGCAAGGCGGGAAACCGCGGGGCGATGTCGTATTGTTGAAGGACGAATTGCTGCAGCAAGCTGGGATGATCGGGCAGGAAATAATGGATTTCCACGAGGCTGAGCCCGTAGCCCCGCATCTGCCGCTCAAAGTCGCTGCCCGCCATATCCCTCCCGCTCGGTCGCCAGGAAACACCATGCTGCACCTGCGAAGGATGCCATAGGTCACCGTGCAGTCAAGATGCCGTCGCCGGGGCGACGGTCCTGGCGGGGCCGAGCGGGCGGCCCGGCGCTTCAGCCGGCGGCGGAATGCCGGGCGACGAGGGCCAGGAAATTGGCCATCCAGCCATCGAGATAGCTGGCGCTGGCTTCGCCGATCGTGCCGTCGGGGCCGACGAGATCGTCTTTCCACTGGATGTAGACTTCGGGCGCGTTGAGCGTGGGCATGTCGAGATAGGCGATGATGTTGCGCAGATGCTGCTGCGCCATCGCCGTGCCGATCGCACCGTGCGCGGTGCCGATCACCGCCGCCGGCTTGCCCGCCCAGGCGCTGTCGCCATAGGGCCGCGAAGCATGGTCGAGCGCGTTCTTGAGCACGCCCGGGATCGAGCGGTTGTATTCGGGAGTGACGAAGATCACCGCGTCGGCGGCGCGGATCTCGGACTTGAGACGGGTGGCCTGTGCCGGCGGGGCGGCATCGTCGTCCTGGTTGTAGAGCGGCAGGTCGCCGATCTCGGGAAAATGGAACACCACGTCGCGCGCAGCGGGCAGCTTGGTCAGCGCCTGGGCGAACTGGCGGTTGATCGAATCCCGACGCAGGCTTCCGACGATCACGGCAATCGATTTGGGCAAGGGGTATCTCCTTCGGGGGGAATGCGCCGGCGGGACCGGCGGGGAGTTGGGACGCGTCGTTTGGTTCAATCTTTCTCGCGGAAGCGATCGTGACAGCCCTTGCACGCGCCGCCGAGCGCCTGGACGCCCTGATCGAGCGCGGAGGCGTTGCCGATGCCGGCAAGCGCATGGAACTTGCTCGCTTCGTCGACGAATTTGGCGGTGGCCTGGCGGAACGCCTCGGGTTCGGTCCAGACGGCGGCGAGCGCATCGGTCTCGATCCCGTCCTGCGGGCCGCTGCCCGCCGGGAACCAGGTCGCGACTTGCGGCGCGAGAGTATCGATCAGTTCGCTGTTGCCGCGCACGATCGCCATGTCGGGCGCGTCCTTCTTGACCTGCTCGTTGATCGCTTTGAATGCCTTGCCGATCTTTTCGAAATTCTCGTGCCGTGCGTGGGCGATGCGTGCTTCGGGGGTATCGGGCTGACCGCCGCACCCGGCGAGGCCAAATAGCAGCAGCACGGGTGCGAGAACGGCGGACGAGCGCATGGCGGGGTTCCTTTGGCTGACGGGCAAGACTGTCCTAACGCGAGTGCCGCGGCAAGGCTCCGGTCCACCGCCGCCCGCTTCGCGGACGGCGGCGATGCAACCTTCGCGGGGGTCCGCCCGTATATCGATCATGATCCCAACGGGATGGTTTCTGGAGACCGATCGATGATTTCTCGCTCTGTTTACGCCGCCGCGCTCGCCGCCACGGCCTTTCTCGGCCTTTCCGCCTGTTCCTCCTACGGCGACGGCGGCTATGGCTACGGCCGGCCCTATGCCAGCGTTGGCATCGGCTACGGCGCGAGCCCCTATTACGGCTGGTACGACGATTTCTATTATCCGGGCACGGGCTATTACGTTTACGATCGCGGCGGTCGGCGCCATTCGTGGAACGACGGCCAGCGCGGCTACTGGGAAGGCCGCCGCGGCAACGGACGCCCCCGCGCCAACTGGAACGGCTATCGCACCGGCGTCAGCCGCGAAGCCTGGCAGCAGCGCCGCGCGGCGCAGCGCGTGGAACGCCAGCAGCAGGGCGCGTCCGCGCCACGTTGGGAGGGGCGCCGCGACCGGACGCCGACCGCACGCCCGCAGGGTTCGGGCGGCGGCTTCCGCGGCGCGACCGAGGCCGGTCGTCGCCGCGGGAACTGACGTGACTACGCGGTGGCGCTCACCAGCGTCGCCGCGGCTTCGCATTTTTCGTTGGCTTTCTGCCCCCCGCCGCTGAGCATGACCACCGCGACGAAGCCGCCGACCACGAGCAGCACGAAGCCCGCGGTGGCCAGGGCCAGGTACTTGTCGATGAAGGCCTTGATCGGCGCCCCGAACAGCCGGAACAGCACGCCGACGATCATGAAGCTGATGCTGCGCGATACGATGCTGGCGCCGATGAAGGTCAGCAGCGGCATGCTGATGAACCCAGCGGTGATCGTCAGCAGTTTGAACGGGATCGGCGTCGCACCCTTGATCATGATGATCTCGGCCCCGTATTCGCGCAGATAGCACGCCGCCTTGGGGAAACTGTCGGCCAGGCCCAGCGCGCGGAGCAGCGCTTCGCCGAAGGCCTCGTAGGCGAAATGCCCGATGGCGTAGCCCAGCAACCCGCCGGCCACCGAGGCCAGCGTGGCGATGATGGCGAAGCGGATCGCCTTCTTCGGTTCGGCCAGGCACATCAGCCCCAGCAGCGGGTGCGGCGGGATCGGAAAGAAGCTCGCCTCGACGAAGGCGAACAGCGCCAGCCACCATTCGGCGCGCGGGTGCGCGGCCTTGGCCATCGTCCATTCGTAGAGGCGGCGCAGCATAGGGGGTTCCTCGCGGCCGGACCCTGCGCCGGCGCGCGTGGGTTACCGGTTCGCAAGCGAGCCGGCAATAACCATATCGGTTATTCTGCTTGACAATTTACACCGATTGGGTCCATAAGGGGAACACGGCGGCCACTTCGAGTCGTCGCCATCCCCTCCGACGGATCCTTCGCGCATGGCAAAGACGCCCTGCGGCGCCGGGCGCGATGCGCCTGCGGCGCTGCGCTTCAATCGCTGGTCGAAGGCCTTCCTCGCCGCTTTGGCGGATACGTCCAACGTCAGCGCCGCGGCGCGCGCCGCCGGTATCGCCACGAGCACGGCTTACGAGGCACGCCGCACCAACGCAGATTTCTACCGCAAGTGGCAGCAGGCGCTGTGCGAAGGATACGACAATCTCGAGCTGGACCTGCTGCACCGCCTGCGGACCGGCGAAATCAAGCCGGCGACCGGCGCCAGGCGCGGTGTGCGCCAATTCGACAATGCCACCGCCTTTCGCCTGCTGATCGCCCATCGCGACAGCGCCGCTCGGGCACGGGCGGTCCGCGACAACGAGGATACCGAAGCGATCGTCCTGGCGATCAACGCCAAGCTCGAGAAGATGCGCCAGCGCCAGCTTGCCGCTCCGCAGGACGACGGCGATGCAGCATAACGCGCATCTCAGGGCCCTTCTCAAGCTCGACGAGGCCGAACGGCTTGCCGAGCTGCGCAAGCTCACCGACCCGCAGCGCCGCGCGCTGGCGCACCACTGGCGCCTCTGGGCGCGCGACAAGCAGGTCGCGCCGGCGGGCGACTGGCGCGTCTGGCTGATCCTGGCCGGGCGCGGCTTCGGCAAGACCCGCGCCGGCTCCGAATGGGTGCGCGAGCAGGCCGAGGCCGATCCCGGGGCACGGATCGCGCTGGTCGCCGCGTCGTTGGGCGAAGCCCGCTCGGTGATGATCGAGGGCGACAGCGGGCTGCTTGCTGTCTCCGCCCCCGACCGCGTACCCGCCTACGAGCCGTCGCTGCGGCGGCTGACCTGGCCGAATGGCGCACAGGCGACGCTCTACTCGGCCGGCGAGCCGGAAAGCCTTCGCGGGCCGCAACACAGCCACGCCTGGTGCGACGAAGTCGGGAAATGGGACAATGCCTCGCAGCGCGCGCTGGTCGCCTGGGACAACCTGCAACTGGGCATGCGGCTTGGCGAGGTTCCGCGCGTGGCCGCGACCACCACGCCTCGCGCCACG
>Ga0075366_10002138_pt1 | contig 10053 bp, 7 predicted proteins | sample EndMethybrTD3031_FD_72351 | JGI IMG/M metagenome (GOLD analysis project Ga0075366, IMG submission 72351) | Populus endosphere microbial communities from Tennessee, USA - Endosphere MetaG P. TD hybrid TD303-1 | ecosystem: Host-associated > Plants > Roots > Endosphere | place: USA: Tennessee... | reverse complement strand
ACCAGAATTACAAGGAAGCTATAGCCGATTTTACAAAGGCCATTAGCATGGGCGCGCCAAAACCTGAAATGTTCCATTACCGGGCCGATGCGAAATCTAACCTGGGCGATTACGCCGGGGCTGTTGAAGACTTTACACAGGGCCTTAAGCTAATGCCTAACGATGCCAGTCTGTATATGTACCGTGGTGTAGCGAAGGTAAACCTGGGCGATGTGGCAGGCGCCATCCAGGATTACGATATGGCCGTGCGCATACAACCCAACAATGCCGAACTAATATTTTATCGCGCTAACGCCAAAGCTAACGCCGGCGACTATAACGGCGCTATAGCCGATTACAAACGCTCCACCGCCCTTAATCCTAAAAATGCCGAAGCGTTCCTTTATTGCGCTAATGCCGAAGCCAACAATAAGCAATATGATGAAGCCGTGGCCGATTATAAACGTGCTATTGCCATTAACCCGGCTTTACCGAACGCTTATAAGTATTTGGCAGGTGCTTTAAGTCATACGCCTAATACTAAGCTTGCGCAGGATTTTTTTGGTGACGCTATACGCCGGGCGCCCAATAACCCCGAGGCTTACTTGTACGATGGTATTGTGCGCAATAACATGAACGATAAGGAGGGTGCTTTGGTTGATTTTGATAAGGCCGTTAGCCTGAACCCCAAATTCTCTGACGCGCTGCAAAACCGGGCCGACCTGAAATATAACCTGAAAAAGTACGCCCAAGCCAAACTGGATGCCGATTCGGCTATTAAAACCGACCCTAAAAATAGTTACGCCTATATTACCCGTGCCCGCATTAAAATTGAGCTGAAAGACACCATAGGTGCCTTTGCCGATGTAACCCAATCGGTACAAATTAATCCGGTGAACGATTATGGGTATGTGATAAGGGGAGATGTAAACACGCTGCTGAAGAAATATCCCGAGGCCCTGGCCGATTATGAAAAGGCCATTAAGCTAAACCCCGGTAGTACTGAAACTTTCCTTAAGCGTGGTAATGCGCGTGTTGCCATGGCCCAAAAGCCCGGCGCTTTGCTTGATTATAAAAAGGTATTGCAGCTGGCCCCGGCCGATACCGGCCTGTTTCAAAGGGTAGGCATCGCCATGCTGGATGCCGGTTTGTATGCCGATGTTATCCCGGTTTACGATTTCCTGTTAACCCGCATACCCAAGCGCGTTAATTTTTATGTAAACAGGGGCATAGCACGTCAGCACCTGGGCGATTTCCCCAACGCTATGAGCGATTACGGTAAGGCCATTGCTATCGATTCGTTAGCGGGTTCGGCTTATTATAATCGCGCCAACGCCCTTTTGGCTTTGAATAATTATGAGAACGCGCTGAAAGATGTCAACAAAGCTTTGCTGATAAACGAGAATGATGACGAAGCTTATTTTGTACGTGCCAACATCCGTATGGCATTAAAAGATGAACATGCAGCGGTGTTGGATTACAACACGGCATCGTTCCTGAATGTTAAAAACACCAAAGTATTAGCACGCCGGGCTTATGCCGAAAGCTTTATACCCGATTACCGCGCCCGTATGAATGCTGATTTTGTTGCCGCCTTGAAAGCCGAACCGAACAACCCGGTTGTGTACGATTTACGCGGCCAGGCCAGCGTGAATTTAAAAGACCCCGGCGCTGCCATGAACGATTATAATAAAGCTGCAGCGTTAGACCCGCAATATGCACCGGTTTACTTGCACAGAGGTTTGCTGAAAATAACCCAGGCTAATAAGCCGGGTGCCTGTGCCGATTTTAATAAAGCTGCAGAGCTGGGATTGCGCGAAGCGCAGAGCGCGGTAAAATTATACTGCAAATAACCTGAAGATGTAAGTGAGTTGATTACGACCGGCTATGTAATAAATTGTTTAATTTTAGCAGGTATGCAAAATATTACATAGCTGTTCAATTGAAAGCGAATAATAAAGACCATAAGATAAACACCATAAACAGGTAATGCTGAAGAACTACAATAAACGCTTTATTATATTATTTACCCTGGTTTTATTAGCAGGCAGCTACAGCGCTATGGCGCAAATAGTTGATGCTAAAAAGGAAACCGGCGCGGCCAAAAAGGAAGCGGCAGCTGCTAAAAAAGATAAAGAAGAAGCAAAGAAAAAAGAAGAGGCCAATGAAGAATTGATACCCGAAATTGACCCCAGTCACAAAGACGGGTTGTATGACGATGACGAAACCATTAGCTACAAAATTAAACTTAAAAGCACCTATAAAGAAACCCAGGCAGGGAAGTTAAGTTATGATGTATTAACCGACGATAACCGTACGGTACTCACCGGCCAGTTGCCTTTAAACCTTAAATATAGATCAAGTGATAATTATAGTGTCACTATACCTAAGCAGCGCCCCGGTTTTTATCACTTTAATGTTCGGATAAATACCACATCGTACGATGATACGGTCAAAAGCGTTTTTGGCGTTAGTCCGTTAAAGCTAACCAGTACGCTGCACCGCCCCGCCGACTTTGACGAGTTTTGGCGCGAAACATTGGCCGAACTGAAAAAAGTACCGCCCGATTATAAAATTACTCCCGATAAAGAGCAATCGACCAAGGATAAAAAAGTTTACCTGGTCGAGATGAGATCGTACGACGATATTACTATTCGTGGATGGCTGGTTATCCCCACTTTTGGGCACCGCTTCCCGGTGCATTACCGTGTGCCCGGCTATGGCGTACCCATGCACCCCAATATGGATGCCGATGACTTTATCGCTTTTGATATTGACGTACGCGGCAATGGCCTAAGCCGCGACCAGATAAAATTGAATACGGATATTTATTCAACCACCGGCATCGAAGACCGCGATCGTTATATTTACCGTGGCGCTATTATGGATTGTATCCGTGGGATGGACTTCCTGTATTCACATTATAATTTGGGTGTAGATACCAGCCGGATATATGTAGAAGGGGGTAGCCAGGGCGGGACCCTGGGCATAGCCACCGCGGCATTAGATAAAAGAGTTAGGGTACTAACAGTACAGGTGCCGTTATATTCAGATATTCGTGATACTTACGATATTTCGGCTACGTACGCCGAACAAGTATTCCCTTTCAAAATGTTCAGGAGATATTACGATACGCACCCGGGTTACACCTGGGCCAATTTTTATAAGGTGTTTGATTATTACGACCCGCAAAACTTTGCACCAAAAGTAAAATGCCCGGTACTGATGGGTATTGGTTTGCTGGATCAGTTTTGCCCGCCGAGATCGAGCATGTGTATGTTTAATCACTTGGGTACAAAAAATAAGGAATTTATAACGGTAGCTAATAGTACGCACGAGGTAAACTTTAACTATTTTATGTTCCAGAATAACTGGCTGCGCGAGCAGTTAAGGGTTCCTTAGCAGTAAGGTCAGAAGTCAAAAGTAAAGGTCAAAAAAAGAACAGAAAGTCGAAAGATTGAAATTGCCTAAAAACACAGCATATCACAAATGAAAAAAATATACCTGTTTATCATACTGTTTTTTGTTGGTTGGGTTAATCAGGCGCAGGCGGGTTGGCCCATTGGCAAATATCGTAATGTGGTTATCCCGTCGTTCAACTACTATACATCGCACGATGGATGGAACAGCGCGGGGCAAAAAGTAAAAGGTGCCCCTGGCGCGGGGTTTACATCGTATGCTATTGGTTTATATATGGGTTATGGCATTAGTCGCCGGCTTGATCTGGTGGTAAACGTATTAGCCCCGCAGCAAAATAGTTCGTACCGTAACTTTAAGGATAGTCTGATCAAACAGCAAAGTTCAGGTATAGGCGATATGCAGGTAGGTCTATCTTATAACCTGGTTAACTTTGGGTACAAAAGCTTCCTTTCGGTAATGGGTTCGGGTATTGTTCCATTGTATGATACTACTAAAACGGTTGCATTAGGCTATGCCACGTATGGGGCTGAGCTAAAACTGATGTATTCGGGCGGTATTGATAATGGTTTTTTAAAGCATACCTATTATAATATGGAGGTTGGCTATCGCCGTTACTTCGATACGCAGGGGCCAAATGTGTTGTTATACACCGCATCATTGGGTATCCCGTTAGGTAAGCGTAATCAAATAGGTTTTGAAGGCAGCGGACAATATTCAACCAGTACCAATAAAGCGTTCAATCCCAATTTGGCCTTGAACAAGGACTACTCATTCACCAAAGCATCATTCGATTACGGGCATACCTTTACCCGCCGGTTCTCGGTGTTTGTCACCAGCTTTTATACGCTGGTAGGGCGTAATACCGGGCTTGGTTACGGGGGCTCGGTGCAGTTGATATGTAAGTTGTAGGAGAATTGGCCATTGACTATTTATACACCCCAAACAAATCCACAATAGCCTTTTCCCGGTGACTGAATATCTCTTTCACCTTCTTTTTCACTATAAGGCTGTTAGCCAGTTGTCCAATTGGGCCATAGGGAACGGCATAGTAAAGTAGGTCGGTCATATGCACGCCGCCTTTAATCCTTTTAAAGTGATGCTCGTGGTGCCACATGGCATAAGGGCCAAAGCGCTGTTCGTCTACAAAATAATCATGCTCTTTTACAATGGTGATCTCCGTCATCCAGTTCATTTTAATGCCAAATAGCGGAGTTATTTTATAAGTGATAAGCATGCCTTCGTACATTTTAGTATCGGGCGTAAACGCCGAGGTAACTTTAAAACCCATTTCTTTAGGCGTTATTTTAGCCAGGTTTAATGGCGATGAAAAAAAGTCCCAGGCATCTTCTAAAGGTATCGGTATGTTCTGCTCGTACGTTAGGCGGTAGGTTTTCATGGTTGGTGAACGGATATAGAAGAGGAATGTTTGGGTTACTACTCTGTCATTTCGAACGAGGTACGAGGAGAAATCTTGTACTGTATGATTAGTATGTATAAAGCCATAATCATTATTATATTTTCAAGTAAATTTAGTCCATATGCGGGACTATAATTTTTACGTTTATATCGTTACTAATCTAAGTAAAACGACCATATATGTTGGAGTAACCAATAATATGCCCGTCAGATTAGAACAGCATCGTGAAAATAACCCGGCACAAACGCATTTACCGGAAAGTATTATTGCCATTATTTGATCTACTATGAACATTTCACACGTATTGAACACGCTATTGCACGGGAAAAAGAAATAAAGAAATGGCGCAGGGAGAAAAAGATAGCTTTAATCGAATTATTTAACCCGGAATGGAGATTTTTAAACAAAGACATTCAGGCATAAATACTTGTCGCGTGAAGAAGATTTCTCCTCGTACCTCGTTCGAAATGACAGAAACTTTATAATAATAGCTTACTTCCCCTTCAACTTCGCATCCAGCAAAGCCAGTAACTTATCAAACTCTTCCGGCGAGTACCCTATCGATTGGTAAATAATATGCCCGGTTTCATCAATCACCACATTGCGGGGAATAGATTGTGTGGCGTATAATTTAAATATGTTACGGTTCAGATCGGGCAGCATGGCGAAGGTGTACTTGTTTTGTTCTTTAAACGGCAGTACTTTTTCCCACCCTTCTTCGCGGGCAAAGGCGAACATGGCGAACTTAGGATTGTCCTTATACTTTTCCCATATATCTTTTTGCACACGTGGCAGCTCGGCGCGGCAGGGTGGGCACCAGGTAGCCCAAAAATTCAGCAGTATTATTTTACCCTTATAGTCTTTTAGTTCGACAGTTTTATCCTTACTGATATTAAAAGAAAAGCTCGGTGCTGTATCGCCTAATTTAGTTAGTGTGGTCGCATCAGGTGCCTGGGCTTTTACGCCGGCGCTTAATAATGCCAGCGCTATAATTAAGATGTGTTTTTTCATGGTAGTAGATTTTAAATGCAAGTTAACCTACGCCAGCGACAAAAGCAAAGGCTAATAACACTAGCTGCAAGGCAGTTCCTAATCTTTAATTAACCCTACTGCACCATCTTATTAGCGCAGCACGAACTGGCAAACGCTTCGGGTTTGGCTTTAAACACAAAGCCCATGCTTAGGATATAGCCCATCGCTTCATGCAAGGCCTGGTTGCTTTTAAAGGCAGGGTTGGTGTTTATATCGGCATGCACTTCCAGGTCTACATCATACAAATCAAGCAGATCGCAAAGTTTGTAACTGATGTCGATAGACTTTTGTACTTCGCTCAGCATCCGTTCTTTAATGCTCATTTTTTGGGAACTGCGTTCCTGGTGGATGAACATAAAACCGCCGCGTTGTTCGCGCAGGAATACAATTACGGTAGCAAAATCAGTAACCTCGCCCTTCACTTGCGAGTCGGTGCCGATACATACTTTTAATTTATTGCCGAGGGCAGCTTCGCGCTCAATGGCTTTCTCCACTTCCTCCATAATGGGTAATTGGATGATCTCGCCGCTAAATTTTCTCCAGGTCATATAAAAATCGTGTTAGGTGAAATTATAACAACCTCTGCTACAGGTTTATAAAAATAAGCGATTAAGTATGGTATTAACGTTAAATCCGCATAATTTATTTGTTAACATGGTGATTATTATTAACAAACCACATAAATACATTACACGGTGCATTTCATTTTTTGTTTCATTATACTCATATTTAAATAAAAAACTAATTCAACATGAAACTTCACAATTACTTATGGTTGGCTTTACCGGCAGTTTTGGCGGCAGGTTGCAAGGGCAATTCCGGCTCGGATGCACCAAAGCGCACTACCTTTTTTGATACTATGGGCATGGACAAAAAGGTATCGCCCGGCGAGAACTTTTTTAATTATGCCAGCGGTGCCTGGATAAAGAAAACAGAGATACCCGCCACAGAAACAGGTTGGGGATCGTTTTACACCCTTGACGATGACAACACCAAAAACCTGCACAATATATTGGAAGAAACATCGGCTAAAACACACGATGCCGGCAGCCTTGAACAAAAAGTAGGCGACTTGTATGCCAGCGGTATGGATACTGCCGGTATTGATAAACTGGGTTATGCACCAATTAAGCCGCTGCTGGCCCGTATAACTGAAATAAAAGACTACCAGGGTGTATTGAACCTGGCTGCAGGCAGTTTTAATGATGGTGACGGTTTTTTGTTCGGCTTTTATGTAGCACCTGATGATAAGAACAGTACAAAAAACATGGCGCAATTTGGCCAGGGTGGCATTGGCTTACCCAACTGCGAGTACTATTCAAAAACAGATTCGGCTTCAGTTAAAATACGCGCCGAATATGTAAAATATATGGCTAAGCTGTTTACACTAACCGGCGCGGATGCAGCCACCGCAGCCAAAAAAGCCGCTGATGTTTTAAAGTTAGAAACAGAAATAGCCAAATCGCACTCAACCCCGGTGCAACTGCGCGACCCGCAGGCTAACTACCACAAGTTTACCGTAACTGATTTTCAGAAACAGGTACCCGATATAAACATGAAATCGGTATTTGACCTGATGGGTATTAAAACCGATACCATTTTGGTTGGTCAGCCTAAGTATTACGTGGCGTTGGGTAAACTGTTGAAATCGCAACCGGTTGATATTTGGAAGAGTTACCTGCAAATACACGCATTAAGCAGTGCCGCAAGTTATTTAAGTAAAGATTTTAGAGAAGCGCGTTTCGATTTCTTTGGGAAAACCCTTAGCGGGCAGAAAAAGCAAAAAGAACGCTGGAAAACAATATCATACGCGGTTGACGGGGGCATAGGCGAATTATTGGGCCAGTTATATGTAGCTAAGTACTTTACCCCGGATGCTAAAAAACGTATGCTCGACCTGGTGAATAACCTGCAAAGCGTATACAAAACCCGTATTGAAAAACTGGACTGGATGAGCGCGGCTACCAAGCAAAAGGCAGAGGATAAACTGGCCGCTTTTACCAAAAAGATAGGTTACCCGGATAAATGGAAAAAGTATGATGATGTAGAGATTACCCGTGTAAGCTATTACAACAACATGGAATCTATCAGCAAGCATAATTACAAAGAACAGCTAAAACGGGTGAACAAACCGGTCGATAAAACCGAATGGGGAATGACGCCGCCAACGGTTAATGCTTACTACAACCCGTCGTTTAACGAGATCGTTTTCCCGGCAGGTATACTGCAGTTCCCTTTCTTTGATAAGGATGCGGACGATGCCATTAACTATGGCGCTATTGGCGCTGTCATCGGGCATGAAATGACCCACGGTTTTGACGATCAGGGCGCACAATACGATAAAGAAGGCAACCTGAAACAATGGTGGACAAAAGAAGATTCGGTTAAGTTCCATGCCAAAACCCAAATGGTGGTTGATCAGTATAATAAATTTGTGGTGCTGAATAATCTGAATGTAAACGGGAAATTAACATTGGGCGAGAATATTGCCGATATTGGTGGCTTGGCTATTGCCTACAATGCCTTTAAAAACACCGACCAGGGTAAAGGTGATACCAAGATAGACGGCTTTACGCCTGATCAGCGCTTCTTCCTGTCGTTTGCGCAGGTATGGCGTATTAAAACCCGCGACGAAACGATGCGGATGCGTATCAGCGTAGACCCACACTCGCCTGAGATGTACCGTGTAAACGGCCCATTATCCAACATGCCCGAGTTTTACAAAGCCTTCGGCATTAAGCCCGGCGATAAGATGTACCGTGAGGATAAGGATAGGGTGAAAATTTGGTAAGAGGGTGAAAGTTTAAAGGTAAAAGCAGAACGGCTTTAAACACAAAACGTCCCCGGCATGCCGGGGACGTTTTGCGTTTTGCGACGAGAGTAGCGACGTGGCAATCTCGTAGTTTGATTTGCGTACTACGAGATTGCCACTCCGTCGGCTGACGGATCGCAATGACAAATGTGTTATTACCCCAACTTCTTATACCTTATCCTTTTCGGAGCTACATCGCCTAAACGCTTTTTGCGGTTTTCTTCGTAATCGCTGTAGTTGCCTTCAAAGAAGTAAACTTCAGAGTTGCCTTCAAAAGCCAGGATGTGGGTACAAATACGGTCGAGGAACCAGCGGTCGTGACTAATGATGACGGCACAGCCGGCAAAATTTTCCAGCGCTTCCTCCAGTGAACGTAAAGTGTTTACGTCAATATCGTTGGTAGGCTCATCCAGCAGCAGCACGTTCGATCCTTTTTTTAGCGTGATAGATAAGTGCACGCGGTTACGCTCACCACCTGACAGTACACCTACTTTCTTTTGCTGATCCGCCCCGTTAAAATTAAAGCGCGATACATACGCCCGCGAGTTTAGTGGCCGGTTGCCCAGCATAATGGTTTCGTTGCCCCCGGTAATGTTTTCCCAAACCGATTTTTCAGGGTCAAGGTCATCGTGCATCTGGTCAACGTAGCCTAAAGCCACAGTTTCCCCAACGCGGAAAGTGCCCTTGTCAGGCTGTTCTTGCCCGGTAATTAAGCGAAACAAGGTAGTTTTACCCGCACCATTCGGTCCGATGATACCCACTATACCTGCAGGAGGTAACGAGAAGCTCAGGTTCTCGAACAATACCTTATCACCGTAAGCTTTGGTAACATCTGTGGCTTCTATTACCACATTACCCAAACGTGGCCCGGGTGGAATGAACAGCTCAAGTTTTTCTTCGCGTTCCTTGCCTTCCTCGCTGGCCAGTTTCTCATAGTTAGCTAAACGGGCTTTACCTTTGGCATGACGCGCTTTTGGCGCCATCCGGCTCCATTCTAACTCGCGCTCTAATGTTTTTTGGCGTTTGCTTTCAGTTTTATCTTCCTGGGCTAAACGTTTAGCTTTCTGATCAAGCCAAGATGAGTAGTTACCTTTCCACGGGATACCTTCGCCACGATCCATTTCTAATATCCAGCCGGCTACATTATCAAGGAAATAACGGTCGTGGGTTACCGCGATAACGGTGCCCGCGTATTGTTTCAGGTGCTGCTCCAGCCAGTCAATAGATTCAGCATCTAAGTGGTTGGTAGGCTCATCCAGCAATAACACATCAGGCTGTTGTAATAACAAACGGCACAAGGCCACCCGGCGGCGTTCACCACCAGATAGTACAGATATCTTAGTATCAGGCTCGGGGCAGCGCAGGGCATCCATAGCGCGTTCTAATTTCGTGT